>ERZ837910.2521-NODE-2521-length-22210-cov-52.996660_pt1 | contig 22210 bp, 33 predicted proteins | sample MGYA00519940_ERZ837910 | MGnify/ENA primary metagenome ERZ837910 (study PRJEB31850, sample SAMEA3708825) | human gut metagenome | biome: human gut; feature: human-associated habitat; material: faeces | place: China | collected 2014 ... | reverse complement strand
TATTCTCAATAACCATATCCGCTATCACCGTGTTCTTCGGGCAAGCTGACAAGGCAGCACTGGAAAGCAGATATCCGTACTCTGCCGGAAAGTCTTTCAGCATCGTATTCAGTTTTTCAATGTCCTCTGCCGGAATGCCGTAGTCTTTCAGCTTTTTATTCCTTGTCAGCATACCATTTCTCCTTTCTAATCGTCTGTGTGGTGTTTATCGTACATAATCGCTGCGCATACAAGACCAGCCACTCCGAATATGATTCCAATGGTGAATCCTAATAAAAATGTAATCATACTTCCACCTCCGAATCTTCTGGCATCTGAAAGACCATATTCTTTTTAAAACTTTTTACAATTTCTTTGAAACCATTGACGCGAATATCGTTTGATTCTACAATTGCTCGATGTCCTGTAAATCCTGTCAAAAAAGTACAAGTAATTTTGTATTCTTCATAGGCTTCCTGAATCATATCCAGTACCTTCATGGCTTTTGTTTCCGTTTCGTAATGTCCAAGAATTATATAGTCGCTATCTTCAATACCAGATATACCAAAGCAGATAACTTCGCTATCCATTACATAAAAGGTGATATTGTTAGTGCTTACAAGATACTTTTTGTTCTGACTTCTGATTAACATTTTGTGTCCTCCTTATTTCGTGTGACCGGTAATCCTAGTTCTTTTTGCTTCTCTGCAATTCTTAACGGAATGTACAATTTATGGTATTCTCTTCTACAAATATCACAGTTTCCATAGCTATGCCCCCAACACCAATTACAAAATTTATTGAACTGTTCTTTCAATGCTTCTGAAGATGATGTATTTGCGTATCCTTCCCATATTACTTCCGACATAAAGCTCATTTTCATTCTCGCTTTCTCGTATAATTCAGAATATTTTTCCCATGTTTCTGGTAGTTTGATACAATCTGGCTCATAAGGTTTTGGATATACTGTATATCCACACTTCGGACATTTAATTTGTGGTGGAAAGTCCCTGCTCTATTCCATGTTTCCACCACATTTCCTACAACGAATGTATCTCTCTACTTTCTTTAGTTTCGTTTTGAAGAATGAAGTGTAATTATTATTTTTCATTTCCGTCCTCACTTTCCCCATGTAAACAACTGACACGCTATTGTGCAGTCCTCCATGATTTTATACTCCCATCTTCTTAACCAGATTCTTATTCATCTCGTCAAATCTGACATCTGTGTTCTCTTCAATGTCCTGTATCATGTTCAGAACGCTCATTTCACCTATATTTGCCATTTCAACGTATTCATTGGCAGTTCTTATCACATCAAGCAATCGCTTCGTGGAAAAGCCATATAAGCGTCTCAGAGCCATCATTGTAGTGACAGTGTTGATCGTGTTACTCCAATCTTCACCAACAGTGAATCCATCCTCGTAGGCTTGCTGCTCTACGTCTTTTATCTGTCTATAACAGTTCTGCATAGCCCGTACAAACGCATAAGCCGCCTGATTAGAAGTCTGAACAGAAAATCTGGTCTTTTTCTTGACTTTTAACTTGCTACTCATTTTTCCTTCACCTTTCTGAACTTGTATCCTGTCACTCGGTACGCTCGTGGCGTGCCGGGGTTGTCTGTCGCAAGTAAGCCACTTTCCAGTAATTCGCCGAAATGATTCTGCACGGTATGGTTAGATATGCTCAGACCTGCTGCGATTTCTGGAATACTTGGCGGATAATCATGTTCTTTCAGATATCTTATGATGTACAGATATATGTCTTTCTTTGTCTGGATACCCTCATAATACTTTCTTGCTGTGTTATATGGCATTTCTATCACCTCATTCATACTTTGCATTTTCCCTTTGACACATCTGCAGCCCATTTGTAAAAGGCCAAAGACAGATACCTTGCCAAAGTGTCTGGATAGATTTCATATAAATCCTCGATTTTTTTATGTAATGCATCAAAATATTCATCATCATTTTTTACATCGTAAAATTCTTTTATTGTCTTCCAAAACTCTGGACTACTGCATTGCCTTTAACTCATCTTTAATTCTTGTAATTATCTGCTTAACCATCTTCTCTCCTCTATCCCATTATGCTCGCAAGGAACTGTCTCTGTTCTCCTGCTGCTTTTTTCTTTCGAATGCCTTCCTCCGGCATCTGTAACTCTACACAGGTCTTGATGATCCGGTCTCTGGTCCTGGTGTCCACATTCAGATTATCGGTGCTCATGTTGGAAGTGTAAATTGTAATGTTTCCGTCCTCCATACGCTTGTTGATCAGACGGAACATTTCCTGCCGCTGCCATTCCTTGTCTGCCTGTGCGCCGATATCATCCAGAACAAGAAGTTTGCAATCCCGGTATACCTGACTGGGATCCTCTTCTCCGCGATCGCGCTTGTAGCTGTCACCAACAGCACTTATGTAGTCAGGTGCAGTCACGAAACGCATTTGCAGATCGTATTTCATCATCACCGATTTCGCCAGGCAGCACGCCAAGAAGGTTTTTCCACTTCCCGGTGTCTTGCTCCACAGATACAGTCCCTTTCCTGCCATTTCCCACTTCTGGAAATGGTTCAGAAAGGTGGTGCACAAGTCTCTCAATTTGCTCATGTCTCTCTGATAAATATCAAAATCGAACTTGCCAAGATCTGCATCATGGTACTCTTTTGGTACTCCGGTACGGTCCTGTGCTCTATAACCACCTTTGCACTTTGGACATCTGCGAGCATATTGAATTTCTTCTGGAAGTCCGTAATCATAGACCGTGGCATAATATGTCTCCCATCCAGTCCCATGGCACACAGGACACTCACCATAATCTGACTGAGTTAGTTGGTTCTGGTTCATCTTTTATCGCCTCTTTTCTCGCATCATAGTTTCCGTCAAGGACCTTTGCCATGTTGGAATCACTGACCAACCAGTCAAATGTTGCTGACCAGTTGCGTTTATTTTTTCCCTTCAGAAAGTCGGAAGCCTCTGCCTTTTCAAACAAAGTCTGGAAGTCATCAAGAGTGTAACCTGTTTTCATTCTGGCATTTATAGCCTTCTTCCTTGCTTCAGACATCTTTACCAGGCGGGGATACGACCCACAAACGGAATTGTACAATTCACGAATCGTGGCATAGATGCTGTTTTCAGGAGTTCCACTCTCATAATCTCCTTTAGGAGATTTATTATATTCTTCCTTTCTTTCCTTCTTCCCTTCTTCTATTGTTGTCACTTGACTGTCACTTGCTTGTCGATTGACTGTCACTTGTGTGTCGCCTGACTGATACCTGTCGTAGTTTTTTACCGTAATTATGCTGAATTTAACGTGTCGGTTGCTTGTCACTTCTCCGGTATTTTCCAGATGTTTTAGTGCCGTTCTTACATTCCTTACTGTAAGCCCTGTTTCTGCTGCTAGATTCTGCAAAGAAGTCACAAATGATCCTCTTGGTACTTCTACTCCCTGAAACCTTCCGTCTTTCCAGTTTGCTTTTAACAGGATGTGCAGGAACAGCACCTTGGTATTTGCATCTGTATACCATTCCCACTCAAGGATTTTCCTGCTGATCTTTACATAATCCATAACCAGCCTCCCATTCCCTGTATATCTTTATCCAGTCATCCAATGGCATCGTAACAAGCCACTCAAAATGATTCTTCCGATGAAATACTGCTGGAAGTTCATCCGATTTTCTGTCTCTTTTTGCCTGATCTATAGCATCGTATATATTCAACTTTTCCCTTCTCTTTACCTCTATATGTATACCAGGAAGACCGACCACATCTGCATCGCCATTAGCTCCGCTATACTGTTGACCTCTCCTTGCCTTGTACCCATATCCACGAAGGATACCGGCTACTTCTCTTTCACCGGCAGCACCTTTGTTTCTGCTGTTCATATTTCTCCTTTCCCTCCCAGGGAGCTATACAGGTCACACCCTGGGAGATGATCATGTGATATATCTATAGGATTTTAGTTACACCCGTATTTATTATACACAAGTTCTTTAGGATCCCATCCGGGATATATCCGACTCATGTATTTTTCTATATAGACCAGCATGTCCGGCCTTAATCCCTTTGCTCCGTTATCTAGGAGCTGGTGATGGTATTTACATCCGGTAATACCATTCTGTTCGATTCCAAGTCCGCCCTGCGACCGGTTAACGATATGCATGATCTCAATCTGCTTATATTGGAAATCTGATACCGCATGCATGTAGAATCCGATCTGGCAGAAGATACAGCCGTTATCCCGGTCAAGAATCTTTCTTCTGGTCTTTGCATCAAACTGCAATGCCCTTGTTCGTCTGTTCATTCTCTCCACCTATTCCATACTGTTCCAAGAGTTTCTGTTTCTCAAATGGTGTCATAATCTCACTGTCCGGTATATCTGATTCTCGGCAGTCCTGGATCAGGCCGCTGATCATCCGTGCCATCTCTTCTGTGTTATATGTACTTGAACCTCTCAGGAGTATATATACCCTCTTAATCTCCATATCACGTGTGACTACTGTATTAGGAAGTGGCTTAAGGTGATATTCTACTTTGCTCAAGACATCCTTTTCTGTCTCTTCTGTATCTGGAAGATAAACAGCAATAAGATTTCCATCCACTCTTTCAATCTGTCCATACCGTCTCAAAAGGCGGTTGTGGGCTTCATCATTCGTCCATCCATGGACTTTGGCCAGCTTCGTGAGTAATACCCAATAGTAAGCATTTGCGTCCAAAGAACGCTTGTCCTTGTGCTGTTTAAGTCGAACATCCAGCTTATCACATCTTATAAGCTCACTGGCTTCATGTGCATCTTCATTCAATTCTACCTGCAGGTTCCATTTCTCTGTCACAAGATCTTTCGCCAATGATTTTATCTTTCCGGTAAATTCCATCTTACTCACCACAATTTCTTTGGAAATATTCAAGATTCTTTGGATCCGTTATCGCCTTTACATTTCCAATCGTCAGTTGGCTGATAGAAGTCAGGCGATACTTCTCAAGGACTTTCTTTTCATCCAGTCCATTTGTTTTCATGTATGATCTAAGGGCGGATATATCCGTATTGGACAGCTCATTGGATGCACTTCCTGTCTGATCATACTTTGTCTTTCCTTCTTTCCAATAAACGTCTGCTCCAATACCAAGATTCTTGCAGGCAACTGATAATGCATCTGTCGTGGCCATCTTGTAACATTCATCAGATACATAAACTCCTGACCGCTCGTTGGTTGCCAGTCTGCTTCCACCGGTTCCAGAGATTGGCTGAGACCACTTGCCATCGTACAACACATACAGCTCGATCATAACAAACGCACATGTCTCATCTCCTACTGTCTCCGTCCATTTCTCTACAGTTTTGTAGTACCATCCAATTCCACACGGTCCAAATTGCTCCGTCAGGCATTTGATGCGCCACATGGGATTAATATCTGTGAACCCTTTAATCCTTCCAGCGGATATCGTCTTTTTTGCATCCTGCGGAACTTCACGTACTTTGTTATATAATTCAAGATTCTCCATACACCCTCCTACTTAATCTGGATATTCTGCGATGCTACCAATGTGATTCCAGGTAATATCTCGCCAGCTTTTAATGCTGCCTTTAATCCAGTCTTGTCCGGTGTAGGTTCTGAATATTTAAGAAATTTATCCGGAACAACTGCTCCTTCTGCGATGTCTACAGAAGTACCTGTTCTGTAAGAGATAGAAACTTTCGCTGATTTATACTTTTCACCATCAAGATACTTCAAAAGATACGATTTCAACGATGCTGCTTTGTTTTCAGCAGCCTTCTGTCTCGCTGCAAGATTCTTCTTTTCCTTGTCCAGGGCATCCGCATCTGACAGAAGGTTCTTAATCCAGCAACCAATATTCTCAATCTTCTGATCTCTTTCCATCTGCAGAGATTCAAGCTTTTTGATATCTACGATTTCCCCTGTTTCCATATCTACGCAATTAAGGATTTCATTTTCGATTTCGTACAGATTCATTCTTATTTCCCTCTCTTTCTACTAATCTATAGTTGCTTGCTTGTCTTTTTATTGGCCCGGAATGTCTATGCGTAATGATTTCCAGGTATTCATCCTTTATATCTCCGTTGCCAGTGAAGTTCATAGCGGACACCTCCCGTTGATAAGCAGTTCCAAAAGGTATTTCTTCGCACCCTCAAAACTTCCAGCTTCGGACGGAAACTCGTAAAACTGGCACACTGAAAAATGCTTTACGATCTCCCCTGCATCATTAAATACATAAATATAAACTCTGGATATGTCGTCACACGCCGTATAGTCAAAATTCACATGCGCCGTTGTTTCATTTGAAACCCTCAGACACAATTCGAACAATTCCTTAATTTTCTTCTCGTTCATTTTTCTCCTTTCATAGATTTCCTATCAGAATCAGGCTTATAACTGCCGCTGCCAGAATCCGATCAAATCCATTTGTCCACTCCCATGCTGGAAGGAATGTTAAAAGGATTCCGATTGCTATTGACATCAAAATTTCTCGTTTACGATATTTTTTCATTCGTACCCCTCTATCTAAGGAATACCCATGCTGCATTTGAAAGAATCAATGCCGCCATGGTAATTCCCCATGCACAGAACCATTTCTGTGTCTGTTTCTTGGCTTCTCTTACGACTTCCACTGCATAGAAACTTTCAAAATCTTCAAAACTGGTTACTTTTGCGCTATCCATTGTGCTTTTACCCTCGGTTTTCTTCATAAAAAATCCTCCTGTTCTCTTGCGAAATACAGGAAGAAATGTTATGATTGTCCTGTAATCCGCTAAGACTGTTTTAGTGGTTTACGGCTCCGGGGTGGAGGTGTCGACTCCCTCCGGGGCGCTTACGTCAAATTTGCTTCTTTTCTTCGATAGTAGCTCAAGATGATTCTTGAACACTCATCTACAATTCTCTGATTGTCTTCCGGTGTGTTATCCTTGCAGTAATCATCATGTATCCTGATTACCCCAGACCCTTTTTTGATTGTTTTGATTACTGCCATCAGTAAACCTCCTTTTTATGCATTCACCATGTTAAGATATGCTGTTTTCCACATTTCTGCTTCTAATTAGAATCTGCTTCTTCACGAGTATGTGGAATCTCATTAAAATCCCGGCCTTTTTCATATTTGAAAATACTTCCAATCTCACATTGGTTATATACTTCCTCAGTTACATAATAAGTAGCTGTGTCATATTCTTTTTCTTCCTCATTGTAATCGCGAATATCTATTTCATAAGAATCCGAATAGTAATACACATAAGGTATTACAGTTGTATATGACGTTTTTCCGTTAGTTCGGACTGTAGAGATCAGAACTGTTTCTGTATGTGCAGGAATAAATTCTTTATTGTAAATTTCTCCCTCTTTCAGTTTCCCTTTGCAACCAGAGAGAAAAACAGCCCCTGCAACTATCGGGATAATTAATAATTTCTTTTTGATGTGTACTCACTCCTTTCTTGTGATATACTCCCTGTAGATGGGAGGTGATTAAATGATAACTGGGAAACAATATCGGCTAATGAGGTCCGTTCTTAAAAATAACGGAACCACTGCACAAGATACCGAGAATCACGAAATGTATAGATACTTAGCGTCTAAAGGATTCTTGCACAAGCAACCCGTGCGTGGGTATGAGGGCTATGTGGTCACTCAAGACGGTGAAGTTGAAATGAAAATATACAGAGAAGATACTTACCGTTTTAAAGTGACTACTGCAATCTCATTCATTGCTCTTATCACAAGTATCGTTTCCACAATTTTGAAATTCTGTATCAAGTAGATCGTCTGCAAGATGTCCGAGTGGTATTCTTTTGCCGGGTTCCAGATGGATAGGATTTGGAAGCTCTAATCCATTCGCTTCCCCGGTAAGAATCGCCACTTTTAACTGATTTACCTGTTTCTGCAAATCTCTTACATAATCAAATAGATACTGAATATCTGATTTGTTCAATTATTAACTGCTCCCTTCTAATTCAATTTAATTGAAGTTATTTGGCACAAAAATAAAGTCCATAGGAATTCCAGAAAGCTCACTCATTTTTCTGAGCTGTGATAATGTCGGCTCTGTTTTTCCTTTTTCCCAATTAACTACAGTTGCATTGGAAATACCGAATTTTTCAGCCCATTCTTTCTGATTGTATCCTGCGTTCACTCGAACAGCTTCTAATGAAATTTTTGGCATTTGCTCATCTCCTTTCTTAACTTCTGAGCTTATTATAATTCAACTGTATTGAATTGTCAACACCAAAATTCAAAATAATTGAATTAACTATTGAATTTTTTATAAATATGACGTACAATACAAAATGTAAGGAGGAAAAGAATCATGACGACCGAAGAACAGAAAAAGATCTTCTCGAATAATCTTAATAAGTACATTTCAAGAAGTGGGAAACAGCAAAAGGAAATCGCTGAAGCCATTGGAGCAAACGCATCTACATTTAATATGTGGTGCAAAGGTAATTCGATGCCGGGAACCGGAAAGATTAGAGCCTTAGCCGATTATTTCCGAATAAGAATGTCAGATTTGACAGATTTAAAAGAGAATCAAGACCCTGATATTGAATTTGGAGATGTAGTTACAAAAATCGAGCAGTCAGACCCTCGTTTCAAAAGAATCATTCTTGAATACGATAATCTGCCGCCCGACAAAAAAGATTTGTTATGTGATTTTTTTGAGAAGTTTATTTTCTAGTGTGCAAGGGTAGGAATTATTTTCCTGCCCTTTCTTCCTTATAAGCCCTTTTTACGCACCCGTAAATAAATTTTATCATTGATTCACTATGTATTTTCTGTATCATCTCAATAATCTCCTTCTTATAATCCATAAATAACCCTCCCTATTGCAATTACCACCTACATTACAGTATATGTGCGGTTTGTGGGAAATATAACCGAACATTCGTTCATTTTTTTGCTATTATATCACTAATGTTTGCCCTTGGAAACTGCCAGATATACACCGATATGTTTATGATTGCATAGAAATTATTCGTAACATCAAAGATATAGTCTTTTCTGTTTAGTGGCAGAGCGAATAAAAACGGCGGCATGGTCCGCTTTGCTTCATGGACGCTATTCTTATGTACGGTAGAAGATCTGTACGCATTTTGGACAGAATACACTTCTGACTCTTCGCGGATATAATCGTCTACGCACATTGGCAAACAAACAATGTAATTAAGCAAAAGCACAGCTCCTATTATAATTAGTATATTTTTGATTATTTTCATTTCATAAATCACCTACAAACGTCTATTTACAACTATATTGCATGATGCTATAATCAACTATAACATATAGAATTCTTATTTAACGCAAATGGCGAAAATGACAATTTAAAGGACTGATTTGCATGAAAATTGCGATTTGTGACGATAATTCTTTACAGATTGATTTTTTTAAGGCTCATGTTGATGAGTTTTTGAAAAAGCGCGGAGACAAGAGTTACACGCTAAACGCTTATAGTAGTGGAAAGCCGCTGATTGATGATATAGCAGACGGTCAATGGTACGATATAGTCGTGTTGGATGTGGTCCTTGATAATGAGAATGGCATAAATGTTGCAAGACAGCTCAGGAAAAATGGATATAATGGCAACATTGCCTTCTGGACAGCATACAAAAACTATGTATTTGACGCATTGGACGTCTTGCCAGTGCATTACATCATCAAAGGCTCTGAGCATGGACGCATGTATTCTGTCGTAGCACACACATTGGAAGATATCCGTGAGAAAGCCTTGACTATCAAAAACCGAGATCACTTACATCGGGTAGAATTCCGTCACATCGAATACATAGAAAGCCGAAATAAATCAATTCTCGTCCACTGTACTTGCGGCGTTATACATGTAGCACGTGGAAAGCTGTCAGATATAGAGCCGCATCTTGATGGAAGATTTCTCCGTTGCCATCAAAGTTATATCGTCAACATGGACGAAATTAAAGATGCATCAGATCATTTTGAGATGATATCGGGGGATATTGTTCCAATCAGGCAGAGGGAGGCTGCCAAAATAAGGAATCTATATAAGAATTATATCGAGAATTTTGAGTAATCGTGTCAAAAGGGGGAAATATGAAAAAAATACGAAATGTGTTGATGATCGTTTGGACCGCATTAATTGTATTAATGATTGTGGCCTTGATGAGTTCAAACGATCTTTCATCAGACAATATTATGGTCGTTGTTGTACTTGAGGTATTTGGAATTGCTGTTTTGTATCTTATTTTTGCACTTTTGCTGTCTATTAAAAATAAGGTTCAAAAACCTGCAATATCAAATAATTCCGTAGCAACCCAGCCGGCGGTTGTAGAAAAACCTGTTCGAGTATTGAATCTGAGAGTTATATCCGGTAAGGAGGATTTTGAGCTTGGTTCCAAACACACAAGATTTGATTTGAAGCAATGGAAAGATGGATCTGTTACAGTGTCAGATGCTCCAACCAAATATGAACTTTTCGACTATGAATGGAACGGGCCGGAATACAGAACAGTAGAAAAGACAACTACAACATCTCACACTAAAGGGAAAAGTAAAGAAAAAACAAAACGAAAAGGAAGATTAGCTGGTGCTGTTATTGGTACGGCTGCTACAGCTGTCACGCTTGGAAACCCTGTTGTCGGCGCAGCTGTCGGTGCAGCTGTTGGAACCGGAAAGAAAACTAAAGGAAAGAATAATTCCACTACTACTGGAACTGCTACCACAACAAGTGATAACATTGAAGTGGATTCTTATGCATCTATGAAAATGCGGAATATCGAAACCAATCAAATAAATATTATTGGATTCCGCTGTAGTTCAAATATAGATATGCAGTTAAAGAGCTTCAATATTTCCAAAAGCTCTGATGCTGTTGAAAATGTTCGAAATCAGAAAACATCCGTTGAACTACTGAAGGATTACAAAGAGCTTTTAGATAGCGGTATTATTACTCAAGAAGAATTTGACCAGAAAAAATCAGAACTTTTATAAAAAGAACCGGCTCCTGCTACCAACGGGAACCGGTTTTTTGAAAAATAAGACAATCTCGGTGATAATCTTACCTACACATTAAGTATATCATCTCCGGGATTGCCGTACAAGTGTAAAAAAGGAGAATGATGAAATGAATGAATCAGTATGCATCTATTTAAGGAAATCCAGAGCCGATCGGGAAGCTGAAGCACATGGAGAGGGCGAAACACTCGCCAGACATCAGCGGATTCTGTTAGATCTCGCAAAGAAAAAAGAGTACATTGTGGGCGCAATTTACCGCGAAGTGGTATCTGGAGAAACTATCGCCGACCGCCCTGTCATGCAGCAACTCCTTCACGAAGTAGAATCCGGCATGTGGGACGGTGTTTTGGTTGTCGAAGTAGAGCGTCTTGCCAGAGGTGACACCATCGACCAAGGTGTTGTGTCCAGAGCTTTTCAATACTCTGACACGAAGATTATTACCCCTACAAAAATATATGATCCGAACAATGAATTTGATGAAGAGTATTTTGAGTTCGGACTATTTATGAGCCGCAGAGAGTATAAAACTATCAAGCGTCGATTAAATGCCGGAAGAATCTCATCAGTCAAAGAGGGCAAATACTGTGGAAACAAACCGCCTTACGGATACGAAAGAATTAAGCTCGCAAGAGAAAAAGGTTATACTCTCCGACCTGTTCCGGCTCAAGCTGAGATTGTAAAAATGATCTACACATGGTATGCCGGTGATGGTTGTGAGCAAATTGGAGTTGCGAAGATTGTACGGAAATTAAACGACATGGGAATAAAATCTGCGCTAGGTGGTGACTGGACTCCTGCCAGCATACAGGGAATTCTAACAAATCCGGTGTATATAGGAAAAATCCGGTGGAATGGTCGAAAAACAGTAAAGACTATACAGAATGGTCAAGTAGTCAAGACACGCCCACGGTCCAGGAATGTCCTTATCTGTGAGGGATTGCATCCGTCTATTATATCAGACGATCTGTATAATTCTGTGCAAGAGATACGTCAAAAGAACCCACCCCGTCCGATTAGCATAAAAAACACAGTTCGCAATCCGCTTGCCGGAATTGTCTATTGCAGCAAGTGTGGTCGTGCCATGGTTCGCCGCCCTCATCAAAAACGCGGACAGGAAGATACCCTCATGTGTCCATATACGTCTTGCCCTACAGTGAGTAGCAAATTATCTCTAGTTGAAAAAGCTGTGCTTGATGGAATTAAAGAAATAACAGAGAAGTATAAGCTGAACAATGATATTAATGTTCCATATAATACTATCAATTCTGGTATAGTATCTAAGCAAAATCTTATACGCGAAAAAGAAAGTGAGCTGGAAAGCTTAAATGTCCAAAAAGCAAAACAATACGATCTGCTTGAGCGAGGAATCTACACCACAGAAGTCTTCCTTGAACGCTCCAAAACCATAGCTAGGTCTATCCAATCATGCTCTGATATTATTACGAAATTAAGAGAAGAAATCGAACACGATGAGAATATTAAGGCACAACAGTCGAATTTTATTCCGCGTTGTGAAGAGCTGCTTAATAACTATTGGGACCTTAACATAGAATCACGAAATAGAATGCTCAAGAATCTAGTTGAAAAAGTCGTCTACTCGAAAAATATAAAAAACACTTACGGCAAAGGTAACGAGATTAATTTTGAGCTAGACATTTTCCCAAAAATTCAAAAAAATGATTAATGACATCTTCTATGTGCCAGTTCGTTAGCGCAATGATGCTATCATTAATTTTAAAAAGAAACTCCCGGGGAATTAACCCCGGGATATTTTATACTTTTTTGATGTATTTTGCAGAAACAAAACCGAAGTACTTTCCGGCAATGCGGATGTAGTACCAGTCGGCTTTGTCTTTTGCTTTAATGATATCGCATACATCAACTAAATTGCCTTTTGCAAGTGTAGGATAGCTTTTAAGCTGTGCATACTCTGTTCCTGCCCATGTGCGGACATTAAGTGTATTTGCAGTCACCTTTCCCACCCACTTCGGAGTTTTAGACAGAATAGTTGGCGTTGAAAGCGTACTTGCTTTTGCGCCAGTGGTAACAGCGATAGCCACGTGGTGGTTATCATTCAGGAGGATATCTCCTGCCTTTAGATAGTCACCGGATGTCAGATACTTTCTATCCGTCAGTACTTTCGCACCGGCAATCTTCATTGCAGCTCTCATGTTTCGCGTTGTCAGATAGATGCTTACTGCTTTCAGTTTTGCATTATTTAGGCGATATCCAGCACCCTTAACGATTGCAGCTGTACTTGCACTACAGTCAGATTCACAAGCTATTGTGATCTGCGCCGGATCGTAGTTACTTGCCTTTAAGTGCCGCCAGAACGAATACCGGTCATTGCTGTTTCCGGCAGTGCCCTGATCGTATCCGATGAGATTGTTCTGTGCCGCTTTTGTCGCCATGTCTGCGATCATGGCTGCGATTTTAGCGTCATTGAATCTTAGAACACAGAGCCACGGTCTGCTGTACCAGTTCATGATCTGATATTCTGTACCAGTCTGATCTCCTGCTTTCCCACCTGCATATCTTCCTCTTTCATCATGTCCGCAGTTACTGATTTTTACCATTTTAGTTTCTCCTTTCTGGTTAGAATCTCTGTAGTCTTTGTAGAACACATCCATATCAACATTTCCGCTGATTCCTGGAACTTTTCCTTTGCTGGAATACTGCCAGCCTACACCGACATTCGGACGTAATCTTTCCTGCACAGAACCATTGTCGCTTGCTGGATAACGAGCAATCCAACAATCATACTGCTTCAAAGCATCTGACAGAACGTTATTATACCAGTCCAGATTACAGTAGATACCGGCCTTATAACCAGCTTTCTTGATTCTGGTCAGAAACGCTACTGCAATATTCTCGATAGCCTGTTTTCCGAGACTTCTTTGCTGTGCCCATTCCAGATCGTAGAATACTGGAAAGTCAAGTCCACGTCCACCAAGAACAGAAATTACGTTCTCAGCTTCGTCAATCGCTTGTGCCGGTGTCAAAGCGTAGCTGTACTTGTATCCACCAATAAGAATTCCATTGGATTTACAACCTTTGTAATTATGTTCAAAAGATGTATCAATTCCAGATTTCTGATGAATTCTTAATATCGCAAACTTAATTCCAGAATTTTTAACTTTCGTCCAATCAGGTTTCCCTTGAAAAGATGATACGTCAATACCTTTGATTTCTGCCATAATATCATCACTCCTTCTTAAAATTCAGCAAATTGTAAAACAAGAAATGTTGCATCGGTGCAAATCATTTATACAAACATGCAGCTGTTATTGTGACTGTTTGTGCAGATGTACTTTTTACCCTGATGTTGTTGGGTAGAGTAAAATTCACATACGTTATGTTAGTTGTATTTCCGCTTCCAGCCACCTTTTCGATAAAATACGCTACCATGGTAGCGTCTGCCGGAAGTCCCCAGTTGACCGCTATGTTTTTATCTGCATTTGCCGACACAGAAGCAGATACCTCAAGATCTTTTACCTTCAGGAGATTCGTGTTTAAGCTGTTGATTCCCAGTTTCTCCTTTAGCCACGTGATCAGCTGCGCCACGGTTGTTTTCTTTGCCACATTTCCCGTAGCTGTCAAGAAACAATCTGTATCTGCCGGTGCCGTGTTGTCTGCGAATGCGCCGATTTTTTTTACATTTAATGCATCTGCCATATTATTCGCCTCTCATTTCTTTCATAATTTTTCTCAGCTCTTTAATATTCTCTTTTAGGTTGTCTATTTCGGATTTTTGCTGTTTAATCATTGCAAACATTGCTGGAATCATCATACGGTAGTTCCAGTCTTCTATCTGATTGTTCGCATGTGTAGCTGCCTGTGGAAAATGTTCTTCTACATCCTCCGCAATGAACATAGGCAGATAGCGTCCCTCGTTTTCGTCGCCTTCCGCAAGATAACCGTCTTTGTATTTCGCCCAGACTGGTTCTATTTTGTACCAATTATCAATATCCATTTCCGAAATGGCGTCTCCAATATCCTTATAGCGTTTGGACGAAGACGCTGCTCTGGTTACAGTTCCATCTGTCATAAGCAACAGATTGTAAGCATTCGTATTCTGCTTGACGTTTAGGAGCTTTGTGGCTTTCGATGTAAGGCTGTCAAGTGTTACCTCTCCCTTATAACATCTGAATTTGTTGTAAATTGTGCTGTAATTGTAATCACAAGAAAATGGACTATACGGATTCGTATCCGAATCAATACCATCATTTAGGATTATTGTAAATTCTTTATCAGCATTGATTTCAACAACATATTTATTGCCGTCGCTGCTTTTACGCCAATTTATTCCAACATCTAATTGTCTGATGATTTCTTTATTTTTTTCATCCCATATATATAGTTGACAACCGTTCTGATTGACTTGTGTAAATTCCAAGTTTTTATCATTTAGGTCATAGCCATACATAAATCCTCTATTTTCCAAAATATTAATTAATCTTCCAGATTCATCAAACACTTTCAGAACACCATTTCCGTTGTTTTTTCCTCCCAGCTTCAACAAACCGCCCATTGCGGCACTGAATGAAATGTACAGTTCCCCATCCGCGCCCCTGTAAACGCCTTTCCATTCTCCATCATTGGTCAGGAGCTTCAAAATATCTTCCTGTGTCAGAGCCGTGACTTCTGTGATAACATCAAGTTTGACTGTGTCAATCAGATTCGTGGTTCCACCCGATGCGTACAAGCTGCACCGTAATCCTACGATATCTTTTGAACGGACACCAATCAGTGAACCGTCGCTGTCTGCAACCAATACTCCATCAGAATCCGCAAAAATGTAATCTGCATAGTAGTTAACACTGATCTCATCTGCTACACTCGAATAAGCTGTCTTCCATGTCTTTCCATCGGACGTTTCCTCAATAACAAATCTTCCGGCATAATCTGTTCTACCTGTGTTCTCACCATCACGGTAGTACGCGCTAAATATCACAACATTCGGTGTTATGCTGTTTTCGCTTTCTCTTTTCAGAATTGTAGTAGATGATTCCAACACGTAAGTTCTTCCGGGAGTACCAGATTTCTGTTTAGAGACGCTGAATCTTTTGGTTATGGTGAGAGCATTCAGATACACTGCTTTGATGTCAACCCATACATTGTCTGCCGTAACTTCGCTAACAGTATAAGTGTGCGTAGGTTTATCCCAGATTCCGGTCACATTTTCAGATTCCGTGATCGTATAACTGCAATCGTCCGTTACATCCATCGTTCCGTACATTACCTGTGCGGTGGTCTGCACCTGTGGAAACTCTCCGGGGATATTTCCGTTCTCATCAGTAGAAATCGCCTGATACTCATTTGAAAGTGTCATGGTCATGTTCTTAGCTGCGGCAACATTTTCATCCAATTCTTTAATTTTGTCAGACAGGCTCACGTCTCCAATCATCAGATATTCCGGGTTGATGTACACAGAATTTGTGTCCATGTTGACGGAAAATATTATATTTCCTTGTTCGTCCTTAATAGTAAGTGCACCGGCGTTAATAAAATCCGCATTAATTCCCTCTGCGTATAACAATTTTGTTATCATGGTTCCGGTTAATTGGAAACCAAACGGATATGTTTTACCACCATCATTTGATACGCCGATTGCCTCAGATGTGATTTTGATCACATTTTTTGATTCTTCCAGAGTGCCCTTGTCGTGAAAATATGAGATTGTGCTTCCATCTTCTTGCTGAACATAAGTCGCAAAAAGTCCACTTCCGACAGAAAGAGATTCCTGCAACTTTTCGATTGCTAGCTCTCTGGCGTTTTTTTCTTTCTCAACAAGCCGACGTGCTGCAACGATTGCTTTTGTGGCTCCAGAATAGTATAGACTCATTCCTCTGATCGGATCGTCAGCCTGTGTTTTTAGAGTAGTTTTCCCGTTAATTGTGTACGATACATCTGTTAGAGGAGTAACGTATTGGTTAAGATTACGATCATAGGTATAAGCCACGTCACCAAATTCTAACAGCGGATTGAACGCCATATCTCCTTGGAGATTTCTGAATTTTGCACCGATAATGGAATCACCAATCTGTGCTGCCACTGTTGCAAGATCGGATTCACCCACAAGATTGTTCTCCATGGACAAAATGTAACCGGAAGTTCCATATGTTTCAGAATTATCACCGCTTATTATATTGATTCCAGTTATCACTATGTCGTCGCTTGATACTGTCGGCATACTGATATAATCTTTGAGTTCAATGTTCGGAACAGCATCCAGATTCCATCTGACAAACTGCAAGCTTCCGTTGCTGTCAAGACGTGCGTTCGCGGTATCAAGCATGGCAGCCCATCCGAAAAGTTGACGATATGTCATATCTTTTGGGAGTTCATTGACAATCAGATTGCCATGCGCCATCTTCGAAAAACCAGCTGTGATACCAAGAGTACCGCATGCATCCCTCACCAGACTCTCAACCGTCTGTGGAAGAACCAGCTTTGTTGAGTGTACGGCATTGGTCTTGTACATATCATCCAAGGCGGTAAGATTAAGGATTTCACCGTACTGTTCTGGCGTTGTAACTGTATATACGCCTTTATCGATAGTCTCAATAGTATCGGCATCAATCTGCATTTTAAGATACGCATGGACTTTTGCCATATAGAAATAATAATCTTTCCACTGATCAGAAGTGTTATCTAACTCAAGCGTCATGGATTTGCAGATTACACATCCGATTGGAAAGCTGCTGCTTTCTGCACAATCAGAAAATGAGTTGTTACCACTCATAATTTCATCTTTTACGGTTTTTGCAGTTCCGTCAGGGAAAGTGATTTCCACTTCCTGCCAGACTTTTTCTCCGTTCTGTAGTTTTTGCTTAAATGCGTCTGATACATTAATCAAGCGGATCCACCCCCTGCATGTTACAAGATATCTTGGAATAGTATTCTTCACCAGGTGCTACACAAGCTATGGAAAACGTTCCCTTTCCAACATAGAATGATTCTGTACGCCAATCATGGTGCCTTATGGAGTAGTGATACAAATTAAAAGGTTTCCCATGTATTATTGCGTTTATAAGTTCTTCTGCTTCACTCACTGGTATATTGCTAGCCTCATAGCTGTACTGAACAACCGTAAATAATGGAACTAATATAGCTTTTCCAAATTGCGTACGATCGCTTCCTTCGGAGTAAGTTGTTTCAAAATTACACGCCATATCTTTGTCTGGCTGAGGCATGTGCTTGCCATTTATCTTATACCTATCCGTTATAGATTTGCTCAATAATATAGATGCCATGCACTCGCCTCCTATGCCAGCTCAAACGGATTTCTGCCGCTTGTATCACGTCTCAACCTTGCTTCTTCAATGATTTCGTCAAATACTGTTCTTCGGTTAATCTGAGCGATAAAACGATAATTTCCACCGCTCTGCTGTCCACCAGATTCCTCGCGAACAATCTTCCTAAGCAGTGCTTCTGGTGTCTCGATGTTATTACCCTGTTTCTGGTCGCCCAATACGGCTAAAAACTCACTCCTTGGTGGGATAACCGCACCTTTTGCCAGATATGGAATAGTCGGCACTCTTGGAAAACTTGCGCTAAACCCGATTGTCTTAGAACCGAATGGTGTAGGTACTTTCCACGGACCAAAAGAAAACGCGGATTCAATTCCGCTGATCGCACCATTCACCGTACCAATTGCACCATTTACGATACCGATAACTTTGTTGAATATCTCTTTAACTTTGTTTTTAATACCATCGAACGTATCAATGACTTTATCTTTAGCGGATGTGAATTTTTCCACAATTCCATCTTTGATTTTTCCAACAAGATTTCCTACTGTCGACCAAATTGCAGTCCATTTCTGATACGCGCTGGATTTGATGTTATTCCAAATCGTCACAATTTTAGACGCGAGATTTTTGAGCTTGTCTCCAATATTATTGACAAACGTTACTGTTTTGTTTTTAATCCAATCCCACACTTTTCCTGCAACTTCTTTAATTTTGTCCCAGTTTTTGTAAAGCAAAACACCAATCGCAATGCAAGCCGTTACTGCTGCTATAAAAATTCCACCCGGCCCGATAGCTGTCGCAATAGCTTTAATTCCTCCCATAATGCCACCAGAGCCAGTCATAAGTGCAATAAGACCTTTTGTAAAACTCGCTACTGTCGTTATACTTCCTGCTATTTTTGACGCTAGCCCTGCAATTTTCGCCGCCGCGAACGCTCCGATCAGAGCCGCACCGAACGCTTCAATGATTGATTGATGGTCTGCAAAGAATCCAACCAAACTCGATACCAGATTAACCACTGTCGGAAGTCCTACCTCAATGACCCATTTCAGCATCGGAAGAACAATATTGTCATAGATCCATTCAAGTACATTTCCGATAGATTCCAGAATTGGCGCAAATGTACTGGTCAGATTACTGATAGATTCCAACAATGGATAGAAGTCCAAATTTGACGCCCACGTCGCTGTATCCTCTGCGATTTTCTCAATAAACTGCATAACTACTACAAGAGCATCTGCAATGTTCTGTATGATCTGCGTCCCAACATTGTTCTTGTTCCATGCATCGGCAAAACCGGATGCGATATTTCCGATAGTTTTAAGCACATTCTGAGCAATCCTCAGCATGGTCGTGAGCATTGTCGTACCTGTGCCATTTGTCCAAACTTCTACAAGACTTTTACCTACACTCTTTGCGAGCTTTGCAATTCCTGACAAAGCAATGTTCGCCGCGTTGATGGTATTCTTACCCTCTTTTTTCCATGCGTCCTGAAATGGCTTCCAGAGCTTCTTGAGCAGATCAGCAAGTTTCTTTGCGGAATCGCTAATCTTGTCAAGTGCAGTTTCACCCTCTGCAAGATTGCCGTAGTCCACATTTCCTACTGAACTCGGAAGACCACTGTTACCTGATCCGCCGCTTCCACCAGATGAAGATGGCGTGGAAGATGAATTACTGCCAGTAGATGTGGCTTTGTGAATTTCATCTAGCGATGAAAGATAGCTTTTTGTTTCTTTATTTGCTTTTTTCGTGGCTGTTGCATTATCCTTATTGGCATCCGCCAATTTCTCTGCATTGTCTGCTGCCTGTCCATACTGATCTGCTGTATCTGCGATCGCATTTGTTCCAGCAAGACCTGCACCACTTCCACTTGTCTGACCTGATGATTTTTTGCCAGTAATCAGTTCCGTGAAGCTTTTAAATGCATTCGCTAAAGTTGCCAGTTTTCCTAATAAGATGTTAATGACTTTCAGAACAGGTGTGAAAATATTAATCAATCCCTGTCCGACTGTTGCCTTGAGAGATTGTAGCTGCAACTGCATCACTCGCACCTGATTCGCCCATGAGTCAGATGTTCGAATGAAATCACCAGATGCAGCCGATAACTGTTTCTGCACAAAAGCCAGACGGAGAGCTACTTTCTCCTGTTCAGTCATGGCGGATGTTGTTTTACCATATCCGTTCGCCAGTGCGTACTGGTCTAGTGCCGACTGGGTCATTACCACGCCGAGATCTTTGAGCGTTTCCGTTTCACCCGTAAACACTGATTTCAGTTTGATATAAGCCAGGTCCTGACTTATGTTATAAAACGATGCCACATCACCAGTTAGCTGTGTCAGAGCTGTTGACATGTCATAAGCCTGTGCTTCTGAGAATCCGAACGACTTTGACATTGCCCCGAATGTACCAACATACCGCTTTGCCATAGTCTCCGATAGTCCGGCGCTGGTCATAGCATTCTTTGCAAATTCGTTTACCTTGTCAGACATGGTTGTAAATGTAACATCAACCACGTTCTGAACTTCTGCGAGGTCGGAACCAAGTTCTATAGACTCTTTACCAAATTGAATTAGCTTGCCAACAGCAAAAGCAGAGCCAACCAGAAATCCGATTCGCTTTACTATCGTTCCTAATCCTTCAAACTGGCGACCTAAAAGATTTACTTTTCGACTTGCGCCGGAAATGTCCATTTTATTAAATGAGTTAGAAACCGTAGTACCTGTTTTTTTTGCCGAATTCCCCATTTTGTCCATAGAGTTTTCGACTTTTTCTGATTTTTGCTGTAAAGATTGAAACGAATCTTCTAGTTTTTCAAATCCATCGTGAAATATGCTATTAATATTTGCATTTATTTCTTTGACCGAGTTTGCTAAATCTTTAAATGCCGCTTGAACTTCTTTGACACCAGACGATATTCCGTCAGTATCTATTCTAGTATCAATGATAATTGAGCCATCAGCAGCCATACATTCACCTCCTAACTATTTGAGGTTCAACATCTCATTCAGCGCATCCTTGTACGCTTGCTCTTCTTCGCTGAGACGTGTTTTTATATCAATAATGTTCTTATTTTCTTGATAGAATTTCTTTTCCCATTTATCGAGTTTTTCGCCCTTTGCCTTTTTTGAACGAATTCCAACCACTGTATTAAAAAGGCATTCACCAGATTCCATAAAGTGCCCGAAAAACGTCCACCAGTGCATATAAGGCACTGCTCTGATTTCTTTCCCAGCAACTTTATTTACAGCCGGTACGATCATATCCCCATCCTGCTCCCAGTCCATTAAACGGGGCTTCGGGCGATTCGGATTATCGTCCGACTGTCCACAGTCGATGAATTCTGATGCTTTCTGACAGGCTTCAGATAAGTGTTCCGCCGGAATACTCTGCCAGTCCTCAAACAGAATCTGTAACATAACAACTGCTTTTGCCTGCTCGTCCAGTTCCGGGTCATTCATGGCAATTAGAATGTCAATGATTGCTCGAAAATCCGTTCTGATAGAAAAATCCACCCCACTGATGTTGAGTGAGGTGGGAAGCTCATAGGCGGTCATTTTGTATACTTCTCCGTATACTTATTGACTGCTGCCTGCATTTTTTTCTTTCTCTTTTCGATTTCCGGTGCAATTGCTTCTGCGATCTTATCAAGAACAATGTAAGCGAACACTTGACCATTGCCGAATACAGTGGTTGCTGTGATTGGCTCTTTAAACAGGTCTTTTGATGCTTCGTATCCGAGCAGATAGTTGATTTTGTCCTCGATCTGTTTATTGAGTTCAGCCATTTCTTTGCCGGAAGTGACTTTCTGGATAGAATCTTTGAGCTGTTCAAAGTACTCTCCCAGTTCCTCCGCACGTGCTGCTACATTGATATCAGTCGGGTTAAGCTTGAAAGAAGAAAAAACTTCGTCTTCGTTGTTGGTAAACGTGAATGTAAAAATTCCATCATCAATTTTGGTATTAATTACTTTTGCCATTTAGCATATCCTCCTT
>ERZ837910.2511-NODE-2511-length-22276-cov-7.051528_pt1 | contig 22276 bp, 14 predicted proteins | sample MGYA00519940_ERZ837910 | MGnify/ENA primary metagenome ERZ837910 (study PRJEB31850, sample SAMEA3708825) | human gut metagenome | biome: human gut; feature: human-associated habitat; material: faeces | place: China | collected 2014 ... | reverse complement strand
CATTTTAACGATGGCCTGTACGGATCGGCAGCATTGCGCCGGGCCCGGCTGTCCGATCCCCTACAGCGCATCATCGGCGGCCTCGCGTCATTTTCCACTTACTCTTCCCTTGCCCAATCGAGGCTCCTGCCGACGGCCTTTGCCCAGCCGCGGCGACTTTTTTCGCGCTGCTCGGCCGTCATATGCGGCAGGAAGCTGACATCGCACCGCCACTGGCGGCGCAGCTCGTCCGGATCGTGCCAGATGCCGACGGCGAGCCCGGCCAGATACGCCGCGCCGAGGGCCGTTGTCTCGCGGATGACGGGGCGGCGCACCGGCGTGGCCAGCATGTCCGCCTGGAACTGCATGAGGAAGGCATCGCGGCTCGCACCGCCGTCGACGCGCAGCTCGCGCAGCGGCACGCCGGTGTCCTTCTCCATGGCGGCGACGAGGTCCATGCTCTGGTAGGCGATGGATTCCTGCGCAGCGCGGATGATGTGCTCGCGCTTCGTGCCGCGCGCGATGCCGACGATGGCCCCGCGGGCGTACATATCCCAATACGGCGCACCGAGGCCCGTAAAGGCCGGGACGAAATATACGCCGCCGGTGGAGTCGACCTTCTGCGCATAATACTCCGCGTCGCTTGCCTCGCTGAGGAAGCGCATCTCGTCGCGCAGCCACTGGATGACGGCCCCGCCGACAAAGACGCTGCCCTCGAGGGCATAGGTCACATGGCCGCCGAGCCCGGCCGCGATGGTCGTGACAAGGCCGTGGCGGCTGACGCAGGGCGTCTCGCCCGTGTTCATGAGCAGAAAGCAGCCCGTGCCGTAGGTATTCTTGGCCTCGCCGGGGGCGAAGCAGCACTGACCGAACAGCGCGGCCTGCTGGTCGCCCGCCGCGCCCGCGATGGGAATTTCCACGCCCTGGATGTTGCAGGTGCCGAAGTCGCCGCTGCTCGGGCGGACGTCCGGCAGCATGCAGCGCGGGATGCGCAGGGCCTGCAGGAGCGTTTCGTCCCAGTCGAGGCGGCGGATGTCAAAGAGCATGGTGCGTGAGGCGTTCGTCACGTCCGTTGCGTGGACGCGGCCGCGCGTCAGCTTCCAGATGAGCCACGAATCCACCGTGCCGAACAGCAGCTCGCCGCGCTCGGCGCGCTCGCGCGCACCCTCGACGTTGTCGAGTATCCACTTTATTTTCGTGCCTGAAAAATATGCGTCTATGAGAAGGCCGGTTTTATCGCGGACATAGTCGCCTATGCCGTCGGCCGCGAGCTTATCGCAGATAGGAGCCGTGCGTCTGCACTGCCAGACGATGGCGTTATACACGGGCTTGCCTGTGTTTTTATCCCAGACTATCGTTGTCTCGCGCTGGTTCGTTATGCCTATGCCGGCTATGTCCGTAGGGGAAAGCTCGCTTTTTTCAAATGCCTCGGCAAGGGCGCGAAACTGCGTTTCCAATATGACCATCGGGTCGTGTTCGACCCAGCCGGGCTTGGGATATATCTGTGGAAAAGGATACTGCGCTATAGTTACAGGCTTACCCTTTGCATCAAAAATTATCGCTCTTGAGCTGGTCGTTCCCTGATCGAGCGCGACAACATAACCGTTCATATGATTACCTCCATACTGATTTTGCTAATTCCGTTGCATTTTGCTGCAAGTATGCTATAATTCATATAATAACATATACGGAGGTCGTTTTCCATGCCTAGTTTCAATGATTTTTATTTTAATTCAAGCACGGGCAAAAACCGCATCCATGTTCGCAGATGTGTTCCCGACGGGCAGGTGCGCGCGGTCGTGCAGATAATGCACGGTATTGCCGAGCACATAAACCGCTATGATGATTTTATGGCGTTTCTTGCGTCTAACGGTTTCGTTGCCGTCGGCACAGACCATCTCGGCCACGGTCAGAGCATTGAAAAGCCCGAGCAGATGGGCTTTTTCGCCGAGAAAAACGGTTGGGATTATATCATGAAGGACGAGGAGATACTTCGTCTTGCAATGAAGCAGACCTATCCGAACGTTCCGTTTGTCCTGTTCGGACACAGCATGGGCAGCTTCATGGCGCGCACGCATCTTATCCGCTATCCCGGCGGCTTTGACGCTGCGATAATAAGCGGCACCGGCAATCAGGGCGCAGCACTCGTAAACGGCGGCCTTTTCATGGGAAATCTCGTCACGGCTCTCAAGGGCGCGCATCATTACAGCAAGTTCCTCAATAACCTCGCCTTCGGAAGCTATAATAAGATATATGAAAATCCGCGCACCGAGTATGATTGGCTCACGCGCGACACTGACGTTGTTGATAAATACATTGCCGATCCGCTTTGCGGCTTTATACCGACATGCAGCCTGTTCAGGGATATGATGACCGGAGTTAAGTTCATTACAAACGTCAACAATCTCAAGTCGATGAAGAAGGATATGCCGGTTTACTTTATGTCCGGCGATAAGGACCCCGTCGGCGAATGCGGCAAGGGCGTAAAGCTTGCGTATGAAAACTTTAAAAAGGCCGGCATGAAGGACGTCTCCATAAAGCTGTATAAGGACGGCCGCCACGAAATGCTCAACGAGATAAACAAGGCTGAAGTCTATGCCGATATCCTCGCTTGGATAAACAGCAGGATCTGATATTTTATTATAAATTAATATGCAAACACCGCACGGTTTATTTTCCGTGCGGTGTTTTTTTACTTTCTGCGTCTGTTTCTGCGCTTTCTGATCTTCCTCGGATCGGGGATTAGCACGCCCACTGCAACATAGCCTATAACAAACAGCAGTATGACTGATATAACAAGAACAACACTTTCAATGTCCATAACGGCACCTCATCTCTTGGTCCAAAGCTGCGGCGACAGCAGCAGAAGCAGGGGGTATATCTCAAGCCTGCCGAGAAGCATGGCAAATGACAGAACAAGCTTTGAAAACGCAGAATAATCGGCATAACTCAGGCTCGGGCCGACTTGCCCGAAGCCGGGGCCAATGTTGTTCACGCAGCTCACGGTAGCCGAGAAATTGGTCTCTATCCCGAACGGCTCAAAGCTTATGAGCAAAAACACGGCTCCGATAACCGCAATATACAGTGCAAAGTAAGAAAGAATCTGCCTTTCGCCCTGTGCGTCAACGCGTCGGCCGTTTAAAATGACTGTGCTTACCTCGCGCGGACGCAGAGCGTGACGCAGGTCGTTGCGCGCTATCTGCGCAAGCACTGTAACGCGGCTCATTTTAAGACCGCCTGCCGTTGAACCCATGCAGCCGCCGAAGAACATGAGAATGAGCAAAACGGCCTTGGCAAGACTCGGCCAGGCATCAAAATCCGCGGTGGCGTAGCCTGTCGTCGTGACGATGGAGGATACCTGAAAAGCGGAAAGCCTGACCGCGTCGGCGATGCTGCCGTACAGGGGCATGATGCTCAGCACGACGATTATCATTGCTGCAAGGCTTATGCCCAGGTAGCATTTAAGCTCGTTTGATTTGAGCACCTCGCGCCATCTTTTGATAAGCAGCAGATAGTACATGTTAAAGCTCACGCCGAACAGCAGCATAAACACGGTTATCACCCATTGACAGAAGTGTGAGTACGATGCGATGCTGTCGGCCTTTATTCCGAAGCCTCCCGTGCCGGCTGTGCCGAGCGCGTGAACGATGCTGTCAAACAGCGGCATGCCGCCGCACAAAAGGAGCACGGTCTCGAGCACGGTAAGGGCAAGGTATATGTAATACAGGATCTTTGCCGTTCCGCTTGCCCGGGGCGTGAGCTTATCCACATTGTGCCCCGGCATTTCAGCGCGAAGAATGTTCACCGAGCGCTCGGGCGTTTTTTCCATGACGGCCATTATGAACACAAGCACACCCATGCCGCCGACCCAATGCGTGAAGCTGCGCCAGAACAACAGACCGTGGCTGAGCGCTTCAACATCCGTGAGGATAGATGCGCCCGTTGTCGTAAAGCCGGAAACGGTTTCGAAGAACGCATCTATAAACGAAGGTATACTGCCGCTTATGACAAACGGCAGAGCGCCGAACAGCGATATTCCGATCCACGACAGAGCCACTATCGCAAGTCCGTCGCGAGTGTACAGATTTTTGCTGTCACTGCGGCAGAAAAACTTGAGGGCGGCCCCCACAGCGGCAGCCGCAGCAGCCGATATCACAAAAGAAAGCGAGCAGCTTTCGCCGTAGATAAGCGAAACGGCAAGCGGAAGCAGCATAAGCGCGGCTTCCAGAAGAAGCACTCTTCCTACTGTATGAAAAACGAGCTTTATCTTCATTTTGCTATCACATCCGAAAGATCGTACAGCTTTCTGCCGGCGGCGATTATTATCACGCGGTCGTCGGGCAGTATAACGTCGTCGCCGCATGGGATGATGTTTTTGCCGCCGCGGATTATTCCTGCCAGCAGAATGTCGGGCTTGAGGTCAAGCTGTTTTACGGGAATGCCCGTGTAGCCGAAATCCGGAGAAACGATAAACTCAAGCGCCTCGACCTTGCCGTTCATGAGGCTGTAGAGCGTTTCTACCCTGCTGCCCATGGAGTTTTGCAGCGCGCGGGCGTATCTTAAAAGAACATCGGCGGTTATGTGCTTTGGCGATACGGTGCATTCAACGCCCAGATGCTCCGAAAGCTCGTGGTATGCATCCTGATTGAGCTTGGCGATGACCTTCGGCACGCCGCGGTCGAGCGCGTAGTACGAAAGCAGCAGGTTTTCCTCGTCCATTCCGGTGAGTGCCACAAAAGCATCGGCGCCGTCAAGCCCCTCCTCATCGAGAAGCTCGTGCTGCGAACCGTCGCCGTGAATGACAACAGCGCTGCCGCCGAGTGCGGCGGATATATCATCGCAGCGCTTAGCGTCCTTTTCGATTATTTTTACGCCGTTTCCGCTGCGGATAAGCTCATCGCTCAAATATTCCGCTATGCGGCTTGCGCCGAGCAGCATCACGTGCTTTGTGCGCTTTTGCAGTATGCCCATGTTGCCGAGCAGCTTCTGCATATCCTCGGGCGCGGCTATAAGGCCGAGCTTATCTCCTGCACGCAGAACAAAGCTTCCGCGAGGAATGTACGCGGTCTTGTCACGCAGCACTGCGCACACAAGAAATGATGCCCCGCTTTTTGCTCTCAGCGCCGAAAGCTCAACTCCATCGAGCGCAGAGCCGGGCTTGACGCTCATTTCGGCCATCTCAAAGCGGCTTCGCGTAAAGCTCTCGGATTTTACGGCAGACGGAAACTTTAGAATGTTATATATGGCCTTTGCCGTAAGTCTTTCGGGATTGATGACCATCGAAAGCTCAAGCTGATTTTTAATAAAGTCAAGGTTTTCGCTTGTGTATTCGCTGCCGCGTATGCGCGCAACGGTGTGCTTTGCACCCATGCGCTTTGCAAGAAAGCAGCTGAGCATGTTTATCTCGTCCGAGCCTGTTGCCGCGATGAAAAGCTCGGCGCTGTCGGCGCCTGCGTCCGACAGAGTTTTAAAATGCGTGCCGGCGGCGCATATGCCCATGACATCGTAGTTTGTGCTGACACTGTCTATGACCTCACGGTTGGAGTCAACAACAACGATCTCATGTCCCTCGCTTATAAGGCTTTGCAGAATGCTTTGGCCAATTTTACCGCAGCCGACTATAATGATTTTCATAAATCGCGCCTCGTTTGATCTTTTTATGATTAGACTATAATACCGATTAGACTATAGCACCGGCGGCATTATAATGGGATTAGAGGATCGCCCAAAACATTAAAGTTTCATTAAAACACAGACTAAAAATGGGAAAACGGTTTTCTGGCACCGTTTAATATGCTATAATTGCGGCAGAAATGAGGTGGAAGAATGCAGCGCGAGGAAAAAATACTTGTATGCCTGTCCGGTTCGCCGACGAATGCGCGTGTCGTCAGAGCGGCTGCCAAAATAGCCGAGGCATTCCACGGAACGCTCACGGCGCTTTTTGTTGAGCCTGCAAATTATGCTGCCGAGCCTGACAGCCGCCTTGCGGAAAATATTCGCCTTGCAAAGCAGCTCGGAGCACAGATCAGAACGCTTTACGGAGATGATGCCGCGGCAGTCATAGCCGAGTATGCGCGTGTTTCAGGCTCAACAAAGATAGTGATAGGACGAAGCCCGGGTAAGCGCGGCTTTTTTTCAAAAAAGAGCATAGTCGATCGCTTGGGTGAGCTTGCGTCCGATATAGACATATATATAATCCCCGACAAAAGCGAGACCTCGGATACGCCGCGCGGCTCGGCACGCAGTCAGGAGCGGCTCAGTCTTCGCGATGCGCTTATAACCGCCGTTATGCTTGCTTTCTGCACAGGCATAGGCTATTTGTTCTCCGATCTTGGATTTTCTACGGCAAACGTTATAGTCATTTATATAATCGGCGTTCTCGGCATTGCCATGCTCACCGCCGGACGCAGCTACAGTCTTGCCGCGTCAATACTCTCGGTCCTGATATGCAACTTCTTTTTCACGGAACCGTATTTTTCGCTGTTTTCGGACCCGAGCCATATTATGACGTTCATCGTCATGTTTGCAGCGGCGTTTTTCATATCGTCTATAACGGCAAGAATAAAGCGCCAGACGCATCAGACGGCGCTGAGAGTGTACAGAACCGAAATACTTCTCGAAACAAGCCAGAAGCTTCAGCAGGCGATCGGCACAGAGCAAATACTTACGGTGACTGCCGGGCAGCTTGTCAAGCTGCTTGAGCGCAGCGTTCTGATATACCCGGTCGAAAACGGCGCATTGAGCGAGCCTATGCTGTTTCCCGTGAACGAAAACGCCGGCTTTGACGATTATCTTACGCAGTATGACCGCGACAGCGCACGGTGGGTGCTCGAAAACGACCGCCGCGCCGGAAACGGAACTGACACACGTCAGAAGTCAAACGGAATCTACATGGCCATTCACGCAAACGGCAGAGTGTTTGCCGTTGCGGGCGTGGCAATGAAAGCCTCTCCGATGCTTGAGAGCTTTGAAAAGACATTGACTGTTGCGATACTTGACGAGTGCGGCCTTGTGCTTGAAAATGAGTATAACCGCATCGAAAAGCGCAGGATCGAAGAAAAAGCCAGAGCCGAGGAGCTGAGATCAAACCTTCTGCGAGCCATATCTCACGATCTGCGCACGCCGCTGACGAATATATCCGGCACTGCGGCGCTGCTTATGGAAAACGAACTTCCCGAGGAAAAGCGCAGACAGATGTATGTATCGGTATACGATGACGCGCACTGGCTCATAGACCTTGTTGAGAATCTTCTTTCAATAACTCGCATGGAGGGCGGCAGCAGAATCGAGGATCTGCAGCCGGAGCTTCTGGACGATATCTTCCGCGAGGCGGTTTCGCATTCGGACAGGCTGCTGTCGGAGCACGAGCTGGAGATAAGACTTGACGATGAGTTGCTGATGGCGCATATGGACGCAAGGCTTATAGTTCAGGTCGTAATTAATCTTATAAACAACGCAGTGAAATACACGCCTAGGGGCTCGCATATCTGCCTTGAGGCATCGGCACGGGATGACAGAGTGCTCATAAGTGTTGCCGACGACGGAAACGGCATAAGTGACGAGGCAAAAGGAAAGATATTTGATATGTTTTACACAGGAAACAAAGCAAGCAGCGACGCAAGACGCGGCCTCGGACTCGGGCTTGCACTGTGCAAGAGCATTGTCCAAGCGCACGGCGGCAGCATAGCGGTTTCCGACAACACACCGCACGGAGCAGTGTTTACATTTGATCTTAAAAGGGCGGAGGTGCAGCCTGATGAATAAACCGCAGATACTTATAGTTGAGGATGATAATGCCGTTGCAAATCTTATATCGGCAACTCTTGAAACGCAGGACTACGCCTATAAGCGCGCAGCCACCGGAGCGGTCGCTGTTATGGAGGCACTGTCGTGCAAGCCGGATGTTGTTCTGCTTGACCTCGGCCTGCCGGATATGGACGGAGTCGAGATAATAAAAAAGATCCGCTCGTGGAGCAATATGCCGATCATAGTGGTCTCGGCGCGCAGTGAGGATTTTGACAAGGTCTCGGCGCTCGACGCCGGAGCGGACGATTATCTGACAAAGCCGTTTTCCGTAGATGAGCTGCTTGCGCGCCTGCGCGTTGCGCTCAGACGCGTCCGGTACGACGGTGACCGGCTCGGCGAGGAGTCCAGCACATACGAAAACGGCGATATGCGTATCGACTATTCGGCCGGCTGCGTGTATATATCCGACGCCGAAATACACCTGACCCCGATAGAGTACAAGCTCCTGTGCCTTCTCGCGAAAAACACCGGCAAGGTGCTCACGCACAATTACATTTTAAAAGAGGTATGGGGAAGCCCCACTGCGTCTGACGTATCGTCGCTTCGCGTTTACATGGCAACATTGCGCCGAAAGCTTGAAAAAAACTCAAACGGCGTTCAGTATATCCAGACGCATGTCGGCATCGGATACAGAATGCTCAGGATAACGAACAAATAATCAAATAGCGTATGCTAATGCATAAAACTATTAACAAAAATTTCGTGAAATATTGCTGCCTGCGGTGTTAAACTATACACAATATATATTTTGATGGGAGTAAGGCGTATGAACGAAGTTAAATCCCCCAAAAAGCCGCTGATGTATTACTATACGATAGTGCTCATCCTTTTGCTGGTGTTCAATTTTGTCGCAATGCCGTGGATAAGCGAGCATCAGATCAAGGAAGTTGACTACAACACTTTTATCAATATGGTAGATAACGGCGAGGTCAGCACAGTTGAGATCCAGCAGCAGAACAACCGCATTCTTTTCCAGGGAAATGACAACAGAAAAATTTACAAGACTGCCATGCTGCCTGATAACGACCTCGTTTCGCATCTGCTTGACGCCAATGTTTCCACGACCGGCGAGGAGATCGAGCAGACCTCGGCATTGGTGAGCATCCTTGCGTGGGTGCTGCCGATCATACTGTTTGTCGCTCTCGGGCAGTTTATGTCACGCAAGATGATGGAAAAGATGGGCGGTGGGAACTCCATGATGTTCAACATGGGAAAGTCCAACGCCAGGGTCTATGTAAAATCTGCGGAAGGCATTAAATTTGCTGATGTCGCAGGTGAAGACGAGGCAAAGGAAAACCTCTCCGAGATAGTTGACTATCTGCACGATCCCGGCAAATACCGCGAGATCGGTGCATCGATGCCAAAAGGTATACTGCTTGTCGGCCCTCCGGGAACGGGTAAAACCATGCTCGCAAAGGCCGTCGCCGGCGAAGCGGATGTTCCGTTCTTCTCAATGTCCGGCTCTGAGTTTGTGGAGATGTTCGTCGGTATGGGTGCAAGCAAGGTGCGCGATCTGTTCAAACAGGCGAAGGAAAAAGCGCCCTGCATAGTTTTCATCGACGAGATCGACGCTATCGGCAAAAAGCGTGACGGTCAGCTCGGAGGAAACGATGAGCGCGAGCAGACATTGAACCAGCTTTTGACCGAAATGGACGGCTTTGAGAGCAACAACGGCGTCATCATCCTCGCCGCCACGAACCGCCCCGAATCCCTTGACCCCGCGCTCACGCGCCCCGGCCGCTTCGACCGCCGCGTGCCGGTCGAGCTGCCCGACCTCAAGGGGCGTGAGGCTATCTTACAGGTCCACGCGAAGAAGATCAAGGTCGCCGAGGACGTTGACTTCAACAAGATCGCGCGCATGGCCTCCGGCGCTTCCGGCGCGGAGCTTGCCAACATTGTGAACGAAGCGGCGCTGCGCGCCGTGCGCGACGGCCGCCGCTTTGCCACGCAGGCAGACCTTGAGGAAAGCATCGAGGTCGTCATCGCGGGCTACCAGAAGAAGAACGCCATCATGACCGACGAGGAGAAGAAGATCGTCTCCTACCACGAGATCGGCCACGCGCTCGTGGCGGCGATGCAGACGCACTCCGCCCCCGTGCAGAAGATCACCATTGTGCCGCGCACCTCGGGCGCGCTGGGCTACACGATGCAGATCGAAGAGGGCAACCATTATCTCATGAGCAAAACCGAGATGGAGAACAAGATCGCCACGCTGACCGGCGGCCGCGCCGCGGAGGAGGTCGTGTTCCACTCCGTCACGACCGGCGCGTCGAACGATATCGAGCAGGCGACGAAGCTCGCCCGCGCGATGATCACGCGCTACGGCATGAGCGACGATTTCGACATGGTCGCGCTTGAAACGGTCAACAATCAGTATCTCGGCGGCGACGCATCGCTCGCTTGCTCTGCCGAGACGCAGACGAAGATCGACCAGCGCGTTGTGGAGCTGGTGAAAAAACAGCACGAAAAGGCCATCCATATCCTCACCGAGAACCGCGCGAAGCTCGATGAGCTGGCGCAGTACCTCTACGAGAAGGAGACCATCACGGGCGAAGAGTTCATGAACATCGTGAACGCGAAGTAAACTCCATAAGTAGAAAGAAGGCACAGCCGAGCGGCTGTGCCTTCTTTTTGCTATTTACAGGTTGCTTTCTTTTCTGCTCGTGCGGCTGCGCAGGTAGTCGCCGAGGGTCGTGATGCAAAGGAGCGTCACGACCAGAAATGCGCCGGGGATGAGCAGGATCCACCACGCGTCGGTCATCAGCGCCTTTTCCGCGAGCGAGAGCATGCTGCCCCAGGTCACGACCTCGATGGGCAGGCCGAGGCCCATGAAGCTGAGCGTCGATTCGGCGATGATGGCGCTGCGCACATTCATCACCACCATAAAGAGGATGGACGAGAAGAAATTCGGCGCAAGGTGACGCCGCAGAATGAGGAAAAAGCTGCCGCCCATGCACTTCGCCGCGATGACGTACTCGCTCGCGCGCAGCTGCCTGACCTCGGTACGCACGACCTTGGCGATACTCGTCCAGCTCGTGAGGCCGATGACGAGCGCGATGCTCCACGCGCTCGGCGTGCCGATGACTGCCTGCAGGAAGATGACAAGCAGCAGGTTCGGCACGCTGAGAAGAATTTCGGTCAGGCGCATCAGCAGCGCGTCGAGCCATTTGGGCGTAAGTCCGCTGACCGCGCCGAAGAGGATCGCGAGCAGCGTCGAAATGACGGTCGAGCCGACGCCGATGAACAGCGACAGCCGCCCGCCGTACCAGATCATCGAGAAGATGTCGCGCCCCATCGTGTCCGTGCCGAACAGGAATTCGCGGCACGGCGCAGTGGAGCAGTGAGCAAGGTCGAGATACGCCGGGGCCTTCGTCATGATAATACGCCAAAACTTTCGCAAACAGAAAAGGATGATATCACAATGAAAGAAAACCGTAAGCTTTTGAGAGAAGTCCTCAAGGATATCCGCCGCGATATGACGGACGAGGAAGTGCTGAACCTGCTGGCAGACAGCAAAATTTCCGAAAACCCCGCGGGTGAGAAGGAAAAATACACCCTCGGCCAGCGGGCGGCGGACACCATTGCCAAATTTGCGGGCAGCTGGGCGTTCATCTTTTCCTTCACCGGCGTGCTGATTTTGTGGATGCTTGTCAACACGCTGCTGGCGGCAAAGGCGCTCGACCCGTACCCCTTCATCCTGCTCAATCTGGTGCTCTCTTGCGTGGCGGCCATTCAGGCACCGCTCATCATGATGAGCCAGAACCGGCAGGAGGAAAAGGATCGCCGCCGTGCAGAGAACGATTATAAGGTCAACCTCAAGACAGAGATCATGATCGAGGATCTTTACGACAAGGTCAATGCCATCCTGGCCAGACAGACCGCACTGGAAAAACAGCTGACGGAGAAGGGCGAAAGCGCAGGGCAAAAATGAGGGAGGACAGAGCCGTCCTCCCTCATTTTTTGCTGTTTTTGCGCAACGCGGAATCCTCCTCCGCAAACCTGCGCGCTTTTGCTGAGATGCCTCTCCGGCGCGTAAAGCCCTTATACGTGCAAGACTCTATGTTGCTTTACAGCCGGAAGTGCTTCTTAAGTTTTTGGCTTTTTCCCAGCACCAGCAGCGTCATATCAGCGTCCAGCACAGTTTCCGGGGAGATGTTCACATCGGTCTTGCCGTTCCGCTTCACGCCGAGGATGTTGACGCCGTATTTTCTGCGGATGTCCAGCTCGCCGATGCTGCGGCCCTGCCAATCCTCCGGCACGGCAACCTCGATAATGGCGTGCTGCTCGTCCAGCTCAATATAGCTGAAAATATGGTTGGCGGTATAGCGGATGGCCGCCCACTTCGCCAGCTGCTTTTCCGGGTAGGCGACCGCGTCCGCGCCGTTGCGCAGCAGAAATTTCGCCTGCACATCCCGCTCAGCGCGGGATACCACATATTTTGCTCCCAGCTCCTTGAGCAGCGACGTCGTCTCCAGTGAATTCTGGAAATCCCCGCTGATGGTGACATAGCAGACATCGTAATTGCTCACGCCCAGCGAGCGCAGAAAGTCCACACGGGTGCTGTCGCCGATCTGCGCGTTGGTGACAAAGGACATGCACTCGTTGACGCGCTCCTCGTCTTTGTCCACTGCCATCACCTGATGGCCCAGCTCGTTGAGCTGCATGGCAAGATGCCGCCCGAAGCGGCCCAGTCCGATCAATAATACCGTTTTCATCGTGTGCTCCTTTCAGCCTACGGTAATTTTCTCCTGCGGATAGCGGGCATAGGTCAGGTCATGCCCGGAGAATGCGGCGTAGATCAAGGTCAATCCGCCGACGCGCCCGAAATACATCAGCAGGATGAGAATGCTCTGCGACAGGACTCCCAGCTGCGGCGTCAGCCCCAGCGTCAGGCCCACCGTACCGGCGGCGGACGCTGTTTCATAGAGACAGGCACCGAGGGGAAGCTCCTCCGCTGTGCTGATGACCGCCGCCCCCGCAAAGGTCAGCCCCAGATACAGCAGCAGAATGGCGGCGGCGTTGCGGACAGTGGATGGCTCCAATCTGCGGTGGAAGAGCTGCAGATCCTCTCGCCTGCGGAAGGCGGCAATGGCGTTGGCAATGAGAACTGCCAGCGTCGTGACCTTCATGCCGCCCGCCGTGGAGCCGGGTGCTCCGCCGGTGAGCATCAGCAGGATCGTGACCGCCTGCGAGGTATCGCTCATTTTCGTTAGATCAACCGTGTTGTAGCCGGCCGTCCGCGGCGTGACCGACTGAAAAAGGGAGGCCAATATCCGCTCTCCCACGGGGAGGTCCGCAAAGTCTGTCAGATAAAAGAGAAACGCCGGAATCGTGATCAAAAGCGCCGTCGCGCTCAGAATGACCTTGCTCTGCATCCGGTAACGCCGCAGGTGCAGACCGTGCGTACAGACATCGTCCCACGTTAGAAAGCCGATGCCGCCCACGATGATCAGCAGCATGATCACAATGTTGACCAGCGGGTCTGCGGCATAGGCCGTCAGCGAGGGGTAGAAGGAATCCGTCCGCCCCAGAATATCGAAGCCCGCATTGCAGAAGGCGGAAACGGAATGGAAAACGGACATCCATACGCCCCGCAGTCCATAGTCCCGGCAAAAGGCTGGCAGCAGCGCCAGCGCGCCCAGCAGCTCGACCAGAAAGGTCCCCTTGAGGATAAATCTCGTCAGGCGCACGATGCCGCCCACCGCAGGGGCGGAGATGGCATCCTGCATGGCGCTGCGCTCCTTGAGCGTGATGTTCCGCCCGGCGAGCATCAGGAAGGTCACCGCACCGGTGATCACCCCCAGCCCGCCGATCTGGATCAGCAGCAAAATGACCGTCTGACCGAAGGCGGACCAGTAACTGCCGGTATCCTGCACCACCAGCCCCGTCACGCAGACAGCGGAAGTGGAGGTAAACAGTGCCTCATGAAACGGCGTCCAGACCCGCTGTACTGTGGCGATAGGCAGCATCAGCACCAGCGCCCCCAGCAGGATCACACCCGCAAAGCCGAGGATCATGATTTGAAAAGAAGTCAAATGACGCTTCAGATGGAGTATGGGTTCTATCAACGTGCACACCTTCTTTCAAATACCGCTTCTGATTTTGGCACATAGTATAGCACGGTTTTCGCAGCCTGTCTGTGCAGGTTTTGTAAAAGTTTTGTAAAGGTTTTGCAGAATTTGATGAAGCTCAATATTGACGATGTTGTCAGATCATAGCTTGTTCAGCACGCCATAGACCTCCGCCAAGGCGCGGACATACTGTGGAAAATTGCGCCGCAGATCACTGTCTTCCCCCGGCGGCGGGATCGGTCTCCGCATCATACGATGAACAGTCCTCCATACCTGAAGCCTGCTGCCGGGATAGGCTTCTCTCAGCTTCTCGACCGCGCGGTTCTTCGCCTTCTCCACGGCGGACTCCTTCATCATGTGATACATCCCAATCTCTTTCAAGGTCGCCTCCGGGTATCCGAACACGCCGCAGGTCTTGCCGAGAATGTCCCTGTCCTTCTTCGGCAGGGTGTCGAACAGCTCCCGGAGAAGTTCGATGCAGACCTTGCGGTACACGGCTTGCTCCGCCGAAGCGGAGAGTAGCCCCGGCATCAGCCGCTCATAGGGATCGCCGTCATAGCCCTCCGGGACAAGATCATGCACACCGAGAAAATGGGTATTATAGCGAACGTATCGGCTGACACGATTTTCGGAAATGCCCAGCTCTTCCGCGATCTCACTGGTATCCTTCCATACAACATGATACAGCCTCTACACCTGCCGGACAGCGGCCATCTCGTTCTTGCTCAATGCCATACAGCCAATATTTTGCTCCAGCCAGCGGGTCATGCGCCCCCTCAAATGCGGGTAGATGTAGGTGGTGAGCGCGGCGCGGCTTTCGTCATATTCTCTGCTCTGTATTCGCATCAGAAGCTCCAACGCACCCTCGCCGCAGAGGTCATCCAGAATCGTTTTCGTATACGCGGAAAATTGATTTGGATGATGCTGATCTGTCATCAGGCAGTTGAACTCCGCTGCTGCTTCCTTGGCGATTCCGCGGATCAGCCCGATATTTTTATGGTACAGTTTTTCCAGCGCAGCTTCATCACCGTCATAATATTGGCGAATCAGTTGCTCGTTGGTCATGCTTGCTCACCCGCCTTTTCCTTCGGCGGACGGCCCCTCGGATTGGCCGTTCTGGTGATCCCGCAGCGCTGGTAGACATTCTCAGACGAAACGCTCTCTTCAAAGGCTTCTACGGAAATACTTGCGTCGCGCAAGGCGTCATAGAGCAGATCCCGCACATGAGATCCCGTTGAATGATCTGACGACGCTGCATCTGCAACAGTTCTACAAGAATTTGTTGGCGGAAGGGCGGGTAGAGCAAATCGAAGCACAGAAGCAGCCCAAGGGACTGAGCACCAAAACAGTACGCAACATCCACCAGATGATCGGTTCGGCATACAACCTCGCTATCGAACAGCGCCTTGTCACGAAAAATCCAACGCAGGGCTGCGCCCTGCCGAAGGTGGAGCACAAGGAGATGAAAACGCTGACCGCCGACCAACTCAGCGCCTTCTTCCAGGAGGCCAGGGACAGCGGCGTGTACGAGCTCTACTACCTCGACCTCGCCACAGGACTACGCCGTGGGGAACTGCTGGGCCTAAAGTGGACGGACATCGACCTCGACCGTGGCGTGCTGAAAATTCAAAGGGCCATCTCGCGGCAAAACGGCAAAGTGGTCGAAGCACCGTTGAAAACGAAAAACGCCTACCGCACACTGCCCCTGTCGGCGGATGCGATAGACGTTCTGATGCAACAAAGAAGAAAAACGGGCAACAGCGAATGGGTATTCCCATCACCCACCGGAGGCCCCATGTCACCGGACAGTGTCCTGCATATGCTGCAAAGAGTGCTGAAACGGGCGGGGCTGCCCCGCATCCGCTTTCATGACCTGCGCCACACCTTCGCAACCATGGCGCTCCAGAACGGCGTGGACATCAAGACCGTCAGCAGTATGCTGGGCCACTACTCAGCAGGGTTCACGCTGGACACATACGCCCACGTCACCACTGACGCGCAGCTCAAAGCGGCGCAAACGATGGGGAACATCCTCTCCCGTGCTGTCTGACGGTTTCCGCTATCCGCTCCCGTTGGGGTCAGCGTTTGGGTCAGAAAAAATGGCAAGTAAGATATTGGACGCAAAAGTGCGGAAAAAGTCCTGATTTCGCAAGAAATCAGGACTTTCTGGTTGCGGAGACAGGACTCGAACCTGCGACCTCCGGGTTATGAGGCAGTCTCAAGGGAAAATCGGAGTCATTTCGGCTCCGATTTGTGCTTTTTACCGTCATTCGTTCGGTGAGTTTTCCATTGTTCCCATCCAGACCTGCCAGTTCCAATTCTATTCTGGGTCAAAACTGGGTCAAGGTCATAGATTTTAATTGCGCAGGCAATTAAGTGGCTGAACACATTCGTGGGAACATCAGCCTTAGAAAGCGGCGCATATCATAAAATGTAATTATTTCACTCTGCTGGGGACATTTTACCGTTCAATCACGCTGACCGGTGTATCCGCATACTGCTCCGTCAGCGCAAAGCGATCCCGCAAGCCCTCCGTAATGTAAACCTCGCCGGATGCGGTCACAAACACAGCCTCGAAATCACAGCTCTGTGCCCAGAGATCAGCCGCCTTTTCAAGCCCCATGACAAACAATGCGGTGGAAAGTCCGTCGCAGACCACGCCTTCATCTCCCACGATGGTGACGGAAATCAAGCCGCTGTCCGCCGGATGCCCGGTAGATGGGTCCATGACATGCCAATAGGTCTGGCCGTCCTGTTCAAAATACCGCTCATATCCGCCGGATGTTACCACGGCCTGATCTTCCACAGAGAGTACCATCATGGCATCCTCACCCTGCGGGTCCTTAATACCGATCTGCCATGGGGAACCATCCGGCTTTGCGCCCACCGTCTGCACATTGCCGCCAAGATTCAGCAGAGCGGACTCCACGCCGCTGTTCCGCAGCATTTGTGCCGCCAACTGACCGGCATAGCCCTTTGCAACGCTGCCCAAGTCGATCTCCATGCCCTCCGGGAGCGTGACCACACCGGTGGCGGCATCGTATTGAATTTGGGTGTAGTCCACCAGCGGCAGCAGGCTTTGAATGGTTTCTTCATCGGGAATCTGATAGCTTCCGGTGGTAAAGCCCCATGCCCGGACAATGGGGTAGACGGAAATATCCAGCGCACCGCCGGTACGGCGGCAAAGCTCCAACGCCTGCTCCATCAACTCGGCGGCATTTCCGGATAAACTGCCGCTCCCGGTATGGTCGATGGCGTAAATGTCGCTGTGCTCATCCGTGACGGATACCTGCTCCTCCAGTGAGCCAATCAGAGTTTCGGCCTCGTCCAACAGGGCGGCATCGCCGTATACCGTAAAATCCATTGCTGTGTCCATGGCAAAGAAGGTGGCGGATTCCGGCTCCTGGGCGGGAGCGCCGGAACAGCCGGTCAGCAGAAACGCCGCGGAGAGAAGTGCGGCAGACAACCAATTTTTCATATAATTCTCCTTGCGTATTATGATGAAATAACGAATCGCGAAAATGTCTATTTTGGGATTGACGGACCGGATAAATCGTGATAAAATTCACATGCATTAGTTAGATGACTTTAACTAAGCCGGAAAGCCATGCAAGAGTGGTTTTGTTTTTTAAAACGCGGTTAGAGCAGACTAACTCTGCGACATAAAACACTGGTGGGATTATACCACGGAAGGGAGGGAATTTTCAAGACATACGGTGTAGTTTGGTGATTTCTGTATGTCGTCTGAAAAATGAACGTAAATACAGAGGGCGCGCCCTCTGTTCTCTCGCCACAGGCGAGAGAACAATAAGGCTCTGAAACAAGGAGGAATTTATGAAACGTATTCAAAATCGGCTGGGGTCGCTGCTGATGGCGGCGGTGATGCTGCTGTCCATGGCAGTGACCCCGGCTATGGCAGCGGATACAAAAGACCCACCGACAGAAGTGACGAACTGCGCAACGAGCGGATTTTCCACAACAGTTTTGGCGCTCGGTTTTAGCGATACGGTCTGGATGAACGCAATTAGTACCGTTAAAGTGGGTGACGAGGCCTATACCAAGGGAACAGTTAGTATCTTTTCAAACACAGGTATTTGGGAGAACGGCACATATTCCTTTAATGGTGGCGCACAAGGTGATTTGCCGGCGCTCAAGTTTGCTCTGAATAGCGGCACTACTTTCCCAGTGACGATTGTGCTTTCCGCTAAGGGGTATAAGGATTTAACTGTCAAGGTGACGCAGGCGGATAAGTGGGGCGATACCTATACCGCAGAAGCTGTTGTGAATTCCGATTCCGGGAACGGCGGTTCTGGCAGCGAGGAAATGCCGGATACAGGCAAAACGGCGCCTACTGCGGTAAAATATGCGTATAGTAACATAATGCCGGTAGCTCATTACTTTGGGGCAGATAGCGATTGGCTTAGTGCGATCACCGGTGTACAGGTAAATGGAACTGCTTATGAAAAGGGTAGTGTAGAGTATAATTCCAGCGGTAATCATTGGAACATCGGAAGAAGAGATTATGGATATGGTCCAGAAGCAGCATTAGTTGTTCTTGCTAACTCCAGTGTAACATACCCGGCAAAGTTCACGATTACTGCTACTGATTATCCGGATGTTGTAATTCAAGTAGATAAGAAAGGTGCTGCTATTGTACAAGACACCCCGGCTAAGTACACTGTAACGGCAGCAACCGATATTGAAAACGGTACAGTAAAAGTATCTGCCACCAGCGCCAAGGCAGGCGACACCGTGACAGTTACCGCAACTCCTGCTGACGGCTATGTGCTGGACACGCTGACCGTAACGGGCGCCAGCAGCACGGTTAGTGTCAATCAGAGTAAAGATGATACCAACAAATACACCTTTACCATGCCCGGTGAGGACGTGACCGTCTCCGCCACGTTCAAGGCAATCGTACATAAGACTGTTGCAGTTAGCGATGTTGTCTTTGACAAAGATTTCTTTGGCAATGACTGGTATGTGACTTTTGGGGATGCAACCCATGACTATGTTTCTGCAATCACTAAGATTACAGTAAATGGCGCAGCATGGGAGGGGAAAACGACGGATCCATCCTCCGGCGGTGCTTACAGAGCAGACACGAGCAAAGATCGCCTTGTTTTTGCAAAGACGGACTTTAGTCCTGCCCCTGTCATTGGCGTTCTGAAAAGCGGCGATGTGATTACCATTACCGCTGACGGCTACAAAGACCTGACCTTCAAGCTGGTCATCGACAAGAATGGAAACGCATCCGTTTCTTCCGACACGGAAAGCGGCGATCCCTATAAGCTGCACGTCAAGCTCGTAGGCAGCTTCGAGGCGGCCATCGTCGGCCAGAAGGATTATGACGGCGTTTCCAGCGCCAGCACCGGCGGTGCTTCCAGCAACAAGAACAGTGCCGTCAAAGTTTACGGCGCATTGGTGGAAAAAGGCACTGAGCCTGCGGACACTGATTGGAAAGAACTGGACAATCTGTCCACAATTAAACTGGAGGGCAGCAAATGCTCCGTCAGCATCGAACCGGACACCTCCAAGGGTATGACCGGAACCGAGGACAGCGGCATGACGGGTGTCTACATGACCCTCAGCAGTGACCTGACGCTGAATGGCACGCCCAAGGATGCGGGCAGCTACCTGATCTCCATTCATGTAGAGGACAATCAGGGACGCACTGCGGACAGCAACGAACTGCCCTTCCGCATCTACACCGGCAAGGAAACGCTGGCAAACCAACTGAAAACCGAAAATCTGAAGAAATACGAAAGCAGCGGCCTGTATGCATGGGACATCATGGAGCCGTGGGCCATTAAAAACTTCGGCAGCAATGTGACTGGTGAAGAAAACAGCGTCCGTGTGCCAAAAGATTTGGAGGTTTGGTACGGCTCTCACCAGAGCGGTACTTACGGCTATCTGGGCTATGACCAGGAATGGGAGAAGGTCGAAGCGGGCGAAATTCCGCAGACGCTCTACATCCCGAACGGCTGCAATCTGACGCTTGTCAACATGGAAATTCTCAGCAGTGTCCGCATTGTTGTGGAAAACGGCGGCAAGCTGACCCTGCAGGATTCCGTAGTGCAGGGCATCATCGACGTCAAGAGCGGCGGCACGTTCTCCATGAACTACGATTCCTACGAAGGAAAATTCCTGACCGGCGCGTCCATCTGCGGACAGATCCGTCTGGAGGACGGCGCGGTTCTGGAAAATGCGGCCATTTACTCCCACACCAACTATCTGGCCAATGGTGATCTGACCGACCGCTCCAATGATGAAGCCGTGGTGCTTACCACCGGCGATGTAATGGTCAAGGGCCAGGTGTTCATCAGCGGTGATGAGGCTGGCAGCACGGGAGAGGGCCAGACGGCTCTGAAAGTCCAGAACGGCACTCTGACGCTGGAGGACGGCGCGGTTCTGGCCACCTATGGCGGCGGCGGAAATGTTACGCTGTTTTCCAACGGCGGCAGCGCCATCGAATTGGACCACGGCACCATTTCCGGCAGCGGCAAGGTGATCGCTCTGGGCGGCAGCGTTCTGTTCGGCTCCGGCAACAGTGCTGTGTCCGGCACCGGCACGATCACTACGGCCGAGGCATATATTCAGGGCGCGACCGCCTATAATCATGCCGGAAAGAATGCCCAGCCCGGCAAGTCCCATGATGTGTCTGTGGCGATCAATTCCGGCAAGAAGTATATAGCAAACGGTACGTTGGTGGACGGCGCGGCAAATGACCCGCTTGCGGACCTCTACTGGACGACCGGCACTCAGGCAACCCCGGATCTGAGCAAATACACCATTGCTCCAAGGCCCGGCTATGTGCTGATGAACATTCCCTATGCCGAGTTCTATGCGGCAGAAAAGGATGATGGTGGTATTGCGGCGAAGGTAGACGCGGTTTCCTCCGCAACCCTGCAAAAAACGAGAAGTACTTTGGCGGCCGGTTCCTATCACAAGAATGCCGATGGTTCTGACATCTCCGGCGTGATCTACCCGGTATATGTAGCCGACCTCTCCGCACTGCACGGCTACAAGCAGGTGAAGGACAGTGATACGCGCACCATCACTGTAACGCTGAAGGGCAAAGAAATAAAGACAACGTATACAGGCAAGAACGCACTGTTCGAGAATCCTGATTACGCATACTATGTGCTCAGTGAAGTACCAACATCTTATAAGACGCTGACCGTTGAGCCAGACGGCTCCTTCTCCTTCGGCAAGACCACCGCGACAATGACGAAACTTGTCGGTACTAGCGTCAGCCTGAAGACTGGTAGCCGCCACACCTATTATAAACTGAAGGTTTCCGACGGTCTGCCGGAAGATATCGCATCGATGGTTTCCGCAGTGACGTTGCACACCAAGGAGGATAATAAGACCTACGGCTTGCGCCATGTGGCGGAGATCTGGCGCGGCACGGAACTGGGCTTTGAAGATACCGGCGTCTATGCGGGGCTGCAAGGTAAGACCATCGACAAGATCACCTATTATCTGAACGATGGCACGATTCAGACGATTGCGGCAAATATCAAGGTGCCGAAGAGCACGCAGAATGTGACCGCAACCGTGGAAAACGCGCTGAACACCGCACGCGAAGCAGTGGTCACGGTAAAAAATCTGCCGACGGACTTTGTTGCAGAGTACACCGTCACAAGCGGCAGCACTGATCTCAGTGCATACAAGTTTACAGTTGCAAACGGAAAGCTGACTTGGAAGGATACGCCCGCATTCGGCGCATATACCCTGACGATTAGGGACGAGAGCGGCGCTTATGCACCGGTTTCGACCTCCTTTGAGCTGAAAACGGCAGACGTTATCGCAAAATATGATGCTTCCAAGAAGGCGCTCGTCAAGGCATCGGATGCCATTACCGAGGAGCAGTTTGCTGCCTATCTGAAAGCAATTTCTGCGGTATCGGTTGATGGCACCAGCTATGCAGCTTCCGGGAAAAACGCCGTAAAGATCATTCAGGACAACGGCGCTGTTGATATGACCGCAACGCCTTTCACCAAGGGTGAGGGCGCAAGCTACAGCTTGGTTGTCAAGGCAACTGGCTATCAGGATCTGACCTTCACCGTGACTACCGCAAAGAAGTCTAACAGCGGTTCCGGTTCCAGTTCCTCCGGCTCTTCCGGCAGCAGCTACGCTGTATCCGCACCCAGCACCAAGAACGGCGATGTGACCGTTTCTCCCAAGAATGCCAGCAAGGGCGACCGGGTGACCGTCACCGTGACCCCTGATAAGGGCTACGAGTTGGACAAACTCACCGTCAAGGACGCCAGCGGCAATAAGCTCAAGCTCACCGATAAGGGCAACGGCAAGTATACCTTCACCATGCCCGGCAGCAAGGTCACGGTTTCCGCTGAGTTTATCGAGGAACAGGCGGCTTCCATCTTTGCGGATGTTCCCGCCGATGCGTATTATGC
>ERZ837910.2510-NODE-2510-length-22282-cov-4.104423_pt1 | contig 22282 bp, 20 predicted proteins | sample MGYA00519940_ERZ837910 | MGnify/ENA primary metagenome ERZ837910 (study PRJEB31850, sample SAMEA3708825) | human gut metagenome | biome: human gut; feature: human-associated habitat; material: faeces | place: China | collected 2014 ... | reverse complement strand
GCCTCGCGAGGACGGCTTCCAGATCACGGTCGCCTCCGAGATCATGGCGATCTTCTGCCTGGCCACCGACATCGACGACCTCAAGGCGCGCCTGGCTCGCATCGTCGTGGGCTACACCTACGACGGCAAGCCCGTCACGGCTGCCGACCTCAAGGCCGTGGGTGCCATGGCCGCGCTGCTCAAGGATGCGCTCAAGCCCAACCTCGTGCAGACGCTCGAGCACACCCCGGCGCTCGTGCATGGTGGCCCGTTCGCGAACATCGCGCACGGCTGCAACTCGGTCATCGCCACGACCACGGCGCTCAAGCTCGCCGACTACGTCGTGACCGAGGCCGGCTTCGGCGCGGACCTCGGCGCCGAGAAGTTCCTCGACCTCAAGTGCCGCTTCGCCGGCGTATCGCCTTCGGCCGTCGTCGTGGTCGCCACGGTGCGCGCGCTCAAAATGCACGGCGGCCTGGCCAAGGACGAGCTCAACACCGAGGACCTCGAGGCGCTCGAGCGCGGCCTTCCCAACCTGCTGCAGCACGTGAGCAACATCCAGGACGTCTACAGCCTGCCGGTCGTCGTGGCCATCAACGCCTTCCCGACCGACACGCCCGCCGAGCTCGCGCTCGTCGAGGAGAAGTGCGCGGAGCTGGGCGTCAACGCGGTGCTCTCCGAGCACTGGGCCAAGGGTGGTGCCGGTGCCATCGACCTGGCGCATGCCGTGGTCGATGCCTGCGAGATTCCCTCGCAGATGACCTATTCCTACGAGCTCGAGGGCACGTCCATCGAGGACAAGCTCGATGCGGTTGCGCGCAAGGTCTACCATGCCGACGGCGTCGACTTCGTGGAGAACGCCCCGGCCCAGCTCAAGGTGCTCAAGGAGCAGGGCTTCGGCGACCTGCCGGTGTGTGTGGCCAAGACGCAGTACTCGTTCAGCGACAACCCGGCCCTGCTGGGTGCGCCGCGCGACTTCCGCATCTCGGTGCGCAACCTCACCGTGTCCGCGGGTGCGGGCTTCATCGTGGCGCTGACCGGTGACATCATGACGATGCCAGGCCTGTCGAAGGTGCCGAGTGCCGAGAAGATCGATGTCGATAGCGACGGAAAGATCACGGGGTTGTTCTAGATGACGAAGAGCATCGAGCTGAGCTGCGAGGAGTTCGTCGAGGCGCTGTCCTCGAAGGCACCGGCCCCCGGTGGCGGGGGAGCGGCCGCGTTCGTGGGTGCCGTCGGCGCGGGGCTGGGCCATATGGTGGGTGCGCTCACCGTGGGCAAGCCCAAGTACGCCGATGCGGAGCCCGAGCTGCTCGAGCTCATGCTCGATGCCGATGACGTGCGAGCGCAGCTGCTCGCGCTCGTGGAGGCGGACGCCGAGGCGTTCGTGCCGCTTTCGGCCGCCTACGGGCTGCCGGGCAATACCGACGAGGAGAAGGCGCACAAGGCGCAGGTTCTGGAAGCGTGCCTGCGCGATGCCTGCACGGTCCCGCTCGACATCATGCGCGCATGCGCCCGCGCCATCGAGCTGTGCGAGCGCTTCGCCGCGTTGGGAAGCCCGCTCGTCGTCTCGGACGCGGGCTGCGGCGTCATCACCTGCAAGGCCGCGCTGCAGGCGGCCAGCCTCAACGTCTTCGTGAACACGCGGCTCATGAAGGACCGCATGCATGCCGAGGCCTGCGATGCGCAGGCGCGCGAGCTGCTCGACGAGTACCTGCCGATGGCGGATGCCGTGTTTACGAGCGTGGAGGAGCGATTGCGATGAGCGCGACGATACTCGAGGGACCGGCGGTTGCCGAGGCCATCAGCAAGGACGTGATGCAGCGCGTCGAGGCGCTCGAAGAGCGGGGCGTGGCGCCGCAGCTCGCCATCATGCGCGTGGGCGAGCGACCCGACGACCTCTCGTACGAGCGTGGCGCGTGCAAGCGTGCCGAGCTCGTGGGCGTGGCGGTGCGCAATCTCGTGTTCGACGAGGACGTGACGACCGACGAGCTCGTGGCGGCTGTCGAGGCCGTCAACGGTGACGACGCCGTTCACGGGCTGCTCATCTTGCGGCCATTGCCCGCGCACATCGACGAGGAACGCGTGTGCAACGCGCTTGCGACCTACAAGGACGTCGATGCCTGCAACGAGCGCTCGCTCGGCGCCATCTTCACGGGAAGCGGGTTGGGGTTCGCGCCGTGCACGGCGCAGGCCTGCATCGAGATCCTGGACCATTACGGCATCGAGATCGCGGGCAAGCGCGCCGTCGTCATCGGACGCAGCCTCGTGATCGGCAAGCCGCTTGCGATGCTGCTGCTCGAGCGCAACGCGACCGTGACCATCGCGCATTCGCGCACGGCCGAGCTCGAGAGGCTCACGCGCGAAGCCGACATCGTCGTGGCTTGCGTGGGCCGCGCCCTCATGATCGGCAAGCCGCACGTATCGCCCGGTCAGACGCTCATCGATGTCGGCATCAACGTGACCGAGGACGGCTCGCTCGTGGGCGATGTCGTCTTCGACGAGGTGGTTGCCATCGTCGATGCCGTCACGCCCGTGCCGCGTGGCGTCGGCTCCGTCACGACGAGCGTGCTGTGCAAGCACGTGGCGCAAGCCGCCGAGCGCATGTTGGTGTAGTATTCCCCTGTAAAAAATTGTGACAGCGAAGACGGGCGCGCACGCCAGACGCGCCGCGTGTCTTGCGTCATGGCGCCAGGGGGAGGTGGCCGTGTCGGGTACGACGGGCAAGCGGGGCAAGCAGCGTCTGTGGACGGGTGACTTCACCCTCACGCTCGCCATCGCATTCTGCGCATTCGTCTCCTGCCAGGCCCTCAACAACGGCACACCGCTCTACATCACGCGCATTGGCGGGACGACGGGGTTTGCCGGCGCGCTCATTCTCGATTTCTCGATTGCCGCGGCCGCTGCGCGTTTGTTCGCCGGCCGCATCATCGATCGCGCGGGGCGCAAGCGCATCATGGTCGCTGGCGCGCTTCTGCTCATCGCGGGCTCGGTACTTGCCATTCCGCTGCCCGGCTTCTATCCACAAATCGTGTCGCGCGCGTTGCAAGGCATCGGCTTTGCCTGCGTGACGACGGCGAGCGCGACAGCTGCCGCTGACGTTCTGCCGACCGAGCGCCTGGGCGAGGGCATTGGCTATTACGCGCTCGGGCAATCGCTTGGCATGGCATTTGGCCCGGCCTTCGGCATCTTCCTCTGCTCGCTCGTCTTTGCCGAGAGCCTCTTCGTGGGCGTTGCCGGCGTGGGAGCGGTACTTCTCATCCTCGTCATGTGCTGCAACTACGAGAAGCACGTCGAACGCCTGCCCGAGACCTCCGAATACCGCGTGCTCGAGGAGCGTCGCCGTAGGCTTACCGAGGAGGCAGCCGATAGCGACATCGGGGCGATCGAGGAGGAGGTCGAGGACGCGGATCGCTACCGTGGGCTCGCGGCGCTCTTCGAGAAGCGCGCCTTTGTCGGCGCCTTGCCGATGATCGTCATCTGCCTCGGCTTTGCGATTCCCGTGAGCTACACCGCGCTGTACGCCCAGTCGCTTGGCCTCTCGAATGCCGGCATGTTCTTCTTCGTGGGTGCCATCGCGATGACGGCCTCGCGCTTTCTGGGCGGGCGCCTGCTCGACATCGTGCCGCCGCGCATCCTCTTTTTGATGACGAACCTATGCGGTATCGCGATGTTTCTCGTCATGGCGTTCGTGCATACCGAATGGATGCTCTATATCGGGGGATTCTTCTTCGGCCTGTCGATGGGCTTCGCGTTTCCGCTGCTCAACTCGATGGCGGTCAAGAACACACCGCCGGAACGTTGGGGCGCGGCTAATGCCATGTTTCTCCTCGCCAATGACATGGGTGTCGGGCTGGGCGCCTCGTTGTGGGGCTTCGTCGCCGATTCCGTCGGGTTTCTTCCCGTCATGCTTGGCGGCGCGGCGATGTTCGTCGTCGGCTATGCCATTGGGCTCGTCGTGTTTCCGCACGGAAAGTAAGGGTGCGGCCGCGGTGCGATGCGCGTTTTTTGCGTTTCTCTAGGATGAAAGGAACTGGCCTGTACGTTTTTTCGTTTATCTAGGGTTTATGTGTGAAAAAGGCTGCGAAAACGCAAAAAACGTGCATATGGCATCGTGCAGTCCTAGAAAAACGCAAAAAATGTGCGGACCACTTGCAAAATCAGGCAAATGCGCAGCTGCTTATCTGATTTAGAACAATCCCATCGCTTGCCAGAAAGGCACGGCGACGAGCAAGCAGATGATTGCGATGGCCGTGTAGAGGATGCAGTATTCGGCGAGCTTGGAGTGTTTGGCCATCTTGCCGTCGACACTGTAGAAGGCCGCCAGGTACACGGGGTTTTGGTACTGCACGAACCAGACGTTGATGACCGTGTAACTTGCCATCCCGATGACCCAGGGATTGATGCCGAGGGTGATTGCGATGGGAATGACGAAAGCCAGGAAGATGTTGATGAAGGCGGTCTGCGAGACGATGAGGAAGCGCGCCGCGATCGTGATGAGCGCGATGCCGACGACGAGTGCGTAGGGATTGCTCGCGATTGCCATGACGAGTGGCGTGAACTCGGCGACGATCCATTCGGTGATGCCTGCCTCGGCGAAGACATCTCCCAATCCCAGCACGATGCCGATGAAGATGAGCGACCCCCAGCCGATGCCCGGTCCGAAGTTCTTTTTGTTGATGATGCCGCAGGCGGTCATCGCGACGAGAGCACCGACGGCGGGAATCCATGCCGGTATGCCGTGCAGGCCTTGCGTGACCCAAAGCAGCACGGTCGCGGCCGTGATGATGGCCATGCGGCGTTCGTCGAGGCTCATGCGCCCGAGCTCGCGACGTTTTTCGAGTATGTCATCGTGCGTGTCGTGCGAGACGCCACCCTCGCTTCGCCTCGTGGCGCGCGGGCGGTAGAGAAGGACGATGAAGACGAGGTTGAGGACGGCCATCGGAACGAACCAGGGGAGTGCGCTGACGAACCAGTGCACGAAGTCGAACTGCGCCTGGACGCTTGCCGGGTAGATGGCCAACAGCGTGTAACCGACGATCGAGGAGCTGATGAACAAGGGCGCAGCCGTCTGCACGCCGGTGAACATCGCGAGGAAAAGTCCGGTCGCCTCGCGTCCCTGACGTTCGTAGCCCCGGATGTCGCCCACTTCCATCGCGAGTGGAGCGAGAAGCGAGGCCTTGGCGGCCATGGAGGGAATGAGCGGGCCGAGCAAGGTCCCGCAGGCGAAAAAACCAATGGCCTGCGCGGCAAATGACGAGGGAAAGCGGCTTACGATGGCGAGCGCCATGCGCTCGAGCAATCCGGTCTCCTTCATTCCCAGACCGATGGAGAACGCACCGACGAGTAGCCACCATATGGGGTTGGAGAAGAACGAGAAGCTCGTGACTGCCGGAATGCCGCCGACGAGCGCGAAGAGCATCACCATAATCAGAGCCGTAGCGAACTCCGGCAGGACACCGCAGATCCACCAGACGATTGATCCGGCGAGAATGGCGAGCACGTAGCAACCCTGCTGGCTTAGGCCTTCTGGGTGCAGAAAGAGCGCCATGAGGACACCGACGAGGATGCCGCCGATCGCGCCGCCGATGCGTTTTGCGCGTTGCCTGCGAGCTACCTCGTCCACGTCGTCTCTCGTCCCCTCTGGTTAATCTGATTGGCTACAGAATAGCCCTCTTGGGTATTTGATACCAACATGGCACCAAAGTGCGATTTCGCTGGGGTAATATGGCTCGTTGCAAGAGCCGCCATGTGGGCGGCGTGAAATGCGGGACATGAGGGACAGGCGTGGGGCTTCTCATCACATTCGTGCTCGGCATCTTCGTGCTGATAGGCGCGGCCATTGCCGGCTTTGCCAAGAACGAGCATCGCGTGAGCGAGCTTTCGGTGGCCGTCGCCCTCGGCGCCATCGTCATGCTGCTCGCGCTTGACCTCGTGCCCGAGGTATTCGAGGGTATCGAGCACATCGGCTGGCTTCTCACTGTGGTTGCCGTGGTGTTGGGCTTCGCGGCACTCGCGGCGCTCGACCGCTTCTTGCCGGATGCCGATCACGGCAAGCATGGAGCTCACGGTCATGTCGAGGATGACGATGCACATGACCTCGCTCACGCGCCCGTGGTTTCCGGGCATCCGCATGGTAGCGCGCTGCACGTGAGCGTCGCCGTGGTGATCGCCCTCACGGTCCACAACATCATCGAGGGTATGTCCGTGTACGGCGTGGCGACCCAGTCGGTCACGGCCGCGTTCCTGCTCGCCTTCGGCATTGGCATCCATAACATGCCCATGGGCATGATCATCTACTCCGGCGTGCGCGATCAGTCGCTTGGCCGTCGTGTCGGCATTCTGGCCGTCGCGGCGCTCTCGACCTTCGTGGGCGGTCTGATCATGCTCGCGATTGGCTCGGCAGCCGATGACCACATCGTGCACTTCATGATCGCGCTTACTGTGGGCTTGCTGCTCTACATCGTCATTTGCGAACTCGCGCCGCATGCGCTGCGCACCGATAACGCAAAGCTCACGATTGCCGGCCTGCTCGTGGGTGCCGGTGTCGTCCTCCTCGGCGTCACGCTGGCCGGCATGGCGTAATGAGACAGTTGCTCAGAGCAACTGTCTCATTACGCGGGTCAGGGGCAATGGGTCCTAGGTATCTGCAAGGATTCGGATGGCCTTTTCCAATGCGGCTTCGCGCAGGAAGGCGGACTTTCCCATCCCGGCGACCGTCGCTGCCTTCTCTATGATCTGTGCCCCCGAAACGGGGCATTTGAAGGAGAGGTTGGCGTTGGGTTCATCCGACAGCCGGGGCCTGCCCGCGCGGATTTCGACGAGCTCGCCCTTCCAGGTGCCATCTTCCCATTCCCGGGCCCTGGCCTCGATTTCCTCGTCAGTCAGGACATAGCCGTTGGCGAGTTTGTATTGTGCCATCATTGTCTCCTCGTTCGCTCTATTTCGGCGCGTGTCCGTTTGGATAGCGGCGTGTTCGCATGATAGATGAGCCAGCCGGACTCCGTTCGCGCACCTACCATTTCGATTTCGCGGTGATGCTGGTCAAACCCTATCCAGAGGTATTCCGGAAAGTTAGGACTTTCGGGTCGCAGCTCTTCGTAGTAGGAGTGCGTCCATGCTCGCCGGATGTCTGCCTCCGAAAGTTCGGGATGGCGCCGCGTTACGCGAGGGTGAATCTCGAGCTGGTTCATCAATGCTCCTATATTTTACTATGATTTAGTAGTAGTTTATTGGTCGTGGCGAACATTTTCGGGAAAATCGGGTTCATGTTGGTGGACGCGCGGATCGAAGTAGCACGTCGCCGCATTTTCTCGTTGCAAGGATGAGGCATAAGCGTCCGAGTCCACCACCCCAACAATTTGGACGATTCCGGAACGGATTCCGAGTGATTTCCGACCTGATGTGATTGGCGTGCCCGAAATGAGACAGTTGCTCTGAGCAAGTGTCTCGGTAACTGGTTGCCTTTATTCTGCGAGCTGAGTTGAGGGAATGTGCACCTCGCCGCTTGCCAGGTTGCGCTCCTCACCCGAATCGAGTCGCACGCGCAAGGTAAAGTCGTCGTCGATGCCGATCACCTGCGCCTCGAAGGTTTCGATGCCCGCGTGAACCTCGACATGGCGACCGTCGAGTAGGGAGCGCGCGCGGTAATCGGCCAGATGCGGCATGCTCGGGATGCGCTCGTAGTCGTGCATGAAGCGATTGACCGTGTCGGCGACGATGCGACAACGCAGGGCGTTTGCGTCGTCACTGTCGCCGACGAGCGCTCCGGCGACATTGGTTTCGTCATCGAATCCGCCTTCGGGTTCGATGACGTTCACGCCGATGCCCACCACGACGTAGGCGACGCTCTGCGTCTCGGCGTCGAAGCTTGCCTCGCTCAGGATGCCGCTCACCTTGCGTCCGTCGACGAAGACGTCGTTCACCCACTTGATTTGCGCATGTCGGTCCGTGCATTCGTCGATTGTGGCGGCGAGGCAACACGCCGCGTAGCTCGTGACGAGCGCGACATCGCCAAGCGCGAAGTGCGGTCGTAGGATGAGGGTGAAGTAGACGCCGGTGTCCTTCGGCGAGGAAAACGAGCGTCCCTGCCGGCCACGGCCAGCGCTCTGGGAGTTTGCCACGATGAGCGTTCCCTCCGGAGCGCCTTCCTCGGCGCGCTGCTTGGCCACGGTGTTCGTCGAGCTCACGGTATCGTGAAACTCGACTGTGATGCGGGGATCGTCGATGAGGCGGGCGATGCTCCTGGCATCGAAGGTACTGGGTGATGACACGAGGCGATGACCGCGGTTCGTGACGCTCTCGATCACGTATCCTTCGGCGCGTAGCGCGCTCACGGCCTTGGAGACGCTGTTGCGCGAGATGCCGAGCACGCGTGCGAGTGCGGCTCCGGAGACGAACGAGCCCTTGCCTTCGTCAAGAAGCTCGAGGATGCGCTCTTTCGTGTTCGTCTGCATGCAGACAGGGTATCACGCCCGTTGCCATCGAATCGCCTTGCGCACGGCGACGGCCACGGCAATGGCGAGCACGGCCTTGGCGCAGTCGATGGCGATGAAGGGCGCATCTGCCATGAGGAAGGCCGAGAGCGGGTCGCTCTGGGTGACCACCATGAACCACAGCCAGCCCAGGATATCGGCGATGACGATGATGCAGGCGGCGGCGACGACGTCGCAGATGACTTGGCGCACGCCACGGCGCTCGAGGGAGCGCCGGACGAAGCTTGCGAGTGTCACCGCGATGGGGTAGCTCACGAGGAATCCGCCCGTGGGACCGAGGAACTTGCCGAAGCCACCGGTCATGCCCGAGAAAACCGGGAGGCCCACGGCGCCCATGAGCAGGTAGATGCCGCAGGTCGCTGCCGCCTGGCCGGGCGTGAGGAGCAGCGATATGAGGATGATGACGGCGGTCTGCAACGTGAAGGGCACTGGACCGATCGGGATGGTGAACAGGCATGACAGGGCGAGCAACGCGATGAGCAGGCCGCAGGTGACGATGGTTCTTGTCGAGGTTCTTGACATGGATTCTCTCCTTGGGCGAATTGTCACCCAATGATGCACTAATGGGTGACAATCGTCAAATGCCCCGTCTTCCCGTCCCCGCCACTATGCCTTCAAACTGCTATCATCGTGGGTTCTATGAACAGAAGCGTTTTCACAAACGGACTCAAGGCCGCGTTGCCCATCATGGCGGGCTACATCGTGCTCGGTCTTCCCTGCGGCCTGCTGTGCCAGCAAGCTGGGATGGGCTGGGTCATGGTTCTCATCATGTGCGTCATCTTCTACTCCGGCGCCGGTCAGTACATGATTCCCAACATGTGGCTCGCGGGTAACCCGCTGCTTTCCATCATCCTGAGCGTATCGCTCGTGAACACGCGCCAGATGCTCTACGGTGCCTCGCTGTCGCGGTATTGCGAATCGGCGAGCAAACGCCTGGCCTTCCTCTTTGGCGCGACGGTCACCGACGAGTCCTTCGGCGTCAACCTCGCGCGCTTCGAGAACGGCGGCTGGGACGTGAAGCGCGCCACGGTCGTCAACCTGTGCAGTCAGTCGTCATGGGCGTTTGCCTGCGTCATGGGCGCGCTCATCGGCAATCTCGTGTCGGTGCCCACTGCCATCGCGTCGTTTGCCATGACCTCGATTTTCATCTGCCTGCTGTGCATGCAGAAGATTACGACGACGAACCTCATCACCGTCGGCGTGGCGGTTTTGGGCGTGCTGCTGTGCAAGCTCACGGGGCTTTCCGGGCCTGCGATCTTGCTCGGCGCGTTGGCGGGCATGTTCGCCGGCTACATCCACGCGACGGTCACGAAGCCGGGTGAGCGTGCATGAGCTGGTTCGATTTCGCCATCATCACCGCTTCCGTCGCGCTCACGATGCTCGCCTGCCGCGTCATTCCGGTGTTCGCGCTCAAGGGCCGCACCCTGCCATCCAATGCGGTGCGGTTGCTCAACCTCATTCCGCCTGCCGCGTTCGCCGCGCTGGTCGCCAATGACCTCATCGTGCTCGATAGCTGGGCGACAGGGCCCTGGCCGGCGATGATTCCGTGGATTTCCGCGGCGCTCGTGTTCGTGGTCGGCTACAAGACGAAGTCGCTCGTCTGGTGCATCGTCGCGGGTGTCGCCTCCTACGCGCTGCTCATGCTCATATGAGACGGCTTGGTCTGGCCAACTTGTCTCATTAACAATGCCTAAACAAAATGTGCAGAACGTCCTTCGAGCGAGGATGGTCCCGTGCCTCGTAGTAAAATCAACGGACTTGGTTTGTCGTAAGCGCGGAGTGTGAATGGCCAAAGGTAGCTCGAAAAGCACGGTTCTCAAGAACGCCCAGAAGGTCGCTGCCGCAACCACGATGGACTCCGTCGCGCGAAACGCTGGCAAGTACGACGCGAAAAACCGCGCGAAGCAGGCCGATTCGCAGGCGGCGGACAAATCCGCTTCCGGGCCCAAGCACTCGAAGAAGGCCGAGAAGAAGATGAGTCCTGCCAGAAAGGCCCTCGTCGTCTTTGCCGTCGCCATGCTCGTCGTCCTCGGGTGCTGCTGCGTCGCGTTTGCCGCGTCCGAGGAATCCCGCTCCCAATACGTGCCCGAGGCAACGATGCTCGATGGCCAGGTCGACATATCCGGCATGACGGCCGACGAGCTGCGCGCCCTGCTCGTCAAGCGCGTCGAAGGCGGCATCGCCACGACGATCACCTTGGAGGCGGGTGACTCGAGCCATGCGATCGAGATGGGCGAGATCGGCACCATCGACATCGACGCCACGGTCGAGCAGGCGTTCGCCCCATATCGTGCCAATCCCGTCGTACGCGTCGTCGTAACCGTTGGCGAGCTCATCGGCATGCCCCCTGCCGGTCATGACGTCTGCACGGTGTGCGTCGTGGATCACGACGCGCTCGTCGACCGCGTTGCCGCCGTCGCCCAAAAGGCAAACGCGCCGGCCAAGAACGCGGGCTATGCCTACGACAAGACGAGCAACGCGCTCGTCGTCGCGGCAGCGACCCGGGGCGTGGAGATGGACGAGCCCGCCACCGTCGCGCGCATCGAGGAGGCACTTGCCGGTGCCGACAACGGTGACCCGGAGCGCCTGTCCATCCAGGCCGAGGCGATCATCACCGAACCCGAGTCAAACGATCCCGGCCAGGGTATCTTCGTCGACACGCGCAAATGCCGCGTGCATCTCTACGAAAACGGCGTGGAGGTCGCGAGCTATCCCTGCACGCCGGGCATGTCGGGCTATGCGACGCCCAAGGGTGATTTCACGCTTTCGTACAAGGACCCGGCACCCATCTGGTATAACCCGCACAGCGACTGGTCCGAGGGCATGGAGGAGACCATCGCGCCCGGCCCGTCCAACCCATTGGGCGTTCGCGCGCTGGCCGTGAGCTGCGGCGGTGGTATCTTCCTGCATGGCACGACGAACACCGGCGGTCTGGGTTCGCCCGGCAGTCATGGTTGCGTGCGCCTGTCCAACAGCAATATCGTCGAACTGTACGACCGGGTGTCGGTCGGCATCCCCATCATCATCCGCTAGACCAAGGAGCGAACCATGGAATCTACCCTGTACCTCGACCTTTCGACCGATGCGACGCGCAAGTCCATCTTTGGGCAGCTCGTCGCCGCCACGCCCGAGCAGCGTCGTGGCAACATCGGCGTCGTCGTGGGTGACGACAGCATTCCCGCCAAGGCGCACCTGCACGATCTCGCCGACGTCGAGCGTGCCATCGGCACGTCGGTGGCCAGCGACTGGACCAAGGAGGAGGCAAAGCAGGTGTACCGCATCCTAGCGCAGGCCGAGGCGCAGGTGCACGGTTGCGCCATCGAGGAGACGCACTTTCACGAGGTCGGCCTCGGGATGACCGTACGCGAGATCCTCGGCATGTGCGCTGCCATCGAGCAGGTTGGCCCCGGCAAGGTCATCGCCTCGAAGGTGCAGGTCGGCAGCGGCAAGATCGAATGCGCCCATGGTGTGCTCGACATTCCCGCGCCCGCGACTGCGGCCATTCTCGAGCGCTACCGCATCCCCCTGGCCGAGCCGCGCCTGGAAGGCGAGCTGTGCACACCCACCTCGGCCGCATTCATCGCACGTTACGTGGAGGAGTATCAATGAGCAGACTCATTGGCATCGACCTGGGTACGACGAATTCCTGCGTTGCGGTGATGGAAGGCGGGCATCCCGTCGTCATCGCCAATGCGGAAGGCTCGCGCACGACGCCTTCGGTCGTCGCGTTCACGAAGAAGGGCGAGCGCCTGGTGGGTGAGGTCGCCAAGCGCCAGGCCGCCATGAACCCCGAGCGCACCATCGGTTCGATCAAGCGCCAGATGGGTTCGACCAAGCCCATCCGCATCGACCGGCAGAAGTACCTCCCGCAGGAGATTTCGGCCATGATCCTCGCCAAGCTCAAGAAGGACGCCGAGAGCTACCTGGGCGAGCCGGTCACCGACGCGGTCATCACCGTGCCCGCGTACTTCACCGACGCGCAGCGTCAGGCGACCAAGGACGCGGGCGTCATCGCCGGGCTCAACGTGCAGCGCATCGTCAACGAGCCCACGGCTGCGGCGCTTGCCTACGGCGTGGACAAGGAGGAGAACAAGGCCGTCATGGTCTACGACCTGGGCGGCGGCACCTTCGACGTCTCGGTGCTCTCCATCAACGGCGGCGTGATCGAGGTGCTCGCCACGGCCGGCGACAACCACCTGGGCGGAGACGACTTCGACGCGCGTCTCGTCGAGGAGCTGCTGCGGCGCTTCAAGGCGCAGTACGGCGTGGACATCTCGCGCGACCCGGCGGCGATGAACCGCCTGACCGAGGCTGCCGAGGCGGCCAAGCGCGAGCTCTCGTCGGTTTCCACGACGACAGTCAACCTGCCGTTTCTGGCTAGCGACGGCGGACAGCCCCTGCACTTCGAGACGCAGGTCACGCGCGACGAGTTCGAGCGCTTGACCGCGGATCTGGTCGAGCGCACGATGGGGCCGTGCAAGCGTGCCTTGGCCGACGCGTACATGGGGCCCGGCGACATAGGCAAGGTGCTCATGGTGGGCGGGTCGAGCCGCATTCCCGCCGTCAAGCGCGCGGTACGCGAGCTCACGGGCAAGGAGCCGTCCGAGTCGATCAATCCCGACGAGTCCGTCGCGCTCGGCGCCTGCCTGCAGGCCGGCGTGCTGGCCGGTGACGTGGGTGGTCTGCTACTGCTCGACGTGACGCCGCATTCGCTGGGCATCGAGGTCGTGGGTGACGTCATGTCGGTGCTCATCCCGCGCAATTCGACGCTGCCGACCACGAAGAGCGACATCTACACGACGGTCTCGCCCATGCAGACGACCGTCGAGATAAACGTGCTGCAAGGCGAGAGCCCCAAGGCGAGCGAGAACACGTCGCTGGGCAAGTTCATGTTGGGCGGCCTGCGCCTGGGGATGAAGAAGCCGCAGGTCGAGGTCACCTTCGAAATCGACGCCAACGGCATCGTGCACGTCACGGCACGTGACCTCGAGACCAACAAGGCCGCCAACATCTCGATCGAGGGTTCGTCGAACATGTCGCAACGCCAGATCGAGGCTGCGACCAAGCGCCTCACGGACGGCAGGTAACGACTCGGCATCAGCAGAGCGCGTGGGCGAAAACGCTCCTCGCTCGTGTATGATGAAAATGAGACAACGTCTCTGAGCAATTGTCTCATTTTATGACGGTACCGGATGATAATGGGACAAGTGACCTGTCCGTTTGTCCCGTTTTCGAAGAGAGAGCGAGCGCATGGAAAAGAACGTGAAGAAGACGGTCGTCATTCCGCTGATCATCACGATCGTGGTCATCGGAATCCTCTACTACGTGACGATCCCGCCCATCAACATCCAGAGCGTGCAGTTCTGGAACTTCCTGATCTGGTGCCTCATCATCATCGCCGTGTGCTTTGGCATCCCGCGTGCGCATGATGCGTCGACCAGCTTCATCTCCGATTTCATCGAGGGCATCAACCGTGAGGGTCTCGGCTACATCTTCAAGTTTCGCGAGCGCCGTGCCGCGCGCAGGCAGGCCAAGGCCGATGGCGACAAGTCGGCCGTGCCCAAGCGCAGCTGGCTGTTCTGGATCATCGCGGTCGTCATCTTCCTCTTCCTCGGCATCTTCGTCGGGCAGATCGCGAGCTCCCCGCTCTTCAACGCACGCGCGTATTCGGGTCTGCTCGAGGTCAAGGAAGGAAACTTTGCCGAGGACATCTCCGAGATCTCGATGAAGAGCGTGCCGGTCGTCGACCGTGACACGGCCGTGCGCCTCGGTTCGCGCACCATCGGCGAGATGAGCGACCTGGTCAGCCAGTTCGCCATCGACGAGGGACCGGATGCCTACACGCAGATCAACTACGAGAGCCAGCCCTATCGCGTCTCGCCGCTCATCTACGCCGACCCCATCAAGTGGATCATGAACACGTGGGAGGGCCTGCCCGGATTTGTCACGGTCAATATGGCCACGCAGGACACGCAGCTCGTGCGCCTGCCCGAGGGCCACTACATGCACATCTCCACGGGCGAGCACTTCAACAACTACCTGTACCGCTACGTGCGTTTCCAGTTCCCGTTCGAGATCTTCGGCGAGGCGGCCTTCGAGCTTAACGACGAGGGCGAGCCGTACTGGATCGTGCCCACCGTCAAGATGCGCATCGGGCTGTTTGGCGGCGAGGATTACGATGGCGCCATCCTCGTGAACGCCTGCACGGGCGAGACCACCAAGTACGACCTCGCCGACGTGCCCAATTGGTGCGACAAGGTCTTCACCGCCGACCTCGTCTACGAGCAGCTCGGCTACTACGGCAAGTATCGCTCGGGCTTCATCAACTCGCTCATCGGCCAGACCGGCGTGCTCGTGCCCACGGGCTCTCCCGCGCCCGGCTTGTTCAACAACGACAGCTCGTCATCGTCGGGTGTCGGTGGTGGTTACAACTACCTGGCGATCAACGATGACGTCTACATGTACACGGGCATGACGAGCGCCAACAGCGATGAGTCGCTCGTCGGCTTCGCGCTGGTCAACCTGCGCACCAAGGAGCCGCGCTACTACACGTGCGCGGGTGCGACCGAATCCTCGGCCATGTCGTCTGCAGAGGGCCAGGTCCAGCAGATGAGCTACAACGCGACCTTCCCGCTGCTGCTCAACATCGCCGACCGTCCCACGTACTTCCTGTCGCTCAAGGACGCGGCGGGCCTGGTCAAGATGTACGCGTTCGTCGACGTGCAGCAGTACCAGATCGTCGGTACGGGCTCCACGGTGGCCGACGCGCAAAACGCCTACATCGCGGCGCTCACCAACGATGACCAGGTCGAGATCGACGAGGGCGCCATCGCCGAAAGCGGCATCCTGCCTTCGGTCGACGGACAGATCGAGGCCATCGAATCCGTGGTCTTCGACGGCAACACGCGCTACTACTTCAAGCTCGCCGGTGATCCGAAGATCTACATCGCGAGCATTTCGGCCAACGAGAACATGCCGTTTTTGGGGCCGGGGTCACGGGTGTCGGTGATGTACACCGAGAAGGACAACACGCGCGAGGTCACGGCGCTCACGCTGCTCTGACCTGCGCGACCAGACAGTGTGGCGATGAGACGGCGTCCCTGAGCAACTGTCTCATCGTCTCATAGGCCGATGCGGGGGCTTCCCTTCTGGGGAAGCTCCTCGTCTTTGAAGAGCGTCTTGACGACGCCGGACGCGAGGTCGGCGGCCGGGACGCTGGTCGAGTAGATCATCGAGTGCGAGATGCAGCTATCGCGGCATAGGCGGCAGTTCACGCAGAGCGAGGGCTGGAACGTGAGCGTCGCGCGGCGCTCGTCATCGACGTGGTACTCGAGCGCCTGGGTCACGCACATGCGCGCGCAGGCGCCGCAGTGCTTGCAACGATTGGGGTCGATGTCGACCGATGCCCAGAAGCGCGTGCAGATGGTCGCGCCATCTGGATGAGAGCCGATTGCGTCGAGCATCCTGAGCAGGCGCACGCTACGGTAGCTATCGGCATCGAAGCGCTCGTCGGGACTCATGATGATCTGCGCATCCGGATCGGGGGCGGCCTCGCCCGTGAGGTTGCCGATGGCGGAGCTCACGGCATGCCAGGCGTATTCGACTGCCGAGGCTCCGGCTTGCTCGAACGCCTCGCGACGGTCGGAGGTGATGACATGCGTTTGCGTTTGCGGCTTGTCGAGTACGAGGGTGGGCGGAACCTCATCGAGCGTGGCGAAGGTACCGGGTATCTTCCACAGGTCGAGTAGCTCGCGCGTGCTGCGAACCATCTCCTCGAAATAGGGTTGCTCGCAATCGACATCGCATCCCTCGCAGCTGGGGGTGAAGAGGATGACGCGCTTGAACTTGAGTGCGAACATGCCGGTGATGAGATATTCGTCGAGATAGTTGAGGCACGGCAGCACGACGACGCGGTTCGTGTCGACGGCCGCTGCCCGGGCATGGCGCTCGCAGATGAATGCGGCGCTGCCGGCGTTGCGCTCGGCCGAGATGCGGGCCTGACGCACGATTTCGGTAGCCGACGGCGCGGTCGTGCTCATGGCCGATGTCGGGCACGCGCACACGCAGGCACCGCAGTTGGTGCACAGCTCCGAGTCGATCGCGAGATGACCGAGCGAGCGCTTGACGGCATCGTGCTGGCAAGCTGACAGGCAGCTGCGGCAGCGCGAATGCCAGTTGCGGATGTAGACGCAGCGCTTGGGCACGACCGAGATCGAGGTCGCGGCGAGTTTGTCCGAGATGCTCTCTATGGTGTCGATCTTGCTCATGGGGGGAATTATAGCGCGCTATCGCATCTTCGAATCCTTGCCGTATAATCAACAATTCGTGTGATGTTTCGAGCGAAAGGCTTCTTCGTGCACAACCGTCCCGAGTTTCCCAAGCGCGCCGTCGTCACGGCGGGCATGCCCTACGGCAACAAGGGCCTCCACTTTGGCCATATCGCCGGCGTCTTCGTGCCGGCCGACGTCTACGCCCGCTTCCTGCGCGACCGCATCGGGCCGGATAACGTGCTGTTCGTGAGCGGCACCGATTGCTTTGGCTCGCCCATCAACGAGGGCTACCGCAAGCTCGTCGAGGCCGGCGACTTCGACGGGACCATCGCCGACTACGTGCAGATGAACCACGACGCGCAAAAGGCCGCGCTCGACGCCTACGACATCAGCCTCGACATCTTCGAGGGAAGCGGCATCGGGCTTTCCGGCGTCAAGCAGCAGGAGATGACCGACGACTTCATCGCGCGCCTCTATGATAACGGCTGGCTCGAGAAGCTCTCCACGCCGCAGTTCTACGATGCGCAGGCGGGCACCTTCCTCAACGGCCGTCAGGTCATCGGGCGTTGCCCGGTGCAGGGCTGCAAATCCGAGAAGGCCTACGCCGACGAGTGCGACTTGGGCCACCAGTACGATCCGGTCGACCTCATCGCGCCCAAATCCGCGCTCACGGGTCAGACGCCCGAGATGCGCGAGGTGAGCAACTGGTACTTCGAGCTGCCGCGCTTCCACGACCTCATCGCCGCGCACGTCGAGCAGGTCGCTGGCATGTGCGGTACGCGTCGCGTGCTCGTCGACGAGGTCGAGTCGTTCCTCGCACCGCCCATCATCTACATCCAGGAGAAGTTTGCCGATGACTTCTCCGCCATCGAGGCGGAGCTGCCGCCGCACTCCGTGCTGCCTGCCGAGAAGGGCAAGAGTTCGTTTGGCGTGGAGTTCGCGAGCATCGCCGAGCGCGAACGCGCCGTCGAGGTCATGCATGCTCACGGCCTGCGCTTCCGCACGGGCAAGACGCTCGTGCCCTTCCGCCTGACTGGCAACATCGAATGGGGTGTGAAGGCACCAGACCTGGACGGGACCTTGCCGGATGCCACGGTGTGGTGCTGGCCGGAGTCGCTGTGGGCGCCCATCGCGTTTTCACAGGCCGCGCTCGAGGAGAGCGGTCGTGATGCGAGTGATTGGCGCGCCTGGTGGTGCTCGGATGACGCGAAGGTCTACCAGTTCATCGGGCAGGACAACATCTACTTCTACGGTGTCGCGCAGACGGCGCTATGGCAGGGGACGCAGACGGGCCATGAGCCGCGCGTCGATGGCACCGGCGACGAGTTGCGCCAGACGACGCTCGTTCCCAACTACCACATCCTCTTCATGGGCAAGAAGGCCTCGAGCTCGGGTGCGATCAAGCCGCCCATGGCAGCCGAGCTGCTCGACCATTACACGCCCGAGCAGCTGCGCGCGCACTGGATTTCGCTCGGCCTGAGCGTCAAGCCTGCGAGCTTCTCGCCTAAGGTGCTCGACCCGAACGCCAACGAGAAGGCGCCCGACCCCGTTCTCAAGGAGAGCGCGCTGCTCACCAACATCTTCAATCGCATTGCACGCTCGTGCTTCTACACGGCGCAGAAGCACTGCGACGGTCGTCTGCCTTTGGGTGGGCCGAGCGAGGACGTGCGTGCCGCGTGCGAGCGGGCGGTGCTCGTCTACGAGGAGCACATGGCCTGCTTCGAGATGCACGCGGTGATGGCGCAGATGGACGAGTTCTTGCGTGGCATCAACAAGTGGTGGGCGAGCGAGAGCCGCACCGCGCTTGCCGAAGACGCGCCCGAGGGTGCCGTCGAGGTGCTGTTGCGCGACGCCTTCCATTATCTGCGGTGCGCAACGTTGCTCATGCATCCCATCGTTCCGCGTGGCTGCGAGCTCATCTTCGAGCATCTCGCCATCGAGCCGAAGGACGGCCCGTGCACGACGCGGGATGCCGGCTTCTTCAACTGGTGCCATGTCTTCGAGCCCATCGACTTCTGGGCCACCGACGAGGAACGCGCCGCGGGAAGCAAGGTGCTCAAGGAGCTGCCGCCGCGCTTCGACTTCTTCGAGAAGCATCCCAGTCAGTACGAGGATATGGCATAATACCGGTCACGTGCCCGAGTGGCGGAATGGCAGACGCGACGGTCTCAAAAACCGTTGTCCTCTGGGCGTGTGGGTTCGACTCCCACCTCGGGCACCAGCAGACGATACGCGGGGCAGCGAAAGACTGCCCCTTTTGCTATTTCGCATGAGGAAGCGAGGAGCTTCTGATGACCAACCAACACGGGTACGACGACGCGGACAAGCACGAGGACTTCTCCGACACGCCCATCATTCCCGGTCCCGACAATCCCGATCCAGACGGGCTGTTCATCGCCGAGGTGCAGGGTCGTAACAAGCGTCTGCGCCAGCTCATCCAGTTCACGCACTCGTCCACCAAGGCCGCGGCGATCATGCTCCTTGCCGCCATCGTCGCGCTCGTCGTCGCCAACACGCCGGCGCATGGTCCCTTCCTCGAGTTCTGGCATACGCAGGTCTCCATCGGCATCGGCGCCTTCCATGGTGAGATGTCGTTCGCGCACATCATCAACGACATCTTCATGGCCGTGTTCTTCCTGCTCGTGGGCCTCGAGATCAAGTACGAGATGACGGCCGGCGAGCTCACCAACATCCGCCAGGCCATCCTGCCGATCCTCGGCGCCCTGGGCGGTGTGCTCGCGCCCATCGCCATCTACCTGGCGTTCAACGCGACGCATCCCGAGGCGTTCATGGGCTGGGGCGTGCCGACCGCGACCGATATCGCGTTCGCCCTCGGCATCCTGTCGCTTCTGGGTAGCCGCGTGCCCAACGGGGTGCGCGTGTTCCTCTCGACGCTGGCCGTCGCGGACGACATCATCGCCATCCTCGTCATCGCCATCTTTTACGGCGAGAGCCCCGACCTGCTCTGGCTAGGTGCCGCGGCGATCGTGTTCGTCGCGCTCATCGTCATGAACCGCATGCACGTCTACTCGCTCGTGCCATACATCCTCGTGGGATGCGTGCTGTGGTTCTGCGTGTTCTCGTCGGGCATCCACTCGACGATCGCGGGTGTGCTGCTCGCGTTTGCCATCCCGTCGGGGTCGCGTGTGAACCTCGACAACTTCTTTGACTGGTCCAACAAGCGCCTGCGCATGGCCAACAGCTTCTACGAGGGTGACGAGACGCCGCTCGTGGCCCAGAAGGACTACATCACCACCGTTTCGAGCCTGAGCAAGATCTCCAAGCAGGCGGTGCCTCCGGCCACGCGCCTCGAGCACAAGCTGTACCCGTGGGTGTACTTCCTCATCCTGCCGCTGTTCGCGCTCACCAACGCCGACGTCGCGGTGACGGGTCTCGATTTCGCGACGGTCACGTCCTCGCCCGTCGTGCTCGGCGTGTTCTGCGGTCTGGTGCTCGGCAAGCCCATCGGCATCATGTTGTTCAGCTTCATCACGGTGAAGACCAAGATCGCGTCGCTGCCCGAGTTCGTGACCTGGCGTCACATGCTGGGTGCGTCGGTGCTTGGCGGTGTCGGCTTCACTATGGCGATCTTCGTGGCCAACCTCGCCTACGCCGACGCGCTTCTCATCACCGAGGCCAAGCTCTCGATTCTGGTGGCCTCGACGGTCGCCGGCGTCATCGGCTTCGTGCTACTGCTCTTGCAGGCCAAGGCCGACCAGAGGCGCGGTATCAACTACGTCACGATCGTGCCCGATGACGGCAACGTGACCCATGCAGACGCCGAGATGGCACGCGATTCCGAGGAGCTCGTCGACCAGCTGGGCGACGAGGAGCTGGCCGAGCGCGTGCGGGCTGCCAGCGAACATGCCGCGGCACCCGGCGAGATCAAGGTCGAAATCAAGGGCGAGTAAGAACGCGCGTGATGTGTCGGGAGACAGAGCCAGCGCGAGTTGGCGCATCACATGTGTCACGGCGGCACAAACATGCCGCGCATCATGACGCTTTGCGCACAAACGCGAAACGATAGGATGTCAAGACTGGTTCTTTTAACCGGAGGTCTGTATAGTACAAAGTGCTTCATCCTCTGACCCGGCTTATTGCGATGGACCGATGGCAATTCTATGGGATCCCGAGATCTTGGGTCGGAAAGGTATCCCTCGTTATTACGGTGGGGAAGCTGGAACGCCCAGTGTGGGAGCCCACCTTATAGGGTGGGTTCATCCTACCGGCAGGGGATGAGGTGACAAAGGGGCTGCTTAGCGGCCCCTTTTTGCGTTGCGAGGATATGAGGGATTCCTGCTGACTTTATAGCTTGCAACGTATAGAATCGTTGGAAACGATGAGACAGCGTCTCTGAGCGACTGTCTCATTTCAGACGATATCAGCGGAAAATGAGACAAATGACCTGTCCATTTGTCTCATTCGCGAGGAGGAAGCGATGAAGCAATCACCGTCCATGGACCAGTGGCTCGCCGAGGCAAAGGCAGACGAAAGCGCCCCGCGTTGCGGCATGTACCTCGCCCACAACGGCACGGTGCGCGAGCTGCCCAAGAAGCTCGTGCGCGAGGGCGTCGATGATGGCACCAAGGTCACGGGTATGAACTTTGGCTATGATGCCGATGCCGTGGAGGCCGCACGTCAGGAGGCGCTCGCCTGGCCGGGTATCGAGTACGTGCGCGTATGGCTCAACGAGGGTACGCTCGCGGTGGGTGACGACATCATGTACGTGCTCATTGGTGGCGACATTCGTCCCAATGTGATCGATGCGCTCCAGAAGCTCGTGGGCAGAATTAAGAACGAGATGGTGCAGGAGATCGAGATTGCCGAGTAGGCATGCGATGCGTGCCGTTGCGCAGGTAACATATTGACTTTGCCGCAATGTTTTTCTTGTGACCCGAATCTAATTATTCTAGAATATAGATAACGTGATTGGCACGTTGTTTTAGCGCTCGTCCGGGCTTGGCCGCCCGGCCCGCGTGTATTGGAGCCCCTAACGGGGCCAAACGAAAGGCGTTTCAAATGGCTGAAGGTACGGTTAAGTGGTTCAACCCCGACAAGGGCTACGGCTTCATCTCCCAGAATGACGGCGAGGATCTCTTCGTCCACTTCTCCGAGATCAAGATGTCGGGCTTCAAGACGCTCAACGAGGGCGACGCAGTGACGTTCGAGGTGACCGAGGGTCAGAACGGCAAGCTGCAGGCGAGCAACGTGGAACGTCTCTAACTTCAAGTTTTAGAAATCTACATGACGCCAAAGGCCCCGGGATTGCTCCCGGGCCCTTTTCTGTTGCTAGCGGGCGTTCCAGGCGAGGAAGGCCCAGGTGACGGTGCGGGGCTCGGCGAGGCGCCAGGCGAGCTGGGGAATGCCCTTGCGGTCGGGGGCGCCGGCGCTCTCGTTGGGAACGAGGTTGGCGGTAAGCCATTCCCGTAGGTTGGCGCGTGCCCGCTGCCGTTCGGTGTCCGATGCGCGCACCGCCGAGGAGTCGTCGATCATGGCGGCCAGTTTCTCGTAGGCGTCCTCGGGGCTCGCGAACGTATC
>ERZ837910.2507-NODE-2507-length-22300-cov-3.172713_pt1 | contig 22300 bp, 19 predicted proteins | sample MGYA00519940_ERZ837910 | MGnify/ENA primary metagenome ERZ837910 (study PRJEB31850, sample SAMEA3708825) | human gut metagenome | biome: human gut; feature: human-associated habitat; material: faeces | place: China | collected 2014 ... | reverse complement strand
GGAAAGAGCTGGACTGAAAGTAGCATATCTAAAGAAACACAGAAGGCATTAAAGAAAGCCGAGAAACCATTCAGCAGTAGGTATACCAACCTGCTCAAAGGAACGGTAAACTCGATTAACAACAGAAAACCTTTTGAATATGACTTAAATGAGGATGCGTTGTACAAGCAGTACGCAGAACAGTATAAAAATCTTGGTAATCAGGCAATGCAGGATACCATGGCAAATGCGGCAACACTTACAGGAGGATATGGAAGCAGCTATGCAACCACTGCCGGACAGCAGGCATTTAATTCTTATATGGAACAGCTGAATGACATAGTTCCTAACCTGTATGCACAGGCAAGAAGTAATTATGACAGTGATACAAGCAGACTGTATGATCAGGCAAATTTATACGCAGGACTTGAAAGTAACGACTATTCAAAGTGGTCTGATAACAGAAATTATTATCAGAACAAGCATAGCAATGAATGGAATCAGAATGCCGTGTCTCATTCAACGCAGACAAACACAACAACACAGACGGACAGAAGCAGCAGTAACAGTAGTAGTACACAGAATACATATGTAAATCCAAAATATACAAGTGGAAGTACATCAGGAAACAGTCTTGTACTACCGACTTATGATGAACGTGTTGACGCAGCACATTCATATAATAGGGCAAAATCGTTGATGGATACATATGGATTGTCGGGCTATTTGTCAACTTACAAGGAGTGGAAAAAAGATAATGAAGGTTCTTATACGGATTATCAAAATTATCTGTCAAAGTCACTTGAAGGAATCATTAACACCGCATATACACAGAAACAAAGAAAAACATCTAAAAACAAGAAATAATTGGAGGATATAGAAATGGCAAACAGAGTAACCGCACAGCAGTGGAATCAGACAAAAAAGAGAACGGCAAATGCAATGGCAAATCAGTTCTTTGCTGACGTAAATATGGGAACACAGGGAATAAGTGACCTGCTTAATCAGCAGAACAGTGCAGACAAGCTGAAAAATTTAACCATGAAGAAAAATGAAGTAAACAGTCTGTTAAGAAGAGCAGAGGACATGAGACAGCAGTACGCAGGCAATAAATCAATGTTAAGCAGTGTTGACAGTGCAACAACACTGCTTAAAAACATTAGTACAAGTATTGATAATGTAATGCCACAGACACACAAACTTGGTTTTGGAAACAGTGGAAGTGATGATGTGTCAAAGGTGCTTAACAGTGAAAATGTGGGCAGAATTGTAGCAGAAAACGAACAGAATTTTAATCTGGATATGTACAAAAGGAATAAGGGATTGTCATTTGATGAAATAAGTCAGAAACAGCATGAGAATACTATAAACATGAATGACGAAAACAGGGCAAGACTTAATAAGGAAAACCGATGGCTTGATATGTACAAGGAAAACATGGCCACAGATGATGATTATAAAAAACTTGTAAATAATGCAAGTAAAAGGATAGCTGAGCTGAAAAAGGAGGATAAAGATGATATTTATATGCCTACTGCAAGGGATTCAGAGGCACTAAAGAATGCACATGATACACGTAGGAAAAATCGTGAAAATGAAATGGAGTATTACCAGGGAATAATTGACAGGTATTCAGATGATGCAAAGTATGGAAGGTCCAATATTGAAAAGTGGAAGAACGATGTAAAAGATTTAAGCTATAGCGATAAGAAAAAATACATTGAACAGTTGGGAACCAATACCTATCAGAAAGACCTTGAAAAAGAACTAAACAGCTATGAAAGCGGAAAGGAATACATAAATAACCTTGCAGATGGAGAAAAGCCGTCAGCACAAGGATTTTTTGCGTATTTGGACGATAATAATAAGAACCTGTATCATGAAATGAAGAAAAGCGGTGTGGAAAATCCGACAGAAGCAAAAAAACACCTTGTTGAACTTGAAAAAAAGGCATCTGAATGGAAGAGCAATGATGACGAGATAGATTATCTTGAAAATTATGCAAAGTCTACGGCGAACAGCTATGAAGATTACAAGGCACTTAATGATGAGTACCAGAAAAAGATTGATGAGAGTAAAACTGCAGCAGAAGCTGACAAGTGGAAATATGAATTTAGCAGCAAATACGGAGATGAATATTTAAGAACAAAGCAGGAGCATAACTTTAAATCACTTCCTGAAAATGAACAGCAGGAGATGATAGATACAATCAGAAAACAGTATAATACTGACAGCCGTTCGGGAAATTTCAATCCGTATGATTCGCAGTCTGTAGAAAACATGAAACAATATGGAAGAGATAATGATCTGGCATATGAAAACAGAAAATTGAGGGAACTCACGGAAAATTACGGATTTACTGACAGCGAAGCTGAAAGCATTATCGCATATGCAAAATCAAAGGTAAACGAGGAACTGCAGCAGAAAGAATATGAGGAATACTACAAAAAAGGTGAGAAAGATGGAAAGATTGGACCGGGTATTTTAGGCAAGGTAACAGGCGCTGTTGCATCAACGTTACAATCTGTTCCATATAGTCTTGCATCAGGAATAGGTGCAGCAGAAACAATATGGACGAAGTTAAAGCAGGGATTTGGTGGAGAGACACCTGTGGATTACAACAGTGAGGGAATGAGAATAGGCCAGAGGGGAAGTGCAATAAGAGAAGGTGCCAAGAGTAATTATGACGAAATTGGACAATTTATTTATGACGCATTTGCAAGTACGGTCGATTCGGCGGCAACACTTCCGATTGATGCCGTGGTTCCAGGAGCAACAGCAATCATATTGGGTTCATCAGCAGCAACACAGAGCATGCTGGATGGTCACGAAAAGGGACTTTCAGACGCACAGGCAATAGGTCAGGGAGTTGCGGCAGGAATATTTGAGGGCCTTTTTGAAAAGGTAAGTCTTGATAAAATCATAGAAATGGGTGATGGTGTATCAAGTGTGAAAGGCATGCTGTCAAACATAGCAAAGAGTGTGGGGATAGAAGGAAGTGAGGAAGGCTTTACTGAAATAGCAAACATTTTATATGATGATCTCGCAAATGGTGAACTGTCAGATTACAAAACATCCGTGTCAGATTACAGGGAACAGGGCTATTCACAGAGTGAAGCGAAAAAACTGGCAAAGAAAGACCTTGCAGTGAGAATAGCACAGTCAGTTGGCGGTGGGGCTTTGGGTGGTGCGTTTATGGGTATTCCTGTAAGCGGATACAATTACGCAAAAAATAAAGAGTACAGAACCATGGCAAAGACCGGTGATGCAATATTAAGAAATAACGGATTTGAAGAGTTACAGGAACATATAGCACAGAATTATGACGAAGAAAGCAATCTGTATAAACAGATGGCAAATACAGACATCAATGACAGCGCACAGGTTGGATTTCTGGCAAGCCTTGCAGCAGAGAATGAATACAACCAGGCAATGGAAAGTTATAGCAATACAGTTAATGAAGCAGTGTCAAACCGCTTACAGGAGCTTAATGTTCCGAAACAGATAGCAGACAACATGGCACCTACGGTATTGGAAAACAGAAATGTAGATGCGGGACAGTATCAGGAGACATATAATCAGGTTAAGCAGGAACTGATGAACGGAATAACAGGAAGAGAGGATAACTGGGTATCTGACATTGACCTGACTGACAGGGACAATCATTTGGAAAACGCAAGGACAATTGAAAAATTAGCCGTAGGAGAGAGTTTGCGAAAAGGGTTGAGTAAATCAGTGGCTAATGATGTAAAGTCCAAAATAGACGAAAAAAGAGAAAGTGGGGAGCTTTCCGCAAACGGAACAGCCCATCTGATTGATAATCCGGATGTAGAATTTACACCGGTTGAACTTATTGTAGGAACTGATGGTGAAACACAGGTAATAGCAAACAACGGAAGCAACTATAAAATGTCTGACGTTGCTGCAGATGCAAATACGGTGGCAATAGCTGAACTTGGGGAACAGTATGAACCTGAGCAGAGAAAGAAATTTTTTAAGGCTTATGAGCAGACTGGTGATGTATTAAGTCCGTTAAGCTTTGCATCATATTTTAACATGGCATATGACTATGGAAAGAACAATCTGGGGCAGGCTTCAGTATTTAATAATTCAAGGTTGAGAAATAACCTGACTCTTGATCAGATTGGAATGGCTTATGACGCAGGTAAGCTGGAGTATATTAAAAATCTTCAGAAAAATAAAGCTGACACGAAAACAAACATCAAGGGAACTGTAAGTTTTGATGGAGTGGATGAAAGCAGACTTAATGAAACACAGAAATCGGCTGTAAAAGTGGCAAAGGTAATTTCAAAGGCAGTGGGATGTAAGATTACCTTTTTTGAGAGTGGTAAAAATCAGGAAGGCAAGTATGTCGGAGCCAACGGAAGTTACAATTCAAAAACAAATGAATTGAGAATAGACATCAATGCCGGAAAGGTATCTGAAACGGAAGGTCATAACATAATGATATTAACTCTATCCCATGAACTTACTCATTATGCGGAGAATTTCGCCCATAAGGAGTATGCAGAATTGCAGGAATTTGTCTTTGATGTACTTTCAAAGAATACAGGTAAGGACATTAAAGAGCTTATAGCAGAGGAAATGGAACATCAGAGAAGACAGAACCGGGAACACGGAACGAATATTGAAGTGACAGAGAGCAGGGCCAAGAGTGAACTTGTGGCAAGAGGCTGTGAACTGGTTCTTACGGATGCGGAAACAATCAGGGAACTGGCAGAAAGAAACCGTGGACTTTTTGGAAAAATCAAGGCGAAGATAATTGAGTTTACAGACAGTATCATCAATGCATGTAAGGAAATATTGGGTAAGGATGGAAACATCAAAAACGACGTAATTTCTAAGGAAGCAATGCAGATGAAGGAGTATGCAGAAAAGCTAAGGACATTGTGGAATGAGGCTGTAGGTGCAGCAGGAGAGAGTAATGCTGTAAAGAGTGATAAGAACAGTGTTTCAGGCGGTGTTCGTGAAATGATACGGTATGATTCTGATAATAATCCATTTGTGGAAATTGACAAAGATATTTTTAAAGGAGTAACTAATAAAAAAGAACGAATAAAGTTGGTCAAGGAAGCAATAAGAGATAGTTTTTCGACTGGAATTGAAATTGATGAAGGAAATGTCTGGTCCAGTGGAAAAACTAGAAAAGAATTTACGGATTCAAAATACAGCAATTGGCTGAAAAGAAAGCACAAGATTATATATACTAGAAAATTGCGTATGGCGGGTAATGCTGATGAAATAGTAAAATCTGTAAAGAAATATTCTTATGAGACGCCTTTACACCCGAGAAAAGATAATTTAATTGGTTTTTATAGAGGGGATACAAAAATAAGAATAGGAAAATTTGACTATACCGCAGATGTGATTTTAGCATTAGATAGTAGCAACAAAATGTATTTTTACGACATAATAAATATAGAAAATACAAAAATAGAAGAGCCGACCGAACCTGGTTCTCAAATGAATGAGAATAACAAGAGACTAGTCAACTCTTCTATTAATAGTATATCCCGAAATTCAGAAAATGACAACAATATTTTAAAGCAGGATAGAAATACAGATGTTATAAAGAAGGCTGCAAATAAACTGGGAGTGTCAGAAAGATTTTTAGAATCAAATCTTGAAGGACGAAGCAGGGAGAGTGCAGTTCAATATTTAAGGAATAACAATCAGGTTAAAAACAGCTTTATTTCAGAAAAGGGATTAGAAGTAACACCGGTACTTAAAGAGCCAACATCAAGCTATGGAATGAGTGATAACATAAAGGAATTTGTTCGTGACAACAATATTTCATACAAAACATTGTCAGAAAATTCCAGGTTAAGGGAAGAATATGCAAAACTGATAGAACATTCAAAAGATGGTTTAGGAAAGAAATTTCTTGAAAGAAGGGCACAAGATAAAGCTCAAGAGTTCATTGATGATATGGATGGAGCAATGTCCGGAGATACTGAAGCAAAAGAAAAAATTTCTAGAGAGATTGAACTGGCAAAGGGCAAGGCGAAGGCTTATGATGATGGAATGTCAATGGAGAGAGGCTGGAACGAATTAATCAAAAATCACAACAAGGAATTTGAAGAATTTATTTCATCCAATATTGCTCCAATGTATAACAATGCTGAAAGAAATAAAAAAGAGTTTGCCCAAAATGTAAAGGATAACGTAGAAAGTTATGTTGAAAAGGCAGAAAAACATTTTGGAACTACAAATGATTATTCATTGGCAGCATATATTGACATAAATGGAAAAATGTTAGACTTCTCAGATGGTGGAGCTATTAGAGGAACAGACCATAGAGGAATAGCAGAAGTATTAGACACACCTTCAGGTGTAAGTGGAACGGAAGCATTGACAGCATTTATGAATGCAGGAAACATTAGAATAATGGATACGGGAATAGACATTAGCGTAGAGCCAAATGAGAAACAGATTTCTGTGTTAAGAGATTATATTGCATCAAGAAATGGAGAAATCTATATTGATTTTAGTAAGGAAGATGGCTCACCGGCAGGAAGTGCCAGATATTCAAAGGGAACATCAGTCAGTAGAATATTAGCTGACATAAATAATTATTTTGAAGATGGGACAATACCAGAAAATACATATAATGCCATGTCAGACTTTTTATACCAGTCCAGAATAAATGCCATAACAGATGCAGAGAGCATGACACAGGATAATGGAATAGCAAGTTATACGGAAGACCGATTGGAAGACCTGTACACAGATTATGCAGCAATGAATGAAGATTATTCACAGGCATATCTGACCAGACTGTCACCGGAAGAGTTTTTGAAACTTACCACAGAGGATGATGATGCGTATAACAGAATAATAAGTGAGTCAACCAATCTGGATAAAGAGAAGTTAAGAAATAACAGTCAGCCAATATATTTAAGAATATATGATGATGGGGAGGTTAGAGGACACGAAGGCAGACACAGAATGGCAGCTCTGATGAATGCAGGAATTACAAGTGTTCCGGTAGTATTAATAGAAACATCAGATAATTACGGAAAAGAAATAGGTAACATACAGAGACTTGACAGTCAGGACTTTTCTTTTGGCAGAAGAGATTATTCTGTAAAATTGGGGGATTCAATACCGATAACGAGAAAAAATGATGCATTGATTAGAGAAAAGTTTTTAAATTCAGGTGATGTATTATTTCAGGACAGAACAATATCACCTAGGACATACAGCTTAAAACTTAAAGATAATGTAAATTTCAAAGATGGTCGGAAAAACGCAGATGAAATGTACAGGAAAACTAAGGGAGTTGAACTAAGTGACAGGGCAATAGATATGCTTGTTAAGAAGCTGGAAAAAGACAGCGGAACTAATGTAAGTAGTGATGTATTGCATAAGAAATTAAAAAAGACATTTGAAAATGCAAGAACTAAAGATTTGACCGGTAACGAACTTGTTAAGGAATTAAGGAAGATTGCAGCATTTGCCCTTAATGACAAGAATGACAAACAGAGAAGAACAACATATGCACAGAACATACTTAATGAAGTCAGAAAAAATAAAGTATATGTAACGGAGCGTCAGAGAAGTTACTTAAAAAGAGAAACAGGACTTAAGTATGAAGAATGGCGTAGGAGTATGTTTGGAAAAGTGAATCTTACAAACAATGTAGAAGATGGAGTTACACTTGATGCAATGTGGCAGGAGTATAGCAGACTGTATCCGGAGGTGTTTAAGTCAGACGTTAAGGTTGAAGAACAACCATTGGAACTTGAAAAGATAACATTTGCCCTCAGTAATGAATATGCAAACAATTACGGGTTTAATTTTGATGATGCAGCTCTTTACTGTGCCACGGAACTAATGGCAACTTACTCATATCTTACGGAAGTTAAAAAACAGTCCGGAATAACAACAGACATTGACGGTATCTATGACAAATACCAAAAGGATATGAGCAATGTGAGAGTGGAATATTATAACCTGAACAGAGAATACAATAAAAGGTATCAGGGCGAACTCAACAGATTAAGGAAGGAATGGAGGGATGATCAGAAGTATCATGAACAGAACCTGAGACAGAAATATGCTAGTATGATTAAACAACGTGAGGCCGACATACGAAATCGTGAGGACAGTGTGTGGACTACAAGGGAGAAGGAAAAGGTTAGAAACCACATCATAAAGACTGTTAAGAGTATAAGCAATATGATTGTTAATCCGTCTAATCAGAGACATGTACCGGAAGGATTCAAGTCCAAGGTTGCAGAATTTTGTCAGCAGTTTTTAAAAGACACAAGTGTTTTCCAATATGATGACTTAGACAGACTTAAGGTGGCGTATGAAGCATTACGTGGAGACAATGACAGTTACAGTCTTGCGGGAAGTTATGACAGTGACATAGACGATATGCTTACGGTACTTAAGAATACGATTAGGAACAGACGGTTATCAAAGCTTGACAGAGTAGAACTTGAACAGGTTAAGGACATAGTGGATCATTTTCGTTTCATAATTGAAAATGAGAATAAAATATGGTCGCAGGGAAAGACTATGAACCTGGAGAGAACGGGATTGTCAGTAATTGATGAATTGTCAGCCAAAAAAGATAAGGTCCTTAAACGTACGAAGTCAGAAGGAGTTAATTCACTGCTTGATAAGGTAGACGGTTTTGTAGAAAATAATTACACTCCTATATATTTCTTCAAAAAGCTGGGACCAACCTTTGAAAAACTGTATTCAGATGTGAGAAAGGGACAGGATGACTGGGGGAAAAATATAGCAAAAGCTACAAGAAGAATATCTGACATTAAGGAAAAGTATAATTATGATAAATGGGACAGAAAACGTGCCTTAAAACTGGGAGGCGGAATTACACTTAACACCGAACAGGCCATGTATATCTATGCTACACGTCAGAGGGAAATGCAAAATGAAACTCAGGAGGCCAGACATCTGCAGCAGGGTGGAATCATTATGGAAGACGGAGTCACGGTCAAGGACGGTAAGGTAATAAAGAAGCAGAAGGTACAGCAGCAGGCATACAAAATAACGGACGGTGACCTTGTAAGATTGGGAAGCTTCCTTACCATGGAGCAGAAAGCGTATGTAAATGAACTGGTTAATTATCTTTCAGTAGATATGGCAAAACTGGGAAATGAAACATCAATGAAGTTGTATGGTATTAAGAAGTTTGGTGAAAGCTACTACTTCCCATATAAGGTTGCCGGAAGTGAAATAAGTACAACGGCATCAGGAAGGGGAAAGGTTACACCGTCACTTAAGAATGCTGGCATGACAAAGGCACTGACAAAGAAAGCCGGTAACGCAATTATTGTTGATGACTTTACTGATACGGCAGCAAGACACATAAGTCAGATGTGTACATATAATGCGTTAGCAGTGGCACAGGACAACATCAACAGGATTTATAATTTTAAGGACCTTAAATGGGATGATGAAGCGGAAGCAATGGTAGGCACAGGAATGACTGTAAAGCAGCTGTTGGATGCAAAGGAAGGAGAAGATGCAGGAAAATATCTGGAACTTTTCCTTGCAAGCATTAATAACGGACTTACGATTGACCCTACGGAAGGATTAACAAATCAGTTAATAAGTAAGTTTAAGAAAGGTGCCGTATATGCATCATTGTCAGTTGCAATACAGCAGCCATCAGCTATATGCAGAGCATTTGCTTTGGTAGACCCAAAATATTTTGCACAGACTACATTTAAGAAACGTGACTGGGAAGAATGTAAGAAGTATAACGGTGTTGCAGTAATTAAGGAATTGGGAGGATTTGACACAGGAACCGGACAGGGTGCGGTTGATTATCTGACGGATTCAAGAGCTGACAGTAAGATAGGCCGTACAGTGGAAAAGATAGATAACGGACTGGGACGGCTTCCGGGATATATGGATCAGATAACATGGTGTCATATATGGAATGCTGTTAAGGCTGAAATAAAGGACAAGTACAATTTCAATGGAAATGAAGCAGAGTTTTTTAAGAAGGCTTCTGAAAGATTTGACGAAGTTATTAACCTGACACAGGTATATGACAGTGTTCTGGCCAAAAGTGTGAATATGAACTCAAAAAGTGGTCTTATGAAGAGTGCCACAGCGTTCATGTCAGAACCGACAGTAACCCTTAACATGCTTAATGATGCACTGCAAAACGGTAACAGAAAGTATATATGCAGGGCAGTGTCAGCAATTGTTCTGCAGACGGTAGTAAATGCAGCACTTAAGGCATTAGTACAGGCAGCAAGGAACAGCAGCAGTGATGATGAGGAGAAATCATATGTTGAGAAGTATGCCAAGGCATTCAGTGGTGATGTGATTGGTGACATTAATCCGTTGACATGGATTCCGGTGGTTAAGGATATAGTAAATATCTTTCAGGGATATGATGTTGAAAGGGCAGATTTATCATTAATTACTGATCTGTACAATGCGTGTCAGACTGTGATGAAGGCAAGAGATGGGAAGAAGTCACCTGAAGAAGCGGTACAGAAAATGTCGGAGGCAATAGCAGCATTCTTTGGTGTTCCGCTTACCAACATTAACCGTGATATTCGTGGGGTAAGAAATCTTTTTAATGATGTCATTTCACACAATGTGTTATCAAAAGGACACGTGGGACGTGCATTTCTTGAAGGACTGGGAATAACGACGTCTAACGCAGACATTATTAATGATTACATTGATTCCGGAGACAGGAAGGAAGTAGATGAATTAATTGAAGACAAAAAAGTTGAAATTAAGGAAAAATATCCTTCATATTCTGATGAAAAGGTAAGCAGGGAAGCTATATCAGGTGTACGTTCACTTATCACCAAACAACTTAAGAGCAGATATCTAAAAAATCCAAAAAGAAAATTAGAAATTGTTGACTTTATGAAGAAAACAAAGATGTATACGGAAGTGAAAAAGAAAAAGACAGTGGATGTATCGGAAGATACAGTGAACGGATGGCTGATAACTGAATTAAAGAAACAGTACATTAATTCAACGGATGCAGGTGACAGGGCTGAAATAAAAAGACAGCTTTGGGCTACGAAGCACTGGAAGAGACTACGTGAACTTGAAAAGCAGTTGAAGGAATGGACAGAATAATACCTGATTACAGGGGGTTAGAAATAGCCCCCTGTTTTTGTATATCATAATTTCAAAAGGAGGCAGGAAATGGGAGAGATAATTTACGATGTAGTGCTTAATGTTAAGTATGCAGGCTGCAGACAACAGTTAAATGTTACCACAGGTGAAGTCAACGCAAGAAAACTTAGAATTAAGCTTACTAATGGGGCTGTTCCCATTAAATTAAATCAGTATACCGATACTGCAATTATGCGTGGTGTTAAATCTGACAAAAAACTTATATATAACACCGCAAAGATTACAGAGGAAGGAAATGTTGAGTATACTTTAGGCTCACAGGACACAGTATCAGGAAAAACATGGTATGAAGTACAGGTATTAAGAAAAGATGGTGACGTAGAGCCTAAAATAATATACAGTGCACAGTTTAAAGTGGAAGTTAATAACAAACTGTATGATGATGGTTCAGTTACTTCAACAAATCAATTCGGAGTTCTTGAAGATACCATAGAGACGGCAAGGTCATGGATGAATGAAAAGGATGCTGATATTGACAGCAGAACCCTTACGTGCATAGAGAAATTTGGTTATACGGAAGATGATAATACAACACCGAACACGAGAAAGGATCCATCAAATGAAAACAGTGGAATTATATTTACGGCTCCTAAAATCCCGGTTGATTTTGATTACATAAAGGCAGAGCAGATAGACACAGATCAGTATGCTCTTCGTATACAGGTATTTAAGGATGATGAAAAGATAAATACCGTTACAGTTGCAGGACAACAGAATGTTCAGATTGTTGATGTGCGTGGGGCTACATATATTCAAATCGAGGTGATTGGAATGCCACCGGATGTGGACGGAAAACCGGAACACTTTAGACTTGAAAAGTTAAAACTTTTTTCAGGAGCATTGGGAGATGTGGTTGAAAAGGTTAATAAACTGGAAGATGAAAGCAGTGACGTAAAGGTATTGGATTGTAGAACAATGGGGTATGTAAATGGAACCTTAAGTTCTAATGATGGCTCGGAAAAAAATTCTAATTACTATGTACGTTCGATTAGATTATCATATGACAATGATTGTTATTACACGATTGAATGCCCAAAGGGAAAGTGTGTTTACTGTTTTGTATATGATGAAAATAATAAGTATGTAGGTTATTCAAAGAAGCAGGAAGGAACGTATGTATGTAAAGTGGCGAGTGGATACCATGTACGCTTTTTAATGAAATATACAAATAATACCTCGTCATCAGGAACAACGATTACGGACATTGATGATTTTCTTGAAGACTATGTTGTCACAAGAACAGAACGGGAATTGGAGATTGAAACAGAAGAAAATATTTATTTCTACGTTGATGGAGATGACGGAAGTCGTGTTCCTTGTGTTCTTAGACTCCCATCTACATATAAATCAAGTGGTAAAGCTACACAGTTGGTAATGTGTGCTCACGGTGCAGGCGGAACAGTTGTTCCGGCAACAGATACCAATCAGCTTGAAACATGGATGGGATATGTTGACAGTGGATATGCTATATTTGATATTCATGGTGCCTCCGCTACAGTATCAAAGCATTGGGGAAATGAAGCAGCGGTCCATGCTTATTACAAAGCATATAGATACATTGTCGAGAATTATAACATTGATGAAACTATGATAATCAGTGGTAAGTCAATGGGTGGACTAACTGCAATTAACTTTGCGAGTTATTATCCAAATGTGTGTCGTTGTATTGCAGTGTTATATCCGGTAACTGATTTATATAATCAGATTAACATTAACAAGGAAATGATTGGTAATGGTAATACTTCAAGTATGTTAAAAGCGTATGGAATAACATCATGGACGGATGAAAACACTTTGCCTGAGAAGATGATTGGTTTTAATCCGCTACATTCTCGTGTGGTTGCAGCTAATAAGATTTTACTAAATATTCCAATCAAAATTTGGCACGGGAATGCAGATACATATGTAGATTGCAATAAAACAGTTGACTTTGTTACAAAAATTAAAAATGCAGGTGGTCATGCAGAGTGTGTTCTTAAAGATGGAATTTATCATGGAAATTATGATAAGAACAAAACACCATTATCTGAATCTAATGCAACCGGTTTTATATATGAAAATTATTGGAAAACGGAGGATGTAGAAAAGGAACTAATACCATGGATTGACAATTTTAAAGGTACAAGAAATAAAACAATATATGTTAAGGGCTCAGGCAAACAGTCTGACAATCATTGGAAAGGAAAAAAGTGGTACGCATACGGTACAAGTCTGACTGATATTTCTAACGTAGGTCAGTATTGTAAAACAGTAAGAAATTTAAGTAACTTGATTTTGACGAATAAAGGTATATCAGGTGGTGGTATCTGTGCAAATACTTTAATTAAAGATGCAATAATGAATACTACAGATGGTAAGACAAATGCGGATTTAATAACGTTGGAAGTTGGCGCAAATGATACTTCTTCTGCTTTGGGAACTATTTACGATACCGGCAATGATACGTTTTGCGGAGCTCTCAATCAATGTATCAGATACCTACAAAAAAATACGAATGCTCAAATAGTCGTTATTTCTTCAACAAATAGTAGATATAAGTCTGGTGATAAAACAGTTGAGTTTACGCCGGATAAGACTTTCGGTGATGACAATCATACGAAATATGATCAGTGGAAGGCAACTAAAGAAGTTTGTGCTATAAACAGTGTTCCATACATTGGTATGGGTGAAGAGGCAGGACTTGGATATGCAAGGATGATTGCGTCAGATCAATACAATATAGATAACATTCACCATACCGTATGTGGTGGCAGAAATTTAGGAGAGTTTGTATGGAGCAAACTCAAAGATATTCCTTTATGGTCAAGTGAAGAGGTTGTTGCTGTTCCGATTACAATTACTACACAACCACAATCAGTAGATTCGGCTGTAGGAAATGTTGTTTCATTTATGGTTGAAGCACAGGGTGATGGCTTAACATATCAATGGCAGCTAAGTAATGATGGTGGCACGACTTGGGGAAATACATCCGTAAATGGAAATACAACTAAATTTATTAGCTTTGCTATTCCTGGTGCAAATTATAGTGGCAGAATGTTCAGATGTGTAATTACTGATGCAAATGGTAATACATTAGCATCAAACCCGGCAAAACTCACCCTTAATGGTGTTCATGATGTTACGATTACTTCTCAACCACAGGATATTTCGGCTAAGGTTGGCGACACAATAAATATCTCGGTTGTAGCAAAATCAATTAAGAGTAACAAATTAACATATCAATGGCAGGTTTCCAGCACAGGAGAAACTTGGAAAAATACAACTGTTACCGGATATAATACTTCTGCTCTTAATTTTGCTATTCCTGGCGCAAATTACAATGGAAGGCAGTATAGATGCCTTGTAACGGACGGTAATGGTAGTTGGGCATTGTCAGATGCTATGAAGCTGACAGTTACAAGTTAGGAGGAAATAGCTAATGATTAGAGATGGATAAAAAATGTACCTTTAGTACAGTGATAGTGTCTTGACAGGAGGAAAAATGGAAACAGTAACTGCATTGATAAGTGGAGTAGTAACATTAATCGTGTGTATGATAAACAACCATTACCAACAGGATAAAACAAGGACATTAGTGGAATATAGGCTTTCGCAGTTGGAAAAAAAGGTTGATAAGCATAATAACCTCATTGAGCGTACATATAAATTAGAAGAAGAAATGACGTTGCATGAGGAAAAAATAAAAGTGGCAAATCATAGGATTGATGATTTAGAAAGGAAAGGTGAATGAAGATGAGTAACAAAATAAAGAAATGGATTAAGGCAGCGGCAGTAAGGTCAGTAAAAACAATGGCACAGACATTTATTGCAAGTGTTGGATCCGCAGCAGTGTTATCAGCTGTAAATTGGAAGGTAGTAGTATCAGCTACGGTTTTAGCAGGAATACTTAGTGTAGCAACAAGCGTGGCGGGGTTGCCGGAAGTGGAGGAAAAATAAAATGGAAAATGGTATTTTTTTAGAAACATGTAAAGAGAAAATTGTTGAATATTTTAATTTTAGAAGTGACAAAACAGACAAAAAGCATATTACAAAGAGTGATGTGTTTGTAGTATGGTCTTGCAAGACGTTGCAAAATAATAAAGCATTACTTAGCACAACAATTCCTGATGGAATGTATTATGAATTTACATATAACGGTGATAAGAACGAGCTGTATATGGATGCATATAAAAAATGGGAAAATAAATGTTTTAAGGAGGTGGAGGAATAAGATGAAGATTAAAAAGAAGATAGCTAATTTTTACAACTGGCTTAAAATTTTTGTAAAAAAAACATACATAACAATTCACTACAGCTCAGGAACAATCGACACTGACGAGAATAACGGCGAGTATTTCGCAAGGGAAAAAGTCGGGGTATCGGCTAACGTGTTCGTTGATGATAACAGTGCTACAATTTCCGTTCCGCTAGATAACGTTGCTTATCACTGCGGAGTTGACTATTCTAATGGAAAAGCCCCATATTGGGGGAAATGTACCAACAGAAACAGTATCGGAATTGAAATGTGTGGCATAGCGAATGACAAGGTCCTTGATATGAGGAACAAAACAATTAAGAATACTGTAAATTATACGAAAAAATTAATGAAAAAATACGGTATTTCAAGGTCAAGAGTTGTTCGCCACTACGACGTTTGCGGTAAGATATGCCCGGCTCCGTTCGTTAATCATCCGCTTGCGTGGGATTGCTTTAAATTGAACCTGCTTAATTCCTACAAGATCAGAACATCAACGGCGGGAGTTAAGGTTAGAGCAAAAATTAACGGAAAGCCAAGCCTTAGCTTGAAAAAAAGCAAGGTATTAAAAATCGTCAGAACTTACTATCAGGACGGACAGCTTTGGGGTAGAACGGCGAAAGGTTCTTACATATGTCTTAAAAACACAAATTACAAGAAATATCTGTAAGAATTTGGAGTGTTTCGGCACTCCTTTTGGAGAGAAATAGAATATTTATAAATGATATAGTCAAACCACCAATTCGTTGGTGGTTTGACTATGTCATTAATCAAATATGCCTTTATTCTTAGGGAGTTTAGGGAATAGCTCTAACGAAAAATCTTCTTGTTTCTGGTCTTTAAATTTGCCATTGGCTGTTTTAACATACACTACCTTATCTACAATGGACTTAATTAAGTCATTCTTAAGTTGAACATCATCACAAGTTCTGTATATTTCCAACACCTTTTTTGCCCGGGGGATAATTTGCTCCTGGTTGTTAATAAATTCTCGTTCATGTTGAATTTCCTTGTTCAGGTTAGTAATTGACTGTTCAGTATCAGATATTTTTGCAGACATAAGATTCTGCCGTTCAAGGAATGTTGCAGAGTCATATATGCCGCTTTCATATGATTCATATATTTTTTCAAGCTGTCCCTTAAATTTATCAATCTGTTTTTTGGATTCCTCCAAAAGGGCAATTTTAGAGTCCAGTGTATCAGTATTGTATTTTTCATGTTGTTCTTCCAATTCATATCCGTCTATCCATTCCTGGATAGAAGAAAGGAGAGCATCCTCAACGAGCTTAAAGGCAGAAGATACATTATGGCATGTCTTTTCCTGACAGATAAGAGATGCAGCCTGCCCACGTTTGGCATAAGGTCTTCTGTACATGTTTCGCCCACACATACCACATTTAATGACACCTGCAAGAGGATTGGTAATTGATTTGGCGGGACGTCTTGGGTTAAGTGAGAGTTTTGCCTGAGCCATATCAAAAACATCCTGTGACACAAGTGCAGGGTGTTTACCCGGATACAGCTCATATGAACCGGGTTCGTTCCTTATCCATTTATTAACAACATTACCGTTTTCAACTGCTTTAGAGCGTCTGCTCTTTCCAAAGACGATATATCCAAGATAGTGTTCGTTGCGGAGCATAGAGGAAAGGGTTGAGACTGTCCATACTCCGTTTAGTGGCTTGATTGAATATTCAGTATTTAATTTGTGTGCTATCAGACTAGTGCCTATTGGCTTGCAGCTTCCATCAGGTTGAAGTTCGCCTTGTGTGTACCACTGAAAAATCAGTTTAACAATTTCAGCTTCTCCGGGTTTGGGTTCTAAATGGTAGCCTTTAGACTTCTCATTTTTCACTCTGGAATATCCAAAAGGTGGAGTATGATGTATGTAGTTCCCCTCACGACAGCTTGCCTCCATTCCCGCGTGCAGTCTTCTTTTAATAGTCTTATATTCTCTTCTTGACATATACAGTCCAAACTCGAAATATTCCTGGTCAAATTCATCCGAAGGATTATAAGTCTTAAGTGGTGTTACTATCAGAGTATTGGAATAGGTGAATGTGTTAGTAACTATTCCCTGGTCGGAAGTATCTCCACGTGCCAGACGTTCAATTTCCATAACAAGAACACCTTCCCACTTACCTTCTGATACGTCATTAAGTAAACGTTGCATTTGAGGTCTGGCAGAAATGCTGTCCCCGGAAACCACCTCCTCATATATTTCTTCAATGACTAGATGTTTTTTCTTTGCCAGTTCAATTAATGTGTCCCGGTGACGTTTCAGAGTGTCACCATGTCCCTGATTTTCAAGTTCTCTGTCCGCTCTGGACTTACGTAAATATATGCAGTATGCCATTTTAAATCTCCTTTATGTTTAAATTTATGAAAAAGGGTACAAAAAATACACCCGGAGTTTGCCAGATGTACCAATTAATGATATACTATGAGTGTGTGTTATATGATCATTAATTGGTCAAGGGCTGACTCCTAAGAGTTGGTCCTTTTTTACCATTTAGGTGGTTTCACCGTAATGGTGATAAACTAATACACGTAATATTCAGCGAAACCCATATCAAAAGCATAAACGAAACCTGAGTATTTACCGACTTTTCGTGGACCGACAACAAAAGTACGAATTGCTATATTTTGACCTGACTTAACTTCTGCTATGTTAGGATTAGAACAGAAATAGTATAGCTTATGTTTGTGCGATGGATCTGTTAAAGTTAATACATATTTTGAATTTTTAAGTTCTTCTGTAAATGTATTGTCTTTTTTTAGTTCTGCCCCAGCCTTTTTAGATGGAATAATCTTTTCTACGAGTCCATATATTATAGGCGATTCATCAGAAAGCGAATCAAAATCTGTATAAAAGTAGTCAATATTGTTGCGAAACGGCGTAATTTTTGATGGAGAAATCAAAGTACAGTCCGATAACAAATTACCTTTAAATATTCCCTTTATGGCAATTACATCACCATCTTCAATAAATGACCACATCTTATCTGGATTAACAGATATAGGTAGTGTTTTGTCATAATCGAATGTATCAGGATATTGATAGAATGCATTGGCATTTTCAGAAGATGAAAGAAGGGGAACATCAGTTTCGTTAAATATTACCTTTCCTCGTACTGTAATCTCTGAATTGTATTTAACATATTTATCCACAATTTTTTTATAAATTTCGTCCTGCTTCGTTTTTATTTCGTCATTTGTAAGATATTTCGTTTCCTTATTGAAATCATTATTTATAGAAATTAATATATTTTCTAATTCATCCATTGTAAATTCTGTTTTATATTTTTTTGGTTCTTTATTATGATTACATGAAGTAGTGATAGAAACTAAGACTAGCAAAAAAAACAAAACAAGAAATCTCTTATAAGTTGTTCTAGTTTTCATAAATCCTCCATTACAAAAATAATTTATATTTTTTAACCTCCGTGTTTTTCATTTATAAAAATGTAAATAATTTCCAATAACATCCCATCAAATCTTATAGTATAATGTGTGTAAGACCTGAAAAGGAGTTGAGTTACATAAGATGAAAATATTGCTTTGGGAAAAGCGGAACGAAAAGGACTACTCAACACGAGAACTATCTGAAAAATCAGGTATCAGCATTGCCGCAATCAATAAAATTGAGAACGGTAAGGCATCACCAACAATAAGGACACTTGAAGATTTAGCAGCAGCTCTTGGATGTAGTGTTTTCGACTTACTAGAAGAATAAACGTTAAATTCGCTCTAAGCAAGAAAATTCATCTTTTTGTTTACTATAGTAAACATTTTTTCTTTTCTATTGCAAAGATTGACAAATCTGAATATGATTAAAGTACCAATCTACCAATCACACCGGAAGGGGGATATACAATGGATAAAGAAAAAATCAAAATACATATCCTCAAGATGCTTGACATGATGAGTGAAAAAGAACTTGAGGAAATATATGAAATAGTGCATTATCATTTTGTTAATCAAAAGGACCATTAAATGTGGTCCTTTTTTATATTGTACAAATATTTTTTGATAATGCTCCTTTCTTCAGTAGACAATTTCAAATACTCAATTATCATTGATTTATCGAAATCATCTAATTCATATTCCAAAGCAAGCTCATCAATAGTATTCGTCGGAAGAGCTATAAATGGTTCTCCTTCACCTTCAGTCAACCAAAAGTAGTTGACATTATATTCTCTGCATATTGCCTTAAGCATGCTTTCTGGAATATTGTTTTTATTATTTTCCCATTGACTAATAGTATTTTTCGCGACCCCAAGTTTTTCGCCAAAGCTCTCCATTGTAAGCCTAAGAATATTTTTTCGTAATTCTTTCAGGCGTTCGCCTTGTGTCATAAGTAATCACCTCCATTCTTTTAAACTTAAATTCATAATATCACGTAGAAAAATTAAATGCAATATAAAAAGTTCTTAAAAAGAACAAAAAACTATTGACAAAGTTCTTTTAAAGATATATATTGTTCTTGCAAGGAACTAAAGTGAATTGTAAAGAATGAAGCAAGGAGGTGAGCAATATGCCTGAGCAGATAACAACAAAATATGAAGCAGAAAAAGAAGAGGCTAGAGAAATGATGCAGCTGTTTCACGGATTGGAACACGACGAGAAAGCAACAGTTCGAGGAATGATATTAGGAATGAAATTGGTGAGGGAGGTTAAGGAAGGCAAAAGTGCATGACAAGAAAGGAGGAAAGGAAATGCTAGAAGAAAGAAAAGAAGAGAATGTAGTTAAAAAGGCAGAACAATCTGCAGATGAAATCATCCAGTTTTGTGTAAAAAAGGGAATAAAAATGGATGAATTTGAAATCTTGCAGGATATTCTGCCAAGAAAAATCAGAATGTACATAAAATACATACATTCAATAACACCACTAAGGTAATAAGTCTTTTTTATCAACTAATTCCAGATTAATATTTTGAGATATTGTGATGTAAGTATCTGCAATTTCTTTAGCATAGTTGGCTGGATTAGAGTTTGTACTAACATATTGCAAAGTGGCTCTAATGGATAGTTCACGGACGAGTTTTTCAAAGTCGTTCATAGGAATATCTTTCATAATTGTTAATCTCCTTTCATACAAACTCGGTGCTGGAACACCTGTAAGGAAATTGTAGTGCAGGAGATAGGAATAATCAAGAAGTAATAAATTCAACAGACAAGCAGAGATAAGCATATATATTACAAAGATAAAATGCGAAAGGAGCATTAATGGTAGTTGAAGAATTTAATGTGGGTAGAGTGCATATCAGAATCCATGATGATTGCATTGTCTCGCCGGAGGAGGCTGAAAAGATAATGCATAACCTTGGAGTCCAATATCACAATTACCAATTGCGAAAGCAATACGAAGAAAGGAACAGTAATGTCGAAACTAAAAAGTGTATTAACAGATAACATGGAATATTGCTACGAATGTGGAAGCATATATGCAGAGTGCCATCACGTGTTTTTTGGGAGCTATCAGAGAGCATTCTGTACAAGACATAAACTGTATTTGCCGCTATGTCCAAAACATCACAGGGGAAACAGCGGACCACACATGAATTATGAAAAGAACCTGGAATATAAACAGCTTGCCCAAAGATACTATGAGGAAAACATAGGAACCCGGGCAGAGTTTATGGCTGAGTTCGGAAAAAACTATTTGTAAAGGAGAAAGAGAAGAATGGCAACATTAAAAAAAGAGCCTGAGTGCACTAATCAGCACCCAAGCTCGAAAACAACCACAAGAAAACTATACCACAAAAACAACCTGAATTACAAGAGAATTAATTTAGTTAAGAACGTGCTTTTAGGAAATGTCATAGCATTCCTTATGGACGCTTATGGTTGGATAGTATGCGATACTCCATTGCAGCACACGATTGGATTAACCGGATGGGCTGTAATGGTGTACCTGGTACTTGGAGAAATTGATAAGTTTTTAAATTATATGATACTTGGAGGCACGTATGAGTAATTATTATAGTCAGTCGGAGAAAACCTGGCCGTACTTCGCCCGGTGCATTTATTCCGGTAATGAAAAAATCTATGATGTACATAAAAAGAATTTAAGTGACGAAGAACGAAATCAGCTTAATTTCCGGTTCATGAAGGAGAGCTGCCAGTGTGACCATTGCAAGGAATGGAGACAGGATAGAGCTAAGCTTATTAAAAAGCTTAGGGAAATGAAAGACACAGCAGCCCTTAAGAAATTAGGAGAGGAGTATTAATTAATGGACATTGAAATAACCAGTAAGGAATTGGAAGAGGCAATGAATAGTCTTGTATGGATTGACAAAAACATTGAAAGCAAAGAGACAGCCACCTCTAAGCAGCAAAAAATTTTTAATGAATTTAAAAAATCAATGAAAACAGCACTTAAAGCCTGCATGGTGGTAAAGGCGCTGGCAGAAGGAGCTTTAGAAGAAAAGAATATTGAAGTAGAGGAAATATCGGAAGGAGAAGAAAAATGACAGGAATAGGAATATGCAGATACTGTGGCCAGTCAATGCAACTGGAACCTGAATGTAATGCAGATCAGGACAAACTGGACGAGATAGCAACAATGCAGTGCACCTGTGACGAGGCAAAACACTATCAGAATATGGTTAATCTTGATAAAGAGATTGACGAAATGTGGGGAGAAGGTCTTGAAGAACAGGCAACACTTACAAAAGCAGCAGTTAAGCTGTTGGATAGAGGACAGATAGCGGCATTTAGTATAACTAAAAATAGCCAGTTAAATATTACAGGAAAGAAATCAGCAAAAAATGAAATAAAAATTAAGAAAACAGAGAAATATGCTGATGAAATTTCCGTTTAGGAGGAAATATGGAACAGTTAATAAACATTGATGTAAATAAGATAGAAGAACATCCTAATAATCCACGTAAGGATTTAGGAGATTTAAA
>ERZ837910.2483-NODE-2483-length-22489-cov-3.994963_pt1 | contig 22489 bp, 21 predicted proteins | sample MGYA00519940_ERZ837910 | MGnify/ENA primary metagenome ERZ837910 (study PRJEB31850, sample SAMEA3708825) | human gut metagenome | biome: human gut; feature: human-associated habitat; material: faeces | place: China | collected 2014 ... | reverse complement strand
CTTCATCAGCGTAAGTTGGATCACCTCAAAGAGATGAAAAAGGGCCTGCTTCAAAAAATGTTTCCAAAAAATGGGGAGTCGATTCCGGAGCTCCGCTTCCCCGGTTTCACTGACCCTTGGGAACAGCGTAAGTTGGGGGAGATCGCTCATCGGATCATCCGCAAAAACGGGGGCAATCAATCCAACCTACCGCTAACCATCTCCGCTCAGTACGGGCTTGTTGATCAACGCGACTACTTCAATAACCAAGTTGCGAGCAGAGACATGAGCGGATATTACTTATTGCAAAATGGCGAGTTTGCATATAACAAGAGCACTTCTGGAGACAGTCCTTGGGGTGCTGTCAAGCGGCTAACTAAATATGAAAACGGCTGCGTATCGACACTTTACATTTGCTTTGGTCTCGATGAAGGTGATTCAGATTTCTTGGTGACGTATTACGAGACCGACCGTTGGCACAAAGAGGTCCGAATGATCGCCGCCGAGGGTGCACGCAACCATGGATTGCTAAACATTGCTCCAAGTGATTTCTTCGAAACTGAGCTGACCATGCCAGCCGAAATTGAAGAACAAACTCAAATCGGTGCCTTCTTCCAGCAGCTCGACTCCCTCATCACCCTTCATCAGCGTAAGCTAGATCATCTCAAACAAATGAAAAAAGGTCTGCTTCAGCAGATGTTCGTATAGGAAAGGATAGACAAAATGCCAAACGTAGAAGATATCTCATCAAAGCTGTGGGCAATGGCAAACGAGCTTCGCGGCAATATGGACGCCTCGGAGTACAAGAATTACATTCTCGCTTTCATGTTCTACAGATATCTTTCAGAACATCAAGAACAATATCTTGTAAACAACAACATCCTCGATATCGAAGATGGCCAGACCGTTAACCAAGCTTACCTAGAACAGGCAAATGGCGATGATTTAGATGATTATCTAGAAGACATTTCCTCAAGCCTGGGTTACGCGATTGCGCCTCTGGACACCTGGGAGTCTTTGATTGATAAGATTGATAACAGCATGGTTGTTCCAAGCGATTACCAAACAATCTTTGACAACTTCAATAAGAACGCCGAGCTCAACAAAGAAGCCGTACAGGATTTCAAAGGTGTTTTCAACGACGTGAACCTTGGCGATTCAAGGCTCGGCTCTTCAACCAATGATCGCGCTAAATCCCTCAGCCGCATAGTGAAATTAATAGACAGCATTGATTTCAAAAGCGATGACGGCACAGATATCCTTGGTGCCATATATGAATATCTGATCAAACAGTTTGCTGCATCTGCAGGCAAAAAGGGCGGCGAGTTCTATACACCTCATGAAGTAAGCGAGATCATCTCCAAGATAGTCACGTTGGGCAAAGAAAAAACTGATGCATCGTTCATGGTGTATGACCCGGCCGTCGGATCAGGTTCTTTGCTGCTCACGGTCGGACAAGAGCTGCCCGATGGGCAACCTGTAAAGTACTACGGGCAGGAGCTGAACACGACAACGTACAACCTTGCGCGCATGAATCTCATGATGCATGACGTCTCATTCATCAATATGGACTTGAAAAACGCCGACACTCTCGAAAGCGATTGGCCCAACGGTAAAGATGCAAAGGGAATCGATGACCCGCTGTGCACTTTCGATGCAGTCGTAGCTAATCCGCCGTATTCCGCGCATTGGGATAACAGCGAAACAAAACTCAAGGATCCCCGCTTTGCGTCTTTCGGTAAGCTGGCTCCCAAGACCAAAGCCGACTATGCGTTCGTGCTACACAGCTTGTATCACTTGGGTCAAGATGGAACGATGGCGATTGTTCTACCCCATGGCGTTTTGTTCCGCGGAGCTGCTGAAGGCGTCATCAGGAAAACGATCATCGATAAGAATTACCTCGATGCCGTAATCGGGCTGCCTGCCAACATCTTCTATGGAACGGGCATTCCCACTACGATCTTGGTCTTCAAGAAAAACAGACAGACCAGAGATGTTCTTTTCATCGACGCCTCGCGTGAGTTTGAAAAAGCCAAGAATCAGAACAGACTCAAGCCCGAGCACATTGAAAAGATAGTCGAAACGTACAAGAACCGAAAAGATGTCGAGAAATATGCCCACGTTGCATCTTTAGAAGAGATCAAAGAAAACGATTACAACCTGAACATCCCTCGTTACATCGACACTTTTGAAGAGGAGGAAGAAATCGACTTGGCCGAGGTGCAAAAGCTCATAGACCAGGATGAGAAAGAGATCGCTGAGCTTGAAAAGGTTATTGCGGATCAATTGAAGCTTCTGGGCGTGTGATGCAACCTGTGACACCGAAATTACAATATTTCGCTCACGCTGATGAAGGGTGATGAGGGAGTCGAGCTGCTGGAAGAAGGCGCCGATTTGCCGCTGCTCCTTCTCGCTCACAGGGATTGGGGTGCCCAAGGCTGCCAGATCTTTAGCGCTGATAGCGGGATAACTGGTGCCAGTGCAGTGATCTAATACTTCATTTACAAAAGATTCTCTTTGAAGCGAGCTAAACAAATAGTACCCGTTGCAGGATGGTCTTAACTGCGCATAACCTGTCGAGAAAACATAGTCTCTATCAGGCATTTCGAAGAGATAATTATTCTTTTGATAAGGACGAACTGTCTGATAAAAAATATCTCCAGTTACAGCTAGACGCTGTGCGCGCGAAGGAGCGGAAGACTTCTTTTCTCGGCGATGAGAAACCATGTTCGTGCCAACGACGGATTCAAGATCAACGTATTCAAAGCTGTCGGGCAAAGCAGCAGGTGGGTTTACTTTAGCCACCTCCCCCAACTTACGCTGTTCCCAAGGGTCAGTGAAACCGGGGAAGCGGAGCTTTGGAACATTTGGTTTTTCCTCGCTCATTATTTCATCCCTACTCTTCAGCGACGCTGTCGGCTAGATTGTAGATAGCCTCACGAAGTGCATTGCGATACTTGATCTTTGGTAGTGCTTGTATCTCGGGATTGTTTGACATTTCTTGATAAGAGCTTGTCGCGCTTTTGATGATGTCTTGGATCTGTCCAGTGTCATCGAGGTCTTGTTGGCCATAGCTGTGGCGGCTGAACAGCTCGCGCATCTGGGCGCTTGAGATGACCTCGGTTATTCCCCATCTATATCTGAACTCCAAGAATGTCCTGTCTATGCTTGCGTTATTTGCTCCAAGAATGATTGATTCGCTTTCTTTTAATTTAACAGGATATTTGATGGGATATTCTTCTGTTGGGAATGTGCCGCTGACGATTGCTGCAGCAGCCTTGATAACCCTGGCGGCATAATTTCGGTCTTCCAGCCCATTGGCAAATTGCTTGATCTCATCTTGTGTGACCTTGGCATCTTCAGTTTTATTCTCATGAACCTGATTGAGAAGACGCTCGATTAATTCGGTCAAGTAGTCATAGTTGACCTTCACGTCTTTGACGTGAGTCATACGAAGCTCTATCTGGGAAAGGGGGATTTTTTTAGTATGAGATATTTCCGCTTTGAGTTCGTTTGCTAAAACGGTTGTGAGCATCACTTCTTCGTCTGGTGTCATTCCTAGCGCTTTGACGAGCACGTCAGGATCATCGTAGTCATAGCCTCCACCGTCTTCCGGTACGTATTGCTTGAGCTTTGACATGCCGATGTTGTATTCCCTGAGCAGGTCGAGCATGTATTCTTTCTGGCTTTCCGATGGAGGAAGCTGCTCGAAATCATCCGTCAGATCTCTCAGCTTATCGACCTTGCTCCTTACTGTTTGGAGCATGTCTTCAAACAGTGGAGCTGTCAGCCCATCGGAGATATTCTGAACGTTGCGTTGCTCGTCGGTCAGGTTCGCGGAGTCTCTGTTCGCATAAATCGCAAGTGCTTCGTTCATAAGCCTTTCGTTTTGGGCAGGCCAGCGATAATTTACGATACGGCCCCAAGGTTTTTCTTGCATATCTGAGATGCGGTTCGTGCGTGAGTATGCCTGGATAAGGGCAGCGCCCTTGAGCGTCCTGTCTACATAAAGCGTGTTCAATTGGGGAGCATCAAATCCTGTGAGCAACTGGTCTATCACGATTACAAGGTCCAAGTAGTTCTTGTCACTAGCTGTTCGATTCAAGCGAGACGTAACGTCTTGCGTATATCCTGAAACATCATCCATACCAAAGTTGGTTTTGAATTCTTCGTTATAGGCTTGAATTGCTTCGTAAAGATCCTTATTCGTTTCCAATTGATAGTCGTTGTTGGACGTGTTTTGACTGAAGGTGACTGCGACTTTGAGCGGCGTCTCGCCTGCAGCCTCCCTTTTTGTATTTACTCGTTGAAACTCCCTGAAATACATCATCGCCATTGGAGTGCTAGGTCTTCCTCCGCCAACATGTGTTGTGAGCAGGGCATTGTATTTGCCTTCGTTTGAACGATTGCGCCAGTTCTTGAAGATGTCTTCGACTACTAGCTTCACATGCTCTTCATTGTTGTCATAAAAGCTTGGTTCTATAGCATCGTCCATATCCTCTTGCGTCAGATTTTCAATCTTTGTCTGGATTTGCTCCGGACTCCACTTTGGATATCGCTGTTCGTAAAACTTAGGAAGATATTTTTTCCTCATCTGATCTTCATCGATGGTAGTTTCGAAGTCCACTTTGAAGCCAAGGACGTTTTTGTCGGCAATTGCTTCGCGAATCGTGTATGCATGGAGGAGCTCGCCGAAGATGTCTTCGGTCCTAACGCCGTTTGTGGTGTCGTCGAACATCGGTGTTCCGGTGTAGCCGACCCAAGCGGCTCGTTTGAAAGCCTTCTGAATCGCTTTGAATGAATCGCCGCCGGTTGAGCGATGGGCCTCATCAACGATGAAGACGATGTTCTTATCGGGGGATTTGAAAGACTTTCTTTTGATGAGTTTGTCGAGCTTTTGCACAGAGGTGACGATTATGTTGTTGTCTTTTGACTTCAGCTTGCGGCTGAGGTCCCTCGTGTTATCTGTGTCTCGCACGCTTCCTGTCAGCTCGTCTTTGATATCTGGATCATAGTCAGGATCATATGCTCTATAGTTCTCGCTCGTTTGTTTGGTAAGAGCGATACGGTCTACAAGAAAAACGACTTTGTCGATTTTTGGCATGCGGCTTGCCAACCAGGCAGTTTTGAAGCTAGTAATAGTTTTTCCTGATCCTGTCGTATGCCAGATGTAGCCAACCTTGTTCGTCCCAAGGTCAAAGTCGACTCGCCGCAAACCATTTATTACGTTTTGCGTGGCATAAACCTGGTAAGGTCGCATGACCTTCAATGTCTCTTTGTTCTTAGTACCGTCTAAAATCATGTAATTCGTAGCCATCTGATGCGCCATCGGGATGGAGAGCATGGAATCGGCGAACTCTTTCCAATTGCGTACGATGCCGTTGTCGCTTTTGCGTTGCCAGTTGAAGGCAAAGTCCTTGTTGAATGCTTCTGAGGTTGTGTTCGCCATATATTTCACGTTGTTTGGTGAGATACCAACGAGAATTTGCAAGGTAGAGAAGATGTCGCGATATTGGCCCTCGTCAATATATTGGTGCATCTGATTCAAAGCTTCATTGACGTCGTGGGTATCGCGTTTCTCTTCGATCTGAATAATCGGGAGCCCATTGATAAGAAGCGTGGTATCGAAGCGGCGATTTTCCTTGCCGGTTATTCTTGCTGGCCGCTCTATTTGATTTACGACTTGGTAAACGGTGTCTCCAGCGCCAATTTGTTTTTGGTCGAACACGGTAAGAAACACGTGCCGCCCATCATCCAAATCTATTTCGATTTGCGAAACGCCGTTAAGCCCGTACAAAAACTGACCAGCTTTGTATGGGGTTTCTAAGTCGGAAATGATTCGCTTCACTTGATTGAATTCAACGACGCTCAAGGGATGTTCAAGTGTGTCTTGATTATGCTGCTCGAGGATTGCCTTGAAGTTGTCCCAAAGCTGATCTGTCGTTTTAATACCGGGTTCGTATTTCCAAAGCTTGGTTTTTACAACATAATCGATTGGTTTTTCCTTAACGATGCCCCAAGCTGATCTTGTGGTATTCGCAGGATTGGATATCGTTCCACTGCAAAGATACTGAATGAGCTCACTCTCAAACTGGAGTTCAGTCGTCATCGCCTGCTCGCCTCCTTGAGCTTTTCGATCATGAATATTGTTTCTGAATCAGCATGACGTTTCTTATGGGCTGTTAACTCAAGTTGATTGAAGTAGAGGCAACCGATTATCTTTTGCGTATCCAAAGGAGGAAGGTCGGGCATCTGCAAGTTGGCAAGCTGTTTTACCGTATGCTTTTTGACAGATGAGCCTTGTCTACCTACATGAAGCTGAAGCTTAATCACATCGTTTTCGTTGAGAAGAAATGCTAGGAAATGGGGGTCGACTGATGGCAAAGGCGATAGTCTCACGTAATTTTGGCTGAAAAGGTAGCCGCTATGCCAGGGCTTCACAATTGCGCACTTGCCGGATATAAGGCCGAAGACCACATCGCCTTCTTTCAAGATGCTTACCCTATCATTTGTGCGGATTTTTTTGGGGTCTTTTGATGTCCTAATTCCTGACAGATCATCTTCGAGTTCAGCCTGCTCGTATAAATTAAAAACGGGAGCGTCATTGCGCTCTGCCTCTTTGATGCGAAATTGGGACACCCCGCTTTCCAGTTTCACCATGTTGTGCAACTCATCCATTAATCCATGCCTTTCTACAGTCGTCTGTCTACAACCATAGAATAGTGTTCCATCGGATAAAGTCAATATACAAATTAGAAATTATCCATAATTACCAATTTTAATAGGTTCTGATTTGTTGATATGCATTGATGGTGACAATGACATGCTCAATAAGGGGGATTCCGAGAAGCTCCCCGGCTTCTTTGAGCTTTTTCGTTATCGCAATATCCTCATAAGAAGGTTCTACATTCCCGCTAGGATGGTTGTGAGCGACAATGATGCACGCAGCCCTGTCTTCTATCGCCTTGGCAAAGACTTCGCGCGGATGGACTAGGCTTTGATTTAGCGTCCCCTGAAAAACGATAGTGTTGCTGATTAGGCGATTTGCTCCATCCAGCGTAAGGACAACAAAATGTTCCTGCTTTTTGTCCCGAATATATTTGAGTTGTTCAATGGCGCTTTCGGTGCTAGAGATGACTGGTCTGTCAGCTGGCATAAGATATCTTCTGCCAAGTTCGAACAATGCAATGATCTCGCTTGTTTTGGCGACGCCCATACCCCTGATGCTCATTAGGTCTTCATATGAGATGGAGCTACCCTTATCCTTCAGAACCTTTAAGATTTGCTTCGCGACATCCTGGGCTGATGCCTGTTTGTTACCGCTGCCGATTAGAAGCTGTAGCAGCTCCAGGTCGGTTAGATTGCTTGCACCATATTTTGCAAGCTTTTCTCTAGGCATCATCTTTTTCATGGTGACTAATATACAACTGAAATGCGACACGATTTAATTAGATTGAATAGCGGGAATTGACAATTCCTACCATTACGGCGAAATCGAAGACCAGTCCGTTCATCCTCGCGTCCTTCCAGCTATAATCTCCACCAGCATATCCGTTCGAGTGAGGACCAAGACCCCATGAGCAAAGAGCCCTTCTACGTAACCACGCCCATCTATTACGTTAACGGCGAGCCGCACATCGGCACCGCGTACACCACCGTCGCGACCGATGCCACCGCACGTTTCGCGCGCATGGACGGGCGCGATGTCTTCTTCCTCACCGGCATGGACGAGCATGGCGAGAAGGTCGCCGAGGCCGCTGCCGCGCACGGCATGACGCCGCAGGAGTGGTGCGATAGTCAGGTGACGCAATTCACCGAGCTGTGGCGCGACCTCGACATCACCAACGACGACTTCATCCGCACGACGCAGCCGCGCCACGTGAAGGGCGTCCAGGACTTCATGCAGAAGCTCCATGACAACGGCTACCTCTACAAGGGAACCTACGACGGCTACTATTGCACGCCATGCGAGACGCAGTTCACCGAAGGCGACCTTGTCGATGGCAAGTGCCCCGACTGCGGTCGCGAGGTCAAGGTCATCCACGAGGAAAACTGGTTCTTCAAGCTTTCCGAGTTCGGCGACAAGCTGCTCGCGTACTATGACGAGCACCCCAACTTCATTCGCCCGCAAATTCGCGAGAACGAGATCCGCTCCTTCATCGAGGGCGGCATGCATGACCTGTCCGTGAGCCGCACGGCGTTCGACTGGGGCATTCCGCTGCCATTCGATCCCGAGCATGTCCCCTACGTGTGGGTCGACGCGCTCATCAACTACCTCACCGCGCTCGGCTACGGCAGCGATGACACGACGTTGCTCGAACGCTTCTGGCCGGCGAACTTCCACTTCGTAGGCAAGGACATCATCCGCTTTCATTGCGTGATCTGGCCGGCCATGCTCATGGCCGCTGGCATGGAGTGCCCGCGTCACGTCTTCGCGCACGGCTTTCTGATGGCCGCCGATGGCTCCAAGATGAGCAAGTCGAAGGGCAACGCACTCTATCCGCGCGACCTCATCGAGCGCTACGGTGTGGACGCCTATCGCTACTACTTCCTGAGTGACGTGACCTTTGGTTCCGATGCCAATATTGGCCACGATCGCATCACGCAGGTCTACAACGCCGATCTGGCCAACACCTACGGCAACCTCTTCAGCCGCGTGAGCAATATGGTCATCAAGTACTTCGACGGACAGGTGCCCGAGGTACCCGCCGAGTTCGGCCTGGAGGAAAATCCGCTCTCGGAGATTGCCGAGGGTCTCTACGAACGCTACGCCGCGTGCATGAACGACATCGACTTCGGCGGAGCGGCCGCTCATGTCATGGAGCTTCTGCATCGCGCAAACCTCTACGTCGAGGAAAGTGCGCCGTGGAATCTCGCCAAGAGCGAGGAGACCCAGGGCGATCTGGCGTTCGTGCTCTACAACGCACTGGAGGTCTGCCGCATCGCCGCGCTGCTCCTTGCTCCCTTCATGCCCAATACGTCGACGGAGCTGTGGAGGCGTCTGGGCCTGGAAGACCCGTGCGCTGTCGACAACGCCGCCGAGCTCGCGCTGTGGGGCGGGCTTCCCGCCGGCAACGAGGTCACCAAGGGCGACGCCCTCTTCCCGCGTCTCGAGAAGTAATGGGCTACAACGATTTCAAACATTTCGACGAGCGTGACGTGCTCTTTCGCAACTCGAAGGGCAAGGTCAAGCCTGCTCCCGAATTGCCGTACGGCACGCTTGTCGCCGACACACATTGTCACCTGGGCATGTTTCCCGAACCGGGGCTCACGCTTGCGCAGGCGGCGGCCCATGGCGTCGACTTCATCTGCTGCATGATCGACCCGACAAGACCCGAGCTTGACGGCGACGACGGAGACGTGACGCGACGGACGGCGCGTGATACCTACGACGGGCTCGGCGTGTGGTTTGATGATGCCGCGGCATTGCTCGAGGAGTGGGGGATGGCGCAGGCCGTCATGCCACGCGTTCGCTTTGCCTGCGGCGTGCATCCGCACAACGCCAAGTACTTTGATGATGCGCGTGGCGAGCTCGCCGCCCTGCTCGCCCGTCCCGAGACGAGCTGCCTGGGCGAGGTGGGGCTCGACTACCATTACGATTTCAGCCCGCGCGATGTGCAGCGCGAGGTCTTTGCCGCGCAATTGCAAATGGCACAGGAGCACGGGCTTTCCGTAAGCCTGCATCTGCGTGAGGCCCATGATGACGCGCTCGCCATCTTGCGCGAGACGGGCGTCCCCAAGGCTGGCTGCATCGTCCACTGCTTCAACCTTGACGCCCAAACGCTGGCCCCGTTTCTCGAACTCGGCTGCTACGTTGCCTTTGGCGGTCCGCTCACCTTCAAGAAGAGTTGGGAGACGCGCGCGGCCGCTCTCGATGTGCCGCTGGACCGTCTTCTTACCGAAACCGACGCGCCCTATATGGCTCCCGAGCCCTTGCGCGGCACGGTCTGTACGCCGAGTCAGACCGTCTTCACCTTGCGCGAGCTGCTCGATTGCTTTGGATATGCGGGGGCCGAGCGCGCCTTCGAGCTTTTGCAGCCGCGTCAAAGCGACATCGACAAGGGTGCCGTGGCGCCGGTGACGTCCATGCCAGACTATGCGGCCCTGCAACGGGGGCTCACCGAGGCGCAGTTCGCCGAGCATGTCTTCCAGAACGCTATCGATTTGCTCGACGTGAAGCGAGGGTGAGGCTCCTCCGTGGCGAAGAAGTCGAGAAGGCAGAAACTCCCAACCGAGAAGGACTTCGAGAGGCTGAAGGCTCCCAAACCGGCAAGGCCGGAGCCCGTCGAGGAGCAAGCTCCGGTCGACGAGTTGGATTCCGACGAGAGCGTTCCCGTCACGCAGGATGTCGAGCCAGACGATGGCACGAATGTGGGCGATGCGGCAGCTGCCGAGGCAGGCGAGCCAATCGAGACCACGCCGGTCTATAACGTCGATGGTGGCATGTCCGTTTCGTTGGCAGGGGACGTTACGGGGCAGCAGGCTCCCGATGAGATTGCCGAGGAAAACATCCCCGAAGAGCATGACGAGCTGATGACCGATGTTGCGGATGAGGGCGGCTTCAAGTCGGCATGCGCCGAGGTGCCCGAAGTCGACTCCGAGCAACCGGAAGCCACCACGGATGAGGGTGGACCTGTCGAGGATGTCCCGTCCTCTGGCGGTTCCGCCCTCGATGAGCCTGATTCCGAAGACGGACATGCCGTCGAAGAGACATTCGTCGGTCGTGGCACGGACGCTGGCGATGATGAAGAAGGACTCGAAGACGAACAAGATGAGCCTGATGACGAGGCTCCGCGACCGCCCGAGGTCCTCATCCTGGTGGGCTCACCGCATACAGATGGCAAGTCGGCGCTTTTCGGGCGCAAGCTTTCGGAGTACCTGCGCCTGTCCGGAGCCGCCGTCACGCTCTACGAAATCGCGAAATACCCGGTCGCGGCATGCACGGGTTGCGAGGCATGCAGCCGGACCGGCCTGTGCTGCATCAAGGGGGACGCCTGGAACGTGCTCTCCCGCCATATGGAATCCTGCGCGGCGCTCGTCGTGGTCGCGCCCGTCTACTTCGCAGGCCCCTCTGGTTGGCTCAAGGCGGCACTCGATCGCTGCCAGATGTATTGGGCGCGCAAGTACGTGCTCAAGGACTGGATTCCGCGCAAGCGTCCCGCGCATCTCGTCGTCATCGGCGATGGGGGAGATCCCTACGGCACCGAGCCCCTCGAGACCATCTGCACGTCGGCGCTCAACTGCGCGAACCTGCGCATCGAACCCGATCGCATCATGCGCATGATCGGTGACCAATACGACTTGCGAAATGCCATCACGCTCTCTGGCAGGGTGATGGCGAGTATCGGGCGGATGTGACGATGCCGTATTCCCCACTGGCAAATCCCCGTGCAACCAAGGGCGTTCTGCAGGAATTCGGGCTGAGCGCGAAGCACGCCCTCGGCCAGAACTTCCTCGTCGACGATAACGTGATCGGCAACATCCTGCGTCTCGCACGGATTCCCGAACCGGGAGCGGACGGCGAGCTTTCCACGCTACTCGAAATCGGTCCGGGTATCGGCACGCTCACCCTCGCATTGCTTGAACGCGCGCGGCTCATCGCCATCGAGCGAGACTCCGATCTTGTCGACGTGCTTGCGCAGACGACCATGGACCTTTCCCATCGTCTCGTTCTGATCGAGAAGGACGCCCTCAAGGTGACGCGCGCGGAAATCGAGCAGGCATGCACGCGGCTTGTGGCGCCAATGCCCCATCAGCTCGTATCCAACCTGCCCTACGGCATCGCTGCGACGGTCGTGCTCGACTGGCTGGAGCGTTTCGACTTCATCGAGGCGATGACGGTCATGGTGCAAAGCGAGGTCGCCGATCGCATGTGCGCTGCGGTGGGTACCAAGAACTACGGCGCGTATACGGTCAAGTTGCGTTTGCGCGCACATGTGACCGACCGCTTCCAGGTGCCGCCTGGCTGCTTCATGCCCGCGCCGCATGTCGAGAGCGCTGTCATCCATATCGAGCGAAACGAGGATGCACCGGACCGCGAGCTGCTCGAAGCTGCGAGCACCTTGGCAGATGCGGCCTTTGCCCAGCGGCGCAAGACCATCCGCAATTCCATGAGCAGCCGCTATCCCAAGGACGTGGTCGATCGTCTGCTTGCCCAATGCGATATTGCCCCCACGACGCGCGGCGAGACCCTCGAGCCCGAAACCTACCTCCAAATGGCCAACGTCCTGCTAACCCAGTAAACGGGCGCCTGAGCGCACCGGCAAGCTGCAATTTCCAAAAATGAAGGCGCGCAGATTGCAGACAGCTCGGGTGCGAGAGAAAGCCTGCAATCTGCTCACCTGAATGCCCCCTTAACATCCCGTGCGCATGTTGTGAAGCGATTGGCGCTTGCTATCTGCTTGCATTACAATGCAACAACGAATCTACAGACACCACCCGGAGAGGTACCGCAGCGAGAATATGGCGACATTCGTCAACACCTTCAACCTGTTCCTGTTCTTCGTATTCAGCCTTTGCTACATGTATCAGGCCGTGTATGCCGTCATTGTCTTGGTGAAGGACCATCGTCGCAAGATCACGCACGTGCAAGACGAGCCGCTCCACAAGTTCGCGGTGATGATTGCCGGACGCAACGAGGAGGCCGTCATCGGCGAGCTCGTTCGCAGCATCAAGAACCAGGACTATCCCGAAGAGCTCATCGACGTCTTTGTCATCGCCGACAACTGCACGGACAACACGGCCCAGGTCGCCGAGGAGGCTGGCGCCGAGGTGCTCGTGCGCAACGATCGCCTGGTGGTGGGCAAGAGCCATGCGCTCGACTTCGCGCTCAACCGCATCCGCGTCTTATACGGTGATTGCTCGGGTCGCACCGATTACGATGCGTATTTCGTCTTCGACGCCGATAACGTGCTCGACCCCGGTTTCGTCTCGGCGATGAACCGTGGCGTCAATCGTGGGTACCAGGTGCTCACCTGCTACCGCAACTCGAAGAACTACGATTCGAACTGGATTTCCGCCGGTAGCGCGCTATGGTTCTTGCGCGAGGCCAAGTTCCTCTCCAATGCCCGCTACATGATGGGCAGCTCGTGCGCGATCAGCGGTACGGGTTTCATGATCAGCGCGGACATCCTCGAATCCAACGGCGGCTGGATCCACCATCTGCTCACCGAGGACATCGAGTTCTCGACGGACTGCATCGCGCATGGCATTCGCATCGGCTACTGCGCCGATGCCTACGTCTATGACGAGCAACCCACGACCATGAAGGACTCCTGGCGCCAACGCATGCGCTGGGCCAAGGGCTTCTACCAGGTGCTGCTCAAGTACGGCTCGTTCCTCTTCAACGGTATTTTCAAGGGCAAGCAGGGACGCTTCGCCTGCTACGACATGTTCATGACCATCGCCCCGGCAATGCTCCTCACGTTGGCGGGCGTTGCCGTCAACCTCGTCTTCTGCCTCACCGGCATCGTGCAGATGGCCGGTATCGCGGCATCCGTGCAGACGGTCGCCGCGAGCACGTCGGGCACTGCCGGTATCGCGGCAAGCGACCCCAATTGGTTCTCCATGGCCACCGGCATGATGAGCGGCTCCATGTTCGAGGGAGACCCGTTGAGCTCGTTCAATGCCAGCCAGGTCTCGACGGTGCTTGCCTATGCCGAGGCCCGCGCGACTATCGTGACTTCCGTTCTCTCCCTTGCCGGCTGCTTCCTGAGCTTCGCGGTCGTCATGCTCGTGTTTGGCACGCTCACGACCATCACGGAGTGGAACCATATCCATGCGAAGGCCTCCGACAAGATTAAGTACCTCTTCACCTTCCCCATCTTCATGCTCACGTACGTCCCCATCGCCCTCATTGCCGTGTTCAAGAAGGTCGAGTGGAAGCCGATCACGCATAATGTCGTGCGTTCGGTCGCGGATGTCGTGAGCAAGGGATAGTCGCGCTCTTGCGAATCGAGGAAACGACATGAGCAAGCTCAGCCACATCGAGGATGTCGAGCGTCGTGCTCAACAGGAGCAGGAACGCGAGGCGCAAGTCTCCGTGCCCGAATCTGCCTCCCGTCCCATTCCATCCGATGAACCGGACCGGGCCGAGGCACCGTCTGCGCAGGAGGACATGACGGCCGAGCAGGAAGAGGAATTCCACGGTCTTGACACGATGCAACCCATGGGGGGCGGGCACAAGGCGCTGATTGTCATCGCGCTCGTCGTCGTCGCAGTCGCAATACTGTATATTGTCAATAGCTGGATTCATTTCATATAGGGGCAGTCATGGATAAGCGCGAAAACGATGAGCAGGGAGAGGTCGAGGTTCACCTCTTCACCGAGGAGGACTTCAACGACAATCAGGATGTCGATGAGACCCCCAAGGAAGAGATAACGGTCGACTTTGGCGAGGCTGCCGAGTCCATGCTCGACGATATCAAGTCAGACAGCCTCTATGGCGTCTCCGCTTCCGCGGAGGCAGACGACTTCGATCCGGGCGAGCTGTCATCGGATGCCGTCATCAACGTCGACGATGTCGTCGTCGAGCGCGGCGAAAGCGAAAGGCTTGCAGAAAGCACAGACCTCGACGAACCGCCCGAGTCCATCACCATCGATACGCAGGAGACAATCGAATACGTCGAGGATGACAATGACGAGGAGGCTTCCGCCGAACGTGCGGCTCGTAGCAGGCGGCGCCTGCGCAACCTGCTCGTCTTCTTCATCATCATCCTGCTCGTCCTCGTCGCCATCATCGGCCTGTTCATCTGGCGCAACAGTACGCCTCCCGATGTCAAGCAGCCGGATTCTGACGTGCTGCAGACTTCCACGGCCGGTGCAAACGCCACGCAGTTCAAGGCGATCGATGCCGACAGCATCCCCGACCTCGTCAGCTACTTCGGCATGACCCCCGAGGCCGCGGCGGAGGCAAGTGGCAACTCCATCGCGCTCGATGCCGAGGCGGTTCGCGCCACGGACGCGAGCTTGCCCAACGTGACGAGAACGCGCAACGGCTGGCTCGTGGGCTCGAATGGCGAGACGCTCGCCAGCATCACCTTCGGGCTGGATGCCGGCGGCAACATCAACTACGTCTTCGCATCCTTTGACTTGGATGCGTTCGGCGTGGCCGATGCGAAGTTCGACGAGCTCGCCGCCTCCAAGGTCGTGGCCGCCTCCATACTTACGGGCATCGGCCTCGACAACGCCGTCGTGGATTCCGCGCAACTCACCATCACGGGCAATCCCCAGGCGGTGATTTCGCGTGACACGTCTGGTCAGGAGGTTGCCGAGTTCAGTGGCACCACCAATATCGAGGGCGTGCCCTCGACGTGGAAGGTGACCGAGACGTACGATCACACGGCCGGTGTCACCCTCGGCGACAACAGCGTGATTCGCACCCTGAGCGTCGATCTGCGCTAAATTTCTCCTTGCGCGTGCCTGCGGGCACGTGTAAACTACACGTCCGTATCTACGAAGTGAAGGGTGCGCAAGCTACCTTCCACCTTTCGACGAGCATGTGCTCAGTTGTCTGGTCACCTACAAATCGATCCCCCGGGGGTCCTTGTGCGTGCCTGTCGGCTGAATGCAGCTCGATGGGCTTTTTTATTGGAGGTGTTTGTCATAGCAGCTCAAGACACACGGATCAACGGTGAGATCCATGCGCCGCAGCTTCTCGTCATCGGCGTCGATGGCACCAAGTACGAGATGTCCAACGATGCGGCACAGCGCTTTGCCGAGGATCAGGGTCTCGATCTGGTCGAGGTCGCTCCCAATGCCGAGCCGCCCGTTTGCCGCGTCATGGATTACGGCAAGTACAAGTACGAGCAGGCGGTCAAGGCCAAGAAGGCGCGCAAGAACCAGACCAAGATCGAGGTCAAGGAGATGAAGTTCCGCCCCAAGATCGATACGGGCGACTACGAGACCAAGAAGGGTCACGTGCTTCGCTTCCTCGCCAAGGGCAACAAGGTCAAGATCACCATCATGTTCCGCGGTCGCGAGATGGCTCACCCCGAGCAGGGACTGACCATTCTCGAGAGGCTTGCCGATGACCTCAAGGACCTCGCCGTCGTAGAGCAGCAGCCAAAGATGGAAGGGCGCAACATGCACATGATGGTGGCGCCGCTTCCCAAGGACGCACGCAAGAATTCCAACAAGGAAGACGAAGACAAGGAGTAAGCACCATGCCTAAGATGAAGACCCACAAGGGCACCGCAAAGCGCTTCCGCACCACGGGGTCGGGCAAGATCATGCGTGGCAAGGCGTTCAAGAGCCACATCATGACCAAGAAGTCCCAGAAGCGCAAGCGCAACTTCCGTCACGAGACCGAGGTTGCCCCCGCCGACGTGAAGGTCATCAAGAAGAACCTGGGCAAGGCGTAAAGCGCGCAAGCCCGTATCCGCATCAGTAGTTAGTAGGAGTTGATAAGAATGGCACGTGTCAAGCGCGCAGTTAACGCCAAGAAGAAGCGTCGTACCGTATTCAAGCGAGCGAAGGGCTATTACGGCGCCAAGTCTCGTCAGTATCGTGCGGCAAAAGAGCAGGTCCAGCATTCGCTGCAGTATGCCTACCGCGACCGTCGCAACAAGAAGCGCGAGATTCGCCGTCTGTGGATCACCCGCATCAATGCCGCCGCCCGCATTAACGGCCTGTCCTATTCGGTTTTCATGCATGGCCTCAAGACGGCCGGCATCGAGCTCGACCGCAAGGTGCTCGCCGACATGGCCGTCAACGACCCGCAGGGTTTTGCCGAGCTGTGCAAGATTGCCCAGAAGGCCGCCGCGTAGATTCGCGAAGCGACTTATCCGCCAGAAGCGAGACGCCCCTTTCCACGGGGCGTCTTCTTTTTGCCACGTCTCTTGTCCTATGGTCGCCGCAATCCGCAATGGCTCGCGAAACCTTCCGTCCTCTTTTCTTTAATTTTTTGTGAAGGTCCCCTTTGTTGGGGTATCGTTTCATCTGGTACGAAACGCACGCCAAACGCAGCCATTCCCATAGAGAGGGCAGACCCGTGTCTCAATTGGATTTCGTCCGAGTCAAGGAACCGGAGCGCATCGCCGAGCTCGCCATCTTCGCCGAAGACATCTTCAGGGAGTACTTCTCGACGCTGCATGGGCCCGAGAAGGTCGATTACCTGGTCAATCACCTGTTGTCCATCGAGACGCTCACCACGGCAATCGCCGACGAGGGCTACGAATACTACTTCGTCGATGATGGGGATTCGGCAGAGCACGTCGGCTTCATCGGCATCAGGCCCGATGACGGCTTCCTATATCTCAGCAAGCTCTATCTCGTCAAGGATGCTCGTGGCAAGGGGCTGGGGCGTGCGGAATTCGAGTTCGTGAAGCAACGCGCGGAAGAACTCGGGCTCGAGCGCATCAGGCTCACGTGCGCGCGCGACAACGTTGCGAGTCTTGATCGCTACGACCATATGGGATTCAAGAGAATCGCCTGCGTCAACAACGACATAGGCGGTGGTTTTGAGATGAACGACTACCTCATGGAGTACGCGTTCGAGGACGCCTCCTAGTCCTCGTCGACCTCGATGGCGCCGAGCGGGCATTCTTCCATGCACTCGCCGCATCCATCGCAGCTGTCCTCGTTCATAACCGAAGCGACGCTTCCGACGATGTCGATTACGCCGTTGGGGCAGGTATCAACGCAGATACCGCATCCCGAACATTCGTCGATGTCAATCGTTGGCTGGGGCATGTGCAAGCCTTTCGTCTTGGTAACATCACGTATGCAAAATAGCGGTATCAACCGCATATGGCAATAGCCTATTTTCCCGTGCGTCCGATTATTCCTCCCACGTAGGCCAGCAGCATACGTCCCGCTCCGATACTTAAGATATCTGAGTATGACGTATTGGTAACAGGTATTAAAAAAGGCTTATAAAACTTGACAATAGGGCACTTAGATTTCATAATATGCAGCGTAAACCTACAAGGGAATCCATACAGAAAGGTATAGGTAATAGATATGAGCAAGATTATTGGTATTGACCTTGGCACGACCAACTCGGCCATGGCGGTTCTCGAGGGCGGCGAGCCCACGATCATCGTCAACGCGGAAGGTGACCGCACCACTCCGTCCGTTGTCGGTTTCCGCAAGGATGGCGAGCGAGTCGTCGGCAAGGCGGCTAAGAACCAGGCCGTCACCAACCCCGAGAACACCGTCGCGTCCATCAAGCGTTTCATCGGTCGCAACTATGACGAGACCGAGTCCGAGCGCGCGACCGTCGCTTACAACGTGGTCAAGGGCAAGGATGGCCGCAACATGGTCCAGATCGACGGGCACGACTACACGCCCGAGGAGATTTCGGCCATGGTGCTCCAGAAGCTCAAGGCCGACGCCGAGAAGTATCTGGGCGAGCCGGTGACCGAGGCCGTCATCACCGTTCCCGCCTACTTCAACGACGCACAGCGCCAGGCGACCAAGGACGCCGGCAAGATTGCCGGTCTCGAGGTCAAGCGCATCATCAACGAGCCCACCGCAGCGGCCCTGGCCTACGGCCTGGACAAGAAGGGCATCGACGAGAAGATTCTCGTCTTCGACCTTGGCGGCGGTACTTTCGACGTCTCCATCCTCGAGATGGGCGATGGCGTCTTCGAGGTCCTCGCGACCGCAGGCGACAACCACCTCGGTGGTGATGACTGGGATCAGCGCATCATCGATTGGCTGGCAGACAAGTTCAAGGCCGATCAGGGCGTCGATCTGCGCAAGGACAAGATGGCTCTCCAGCGCCTCAAGGAGGCTGCCGAGAAGGCCAAGATGGAGCTTTCCAACACGCAGCAGGCTGCCATCAACCTGCCGTTCATCACGGCCGTCGATGGTAATCCGGTTCACCTGGACTATTCGCTCACGCGTGCAGAGTTCGAGCGCATCACCGCAGATCTGCTCGAGCGTTGCAAGACGCCGGTCGAGACCGCGATGAAGGACGCCGGGCTCTCCAGTGGCCAGATTGACGAGGTCATCCTGGTCGGTGGTTCCACGCGCATGCCGGCGGTGCAGGAAGAGGTCAAGAAGATCACGGGCAAGGACCCGCACATGGGCGTCAACCCCGACGAGGTCGTTTCCATTGGCGCGGCCATCCAGGGTGGCGTGCTCGGCGGCGACGTCGAGGGTATCCTGCTGCTCGACGTAACCCCGCTTTCGCTGGGCGTCGAGACCATGGGCGGCGTCATGACCAAGATGATCGACCGTAACACGACCATCCCGACCCGCAAGACCGAGGTGTACTCCACGGCGGCCGATAACCAGACCTCCGTCGAGATCCACGTCCTGCAGGGCGAGCGCGAGTTCGCACGCGACAACAAGACGCTGGGCCGCTTCCAGCTGACGGGCATTCCGGCGGCGCCGCGCGGCATCCCGCAGATCGAGGTCACCTTTGACATCGACGCCAACGGCATCGTCAACGTGTCCGCGAAGGACCTGGGCACTGGCCAGGAGCAGAAGATCACGATTTCCGGCTCCACGGCACTATCCGACGAGGAAGTCGACCGCATGGTCGCCGACGCCCAGGATCACGCAGCCGAGGACGAAGCCCGCAAGGCCGAGGTCGAGGCTCGCAATCAGGCCGACTCGATCGTGTACGCGACCGAGAAGACCCTCAAGGACCTTGGCGACAAGGTTCCGCAGGCCTCCAAGGACGAGGTCGAGGCAGCCATCGCGGCCGTCAAGACGGCGCTCGAGGGCAACGATATCGATGATATCAAGGCCAAGACCGAGGCCTTGCAGCAGGCCAGCTACAAGCTCGCGGAGATCGCGTATGGCAATGGTCAGCAGGCCGATGCCCAGGCGGGTAACACCGCAAGCGGTTCGTACGACACCAACGCCGGCGGCGATGAGGTAGTCGACGCCGACTACGAGGTCGTCGATGACGACAAGGACAACTAGTCATGACCGCGCCAGAGAAAGACGATGTGCTCGGAGGGGCTGCCGACGGCAGCCCCGAGGGCGCTGATGCCACGAGCGAGAAGGTCAACGAGGCCATCGAGGCGGAGGTCATCGAGGAGCAGGGTGAGGTCCAGGAGGACACGCCCAATCTCTTCGAGGCCATCACCGCCGAGGTGACCGAGTTGCGTGATCGCTATGCGAGGCTCCAGGCCGAGTGGGACAACTATCGCAAGCGCACGCAGGCGGAACGCGCCTCGGAGCGCGTGCGTGCCTCGGAGGGCCTCGTCATGGACTTGCTTCCCGTGCTCGATGACCTCGAGCGTGCCATCAAGCACGCCAGGGAGACGGGCGAGGGCGGCACCCTGACGGACGGCGTCGAGGCCATCCAGAACAAGTTCTTGCAGATTCTGGAAAAGCACAAGGTCACGCAAATTGCCGCGTTGGGAGAGCCGTTCGATGCGATGCAGCATCAAGCGGTCGGTACCGAGGAGGACCCAAGCGTTCCCGAGGAAACGGTCGCCAAGGTATTCCAGCAAGGCTACAGGATGGGCGATCGCGTCATACGTCCTGCAATGGTCGTGACAAGCACCGGAGGCCCCGCAAGGGAGCCGGACGGAGCTACTAACGAATCATAGTCGGGGAAACGCGTTCGCAAGGACGCGTTTCTTCTTGTAGATAGAAAGGTGGAAGACATGTCAAAGAGTTACTACGACATACTCGGCGTGAAGAAGACCGCTTCCGCCGATGAGATAAAGAAGGCGTTTCGCAAGCTCGCCCAGAAGCATCATCCCGATGCGGGTGGCGACGAGGAGACCTTCAAGGAGATAAACGAGGCCTACGAGGTCCTTTCCGATCCCGAGAAGAAGGAACAGTACGATACGTACGGAACCGTCGGGAACTTTGCCGACCAGGCAGGCGCCTGGGGCGGTGGCGGTAGCTGGCCCGGTGGCGGTCGCACCTACACCTACACTTCGAATGGTGATGGCGCGGGGTTCGATTGGGCCGACATCTTCAGCAATATCCGCGGCGGTGACGGAGCGTTTGGCAGCGATTGGGATTTCAACGTGAACCGGGCCCACAAGGGCCAGGACCTTCAGACCTCCATCGAGCTCACCTTCGACGAGGCCTTCAAGGGCACGACGAAGAAGGTGTCGATCAGGATACCGAGCACGGGCGAGTCCGAGACGGTCACGGTCAAGGTGCCCGAGGGTGCCGTTGACGGCGGTAGGCTGCGTTTTCGCGGCAAAGGCGAGTTTGGCACCAACGGTGGCGAGCGAGGGGACCTGCTCATCGTCACGAAGATTGCCGAGCATCCCGTCTACCGACGCGAGAAGGCGGACGTCGTGATGGACTTACCGGTCAGCATCGACGAGGCGATTCTCGGGGCGAGCATCGTCATTCCCGCTCCGGATGGCACGCGCGTCAAACTGCGCGTCCCCGCAGGCACGCAGGACGGAAAGGTCCTGCGCGTCAAGGGCAAGGGCGCCAAGGACGTGAAGGGCAAGAAGGGCACGGGGGACCTGCGCATCAAGGTGCATGTCGAGATACCCAAGAACCTTGACGCCGAGCAGAAGAAGGCCATCGAGGACTTTCGCGCCGCGTCTCCTTCGCCGGATACGTTGCGAAGCGCCATGAATGACCAGATGAAGGCAGCCAAGGTATAAGACGGAGGAGTGCGTCATGGCAAAGACAGATAGGAACAAGCCGCTCTACATGATAAGCGTCGCCGCCGACCTCGCCGGCCTTCATCCGCAGACGCTGCGCATCTACGAGGCAAAAGGCCTCGTGTCACCCCAGCGCACGAGTGGCAACACGCGTATGTACTCGCAAGCCGACGTCGATCGCCTGGAGCTCATCGGAAGACTCACTGACGAGGGCATCAACCTTGCGGGCGTCATGCGCATCCTCGATCAGAGGGAGCGCATGCGCGAAATGCAGGAAGAGGCCGACAGGTTACGCGAGGAGGTGGAGCGTTTGCACGAGGCAATGCACGAGCTCGAGCTGCGTCGCACCATCACGACGCTCATGAGCAGGCCGGATCACTCCAAGCTGCTAAGCGGGGGGCTTTCCGACATTTGATGCGCCCATGCGCATCTCGCGAAATTCGAAAACGAACGTGGTGCGGCCCCAAGGGCCGTCACTGCGCGTATACACAGATAACGGAGGAACACGAAATGAGAATAGACAAGTTGGCGGTCACGGCCCAGGAGGCGTTGCAAAACGCGATTTCCATCGCGGCCGACGAACAGGCCGCAGCGGTCGAACCGGAGCATCTGCTCAAGGCGTTGCTCGATTCCAACGAGGGCAACCTGACCGCAATCATAGAAAGGGTGGGTGCTGACCCACGGGCCATCGACATGGCAATAACCGAAGATTTGAACAAGGCTCCGAAGGTCTCGGGTTCGACATCGGTCGGCAACGCGAGTCCGCGTCTCGCCGAGGTGGTTGACGATGCCGTCAAGATTGCCAAGCATGTGGGCTATGTCAATGCCGGTACCCTGGAATTCCTGGTGGACCGGGACGGACACCACTATTTCATCGAGATGAACCCCCGGATTCAGGTAGAGCACACCGTGACCGAAATGGTGACCGGTGTGGACCTGGTGCGTTCCCAGATCCTGATTGCGGAGGG
>ERZ837910.2479-NODE-2479-length-22528-cov-5.942509_pt1 | contig 22528 bp, 16 predicted proteins | sample MGYA00519940_ERZ837910 | MGnify/ENA primary metagenome ERZ837910 (study PRJEB31850, sample SAMEA3708825) | human gut metagenome | biome: human gut; feature: human-associated habitat; material: faeces | place: China | collected 2014 ... | reverse complement strand
GGCTGACTTCACTCAGCCGGAGCCTGCAAACAATTTTGCGCATAAATCTTGACGGAACCGTGACTTACTAAAGATTTCACATCTCTCTGTATAGAAGATGTAATATTCTTGGATAAGCATAAATGGTTCATTATCCTGAACAAAAATCAACTTATCAAGTTTTCCGGCAGTCTTTAGCATTTGTCTTAACAGTTCTAAAAAGAAACCGGGATCATATTCACTATCGTCATTATATCCCCATATCAAAGAACATATTTCATTACAAAAAGTAGATACATCTTTGACATTAGGATAAGTATGCCTTATGAAAATATCGATTACTTCGTCTTGATGTTCAATCACAAAATCATACAAAGCACCTTTGATATCCCACATATACATGAGCCACTGAGGATGTGTTTCCCACAAGGAATCCACAATATCAACCAACGAATAATAGAGGTTGTTCAATGCACTGTAGTGAATATATAAACCACTTCTGATTAACCATTCCAAAAATCCTGTAGCTCTTTTACTACCTATGAAAGATTGGAAATCTTTCGAATTATGGAATAGATGTTTAAACTTTAGTTCTTTTTGGCCTTCCTTATAGTCGAGTGCTGCATATAATGATGGAACATCAATATCAAAAGACCTACCCTCGTGTGCAACACCAGCTAATACAAAATCTCCCTTCAGAGCATCGGTATTATTGAATCCTGCATCTGTAAGAGAAAACTTTCTGCAATTACCACTCTCATCGTAATAAAAAGTCATTTCTTCTTCAAAAGGGGGTATGCCGTTCAAAGTAAAGATTGCTTTTTTGTGGTCTTCAACATTGATTCTAGCCATACCTACACCTCAATTTCTCCACTCATAAGTCTTGGCAATAAGCGGTCACGGGTTTGTTTAGATGTTAACATTGCTTTTGATGATGCTAATATTTGAGCAAAAATGGGATACGAAATTCATTGTATTTCATTACAAAATCTTCTGTAGGATACAGAACTTTCATAAGCTTGACCTCGATTTTATAATTTTTGTCACATCGAGACTCACTGGTGTAGTAGTGGTGTAGTAGCACTACCTTCAAATCTGAAAAACCTTGATATTACAGGGGATTTTAAAGGTTTCTGCAAATAATGCCGTGACACACAAAGAGTATCTTTTTCATCGCCCTCGCCCTCCTGAGACTGTTTTTCCTCAGTATAGCAGGAAACCGCCTGGACGTCGAGAGAAGAATGTTGACGCGTTTGAGAACCTATGGCTTCTAGCAGTTCCGACCAAAGCGAAGCACTGTCCGGATATACATAATAGCCTGATAGATAGCAGGCGGAGTGAAACGCCACAAAGAGGGTCACATACCCCGTTGCTTTACAACCTTCAGTTTTGCTGTCGTGGATATTCGCTGGCTCAAAGTAGACAGAAATATCATAAAATGCTATTCTGAGCTCAGAAAAATGCGATTAAACTCAAACTGGATTCCATTATATTCTATTGACATTTTTGACAAATCTACATATAATAAAAATGGATAGAGGGCGTCATCCCTCTGGTGCGACTGGCACCTAAAATCCGAAATAGATGCCGGACTTTGGGCCGGAGCGTTGGCGGGCAACAGAAAAACCCGATATAGATGCAGTAGAATGGTCTTTGACCAGATGGAACTGAGCGTCGGCGGACGACAGAAAAACCAGTCATGAAGAGAAGGCGCGTGACACTGCGGTGTCGCAGTCTTCTCTTTTTTTGCTGTTTAAGGAATGATATCTTAATGACGAGAAAATATACAAAGGCTGAAGCAATCGGCATTGTTGTCCGATGCGCACAGACATACAAGCAGGAATTGGACGGAAAGAATTTGCTCTTTATCTGCACGGATAAGCATAAAAAGACGATCCCTATTGAACTATCGTTCTACGGAAATAATTACCTGCACTTAACTGGCCTGAAGGCACCTAAGAGCGAAAACGGGGATATTGCAGTCGAATTATTTGCAAATGATTTTTACCAGAAATGTTTGGATCATAAGCTGAGTCCAACGGATTTTGATTTTGCAGAAGATGGAACAACACACATGAAGTTGGATGTGCTGCCGACCGTTATCTCTAAAAACTTGCAGGCCAAGATGATTGGTAACTATGATTCCATTAAGCCACGCCTATACACAGAAAAGGTTGCTGGAAGCACGAACGCCTGTATCGGATTTGTTCTGGATCAGGATATGCAGCAATATGTACCGAATACCGTTGTGAAGGAAGATATCCGTGAGCTTACTGCAAAAACGTTGCGAGTGATTGCAGTATATAGGAAAGATCTTACTGCCCCGATATATGAAGAACTAACTTACAAGGCCAAAAAGATAGATTTTTCAACTATCGATTTTCCGGAACGATTTGGCTATTTGAAGCTCCAAACTACATAAAAGAAAATGAAAATGTATCACTGTTGATGTACTCTCATTTCCTTTTCCCTATTTGGCACAGTGTGTTTCTCCCTGTTACACTTCCCCAATGGGACCGTGGGGGATGGGGAACGGAGTGGTCACCGCGCCATATTCCGCGTGGCTGGGTTACTCAAAAGTGCTTGCAGCAGTTGGCTTTTTCTCCAGTTTGTTGATTTTGTTCATCCGTGTCCGCAGGCAGGTCCCGTCCGTGCTCCAACAGAGAAAACCGTGGCGGGGATAAGGACAGCCGTTACACTCCAGAGAATGGCTGCAAACAGGCGTCGGCAGCGGCATCTGCTGAAAGCCGGGAATGTGCGGAAGAATAAGCCTGAACTGAATCGTGCTGTGAATTTCCATCACCTTTTCCCTCCTACAATAATGATTACGGTTGAAAGCCGGGTTTTACGGCGCACTTTAGTAAATGGCCGCTGCAAACGCAGCGGCCATTCGTATTCTCACAGTGCCGGCACGAAGCCGACAAAGCCGACTCTGTTTGCGGACGCACATTCTTCAATGTCATACGCACTGGCAAACTCGACCGGCTCAAGAGAACCGTCGGACAGGAGATACACCAGCGGGCAGGGCCTGATTTCCGTCTGGTTGTCGCCGAGGTAGTAGAGTGCGGCAACACCGTGGCAGGGAACCACGGCACGGATTTCGGCATCATCTTCAAGTTCTTTAGCAAGATTGAAGACACTGTGGAATTCGCGCCCATCCTTGGTGAGGATGGTACAGCCATTGCGGGTGGGGGTGATGGCGGCAATCATGTCAATATTGAGCATGTCGCCATTGTCGTTGATCGTCAAAAACTGTTTCATATTTATTGTTCTCCTTACTTTTTGAAAAATCAGCTCCGGGGGCAGTTGTTCGATACTGCCCCGGAGCTGTGCCGGTTATCTCCGGACTTTCTTAGCTAGGCCGGCTTAATACAGTTGTTGGGGGATAAAACACCCTTCACACACTTCTCGTAATAAATGTAGAAAAATGGCACCTTCTGAACACCCTCTCTCCAAAAAATTTTTTATTTTTGATTTGAAACTATGCGTCAAGTGACTGCAAAGCCTTGCAACACAAGGAATTGAGCTGTCGAAGAGAAATGAAAAGAATTAAAAAAAAGAGAGGACCCCCAGATACCGTTTTTGGTATCAGGGGATCCTCGTTTCGATTGTTTCGTTGAGCGCCGGACGTTTTGCGCCAGTGGTTTTCCGTGTCGCTGGCTTTGGAACGCTCCGACTTTCTGCGCCCGGATCAGCAGGCGTGAACCTGCAACCGGATTGCTTCGTATTCAGCATGGCGTTCTGCCTTGTATCGCACAATGTCTTTGCGTTCATTGTAGAATGAAATGTGAGCATCTGTCAATGGATAGACGATCCGATGACAGCGATACTTGTCCGCGTTCTTGCGGATATGAATTCTGGCAAAGTAGGCACAGCCGCAATCACAAGCGGCAGTTGCGATCTGTTTGTCCGAGTTCTGGCTGATCCAGTTATCAAATACCACCGGATGTGAACACCCAGGACAGATCCAAGCGCGCCGCATCATGGCAGCGAAGGCCTCCGTCTTTGTGTCAAAGAGATCCTCGTTCATCTCCTGCAGACCGTTTTCTTGACTGTATGGAATGTCCGGGTGATCGTCATTCAGCAGGGAAGGTAGATCCAGATGCCGCAGGACCTGCACGGTATTCATCGCGTCATGGAGCGCGTCATGAGCGGTGCAGGCAGGCTCCTGAATCATATCCATCGCCTGTATCAGTGAGTACTGGCGGCGCTCTTTCACGATTTGCCGACTGAACGCCCGTTGAACATCATACGCCTTCGGCAGATGATAACCTTTGATCTTATGAACGGATATATTCGAGTGCAGAACCTTGAAGTCTTCGTTTCCCCAGGTCAGAAACACCGCGTCCTCGGGGCACCAGGCAGTGAAGTACGCAAAGGCCTGCTTAAACGGAAAGCCGTACGCAAGATCCGCATTCGATATCTGAGTGAGTCGGGATATCTTTCGATGCATGTATGGGTAGTACTTGGGCTTCACCATAACTTTGAATGTATCAACGATCTCCAGCTGCTCATTCAGCTTGACAGCACCGATCTGGATGATCTCCCCATGAAGCCGTACCGGCGTTGTGATCATAGAGCGCATGGAAAACGGCTGGTTCCATTCCAGATCTAATACGATGCAGCACATAAGGCACCTCCCATATGAACAGGTTCGCGGTTTTTTTATCAAAAAATGTTGCCTTCACGTTTGCAATCAACGAATTCTATCCGTAGTCTATCACAGATAGGTGTCCCATAAACAGGACACTGGGTTGTGCCGCCGTGGAAGGAGGCCTGCGAACCGGGGCGGAAACGACTTGAACGTTGGGGCGTACGGTGCTATTCTTTAGAAAATGGGTGATCGACATTACGGAGATCGGAGAATAGCCATGTGGAAGCTGAGGCGAAAAAAGAGCGCACCGGGAGCCGATGAACGGGCCTTTCCGGCTGAGAAAGAATTCTGGCTGGTGCGGGGAGCGTTTCGGGAGGGCAGGCTGAGCGAAGCGGGCAAGGGTGCTACGGCCTTTGCGATTGCTCGGCAGAGGCGGTCTGCCCGCCGGGAGAACGGCCCTGTCAGGATCGGTTTTACCGGCTCGTCTATGGACTGACGGAACGGATGCTGCAATGCGCGCCCTCGATGGTGTTCGTCGAGGATCTTTCCCATTCAGATGTCTGGGCACGGCAGAAAGCGCGCTTCAAAGAGCTGGCATTGGACAGCGGCGGCGCGGTTCTGGAAGAAATGGGCGAGTGGAAGGACTGCTGTGCGTTCGTGTTTTCAGACATGCCGGGTTTGTTCCTGCGGGAAGCGTACTGGTGGATGGCGGAGCATGGGTGCGGGGAGGAGCTTTACGCGCAGTACAGTGTGCTGGAGCATATGGCCGCGGAGACGACCGTCTCCGCGCTCAAAGAAAAGACGCGCTTAGACATTTTGACGGATGATACGCACCCGGTCCTGCTTTTACAGCTTGGCCCGGCGAGTCCGCTTGCGCCGGTAACGGAAGCGCTTGCGTCCGCCTGCGGCGGCGAGGGGTGGACGCTGTGCGTGAAATAAACGGCTGGAGCGCGAAAGACAGACGGAAAGTTGTAGGCGCTCAATAAGCATTCGGTCAAAAAGATGCCCGAGGATCTCGTATCATCAGAGACCCTCGGGTGAAAATTTTTTGTAGGAAGGAGGGAGGACTGATCGTCTCTCTTCCTTTCCGTTCTGGTCGCCCCCGCGTGGGGGGCGACGAAATATGATAACACATTTAAACCGGACAAATAGGATTTCTACTCACGCCCCCGCATAGGGGGCGACGGTGCAGGGCACCGCACTGGTTGAGGCGGAGTGATATTTCTACTCACGCCCCCGCATGGGGGCGACCAGCAGCATCCCGCCGAGACCGCCCAGAGAGTTCATATTTCTACTCACGCCCCTGCATGGGGGGCGACGCGCTCTTTGGCTATGACGGTGTTTTCTACACGCTATTTCTACTCACGCCCCCGCGTGGGGGCGACAAACCCGGAAACACATCGTCAAACGCGTTGGGGTTCATATTTCTACTCACGCCCCCGCGAGGGGGGCGACAAGGATACGACCATCAAAGGCGGGCAAATAGGGCAATTTCTACTCACGCCCCCGCGTGGGGGGCGACAGCCACGGCGTTTTGTCGTCCACTTGGCCGCTTTATTTCTACTCACGCCCCCGCAAGGAGGGCGACCTTACAGGCGGCGGCGCTGCTCCACGTCAGCGTGATTTCTACTCACGCCCCCGCATGGGGGGCGACATTTCCGCATGACGCCATTATAAACCCGCTCGTTATTTCTACTCACGCCCCGCGTGGGGGGCGACGGTTTGCGGTGGTACAGCTCTCATGCCGCAGCATCGATTTCTACTCACGCCCCCGCATGGGGGGCGACCTGCGCTGGCAGGATGTCAACCACTATGCGGTGTTCATTTCTACTCACGCCCCTGCGTAGGGGGCGACCGGTCATTCACGACAGACAGCGCGCCGCTGTCCGTATTTCTACTCACGCCCCCGCGTGGGGGGCGACGGATACCACATCCTCCCGGCACACCTCATGGATATTTCTACTCACGCCCCCGCGTGGGGGGCGACACAAGACCTACCGCATGAAGGTGAAGCTGATGCAGATTTCTACTCACGCCCCCCGCGAGGGGGGCGACCAAGCATTTCACACCGTACTTCAGCAAGGACGAGCAATTTCTACTCACGCCCCCGCGTAGGGAGCGACCCGTCAAGGTGGTGGGCCAGTGCACACAGGACCAATTTCTACTCACGCCCCCGCATGGGGGCGACGAAGCATATCCGTCTGAGATTCATCGCAATCCTTATTTCTACTCACGCCCCCACGTGGGGGGCGACGATTCGGAGGATGGTCTCGTGGAGACCGTCAGGCCGATTTCTACTCACGCCCCAGAATAGGGGGCGCACACACCGGCGCGGCACGCCGCAGGCAGAAACCGGCGTGCGACAGCCGTGAAAGGGGGATCGGCTCCCAATCATCCACGGCAGAACCAGTCCTCTCCGTCGGGAAGCGCGTCCCAGACGATCGGGGAGAAGGGATCCGGCTTAAAGCCAATCTGCACGCCGCTGGGCACCTTGTCCAGTTTCACCATGGCATCGTAATCCCGATAGCTGCGGGGATACGCCACCGCGGCCTTTTTTGTGACCTTGACCAAATCGAACAGCTTATGAGCCGGCGCGCAGCCCAGCTTCGCCTGCCGCACTCTCTGCTCGGCGTCGCTGTCCGTGCCAACGTGTTTGAAAATGATCAGCGGAGAAACCACCGCCATCTCGCCCTTGCTGGCGGAGCGGTCATGCTCGTACATATTCAAAATAGACTCAAAGAGGACATTCAGATCCTCTTCGTCAAAGCCCGTTTCCTCTGCCAGATTCGCGCTGACAAAGCCGCGGACCTCATACAGGCCGAAGGGGATGATCTGCTTGCGGCCCATGGTGCGGAGTTTGTCCTCCGACTGGGCTTCCTCCCAAGCCAGGTAATCCTCTACAACCGCGTCATCTTTCACCTTGTCCGCAACCGCCATGCGGGTAATGGAAATATCCAGCGGCAGCACCGGGTCCAGGCTCTTGCCGAATGTGATCTGTACCGGCCCGCGTACCTGACCGGCATTGGGGCCTGTGGACATGACCGCGCCAAACGCGCGCACATCGTAGAAAAGCTCGCAGGCCTTTTTTCTGCCGGCATAAACAGCCTCCTTGGCTTTCGCACAGTCCTCCACACCGGCGGCTCGCTTGGCTTCGGCAATGTGGCGGTTGATATTCGTTGCCTGCTGAATGATAATGCCCATTCCGGGCTTGTCCCGGTAGGCCAGCTCTACATAGTTGCGGATACGGCGCTTGGTAGCGCCGTCAGTGATATAGCCCTGCATCGTCTGCGGGTCAATGCGGGGCATATTTCCCATATCCGGATCGCCGTTCGGGTTGCAGTTGGAACACGCCACATAGTAGATGAATTCATATCGATTCTGAATAGCCATGGTAAAGCCTCCCCCTTATTCTTCGGCTGCCGCTTTTTCACCGGCAGCGGAACGTTCTTTTTTCTCCTGACTGAGTTTTGCTCCCATCTGGTAGTATCCCAGCGCGAAATAGGACTGCTGCTCCAGATTCAGCGTAGCGGGAATGGACGTCCCCAGCGCGACGGATACCTGCCGCAGCTTTTCCTGATATTGATCGGCAAGCCACTTGTTCTCCATTTTTTCCAGATGGTGGTTGGAACGGCTGCTGAGCTGGCCGATGACCAGCGCGGGCATCTGAATGGCGGAGGCATAGTAGCGCTCTACAATGCCGGTATTGACATCAGGCATCGCCGCCTTTTGAATTGCCGCGTAAACGGCCATCAAACCGCCGCAGTGATAGGCGGTGCTGGGAAGGTTGAAATTATATTCTTCCAAAATCGGTACCTCCTGATGATTCATTCGATTTTTCCGCAGAAGCCAGACCTTGAGCCATTGGCAGGCCAGACTGTTGGGCAGAGGACTTTGCGCGCTTTGTTTGTCACTGTCGTCACTGCTCAGCAGTTCTGAACGGATATAGGCCAGCGCCTTTGCCGCGACGGCGTCCGGCAGAGTTCCGTTGGAAAGAACGGCCTGAATCACCGCCGGGGTCAATCCGGCCAGCTCCTTGGACAGTCTGTCCAGCGGGCGGGTGTCGCCCTTCTGGAATTTCAGCAGGCGCAGCAGGCGCGCGGTCAGCTTCACCGGTTTGATGTTCCCTGTGCCAGATTGATTGGTCAATGCCAGATTGGCATACCATTGACGCAGATTCTGACGCAGGTCGGCATAGCTGCCCCGCTCAAATCTGCGAATCATAACGCGGCTGTTTACGCCGGAAAGAAGCAAAATGTAATAGGATGTGCCGTCCAGATCCGGAGCCGCCTGACCGGAATAGACGCTTTCGGGGACCTGGTCTGCCATGTTCCGCTTAGTGGCCGGATTGACGGGAACTGTTTCCGGCGCCTGCTCTGGCCTGTCAAAGCCAAAGTCAAGGGTACAGAACGGGTCCTCCTCCTGGGCGATCTCCCGGTCGAACCAGTGCACAAACTTCATGCCCGCAAGGATCGGCGCATCCTTCAGCAGATCGTCCAGCGCCGATTTCACCACGCCGAACGCCTCCTCGGAAACGGGCGCGTTGACCGCTTGTTTCTGATTGTAGGAGCAAAATGCCGACTTATCAAAGCAGATCAGAGCATCTCCTTTGGGGTGCCCTCCCACGGCGTGCAGGCCCTGAATGGAGGTGGTCGTCATCATGGGAACCGTGGGCTCGCCGGTGATCAAGCACAGCTCTGTCGGGGACGCATCCCTCTTGGCAAACCTCTTTCGGTACTCCCGCCACCAACGGCGGATCTGTTCGGACTCCACCATGGAGTTTCCGTTGACCCGAAAGGAGATCCTGTCACCCGGCTTTATCTTCATGCGGTCCAGCTCTGCCCGGATGGCTTCCGTGATCTCAGGGGTTTCCAACGCTCGGACGCAAGCCTTCAGCAGCGGCTCCTCCTCCGACGCGTCGCGGAGCGTTTCCAGAAAGAAAGCGCTCTTGGCGGCGGGTTTGGCCCCATCCGCCGGTGTGTCGGGAATCACAATGGACCGTTTTTCCACCAGAACGTTGCATTTGTCCCTGCCCTGCGCAAGGCTCCCCATGTCCGGGCAGAGCAGATGCTCATCATCGCCCAGATAAATGCTGACATGGTCGTTGTCCTCTGAAAGGGAGATATATGCCTTGACGGTTTTCTCAATGAAACCGGGGGGCAGCGTCAACTGTCGGCGGAGCCCATAATCATACAGCGCCTTCAGCATGGATCGCCTCTCCTTTCAAAACCTCCGGGCTCTCATAAGGCGGAACGGAAATAACGCCGTTTTCCATCACCGCATGGAACAGAGACATCTGAATTTTGGCTTTTTTGGTGACCTCCACATCTTCCGGCGTAAACAGATCATAGACCATCAGTCCGGCATCCAGAGATTCCTGAATGGGAGGCCGAGTGCCGTCGCTCTCCTCAAAGTAGCAGGTAAATTCCCGCAAGCCCAAGGACGGCTGAAAATAGCATTTTCCGCCGCGGATACGCCGCAGGGCCTGTTCGTACAGCTGCGTTTCACGCCCCACAAAGGCTGGGCGCGGTATGATCGACGCGGCGATGCGATAGCGCACGTTCTGGAGGGCGGTCGTCTGCCGCTGAGTCCGTTCCTCCTCCGCGGAGACCGGCGTTGAACTGACGGTGCATTTGATCTCATTGCGCTTGAAGCTGATATAACGAATCGGCTCCAGCACCTCGATGCGATCGATCCTCCACAGGAATTCTTTCGGTTTCATGTAGATCGCGGAAAGGATCCCTCTGGCAGCCGACGGGGGAGGGAAGGGGTAAGTCAACCGTTCCACCTTCGCCTGCGGCATGGTGAAGCAGGCAAAGTCTCCCCAAACCTCGATAACAACTTCCTTCAAATAAAATTCACCTCCGTGATTTGCGCGCCCCGTCCCGCTTTCCAGGCAGGGCGGTCAAATCATACTCTATATATTTCTACTCATCAGCTATTTAGCTGTCATATAAAGCATAAAACAATGCACAAGAAAGTCAATGAAAAATTTCCTCTTTTATGTACATAAATCACAATAGCACGCTATGCGTCCGATAAAAAGGACACATAGCGTGCTATGGCGTAAACATTTCAGAATATTGACTCGAAGCTTTCTTCCTGCGGCAGATGTAAGCCAAGCTCGTCGGAATACAAATCGGTATACTGCGGGCAAAGCAGAAAGACGCCGCTGCCCGCGGCCTGTGTTTTCCCGTGACCGGCAAAGGGGATCTCCTCCGCGTAAATCTTCAAATTCTTTGCAAAGCAGATCACTGTAATGGGCGCGGCTTCCTTTAATAACGCATGGGTAACGCCCTCATCCCGCATCCGCTTGGCAATGCTTGCATAAGACACATCGGCGCCGCTGTAAGGGACGATCACTTGAGCACCGGCGTTGTCGATCAGCCTGTATTCCGCGGCGGTTTGCGCAAAGGAACGGCTGTCAATGGCAGCCCGCAGCTTCTGCTTGTCTTTTTTGCCGTGGAACAGCCGCCGGTAGTATTCCCGGACATTCTCCGGGTCATGGATGGAAAACGGCGGCCCCATCTCCCGCACCGTGACGGCGGCATTGCTGTACCATTGATCCGGATAGGGCATTCGCGGGTCAGCCGGGCAGAAAACCGTCACGCGGCCCATCGCCCCGCCGTTTCGGTTGCACCGTCCGGCAGCCTGAATGATGGCGTCCAGCGGAGCCAAGGCCCGGTACATCGTCCGAAAATCCAGGTCTACACCGGCTTCGATGCATTGGGTCGCCACCACCCGGCACGGAAGACTGTTTTTCAGCCGCTCCCGGATGCGCTTGATCTGCTTGCTCCGATGAGCGGGGCACAGATCCGTGGTAAGGTAAAAGACGGTATCCTTGGGGCAGAGTTCAGAAAGCCTGCCGACGATCTGCCGCGCGTGGCGGCGCAGATTGACAATGGCGCAGACGCTGTCCTGTCCGGACATCTCCTCCGCAATGGTTTCCAGCGGTGTGTCTTCTCCAAGCCGCCACTCCACCTTCACCCGCTGCAGGGCGCGGAACATCTCCCCGGACTCCGGCAGAATTTCTCTCGGCTTCCAGGTCAGGTCTTTTCGTGCGGAGAAATCCGGCTGCGTTGCCGTAGAAAATACCATTGTCGTGTGGTATCGGCTGCACAATTCATTTACCGCCTGCAGTGTAACCGAGGTCAAATCGGCAGGCAGGCTTTGCGCTTCATCGAACAGCACAACGCTGTTTGCGATATTGTGGAGCTTGCGGCAGGCAGCGGGCCGGTCTGAAAACAGCGATTCAAAAAAGCGGACGGACGTCGTGATGATGATCGGCGCACTCCATCTGGCAGCCAGCTCCCATGCGTCCTCCGGCAGATCGCTCTGGCTGTGGTCGATCAGAACATCGGGGATGATTTTTGAATAGACCTCCGCGCTTTGCTCCGCCAAGGTCAAAAAGGGAAGGACCATGATGATGCGCTGTTTTCCGTGCTTCAGACAATGCCGCAGGGCAAAATGCAGAAGAGCAAGCGTTTTTCCGGTTCCGGTAGGCGCTGTCAATGTGTAAAGCCCTTCCGGCTCATCGCCCATTTTCCCGCACTGCTCAAATACCCGGTCCCGATATGTATTCAGGATCCTGTCCGCCGTGGATGACTGCCGGATGCCGTCCCGGTATTCAGTCAGCTTTTTCAAAAGCGCCTGCGGATCAAAGCTGTTGTTTTCCGCACGATCCAAATAGGTACTGTCATCATTCAAGGCAGAGGCCGTATAGTCCGCGTCCACCAGACAGGAAAACAGCATTCGGGTATACAGCATGGACTCCAATTCAGCAATGGGCGGAGCGGAAAGCATCGGTGGTTTGAAGGAAGGAAAGTCTTTCCTGAATGCGGCGTTTGCCGCTTGCAGCTGCTCTTTATCTTCGATGGCAGGCGTCTTTCCACCATTCCCGCAGGGCCTTTTACGCGGATCGGCAACGGCGTGCAGTTCGCTTCGGATTTCGTCGTAAGCCACAAGACCGTTATGATGGCCGTTGACCGCCTCGATTACCGGGCGGGCACCAACGCTGCCCCTGTAAACGGCCTCCAAATAGCACGCGCCGCCCATGGCATGGTCGATCCCTATCCGGGTGCCGCTGAGTACCTCCTGAAACGCCTGAGAGTACTTTCCGAAATCATGCGTCTGTCCCGCCAGCTCCGCGGTAGCGTCCAGTCCTATGGTGGCTCCAAACCTCTGGGCAAACTCCGCGACTGCCAGTAAGTGCTCTTTTACTGTTTGCTGATACCCCTGGGAATTTGGAGATTTCGCGTAATAGATCATATCATCATCCATGATAGCTCCTGTTCCATTCGGCGTCGACCCTCAGGGCAAACTGTTCTTCAAACCTAAGATGGCTATAAGCAGCCGGATTGTTCAGTTGGTGCTCAAATCAAGGGTTCCTCCGAAAATTGTTCAAGGAACTCCAAGGCTTCGGCCACCTCCGGGTCCAGTTCAATGTCGACCCGCACGGAATCGTTTTTTTGCGGGGGTTTGTCTGGCTGCATGGCCATGAGCTGCAAGGCGGCTTTCTGGCTGGCGTTAAAACCTATGGCATCCCCAACTGCGGCGCCAAATGACATAGCGTTCCAAAAGTCCATAATACCCCTCCTTTTTTACAGTATAGCGGTTAAAAGGCGAGAAAACAAGGCCGGTTCAATTGAAATGACTGTGTGGAGCTATTCACCTCCGTCCAGCGGCGATGCAAGGAGCGCGGCAGCTCCGGCTTAATGGGTATGGGCTGGTGATGGCTCTCAGTGTATGATTTTCCGCGACAGCAATACCAAGAAGTAACTTGTGGACGTGACGCCGAGGAAAGCTCCTGCTAGAGACACCATTTTTGTAATGGTATTCAGCGGAAATAAATCGCCGTAGCCAACAGCGAAAAAGGTTATCCCGCTTGCGTAGATATGCTCAAGCCACGTGCTTGCGCCATGGAAGGACAGAAAGGGTGCGCAATAATATAGCGTACCAAACAGCACGATCACCGCAAGGATCACCAACAGCATTCTGAATGGTTTGGTCCCATAGCCGCTTATGCCATCGAGCATATATCGCCCTGCCTTTTTCAGACGATTCCGCTCACATTTCGTTTTAGATCTCTGAAAATAGAGATGGCAGATGTCCTCATTCTCATACTCGCCGGTTTGCCTGAAATTCTCTTTTAACATGAGCAGCTGCGCGGGATCGCTGGAGGATGCGGCGGTAAGCGGTGGAATTGCGGATACAAAATTCGTGAAGCAGATCCTTCCCGTATTGATCGTCCCGGAAAGGGTGAGGGTTTGGGCTTGCGGCACAGAGAGCTTCCATACAGCCGCGTTTATGCAGTCATCTATATGGAGCTCCTGTATATGGCCGCCGATCTCGGCATACTCGAGAAATTTGCACCGCTGAAACGTTAAGGAATCAATATGTGCCTCTCTGATATCCACGGTGTCGATTTCCGCATTTGTTATCGTGACGGTATTTGCCGCGGCTTTCACAAAACAGATCTCTTTAAATGTAGTGGGAAGAGGATCTAATGAAATAGTCGTGTTGCTGGTTTTGGCGCATAAGAAATTCAGGGAAAGGCTTTGCGACATCAGCATCGTATCTATTTTTACGGTATCCGCTTTTATATAACTGAAAGAAATTTCCGGAGAAAAGTACGGATTTCCTCCGCACGCGATCATTCCAACAGAAATATTGGAATGATCAAAGCGCGCAAAATCGAATACAAGATTTCCCTGTTCAACGCTTAAATTGCAAAGATCCAGATTGAGATTGAAAAAGCCCGAATAGGAAAAATCCATATCACCCTTTTTCAGTTTTGACTGCATGATGTGGAAGTAAGCCGGTTCCCCGTGGTTATTCAGCAGGGCGCACCGCGCGGAAAAGCCTTCACGTTCCGTATAGGGAAGTGATTCCACCTCATAAGGCAGTTCATCCCCAAGCCATGCGAAGTCATCGATGTATGTATAATTTAAATTGATCTCTTTTCCGGCAGAATAGTACTCGGCCAGCTTTTCGTAATCAGGGAGCTGTAGCTGCGCGATTTGAGTAACATGACCAGCCTCATCCTTTTGGTAAATCGCTGCACTGATGCCGGAGCCGACATTTGAAACCGTTGACGGGTAGATGCCTTCCGTCTGTCTGTTTGTGATTTTCTTCTTCCAGATCCAAAACTCCTGATTTGGATTTTCGACTTTTTCAACAAAAATTTGCATGATACGCTCCTTGCGGCCTTTGTAAAAATGATTTGCGCGTGGGTGAAAAGACGGCCAATATGACGGTAACGGGACGCATGCGCGTCCCGTTACCGTTGTTTTCTATGCGGTTTTGCGCGGCGCGGACGGCGCGGGGCAGGGGGGGGAGATCAGCCGTCCAGACCGGCTTTCAGGGCTTCCACCGTTCGCCGCAGTTCTTCCAGATTGGCAAGGCAGGTGTCCAGCTTTTTCCGGGCGGTGGTGCGGTCCACGTCGGCGGAGAGATCCAGCGCCTTCAGCTGGGCGGTGGAGCGGCGGACGGCCCGGCCAAAGGAATCCACCGTCCGCAGAGGATTGGCGGCCGGGGCGGGGGCAGCTCGGCGGCCATCACCCGGCGGTGTCCGCTGATGATGCGCCATGTGTTCTCGCCGTCGGGCGTGACCACGATGTCCTCCAAAAAGCCGTCCTGCTCCACTTTCCGCAGAATGTGGCCAAGATTATCCTATCATGACACAATCAAATTGACAAAGAGAAGTTCACCCCTAAGCTGTAAAAAATGGCCTAAAAGGGGAAGCTCACTTTGTCAAAATACGGAGGCCGTCTTGGGCCTCATTGACAGCAATTGAACAAAATGATATTTTTGTTCAATTAAGGGAAGGGCGAGCCAGGGAGGGGGGGTGACAGTTGTTTTGACAAAGTGAACGTCTCCCCCGCTTAGGTGCTTTGCCCTCTTTTTACGCTTGCCATACACGCACCGTCAGTATTTCTTGGGAAAATTCGCCTTTCCTAATTGCCAGAGATATTGGTCGATTTCCTTTACAGTATATGATTGCAATACATATAGTTCTGTCTGCGGTTTTGAATCGAATGAGCAGACAACCACTGCCTGTGTAACCATGATCTCTCCCGCAAGCTCATTTCGCAGGCTCCTCTGCCAACGCATGAACGTGCTGCAGCCGATTCCATGCTCCCGGCACCATTGCCGCTTTGGCATACCGCTTCCGTTGTACGCTTTTATGATTTCGATACATCTCTCTTTTTTCAGGGTTTGAAACTCGTCCGGCATTCCTGAGACCTCCTTGAGGCTTTTGGTACCGATGGGGCTTTTGATACCTCGGTCTCAATTATCTCATCTCTACTTTGATCTTGCCAGACGGTGGATTATGAGGCGCTTACTCTGAGGCCGGGTGGCCATCATTGATTCCAGCGGCGCAAAATGTGTCCCGCTTTTTACAAAAACAGCCGCAGTTCACAGCAAACAGCTCCGGTCCCTTTCCGTAAAAGGGACCGGAGCTGTTTTTTTGCGTCACTTCATGGAGCGTACCAGGAACGCGGCGATCTGCGCTCTCGTGCAGGTGGCGGTGGGGTCGAAGTGACCGCCGCCCACGCCGGTGGTGATGCCGTTCTCCACGGCCCAAGACACGGCCTGCGCGTAGTAGCTGTCAGCGGAGACGTCGGTAAAGCTCGCCGCACCGCCCGCCACAGGCTGGCCCGCGGCCCGCCACAGCATCGTCACCATCTGGGCGCGGTTGATGGCGGCGTTGGGGTTCGCGCCGTCAGAGATACCCTTGGTTTTTGCCCAGTTCTGCGCGTTCTCGAACCAGGTCGCGCCGCTGGTCAAGTCCGCATCGTTCTGCCGTGCCAGAATCGTCCACAGCTGTGCCCGGGTGGTGGAGTTGTTGGGCGCATAGCTCGTGGCGGTCATGCCGTTCACCAGCCCACGGGCGCTGACAAAATCGATGGCGCCCTTGGCCCAGTGGTCTTGCGTGTCGATGAAATCCTTAGAGTTATCAACGATTTTGACCGTTGCGCCGCCATTCACGGTGAACCGGATGCCGCCCTCCGTGGGAATGGAGTCCTTCAAGATCTCCTCCGTACCGTCGGGGTGGACGAGGACTGCCACCGTGCCGGGGGTCGCGTTGGAAACGGGAATTTCCACCTTCGTTTCGCCTGTGCTCTTGGGCAGTTCCACCTTGACGGTGGGGGCGGTATTGCTGTTGCGGGAAGCCTCCACCTCCACGGGAGCCTTCACCGCCTCGCCGTTCTTCTTGGCATCCTCCACGGCCTTGCTGCTGACCTTCGCCTCCGCCGCCGTCTTGCTTTCGCCGTTCTCGATGGTGGTGATGGTCATTCCGGTGGAGCCGTTGGCCGTGGTGGTTTTGGTGGTCTCCTTACCGGAGGTCACGCCGTTTTTGTCGGTTTTGGTTTCCGACTTCGTTTCAGACTTCGTCCCGTCCTTGGAGGTGATGGTCTCGGTCTTGCTTTCCGTCACCGTGCCGTCCTTCTTGGTCTCGGTCCGGGTCTCGCTTTCGACCTTCGAGCCGTCCTTGTTGGTCTCGGTCTCGTTCTTGGTCTCGACCTTCGTTCCGTCCGGTTTCGTCTCCGTTTTCGTCTCGGTCTTGGTCACGGAGCCGTCCTTGCCAGTGGTGGTCTCCACCTTGGTGCCGTCGGGTTTTGTGACCGTCTCCACCTTCGTACCGTCGGGCTTGGTGGCGGTCTCAGGCTTGGTGGGCGTCGTGCTGCTGGAGCCGCCGCCACCACCGGAGGAAGAACCGCCGGAACTGCCGCCCGTAGAGCCGCCGGGCTGAGAGGGCGTGGTATCGCCGGTAACGGTGACCTTGCAGGTGGCGGATTTGCCCGAACCGTCCGCCGCGGTGGCGGTGATCGTCGCGGTACCAACCTTGACCGCCGTCACGGTGCCGTCAGGGGCTACCGTGGCAACATCCTCGTTAGAGGACGCCCACTTCAAAGCCTTGTTGGCGGCGTTCTCAGGCGCGACCGTGGCGGTCAGCTTTTCGCTGTTTCCAACAGAGATCGAAGTGCTCGTCTTGTTCAGCGTGATTTGGGAAACAGAGACGGCCTCTGGGGTCACGGTGCGGACATAGCCGCAGACGTTGCAGGTGGTGTCCGCGTCATCGGTGTAGACGTGCGCCGCTTTGTCCTTGATGCTTTCGGACTGATCCGGGCAGTCCGCGTCGGTACATTCGTGCCAGTGGTTCGTACCGTCCTTGCTCCAATCGCCGTAACTGTGCTCATGCGCGGGCGGCGTGACGGTGAGTGTCGCGGGCTCGGAGTATACGGGAGGCGTGCTCACGCGGTCGCTGCCCGTATGGTTGTTCGTGTTCCAGAGCACGCAGCGGAACAGCTGGCCGCTCTGTGCCGCCGTGACGGACGGGATCGTGTAGCTGGGAATGTAGTTCCAATCGTCCTCCATATAGCTTTTGCCGCCGGCGCCTTCGATGTCCGTCCAGCTCTGGCCGCCGTCGGTGCTGCTCTGCCACTGATACTCCAGTGTGTTGAGATTTTGCTTGATCAGCTTGGCGGAGAATGTCACCGAATCACCCACAGCCGCGGACACGCTCTGCGGCTGCTCCGTGACCACAGGTGTGACGCACACAAGGAGCCGCCAGTAACCGGTCACGGTCTTGACCGTATTGCCGGGATAGGTCAGCGTGACATGGAAGCAAACACACTGATAGTCCATTTCATCCGTGATGGTGATGGGATAGGATTCGCCCGCGGGTGGGATCTTAACCCACTCCTCTTCCGTTGGCATAACGTTTCTGCAGTACTTCCAGCGGTATTCCGCTGTGACGCCCGTCAGAGAGCTTATGGGATACCGGGTTTGGCCGTCGTAAAAACCGGCGGTAATGGTCGCGATCTCGCCCTGAATGAATTCACCGTTTCCCCGCATGGGCGAGGCCGCGCCGCGCAGAACTGCGGGACAGTAGTAGGCGGTAAATGTATGGGAATATGTCGTGCCATCCTTATTCGTCGCCGCGCAGCGGAACTTTGCGCCGTGCAGGGACAGGGGCAGGAGCGCCTGATAGGTGGCTTCCGTCGCGCCCTCGATATTCTCCCAGGTCTTGCCGCCGTCCCGGCTGACCTGCCATTGCAGCGCGGGCGCGGGCGTGCCGGTGACTTCAACGGTCAGAGTCATGTATTCACTGCTCTCGACCACACAGCTGACATCCTCCATCGGGCTGGTGAACTCCGGCACATCGCCGATGGTCATGCTGCCGTCCGACTTGGGATAGTACTTATTCCCGCCAATGGTCACAGTCTCCACCTCTGCATCCTTGGGGATCCAGAGGTAGAGCTTTCCGCTGCCGTCGGTGGTGACATGGCTGTCGTTGAATGCCGTACCTTCCGGAAGCCCGGAAAGGGTGACGTCCTCCACCGCGGTGTTCTTTTCCGAAAGGGTCAGGGTGACCTTTTTCAGTTCATTGCCGTTGGAATCTTTCACGACCGTGTTCACCGGAACATCCAGATCGACACTGCCGCCGTTGATGATAATGTTGGCACAGTTGATCGTGCCCAGACCGAAGACCAGGCTGTTTGAGATGGTGAGTTTCCCAAGCGTCGTCTCCGGCTTGTTCGTGCAGTTGTTGATGAGCGTGATGCCATTGAATGTCAGGGAGGCGCTGGTGCTGCCGTCCATGGCGTGGTCGCCGCGGAGCGTCAGCTTTTCACCGCCGGACTGCCCCTTGATGGTCAGACCGCCCGAACCCTTGAGCGTCCAGACCGCATCGGTGCTGCCTTCGTTGGACCTCATGACACTCTCAGTGTTTTCCATCAGCACGACGGAAAGCTTCGAGCGGTCATCCAGCTCCACGCGCTTGTTCGGACCGCTCAGGTCCAGTCCGTTGAGCTTGACCTCCGCCTCGCCGCCTGTAAGCATACGGATGCCGAAGTCTGTGATAAACTTCCAATCCGCCTGGAGCTTGACGTCTTTTTCCGGGTGATAGTCGATCCAGGTGTCCTTTGCAGAGTCTCCCAGATAGCCCGCACAGAGCGCGGTGTTGTCTCCGCCGGGTGTGCCGCGGAAGGCGAGCACGCCCGAGGCGAGGAGCAGGTTGAGCAGGATCATCTTGCCGCTGGCGCTGTTGCCGGCGGTGGTGACGATGGGCGCGCCCTTCTGCGGATCATGGATGAAGCCGACCGGCGAGCTGCCGTCGTCCTGAAAGCCCTCCACGCTCATGATCTTTGTACCAGCCGGAAGCCAGAGGTAGACAGTGTTGCTGCCGACGAGCATGGTGAGATCCTTAATAATGTCATCGTTGACAGTGTTGGGGATATTCACGCGCAGTTGTGTGACCAACGGGTAAAAAGTCGACTGCATGGTGCCGCTGGCAGCGTCGGTGCGGTAGGTGATCATCATGAGGTTCCGGCTCTGGTTCATGTCCTCCAGCTCGACCTTTGTCCGGTAAACAGGATTGCCGCTGTGATCCGTGACACCGGTGACCGCCTTGCCGGAGGTATCCGTCAGGTTGGCGTTGCTCCTACGGTCGATCTTCACCGTGCCGCCGGAGTGCTTCCCCTCCAGGGTGCTGCGCGTGACGCGCAGATTTCCGACGAAGCCGGCGCTGATCCAGCTGTTTTCAACGGATACGTTGGCACCTGTTCCACCGATGGTTTTGCCCGCAGTGTAAATGGCACAGTCCTTGAAGTTCACAGTTGCGCCGCTTGCCGCCGAAAGACCGCCCATGAGCGCCAGTGAGGACTGCGCCATGCCCTCGCCGATGAGGTTCAGCGTGCCGCCCTGCTCCACATAGATGGTGGGTGCGCTGCCGCTTTTCAAATAGCTCTTGCCTGTGAGCTTCAGGTTCAGCGTCGCGCCGCTGCGCACGGTAAGAAAGGTGTGATCGCGCACGATTGCAAGACCATCGAGCACGACGGTGTGCTCACCCTCCCGCACGTCGATGCCGTAGTAATTATTGTAGTCCGCCGCAAGGACTTTGCTGAAGCCCTCTTTGAGGTTCAGCTCCTGCTGCGTGCTGCCGGAGCTGTAAACATTCTGCTTGATGGAATCTGTATCCCCGGGGCGGTCGGCGTTGCGATAGTACCAGGTTTTTCCCTTGCTGTTTTGGTCCTCATTGTAGCTGAGCACCAGCACGGCATTTCGGATGCCGCTGATCTCCACCTCTTTTTCAGGGCTTACGGTTGTTCCGAGGATCACATTCTTGTAGATGCTGCCGTTCACCGGCTTTGTTATGACAGCCTTTGTGTATGCCGTGTCTCCATTGGTCCCGGAAAGATCCCAGCGGCCGTTGACCTTCAGCGCGCCGTTTTCATTCTCGTTTGAAAGAATCGGGTTCTGTGTTTTCGCGTACAGATAGCCGCCGAGGTCGACCGTCAGGTTCGAGGAAACGTAAATAGCTTCCTTGCCGTCGTATCGGTTGGTCTTCGTACTGTAGCCGTTGGAATAGGCGCGGACGGTTCCGCCACCGCCGATCTCCAGTACATTGGCCTTGATGCCGTAGCCCTGACAGCCGTCATTGCCGTTCCGACCGTCGCTCGTGGCGGTCACCTGACCGCCGACGACGCGCAGTGTTCCGCCCACAAGCAGGGCGACGGGATAGTCATTTTGGTATACACAACCCTTGGTGGTCGCATTAAGCGTGCCGTTTACTGTCAGATCGTTCTTGACATTGAGCGCGTAGAAGTCCAGATTGTTTCCCTGTGCCTCTGCGGTGACGCACGTCCCGGCGCCGACGGCCATGCTCCGCGTCACGGTTCCATTCATGTAGCTGCGCAGTGTCAGATCCACGCTCCCGCTTGTCTCAATGCCGCCGGACTGAATGGGGAAGGTCTGGGCTTCAATGGTCAGGCTCCCGCTGCCGGAGAAGCGGACGGTATTGCCCCAGATGCCGAGATAGCGCGGCGTATTCACACCGGAAGTGGCGGGCATATACTTCAAGCTACTGGAATCACCAATGTAATTGCTGCCCTCAAGCACGATGTTCAGCGTCCCGACATTCCGGCTGTCGAGAAAGACGTTATAGTATTTGAATATGCCGGGCAATTGCTCGGACGAGACCTTTGTATAAGTGTCGATCGTGCAGTTTCGCAGCGTCAGCGTCTTCGTGGCGGCGTCATACTTGAAGCCGCCGGTCGTATCGTAAGTGCTGCTTATAGAGCTTTGTGTGATGTCGAGAACGGTGCTGCCGAGGGTAATCGTGCCATTCGCCGCCCGCGCACTGATGCCATTCGCCGCCCGCATTACGGCAGGGCTTTTTTCGGCGGCTACGACATCACTGCCAAGTTCATCATCCGCTGGTGCGGATGATCCCTCGTCCTCGGCGGGGGCGTTCGGGTCTTCGCCCCCGGCGGGTGCGTCAGGCTGCTCCTTACCAGACTGCTCCTCATCCGCGCCGCCCGGGGCGGGGACAGGGTCTTCTTCAGGGGTCGGCGTGCTGCCGGTTTCGTCCGCAAGCTTCGGAGCGCGGCAATCTTCGGGCTGCGCGTCCTCTGCGCCGCAGACGGGACAGTCAGGGTTCATGGCCTCTTCCGTGCAGGCTGTTTCGCAGATGCATGGGGAAACATCTTCTCCCCTTCCCTCGTCATCCGCGAACGCTGTTGTGGGGATCAGGGTCAGGCACAGAGCAAACGCGGTAAGCAAGCTAAGAAATCTTCTTTTCATTGTGATCCCTCCATGATGAAAGAGTTTGGGCTTCTCCAAGGGGATACCCCCTTGCCTAAATTTGTTTTTCCGTCAGGGCCTCAAAGCCTTTTTCCGCCTGCTGGACGGTCTTTTGGATGATGCCCAAAGCCATTGTGTGCAAATCCATCCGCAAGACTGCCGCCGTGATCGCCGCCCGCTTCTCCTTTGGTACGTCATAGAGCTTCAACGAGCAGTCCAGAAAGCGGGAGATCTTGGCCTCCATCGTGAAATACACGTCACAGGGAACCGACATGAAGCCCCGCATAATGTTGGCGGACGCGATCTCCATTTCGTAGAAGTCCTTGGGCTGCGCCTCCGGCAGATAAGGTCCGAAAATAACTTGCA
>ERZ837910.2475-NODE-2475-length-22551-cov-3.161718_pt1 | contig 22551 bp, 15 predicted proteins | sample MGYA00519940_ERZ837910 | MGnify/ENA primary metagenome ERZ837910 (study PRJEB31850, sample SAMEA3708825) | human gut metagenome | biome: human gut; feature: human-associated habitat; material: faeces | place: China | collected 2014 ... | reverse complement strand
TTGGCAAGCTGCTAAGGGCGGCGAAAGAGGGCAATACGAGTTTTCCGTTTACAAGCGGGAAGAACAAGTATGACTTCCTTCCCATCGACGAGCTCGCCAGACAGATTGCCGCAGTCGTCATGCAAGATGAGGTCACGGGAATAATCAACTGTTGTTCGGGCAATCCCGTGAGCCTTGCCGACCAGGTCGAGGAGTTCATCAGGCTTCATGACCTTGACATCGCCCTTGAGTACGGGGTGTTTCCCGACAGACCCTATGACTCTCCGGGTGTTTGGGGAGATGCGACAAGCATTAATGCGATATTGAGCGCATTGAGTAAATAGGATCGGTTCGCCATTCTCATGTACACGACAAGTGACCATACCTTCGTTGTCTGCGCTTACAAGGAAAACCCCTTTCTCGAGAACACGATTCAGTCGCTTAGGAACCAAAGCGCCTTGGGGAGGATCCTGATTTCCACCTCTACACCTAACGACTATATCCGCGGAATCGCAAGCAGATACGATATCCCGCTCGTTATCAACCCTAGTCCGCATTTGGCCGGTGATGATTGGAACTATGGCTACGACCAGGCCGGCACCCCTCTTGTGACCTTAGCGCATCAAGATGATTGGTATGAGCCCAGCTTTCTTGCCAAGACGCTCGAGGTAATTAACCGATATCCTGGCGAGGATGTGTCGATTGCGTTTACGGATTACTATGAAATTCGCGAAGACAGGCGAGTCGAGAATAATGCCCTGCTGCTCGTCAAGAGAGCGATGAATGCGCCGCTCAAGTCCAAGGCTCTCAACGGCTCCGTTTTTCTCAAGAAGCGCATTCTCGCGTTTGGCGATTCGATTTGCTGTCCTGCAGTCACGTTCGTAAAACAGCATTTGGGCGAAAGCATCTTCGATACGAAGTATGTGAATAGCTGCGATTACAAGACGCTCGTTGATCTTGCGTGCGCACGGGGGCGCTTTGTCTACATTCCCAAACGCCTCGTTGGGCATCGGATATATGCCGAATCCGCAACCACCCTGAATCTTGCCGATAATATCCGCAAGAAGGAAGACGCCGAGATTCTCGAAACGCTTTGGCCGCGCCCAATTGCCCATGCCATCAACTCGATATATGCATTAAGCGAGAAGAGCAATGAGCTATAGAACGTGCGATTTACGTGTTGATTATAATGACGCAGTCCGTTTGGCCCATGCGAGTCTGCGGCAATGATAAGTGGGTGATGGCCTCTTGAATCGACAAAGCGTTTTGCGCGGTACGGCTGTGGTCAAGATTGCCGTTATGTGTTTATCCGCCCTTTTCGTCTCTGTGTACCTCACGCGATTTGTCTGCTATTCATTAGGTTTGTCGGGTGGCCTTATTGACACCATTCTGAGGGCATTGCCCCTTTTCCTCTTGTTTTCAATGGCAATATACGTCCTATGCTTCGATGCCAAGCCCATATTGGGTTATGCGTTCAAGTACAGATATGTAATCGGAGCCGCCCTGTTCGGCTTCTGCCTTGTCTTCGAACTAAGCGGAAGTTCCATAGGAGTGTGGAGTTCCCTGTTGGGAGGAGCGGAAGGCTCGGATCCGTTGTGGGGGGTGCCCAGAGAGGTTCGATCGGATGAGTGGGCGATAACCACGCCTTTCATATTGGCTCAAGACCATAACGGCTATCAGTCCATTACGGAAATCATCAGAGGCACTCAAACGGAGGTCTCGCTGCTCCCATCATTGCCTTCCCTTGCGCTCATTGAGGTGTTCAAGCCCCAGTATTGGGGATTTTTGCTGCTCGGGGCATCACGTGGGCTGGCGTGGATGTGGTCTCTGGTAATCATCGCGCTATTCCTGATAACGCTTGAGTTCTTCTTGCTTATTACCAAGGGGAACAGGTGGCTTTCCTGCTGTGCTGCTGTGATAATGACGTTTTCTCCCTTCGCGCAATGGTGGGCCTGCTTCGAATTCCTTTTGTATGGGCAGCTTATCGTGCTCCTCGCGAATTCGTTTCTGAGGGGCAAGAATCGTCTGGTTCGAATCGCAAGTGCCGCTCTCATTCCCTGGTCGGCCGGGTGCCTCTTATTCAAGGCATATCCCGCATGGCTCGTTCTGTGCTTTTACGTCTTTATGGTTTTTGGCGTCTGGGTCATCGCAACGTACTTTAGAAGCATCGATATGTCCGTGAGATTATGGCTGCGCAGGAGAGTCCCCGAATTATGCGCATTGCTGGCCTGCTTTGCCCTCGTGGCTCTCATGATAGTCGTTGTTTTCCAAGATGCTGCCATGGCGGTTGCGGGGATGGCGAGCACGATATATCCGGGCAGCAGGATCTTTACAGGCGGAACGAATTGCATCATTTTCTTCGATTGGATCCCATCGCCCTTTTTCGCGATAACGTCACCGGATTTCATCTCGTGGGATCCCATAGCCAATAACCAATGCGAAAGCTCGGCCTACTTCTCCTTGTTTCCTCTCGGGATTATTTTGGGAATATTCGCTGCGGTCAAGTGGCGACGCCCGTTGCTTGCCGTGCTCATTGCGCTTGATCTCGTTTTCCTTGCGTTTATCGCCGTCGGTTTCCCCGAGGCGGTAGCAAAGATTACCCTTTTGAGCTATGTGGGCATACCGAGCAGGATACTTCTTGCGACGGGCTTTCTGGATATCGCCATCTTGTTTATATCGCTCTCGATGCTGTCTCATGATAAAGGAGACAGGTTGCAAGATGCGAAGCATCAGGTGCACTTACACACAGTGGCGACTCCCCTTGTTCTCGCAGGATCTTTTGTTGTCGCTCTTGCGCTTTGCGTCGTGTGCAGGACATGGGTGCCTGAGTTTTGGAATAAGTGCAACTTGCTTCTCCTCTTCTTGGGAAGCGCCGCGGTGTCCATATCCCTCTGCCTTTACTTCTCCGCATTTCGTGAACTCGCGTCCAAATGCCTTTGCATATCGATATGCGCCATCGTACTGACAAGTGGAATATGCGTAAATCCTCTTCAAAGGGGAGTGTCGCCCATAACCGAGGGCGCGGCGTATCAGGCTATTGAATCCATTGCCGCAGAGGACAATGAGGGCCTGTGGATTGCGGAAGGTCCCTTTGTTTTCGGGAATCTCCTCGCAGCTGCAGGAATCCCATCTGCAAATTCCACGAACACATATCCCAATGTCGAACTATGGCAAACACTTGACCCGAGTGGGGGGCAGGAGGAAGCATATTTGAGATATGCGAACATAGATGTAAGTCTGCAAGACGAGAGCGAATCGGATACGTTCGAACTCTTGGGTTCCGATTACATTAGATTGAATCTCACGCCTGAGGATCTGAAGAAGATGAACGTGAAGTACCTGCTTGCCACGCAGCCGCACGAAAGCGCGGACGGTGTCATCTTCAAAAAACTTGATGTAGCGGGCAATTTCATTATCTACGAGCTCGTGTACTAATGTGAGTTTCGCTTGCAATAGGCAAGGTAGGGCAATTTTGAGCGGAGAGCACGCGAGCGGCCACTCAAGGCAACAGGATGGCAACTGACCACGGCGTAATATGTCGATTTTCTGGTGGGCAGAAACTCATTTTGGCGTGTGCTATATTGGACGGACGTTAAATTCAGGAAGAAGGAGACGCATTCATGAATGAGCTGCTGAAGAACGGCGACTCGCTTAAGCGCATCATTGGCCTTATCGTAAGCCTGTTCGCGTGTTTTGCGCTTGTCATCGCGCTTGTCCCCATACAGGCAATTGCCGATAACGGGAGTCAAGACAGCACTGATGTCGAGACTGCGGTACCGACCGAGTCATCTGACATGGTCGCGTTTGCCGATTCCAAGGAAGTCAGCATCCCGACTCCGGCTACTAATCTGGTCTATACCGGCACTGCCCAGAAACTTTTGTCTACGAGCGACGGTTATAAGATCGAGCTTGTCAAGGAGGAGGGGCTGCAGCAGACAGTTGATGACCAGACCGACAAAACCGCCATTTTGGCTACCAATGCCGGTACCTACAAGTTCACGGTGACGTTGAACGAGGGATATGTCTGGAGAGGCGGCGGTACGAATGACCAGACCGTAGAGATTGTCGTTGCGCCCGCAGACATCAACAAGGCAACGACCGCCAAGGTTCCGACTTGCGCAACCTTCCTCGGCGAGCCTGTCACCACGGAGATCGTCCTGAGTTTACCTGACAAGACTGAGCTCAAGGAAGGCGTCGACTATACGGTCGAGTACGTTGACAATGACAATGTGGGTAAGGCTACAGCCATCATTACGGGTATTGGCAACTTCCAGGCAAGGAAGATTGTTCAGTTCGAGGTAGTTAAGTCGCAGGTTATGTTCCGCGTCTACAATCCCAACTCCGGCGAGCACTTCTATACGGCCGACACTGCCGAGCGTGACAGTCTCGTCAAGGCCGGCTGGAAGGACGAGGGCATTGGCTGGTATTCCGAGAACCTGAAGACCGCCGATGATGCCGAGAATATTCACGTCTATCGTGTTTTCAACCCTAACGTGGTCCCCACTGCTCCTACCAACAACTCCGGCAGCCATCACTACACGACCGATGCCTCAGAGCGCGACAGTCTCGTCAAGGCGGGCTGGAAGGACGAGGGCACGGGCTGGTATGCTTCTAAGGTAAACTCATAGGATTTCTGATCGAAAAGCTTTTTCGGGACAGGCGAAACGCAATATAGAAAGACGTGAACATGATTAAACGAGCAACGGTCTTCTTCTTGCCAAAGGTGCTCCTGCTTACCATAGTGTTAGCCATTGTCGCCCTTTCACCCGTTTTCGTGCAAAGCGCATTTGCCGAGCGAGTGGAAGGGCCGCTTCGCGCTGATCCAAAGGCCTATGAGCATATCGATGACGAAGCGCTGTCCGTACAGTCGCTCGATGACATGTTCGATGGGGAAGTGATTGCTCAGGCCACAGGCCCCTCCAACTTCGTTAGCCTCAATCTCACTCTGGATAAGATGGTCCAGATGTGCATGAAAAACGACATATACAACTTCTCCTATGGCGAGTTTCAAGCAGCGCTTGATCCCAACAGCAATACCCTTGCCCAGAACTTCGCCGTCTTCGCGGATCTTAGGACATCTTCAAGTCTGACCGCCGCCCAGATAGACTCTTTCATAGAGTCTACGGCAAAGGGCCGGGAGGGCAAGCTTCGGGGCATGGGATCGGCGTTTCTTCGGGCTGAAGCTACCTATCATGTCAACGCCGCCTATCTTGTTGCCCACGCCATCCTCGAGACAGGCTGGGGCACTTCGGCGTTGGCGAATGGCTCGCTGGGCATATACAACTTCTATGGTATCGGTGCCTATGACGGTGATCCAGAGAATGCCGGCATGGAGCTAGCGGGTCGCTATGGCTGGACTACTCCCGAAGGTGCGGTATTGGGTGGTGCGTCGTGGATTGCCAAGCATTATATCTATGCCAGCGAATATGCGCAGCCCACACTCTATGCCATGAAATGGGACTACGCACGTGCAAATGCCAAAGGCGAATGTTGGCATCAATACTGCACGGGCGTGAGCTGGCATACGCAGATTGCTGACATCATGAACAGGGGCTATGCCCATGCTGGTGTCGAGCCTGTCTACAATTACGTCATTCCCGAATACCAAGGGTCTTCAGGTCCCGATACCAATGTGCGCGCTATGTACCGCCTCTATAATCCCAACAGTGGCGAGCATTTCTATACCGCGAGCGTGGGTGAACGTTCTGACCTTGTTTATGCAGGGTGGCATTATGAGGGCATTGCTTGGAAGGCGCCGAAGACATCGGGTGCGCCGGTGTACCGCTTGTACTCGGGCACCGATCATCACTATACGCTGGATTCTAAAGAGCGTGACTGGCTCGTTACCCAAGGTTGGAAATATGAGGGCGTCGGTTGGTATTCCGATGAGGCCAAGGGGACAGTACTGTATCGACTGTTCAATCCCAACGTGCAGCCCACAGCTCCTTGTAATAATTCAGGATCGCATCACTACACCACAGATGCCTCCGAGAGAGATCGTCTCGTCAGTGTTGGATGGATTTACGAGGGAAATTGCTGGCACGGTCTCAAGTAGCCTGGCCTCGGTCTGCGGCTGCGTCTATCCGGCAAAAAGGCTCAATTATGAATAAATAGTCGGCTTTTCCGCCTTGGCATTTTGCTCGCATTACACTAGTGTGCACTCTAAAAAGAACTATAAACGCACTAATTCAAGGGTGGTAGCATGAGGCGCTTCCATGGCAAACTTATCACGTACGTTTTTACTGCTGCGTTTGCATGTGCGCTTTTACTCGGTTCGACGGCTGCCTTTGCGAGCGACCAGGTCGTGACGAGTTGTGACGATACGAATGCCGCCATCCTGGGCGATGGCATTGTCATGTCGGATGACAGTGTCGTCATGCTGGGCGACAGCGAAGCATCCGGTCGTGTAAATGCGGATGCGTCCGGATTCGAGCGTGAGGACGCTGTCCTCCTGCCGTCAGATGTCGATTCCGCGACTAGACAAGTTCACGAATCCTCTGTCACAAGCGCTGCATCGCGTCAGGCTGTGACTGACGAGGGCGAATTATTTGAGACCCCTCTTACCGCCATGGCCTCATCCGATACTGTAGATATGTATCGCTTGTACAATCCCAACTCCGGCGAGCACTTCTATACGGGTGATTGGTCGGAGCGCACTCATCTTGTCGACGTCGGATGGGTTTACGAAGGTATCGGCTGGGTTGCTCCCAAGACTTCGAATTCGCCTGTTTATCGTCTGTATAACCCTAATGCCGGAGACCATCACTACACATTGGCGGTGGATGAACGCGACTATCTCAAGAGCGTTGGGTGGAGATATGAGGGTGTCGGCTGGTATTCTGACGATAAGATGAGAATACCCATCCTGCGTCAATACAACCCCAACGCCAAGGCGGGCGCTCATAACTTTACTTCATCAAGCGAGGAGAACAAGGCGCTTGTTGAAACAGGATGGCGAGCCGAGGGCGTTGGTTGGTATGCGATATCGGGCGCTCAAGCGGTGCCGACTCCCGTTTCGGGCAGCAGGATTTATCTTGATGCCGGCCACGGCACCGGCAGTTCCGCGAAGAACGTGTATGACTCGGGAGCATGCGGAAACGGATACGAAGAGGCAAAGCTCACGGCCGAGCTCGTGACACTTGTCGCTAAGTATGCCCGCGATCTCTATGGCCTTAATGTTTATTCCAACGTCGATGGCAATGTCGAGTACTGGAATCGTCAGGCAGACGCCAAGGAGCGCGGGTGCACTTCGCTCGTGTCCGTTCACTTCAACGCGGCCGATGGGGGCGGAACCGGCACGGAGAGCTATATTCACAATAATCATGCGGCTGCGCGTGCCAATGAACTTCAATCCATCATGCACAAGGCCCTCGTAAAGGGCACTGGACTGCGCGACCGCGGCATGAAGAGTGCCGGCCTGGCCGTTTGCAGCGGCTACAGTACAGGTATTCCTGCGACGCTGCTCGAGGTCTGCTTCATCGACAATTCTTACGACATGAAGCAGTATCAGGCCAAGAAGGACGTCATTGCGCGCGAACTTGCGGCCGGCCTCTTCGAGGCAGCGCAAAGTGGGTTCTAACGTAGGCTTTGACAGAAGGAAACGAGGGATTATGAAGGGAATTTGGATTGCGGCGACCGTCGCCCTGTCCTCTTTGGTGCTATGCATGCTTGCGGGTTGTGCCCAACCCGCGACGCAACTGGCATCCTCGGCGGGCTTAGACACGTCGTCGAGTGGTGCCGTTTCGGGTTCTCTGACGAGCGACCCGATGGTTCCCGTTGTCGGTGCGGGTGATGTCACCGTACGGGTGAGAAACGAGACGGGCTACGATGTTATCGGCGTTCGCATCAAGGATTCGGGCGCAGCGCAATATACCGCCGCGAACAGCTTTGACGGTTTCGACTTCGCAAGTGGAACGGACGCCGACCTCTCCTTTACGTCTGTGCCGGCGGCATCACGCTATGACGTGCTGCTGCTTACATCCGAGGATAGCAAGATCGCCGTTCGCGACATCGATCTCGAGAACAACAAAAACATCGTCTTTCACTTCGAGGAAGGCATTGGCTTCATCACCTACACCGATGCCGAGACGGGCGAGGCCGTGGATAACAGGGCCGAGGCAATCGATGCCGAAGACGCTGCTGATGCCGTCTCGTCCGATCTCGAGACCCAGCAGGGATAGCTCCGCTCACGGAGACGTGCCGACTTGCCTCCTCAAGTGTCCGGATGCGCGGTAAGATACACGTTCACTCTTAGAACGTGAGGTGCTCCATGCGATTCAGGTTGTTTTCCGCTTCATTTATCGCTGCTTGTCTGCTGTTCTTTGCTCCCGCCTATGCGGACGTGGCGGATGATGCTTCCGCTGCCCTTGAGAACGCTGTCGTGTCGGATGTGCAACTCGATGACGGGATTCGCCTCGAAGAGGACTCGGAAGCTCGGGACGATGGTGCCCAAGGCTTGCGATCGTCGGAGGGGGAAGGAAAAGGGGACGTTGCCTCCTCATCCAATACTTCACCTCTTGATACGGCTCCGGATACCGTGGCTGGCAATCAGGCGACGATAAGCAAGACCGAGACTATCACGCAGCTCGTCAAGGTCGAAAAGCAGGATATGTATCGTCTCTACAATCCCAATAGCGGCGAACATTTCTACACGGCAAGCACTGCTGAACGAAGTAATCTGACGGGACTAGGATGGATATATGAAGGCGTCGGCTGGGTGGCCCCCGTGAAGAGCGATTGTCCCGTCTACCGCCTCTACAATCCCAACGCGGGAGACCATCACTATACTCTGGGAGTAGGCGAACGCGACTATCTCAGGGGTATCGGATGGAGATACGAGGGCATCGGTTGGTATTCCGCTTCCTCATTGGAGGGTAAATCCGTCTTTCGTCAGTACAATCCCAACGCTACTGCCGGTTCACACAACTTCACGACCGATGCGAGCGAGAATCGAATGCTCGTCAACGCTGGCTGGCGGGCCGAGGGAATCGGCTGGTATGCCCTGGTGTCTGATACAAAGACCGTCCAGACAAGTAAGGACAGGGTCATCGATACAGCGCCTGACCGGAGTGCGACCTTCACCGCTGCAGATGGATGTGTCCCCGAGACGATCGTGTCGTATGCGAAGAAGAACGAAACTTACCTCTTCTTACCCTCCTATGCGCCGCTCGACAGTATCTACCTGAGCGCATACGTATCGAAAGATAAGATGAGCAATCTGCTGATTGCCGGTAACGGGGCGTTCGTCGCGGTTGATTCGCGCTCTTCTTTGAACCTGCTTTCCCTGGGTGCAGCATGTGATGCAAACGGGGCTCTCAAACTCAGCTTCAAGACGTCGGGCAGCGGAACCGTGTTTCCCCTTATTGTCATGCAGTCCGCGAACATCTCGACCATATACGTAAATAGTAACGACATCGACGCGCAGGGTCGAGGGTTCGTCGAGGCAAGTCCTGACCATTCCGCCAAGGCGAATGTCGTCGTGCGCATGGTTGATTCGTCGGGTGCGATTACCTATGACCAGGATGTCTTCGATAACAAGAAGAAACTCTCTACGATTAAGGGTCGTGGCAATTCAACTTGGAGTATTGGCGAGAAGAAGCCCTATCAGATTTCGCTCGGCACGAAGGCGGATCTCGTGGGCAATCGCGTGCCCGCCAAGAAGTGGATCTTGCTTGCGAACGGTGCGGATGCCACGCTTATCCATAGCAGCATTGCATATGACCTCGCGGCCGAGATGGGATTTGCCACCGTTGGCACACGTCCTGTCGACTTGTACTACGATGGCGAATATCGTGGCAGCTACTTGCTAGCAGAGAAGGTCGAGATTAATTCGGGGCGTGTTGACATCAACGACCTGGAAGAGCAAATCGAAGAGGCTAACAAGGATATCGACCTTGAGAGTTTGCCGCGGGCAAAGGCCACCAACAAGTATGGCAATGAGTTCCAGTACGTTGAGGGCGCGAAGGACCCGACAGACATCACGGGTGGCTATCTGCTTGAGCTTGATGTGGCCTACTATTCGAGCGAGCCTTGCTGGTTCAAGGCCTATTGGCCGGGGCCCGGTCGGGAGGTTTACTTCGTCTTGAAGAGTCCGGAATTCGCCTCCAGGAACGCGGTTGCCTACATAAGCGAGGCCGTGCAGGAAGCGCTTGACAACATCGAAGCCGACAGGTTCGCCGACGGCTTGGCGCTTTCCAACGGCACCTTTGCCTTCGACTTGGATTCCTTCGCGAAGATGTACCTACTCGAGGAGTTTCTTAAGAATCTCGATACGTATATATCCTCGACGTACTTCTACCTGGATAGCGCAAGCAAGGTCATCTACTCCGGCCCGGTTTGGGATTTCGATACGTCCATGGGGACGCGGACGGATGTGCCTGATTCACAGCAATGTACGTACTGGGGGTATTATTTCATCGAATTCTCTTCCTATGATGAGATGCTGACGGGCAAGCTCAGGGATCGTATTCGCTCGCTTTACGAGGGCGGATTCTCGTCGCTTGTTGGCAATGTCGTGCTTGGAAATGCGTCTGCCGTCGGCCCGAGTGGGAATCTGAAGTCTGTTGATGGATATGTGAGGGAGATTGAGGCGTCGCAGTGTATGAATGAGGTTGCGTTTGGCATCACGTCGTTTCCCAACGAAGCCGTGCCTTTTGCGACGTGGGAGAAGAACATCGAGTATCTCCGTAACTGGCTTACCTATCGTCTGGAGTGGTTTGACGACAACTTGGACTGGCTTGCGGGGAAGTCGTTTGGCCCGCTGGGCCGCGAAACCCGCTTCTACAATGACTTCGATTACGGCTACGTTTTTGACTATCAGTATTATCTGGCTCAGAATCCCGACCTCGTTGCCGCAGGTATACGCACGGCCGCTCAGGCTCTCGAGCATTTCGTGACCTATGGGATGTGTGAGACTAGTCGTATTGGAAAAACGTCGCGCAACTTTAACGTCAAGGCGTATATGGAGAACAATCCGGAACTGAAGAAGTCTCTGGGCACCGACATCGCTGCATATTACAGGCACTACTGTACGGAGGGTTTCAAGAAGAGCCTCGTTTGCTGGTGAGCGGAAATCCGGGCTACGCGTCGATTTTCAGGCATGCTCTTTGCGTACGCTTCCAATCATGACTACGAGGAAGAAGACGATTGCCGCTCCGTAGGCGACCATGATCGCGAAGCTTGCGCCATTCATGCCAAACGCATGAATCATGGGATACATCGTCGCCAGTATGACCGCGAACGAGATAGCGTAGCCTATGAGGTTCATCTTGTTCTTCCTCATGGTGATGAGGACGTCTCCCAAGAACCACACATAGGCCGTCATGACCGTGCAGAGTACGAGCGGGATGATCAGGTACGCGTATGGTGCGATGCTCTGCCCGAAGATGAGGACGAGCAGGGGCTCTCCCGCCAGCGCGAACAGAACGCCGAATGCGAAGGCGAGCGCGAAGATGGCAAGGGTGACTTGCAGGACGAGACGCGAGAATCCGCGCTTGTCGTGCGCGTGCAGAAGCTCGGCAAAGCGAGTCAGGAGCGGCGCGTAGATGTACTGTGCACACATCTGCACGATGAGCACGGGGGCGGCCACCGACGAGTAGATGCCCAGGAACCACTCTCCCATGACGTCGTTGAGCGCCTGTCGCGGAATGGCGGGAACCGCCCAGCAAAAGAACGACGCGACGACGAGAGGCAGGCACTGGACGAACAGGGACTTGATGGCACGCACTTCGAACGCGGGCTTAAGGGGCTTTCCCGTAACCTTGAGAAACGCGATGCCGTCGAAAAGCGCTATTTCCAGATATGTCGTTACCGTCATGAGTATGAGCGCGATATCGAGCGAGTTGAACAGCGCCATGCCGATGACGAAGGAGGCAAGCAGTAGGATGCCGCGAAGGACAAACGAGATGCCGATGATGTCCATGCGCGCGTCGCGCTGCTCCTCGCCGTGCAAGACGTCGACGAACACGGGGCCAAGCGAGAAAAAGCCGTACAGAATCACGGTGACCCAAGTGCCCGGTGGGCAAGTCAAGAAGCAATAGACGAACATGACGACGATGGCCAGGGCGACGGTGATGATTCTGAAGCCCAGGTACTGCCTGAAGGTGAACTCCTCGTCGAGGTCGGAGACTTGGAATGCACGTATCTTGTAGTAGCCGATGGGCGAGAAGATGTTCGAAACGGCCATACCCAACGCAAGCAAGCCGGCAGCGTCATAGCCAGTGGAAAGGCGCACGACCAGAACGGTGGTCAACCATTGGGCGGCCATGTAGACCAGGGATCCGGTGGCATTCCAGATCATGTTGGCGCGAATAGATAGCGTTTTGCGTGTGCCTTGGCTCATGTATGCATTATGCCCGTCTGGTATTGGTATCATTCACGTGTTCGGTTCAGCATTATCGCCTGCGCATCTTCGTGACGCAACAATCGAGAAGATAAGCCGGGTCAACAGGAAAGGCACGTCTCATGTGGCTTACCTTTGCCATAGCCGTCGTCATGTGCGTGTTGGCATTTTACCTGCCGGGGTTTTTGTTGTTCCTGGGCCTGGGGGTCAGCCGCATCAGGGCGTTGCTCATCGCGCCGCTTGCCAGCGTTGCGGGCTATTGTCTGCTTGGTATCATCTTGCCCAAATTTGGCGTCTTCTGCTCGTGGATGACCGTCTTCCTCCCCATGTTCGTGATCTGCGCCATTCCTTTTCTCATCCGTCTTGCGCGCGGGCGCAAGGACGGGCTGCAGTCTGAGTGGACGGGCATCCTCGGCTGGAGGACGCTCGGCATCTACATCGCCTTGGGACTTGCCATCGGCGTGTACGTTTACGTCATGCCGCTCGGTGCACCCGATGCCTTTTCGCAGGAGTACGACAACGCCTTCCACATGGAGACGATTCGGGCATTCGTAGACTCCGGCACCTGGTCCGTGCTCGAGGTCTCCAAGTACATGACACCCACCGACCAGGCAATCGCTCCGCTGCCGGGTGCCGGCTTCTATCCGGCACTGTGGCATCTCATGTGCGCGCTTGTCGTGAGCGTGCTCGGCTGTCCAGTCACTCTCGCGCTCAACGCCGTGAATTATGTGATTGCAAGCCTGGTCTTTCCCACGGGGATGCTGCTTCTGCTCGCCACAGTCTTCGCGGATCGCACGACGGTGCGCCTCGGCTCGCTTGTCACCCTCGCCTTCGTCGGGTTTCCCTGGATCATCCTCTATTGGGGCCCCTTGTACGCGAATGCCTTCGGTTTCGCGCTCGTGCCGCCGGTCGCCGCGCTCTTCGTGCGCATCGTAGATGCGCTGGGTGCGCATGCGCTCAAGGTGGTGGATGTCTTCGCCTTTCTGCTCGGTACGCTCGTGCTCGCCGTCGCGCAGACGAGCTCCATCTTCTTCTGCGTCATCTTTCTCGCACCCTATTGCGTCTATCGTCTGTGGACGCACGAGGGTAGCGTACACCTGGGGCGTCATGTGGTCTCCCAGAGGTTGCTCGCCGTGCTCTTCGCCCTTTTCGTGCTCGCCGTGTGGACGGGCTTCGTCTTCGCGCCGTTCATGCACTCGCTGGTATTCAACAACGAGTGGGTTCCGTTGGAATCAGTGGGTCAGGGTGTTTGGGATGTGATTACCCTGGCGTTTGGCTGGTTTGCGCCACAGTACGTCCTCGCTGCTCTTGTGCTGGTGGGTATCGCGTGTTCCGTACGGCATCGCGAGCATCTCTGGATTACCGTCGCCTATCTTATATTCTGCGTGATCTATGTCATCTGCGTCGCTAACGGGGGATTTGCACGCCATTTCTTCGCGGGCTTCTGGTATGCGGATTCGTATCGCATCGTCGCCTGCTTGGCCCTGGTGGGTATCCCGCTTGCCGCGCTCGGCCTTGCGTATGTCGTGCGCTTCCTGCGTGCCCGTGTGCGCTTGGGCGAGAAGGGTGGGCGTCTTTGTCTGGGCATTCTTCTGACGCTGCTGTGCGTCGTGCTGTACCTGCCTACCGTAGAATTTGGCGGGTTCAAGATGGATACCGCGCTGGGACAGGTTCAAAAGGAGTACTTCGGGGCAAACCATAACGAGATTCCGAGTCATCACATCAAACTCGACGCGGACGAGGAGGCGTTTCTCGCACAAGTCGCCGAGGTCGTGCCCGAAGGTGAGCTCATCCTCAACATGCCCGACGATGGTTCCGTTTTCGCGTATGCGACGAATGGTCTGCGCACCTATTATCGTGATTACCGCTTCTATGATGGGAGTCGGGCATCAAGGCATGGACCGCGACCGCCCGAAACACGCGAGAGCAAGACCATCCGCAAGTACGGGGCCTGGTTCGAGGGAAACGAGAGGGTGCACGATGCACTCGAGGAGGTTGGCGCCCGCTATGTGCTGATTCTCGACCAGGGCAAGTCCTTTAGGGGACAACCCAAGCCGAATTCCTATGACGATGCACTCTGGACGGGTCTCATGGCCATAACCGATGACACGCCGGGATTCGAAGTCGTCTTAAGCGAGGGGGACATGCGCCTCTACAGGATACTTGGGATTGAAGAGGGATAGCGACATCGCTTTATTCTGTATTCGCGCTGTTGCATGTTGCTTTTAACGCTCTATCACGGTAATTTGCAAGGTGCTTGCCAGCTGTCTTGTTCGTCGACGATAAAGCGTTTCATCGTCCGAGTGGAATCGTATCGCGTGTCGCCAAGAGTTCTTCTCATAATCCCCGCGTACAACGAGGAAGCGAACATCGCCCGTGTCGTCGGGGCGCTCAAGACGGACTATCCCCAGTACGATTACGTCGTGGTGAACGACGGCTCGAAAGACGAGACGGCTACCGTTTGCCGCGAACATGGGTTCCGTTTTCTCGATTTGCCCATCAACTTGGGCCTCGCCGGCGCGTTCCAAGCGGGCCTCAAGTACGCTTACAACAATGATTACGATTGCGCCATCCAGTTCGATGCCGACGGCCAGCACCGCCCGGAATACATCGCGGCCATGGTCGCCGCCCTGGCCGATAACGATATCGTCATTGGCTCGCGTTTTGTCGACGAACCAAAGCCTAAGAGCATGCGCATGTTCGGCAACAATCTCATCGAGGCGATGATCAGGATTACGACGGGCAAGGTCATCAAGGACCCGACGTCGGGTATGCGTGCCTATGACCGTCGCATGATCAAGGAGCTCGCCTTTGGCCCCAACCTTGGCCCCGAACCCGATACCCTTGCGTATCTCATGCGCAAGAAAGGCGCGCGTGTCGCCGAGGTCCAGGTATCCATGGACGAACGCATCGCGGGAGAGAGCTACCTGAACTTCAGGACCTCGACCTCGTATATGGCGCGCATGGCATTGTCCGTCCTTCTCATCCAATTCTTCAGATAGGGGAGGGCGAATGCTGTTTCCTGCACTGCGCGTCATCCTGCTTATCGCGGCCATTGGCCTTGTCGTTTTCCTTCTTCACAGCATCAAGAAGTCCAAGATGAGTATCGAGGACGCCCTGTTCTGGATGGGCTTCTCATTTCTCATCCTACTGATGAGCATCTTTCCGGAAATCCCCTCCTTTCTCTCTGACGCCATCGGCTTCATGTCACCGGTGAACTTCGTGTTCCTCTTCTTCATCTTCGTGCTTATCATTCGCGACTTTCTCTCGAACAGGCGCATTTCGCAGCTCGAGAACCGCGTCAAGGAGCTGACCCAGCAAATTGCGCTGGACAGGCTCGATCACTACCAGCGCCGGCATCTTGACGAGACGGACGAGGAGTAGTGCTCCGGATTGGGGCAAACGCGCACATACGCGATATTCTCCGCGCTCTATGCGCCTCATGCCGGAGGCGTCGAGGTGTTCACGCAGCGACTTGCCCATCAGCTTGCCGAACAGGACAATCGCGTGGTCGTGGTGACGTCGCGGCTCAGTCCGGATGCTCCCAGTCACGAAACGCAAGAAGATGGCGTCGAGGTGTATCGTCTGCCGTGTTGGTCGTTTCTGGATGGTCGCCTGCCCATTTCGCATCGAAATCGCGAATACGAGGCCATGCTTTCGGAAATTGCGGAACTTGGGATTGATCGCATCCTGGTCAACGTGCGTTTCTATCGCAATTCCCTCGAGGGCGTGCGTTTCGCGCGGCGCATTGAAGCTCCCGTCATCGTGCTCGATCACGGCTCTGCTCATCTGACGCTTGGCAACAGCCTGTTGGATCGCTTTGTCGAGCGCTACGAACACGTGGTCACGAATCGCATGAAGCACCTTGGACCGGCGTTTGCGGGCATCTCGCGGGCGAGCGCCAATTGGCTATCCCACTTCGGGATCGAGACTTCGACGGTCATACCCAATGCGGTCGATGTTGGGCAGTTCGCAGGAGTTGCCTCGTCCCGTGATTTTCGCGCGGAGCTACATGCGCTTGGCAAGGTGCTCGTCGTCTCTGTCGGGCGCCTTGAACCCGAGAAGGGGGCATTGCAATTTGCACAGGCAGCTCCTCTGCTCGGAGATGGCTTCGTGCTGGCGCTTGCTGGAGAGGGAAGTCAACGTACTCAGATAGATAAGCTGCATGCCGGCAATGCCTTCCTGCTTGGCCAGCTCGATCAGTCCGACCTTTCCGCTCTGCTGCGCGATGCGGATGTCTTTTGCCTTCCCACGCGCTCGGAGGGGTTTTGCACGTCGCTTCTTGAGGCGGCTGCGCAAGGGGCCATTCCCGTCATGCCACATGTAGGTGGCACAGACGAGGTCATGGGCTGGGAGCCGATACGTTTTGGCGTAATGCTCGAAGGCGATGATCCGGAGGCTATCGCGTGGGCGGTACGCGAGGCGGCCGCACAGGATGAAAAGGCGGCTCGAGAGCTCAGGGAACATGTCGCGGCACATTGCTCGTGGGACGTGACGGTAAGGGCGCTGGAGGATGCGTTCGCTACACTTCCATGACATTCACACCGTCGCCAAAATCGAGGATGAGCGGCGCGTGGGTGTAGCGTTCCTCTTCCGGCGGCAGCTGCATGTAGTCGCCATATTCCGTCCTGAGGAAGGTATCCGGGTCGTGTGGTGCGCGTAGGGTAAGTTCATCGAACTTGATGTCCTTCGTGGGAAACAGCACGTCGGATTCAAAGGTGCCGTAGTTCGTGTAGACCGCACTCGTCCATTTTTCGGATGGATCGTCCGTGTCGAAAGCGTGATTCATCTCGGACTGCAGGTTCGCTTGCTTCCATGCGCGCGCCACGGTGCTGTGGACGAGCTTGCAGCCAAGCATGACGAGGGGCTTTGCCGGAGTTCCTGTCGGGATCTTGGGGCGCGAGAAATGCTTGAGGTAGGATTTGAGTTGCGCCATGCGGGCCTTTTGGCATTGCTTTTGAGCGATAGCGGGATCGTTGTCGAGCCTGCAAAAGGGGAGGATATCCACGAAGATACCCTGTACGCAGCCTGCCTCCGCACAATTGTCGTCAATGAACTGCGTGCCGTCCTTGAATACCTTTGCCCAGAGAGCCGAGAACCCCTTGGTGTTGGTCGAGGTATGCAGCGAATAGCCTTTCGGGAGCAACGCCGGTGCGATTTCGCAAAAACGGTCGAAATCGGTTTTGGGCATCCCCAGATCGATGTCGTCATCCCAGGGGATGAAGCCACTGTGACGTACGGCACCCAGGAGGGTTCCTCCGTCGATAAAATAGTCGATGTCGTTTTCCCGACAGATTTTGTCGATGACGATGAGGATATCACGCTCGGTTGCTTGGAGCCGTTCGAGCGAATCTGCGGGATAGGGTGATGCGCCCATGAGCTTCGTCTCCTATCATGATGGCGAGTGCGCAAGGCTATGACCTTGGCCCCTTCTGTTATCATCTGTGCACAAAGATAACACGGTCAAAGCCTGGGTGGAGCAGCAACACTTCACCAAAGCGATGAGGAGCCATGTCCATGAAATTTGGAACGATTACGCGTGGTGATAGGAAAATCTACATTCTGCTGATGACGATATGCCCCGAAGGCGGAAGGGTTGTTGCCGAGTCGCGTGTGCGAGGATCACACGCCATTCCTGCAATCGTTTCCGAGAAAGACGCGAGCAAGGGCGAATATGTTCTCATCTTACCTGTTCTCTACATCGACCAGGATGTCGTGGTCCGTGTGCTTGATTCCGATGGAAACATTGTCGACACGGCAAAAAGGAGAATCGGGCATATATCGAGTGCGCTCTCAAGCAAGTGCAATATGTTTAGCAAGAATCCGGTTGTTAGCAGTATTCGCAATTTTGACAGGCATGCCCGCAGGGATGTTTCGGGGATTGAAGTAGAGAGGATATGCCTGTCTGGATATGAGAAAGATGAAAGTGAGCTCGTGCAGTTCATGGTCGTGACGCATTGTGATGATCCGAGAACGTACGACACTCCGTTTTCGGTGTCGGTATTTGACCGTCGGGGCAAAGACATGGAGATAAAGAATCTCACTGTCCTGAGCGACAGAGTTGACCATCCGGTTCCTCATTCCGATTTCTCGCGACGCATCATCAGCATGTCCTTTCGCAAGGCTCGCAGACAGGACTGGTTTTTTATCTGGGTACGTTTTGAGGATGATGCGCTTCCGCCGGCTTTGGCGGGACTTGACGAAGTGAGAAGTGAGGATATTCGCAGCCGTTTCGAAAGGGTGTATCACGAGTCGGCGGCAGGCGAGCGCTATGAGGATTGGTTTTACAAGACACAGAGGAAGTCACCGGCTGAACTTGATGCTCAACGGACAGTGCGCTTTGCGATAGAGCCCAAGTTCTCCATCATCGTACCTCTATATAAGACCCCCGTCCGGTTTTTCGAGGAGATGTGTGCTTCGGCGCTCGGGCAGACGTATGCGAATCTTGAGCTCATCCTCGTTAATTCAACGCCCGAGGATACCGAGCTGGGGAAGGCTGTTGCATCATGTGCGAACGCAGATGAACGTGTACGCGTAATCACTCTCGATAGAAATCTTGGCATTGCTGGCAATACGAATGAGGGCATCAAAGTCGCGACGGGAGAGTTCTTGTGCTTTTTCGACCACGATGACGTGCTCGAGCTTGGTGCGCTTTTTGAATACGTCGAGGCGCTCAACCGATATCCCGAGACTGATTTGTTTTATTGCGATGAGGACAAGCTTGCCGATGGCCATCTGTATGATGGTTTTCTCAAGCCGGACTTCAGCTGGGAGTACTTGACGGCAAACAACTATATTTGCCATCTACTCACTGTGCGTAAATCGGTTGTGGACACGGTCGAACTTTCGCCAGATGAACTTTCTGGTGTTCAGGACTGGGACATGACCATGAAGGTTGCGGAAAAGGCGCGTAATGTTTTTCATGTGCGCAAAGTGCTTTACCATTGGAGAGCTCATGGGCAATCGGCAGCAAGCAGCTCAGATGCCAAATCTTATACGCACGTTGCTGGCGAGTTGGCACTCTTGAACCATTTTGCCCGTATTGGTGTCCCGGCGCATGTGCATGATGGGTTTTCCGAAAATAGTCATCGTGTCGAATATATCCTTCCCGATCAAGAAGTCGCCGTTTCGATTGTTATTCCAAACAAGGATCACGCGTCCATGCTTGAACACTGTCTCAATTCCATCTGGGAAAAAAGCGTGTATTGCAACTATGAGATAGTTGTTATTGAAAACAACAGCACGGAACCCGAAACGTTTGAGTTGTATGACCGCTTGCAGGCGGAACATGACAACTTGAAGGTCGTCTGCTATGAGGGTTCGTTCAACTACTCTGCGATTAACAATATGGGTGTTACGCACGCGAATGGGGAATATCTCCTCTTTCTCAATAACGATATGGAGATTATCACGCCCAATTGGATCGAGCTTTTGCTTGGTCCCATGCAAAGGAAAGACGTTGCCATTACAGGTGCAAGACTCCTCTTTCCTGACGGGACTGTTCAACATGCAGGTGTTGTCATACCTGGTAGCGGACCGATGCATGTGGGCTATACGACTCCGAGAGATGCTCTGGGTTACTTTGGGACCACCCAATATGCTCGTGATGTGCTCGCGGTTACTGGCGCCTGTCTCATGATAAGTCGCAAGGATTTTGATTCCGTTGGAGGCTTTGACGAGACCCTTGCCGTAAACTACAACGATGTTGATTTGTGCCTTCGTCTGAGGGAAAAGGGCAAAAGCGTGGTTGTCGTTCCATATGCCGAGCTCTATCATTTTGAATCGGTTTCGAGGGGCTTTCTGGTTGTGCCCGAAAACAAATTGCGGCTTAGTAAAGAGCTGGCGCAGCTACAAAGCCGATGGTCTCGATACTTTGCCGAGGGCGACCCGTTCTATGGCGTGAATATCGAATACGATTCGGCGTATTACGCTCTCGATTGGAACGTTCATTCATAGGCGATGTCACTTGCGAAATAGGCGAACCGATTGCGGAGGTGTTCTGTGTTGTGTCTCAGCCCTATGTTAGCATCGCGTGTGTGGTATCAAGATTAGGGAGTGATTGTTTCATGAGTGGACGCTGCTCTTTTGGCCGCATGTTAATTGCAGCTTGTGTGCTTGGGTGTGCATGTTTTTTTGCCGTGGGTCTGAGCTCCGCCTTTGCAGACGAAGCCGTTCCGTCAAACGCTGGCTCTTCTGTGACGCAAGCGCTCCAAGATTCATCCGTCTTTACAAAGACTTCCGTTAATCCTGATGCAAAGGAGACCTTTAGGGACGGCGTGGATGCAGATGTGTTGATTGGAGATGAAAAGGGCGCCTCTTCTGCCGATGTTAACGGGGGAAGTTCGGATGTGGCCCTTGGCGCAGATGCGGTCGAAAAGCCTGTCATTTCCGTTGCCGATGCTAAGGATGATGGCAAGCAGATTGCTTCGGGGGATTCCAAAGATGCGCTCAAGGCAACTGAGGCTAGGTACGAAGATACGCATACCAATGCGTATCGTCTCTACAATCCCAATTCAGGCGAGCATTTCTACACCGTTAACTTGCATGAGGCGACGAATCTCGCCAACATTGGTTGGCGTTGGGAGGGCATCGGTTGGGTTGCGCCACTTGCGGGCAGCCCTGTGTTCCGTCTCTACAATCCCAATGCGGGTGATCATCACTACACTACGAGTGCGGCCGAGCGAGATTATCTGAAGAGGGCCGGATGGAGATATGAGGGCATCGGTTGGTATTCGGATGGCAAAGATCAATCTGTTATCTATCGCCAGTACAATCCGAACGCCAAAGCCGGAGCGCACAATTTTACCGTCTCCAAATTAGAAAATGACCATCTTGGCTCTGTCGGATGGAGACGCGAGGGTGTGGCCTGGTATGCGACCGATGGTCCGACATTGACTATTAAAGGACAGTGGCTTGTCACAAGCGCATGGGGCAGTCTCGAACGCTATTGGCTCGCATCTGATGGCAATATCGCCAAGGGTCGATTTGTCGAGACTAATGAGGGCTCGGGTTATGCTGCATACGCCAAAAGCAACGGTGCCGTTGTTCGCGGTGCATACAACTTAGGTAACGGCTATGCAATCCTTGCTGACAACAACGGCAAACTTGCTTCGACATCCGATGGAAAGGACGGCTGGCTTGTTACAAAGGCGTATGCTGGTGGCATGCAACGCTACTACTATGTAGCCGCCAAAAGGGCTATGCGCGTAGGCTTCTTTACCATTGAAAAGGCGCAATATTTTGGTGTGGAAAATCAGGGATATGTTTTGCGAGGCAAGACTCCGTATAAGAACAATGTTCTTCTTGCCGATAACGACGGCAAGCTTGCTATGGGGACGGGCTGGCTTGTTACCAGCAGGTATGATGGAGGCATGCAGCGCTACTGGCTTGTCAAGGTGTCGGGTGACTATTCGGGTGCTAAAACTGGGCTCTTTACGGTCGGTAAATCTCAGTACTACGGTATGCCGCAGCAAGGCTATGTCGCTCGTAATCAATACGTGAACAGTGGTCGTTGGTACAGAGCGAACAACGATGGCGTTCTTACGCCAAGTGCCGCCCCTGAAGAGGCGGATATGCTTCTGCGAGCCCAAGGTTTTTCAAGCCGCACAAACACGCTCATCCTTGTTGATACCTCAAAATGTCGCGTGGGTATTTTCAAGGGAAACAAGGGCAATTGGGTCACTGAGCGTTTCGAGGCTTGCGTGTGCGGCGCTCCGGGGTCACCTACTATCAGGGGCACTTACTCCTTGGGCTACCATCTTCCGGTGCTGCCCGACTGGTCTAACGCTCTGTATTGCACCAATATCTCGGGTGGCTACTTCTTCCATAGCGTTTTGAGCTCTACGAGCGAGCTCGGCCAGCATCTCTCTCATGGCTGCGTGCGCGTGAATTGGCCAACGGCTCAGTATATCCAGTCGCTTCCCTATGGGTCGACAGTGAACTTGTACTAGACGACAACCTATGCGAAAAATGTTTGCGGGTATCTTCCGAATCGGGAGATACCCGCTTCTGCTGGCTCAGTTAGCCTTATAATCTATCGATACCTAATTCCCAAACCCAAGGAGCGCATCATATGAAGGGCATCATACTGGCAGGCGGCAGCGGCACGCGCCTGTATCCGCTCACGCTGGTCACGAGCAAGCAGCTGTTGCCGGTCTACGACAAGCCGATGATCTACTACCCCCTGTCCACGCTGATGCTGGCAGGCATTCAGGACATCCTGATCATCTCCA
>ERZ837910.2470-NODE-2470-length-22579-cov-24.001998_pt1 | contig 22579 bp, 22 predicted proteins | sample MGYA00519940_ERZ837910 | MGnify/ENA primary metagenome ERZ837910 (study PRJEB31850, sample SAMEA3708825) | human gut metagenome | biome: human gut; feature: human-associated habitat; material: faeces | place: China | collected 2014 ... | reverse complement strand
ATATCCGGACATCTATATCCCAACCACGCCAGATCTGGTGGAGAAAGCAGAAAACCTGCAGCCGGACTTAAAAAGAGTCGTCTGTGCATCAGGGGATAAGTTCATCGGAAATCCTGAAAAAAAGAAGGAAATGCACAGGGTATTTGGGGCAGATATCTGCGAAATGGAGGCGGCGGGGATTGTCCTCACCAGCAACCGCAACCGGGTGCCCTGCCTGCTCATTAAAATTGTGTCAGACAGCGTCAGCGGAGGAGCGGAGGAGTTCCGGCGGGAACTGGAGCATGCGGCGCAGATTTGTCTGGATACTGTAGACCAGATCATTCGGAAGCTTTGATTGCGGGAATGCTTGGCCGGTAATTGCAGCGGCTCAACCATTCATGTCTCCTGGCTGCAAGGCCCCAGCCTTCCCCCGGGGCAGGGCGAAGGGCCATGGGATCTCATCACTTGCCGGTGGCAAGTGACTCTACCGTTCCAGCTGGCCCGGAGTTAGCTGCGACGGATGAGAAATGTCCATATCTTACAGGCAGGTAGGCAGGATTAATCTAGAGGCAATGCGTTATAGAATTGTAATCAATTGCATACGGATAAAAACTTAGTCAAAAAGCGGTGAGTCCCCTCCACGAGGCTCACCGCTTTTTGAGAGCTGTTTTTTACAGCCCATTCCTGGTGCATGCAATCAGGTCTATAAGCCGGGTTCTGTCATCGACAGCCATCTATCTAGACCCAGGATTGCTCCTGGGTTCCAGCCACCTCTTGGGGACGGCCGGGCCAGCCTGTAGTCCCACACACGGTGTTGCTCCGGATAGAGTTTACATCATAAAACCCATGTCTCCATGGGCTGGGTGCGCTCTTACCGCACCTTTTCACCCTTGCCTCGTCGATGCAAGCTCCATATCCCTCGCCCCGCCGCAAGCGGCAGGGCTCGCTCATTTCGCTGCATCTCCTCTCCCCACAAAAACCTTCGTTTTTGCGGGGGCCCCATTTGATAGGAGCGGAGGCGGTATCTCTCTGTTGCACTTGTCCTGGGGTCACCCCCGGCAGGCGTTACCTGTTATCCTTGCCCTGTGGAGCCCGGACTTTCCTCATCTGGCGCCTTTCGGCATCCATCCGCGGCTGTCCGGCCCGGTCGCTCCAGTATTGTACTCTAAATTGGGCCGGTTGTCAAATATCTTGCAAAATTCCTTGAGAATTTTTGCTCATAGCCTTACCACCTTGTCAAACTGCTCTAGAAAATCCGAGCTGTGGTCGTGGGTGATGACAATGCGGGTGGTGCCCGTCTGGGCGAAAATGAATTGATCGATCAGCCGGGTGTTCTCCGGGTCTAAGCCGGTGGTTGGTTCGTCGTAGATCACAATGGGCTTTTTCTGTCGTGTTACCCTGGCCAGGTTGATGCGCTGCCGCTCGCCGCCGGAGATCTTTTCGCCGAAATCCCCCAGCTTTTGATCCCCAACCTGCTGTGCCAGCTTTTCCAGATTCAGCGCCCGGAGCAGATGCCGGTATTCCTCGGAATCCTCCTTGGGCGCGCCGGAGAATAGGGTGATGTTTTCGTAGAGCGTTGCGTTGAAAAGAAAGGGGCTCTGCTCCACAAGGCCGATGCAGCGGTAGAGATCGTCCTCGGAAACGGTTTGAACATCCTGATCGCCGATGGTGATTTTTCCTCCGTCCGGGGCATAGTAGCGCAGAAGCAGCTTGATCAGGGTGGATTTTCCGCAGCCGCTTTCGCCCACAATGGCAGTGGCCTTCCCCGCCGGGAAGACCTCCGAAAAGTTCCGGTACAGCGTCTTCTCCCCGAAGCGGAGACTTACCCGGTCATAGCGGATGTCCCCGGGAGAGGTCAGATCCTCTCCCGCTTCCGGCGCGCAGACCGATTCGGCCCGGAGCTTTTTCCGGATATCCCCGGCGGCACGCATTTCCACCACATAATTGCTGATGTTGGAAAAAGCGTTGCCCAGGGTCACAAAATAGCTCTGGGCCGCAAGCATCAGCACGGCGCTCAGCTTCCCCTGAATCACCAGATATCCGCCCACGCCAATGCCCAGCAGCGCATTCAGCCCCGCAAAGGTGTAAAAGGCCTCCATGCTCATATTCTGCACGAAGGAATAGCGAGAGGCGGCGCGGCGCTTGGCGGTGGAGAAGAAGTCGTGCCGGTCTTCCGCAAAGGCCGCGGCATTGTTGGCCCGGATAGTCTCGTAGCCCTTGATGAGCTCCTGGAGAGCGCCGGAGTAGGCTTCCGAGGCACCGGAAAAACCGTTTTTTGCCTTTTGAGAAATGGCTGTGAACAGATTGTTGGTAAAAATGGGGATGATGGCCAGCACAAGGCCCGCCAGAAGCAGCATCGGGTGCAGCTTGCAGAGCATGGCGGCGGCGCTGATGCCATAGAACACCCAGCTGATAAGCATCAGTCGGCTGCCAATAAAATCATTGCGGTAGGTGTCCACATCCGTGGTCAAGAGGTTAAAATAATAGGCATCGTCCTTTTCCCGGAAGGCCTGCATGGGCCTGTGCAGCATGGCGTGGACGATATTGTGCTTGAGCTCCAATTCGATGGACGTCATGTAGGCGAGCTTAGAGCGGGTGTTCAGGTAATCCACCAGGAATAAGCCCAGGCAGGCGCTTACCGCCAGAAAAATGGAGAACAGCATCCCGGAAAGGTCCCCCGCCTGGGCCTTGTCGAGAATGACCGCACTGTAATAGACCTTCGCGGAGGAAATGCAGGCCTCCGCAAGGAACAAAAGACAGATGCAGAAGTACAGGATGCGCTGTTTGGTTTTGTTTTTCATGGGAAGTCTCCTTTGTATGTGTTTGGAACCTTGCCACAATGGCGGACGACCGGAAATCCGAGACGAACATATATGCTGTGATGCACTTTTACCGACTATCATACAGGATATGCCTGAAATAGTCAAGGCTGAATCGTATGGCCCTGCCCTTGCAAAATCCGACGGTGTGGGGTATACTAAGGACACCATTGCGATAGACGAAAGGCGGAATAGATATGGACGCATTTGAATCCTATTTTCAGAGCTTAAAGAAAAAGAAGATTGCCGTCTTGGGCCTGGGGGTCAGCAACCGGCCCCTGGTGCGGCTGCTGCTGGAATTTGGCTGCGACGTGGTGGGCTGCGACAAGACCCCCCGGGAGAAGCTGGATGACGAGGTGCTGGCGCTGGAGGCGGCGGGCTGTAAGCTCCATGTGGGGGAAGGGTACTTAGACGGAGTCCAGGCGGACGTGGTCTTCCGTACCCCCGGAATGCACCCCGGGAACCCGGCCATTCAGGCCCTGAAAAGCCGGGGGGCTAAGATCACCTCGGAGATGGAGGTGTTCTTTGAGGTCTGCCCCTGCCACCTGATCGCCGTCACCGGTTCCGACGGCAAGACCACCACCACCACTCTGGTCAGCGAAATGCTGAAGGCCTCCGGGAAGACCGTCTGGCTGGGAGGCAACATCGGCACGCCCCTGCTGCCCCTGTGCCGCCAAATGAAAAAGGAGGACTTCGCCGTGGTGGAGCTCAGCTCCTTCCAGCTCATGGACATGGAGCGCAGCCCTCAGCGGGCACTGATCACCAATCTGGCCCCCAATCACCTGGATATCCACAAGGATATGGAGGAATATGTGGAGGCCAAGAAGAATATCTATCGGTTCCAGGACGAAACCGGCATCCTGGTGCTGAACGCGGACAATGCCATCACATCCCAACTGCGGGGCAACGGGCAGACCCGGTTCTTCTCCCGGAAAAAGCGGACCAACTGCGTCTGGGAAGAGGACGGCGTGATCTACCGCCGGGGGGAGAAGATCCTGGAGAGCAAGGACATCCTGATTCCCGGCACCCACAATATTGAGAACTATATGGCGGCCATTGCCCTGGTGGAGGGCCTGGCCACGGACGATGCCATTCGGCAGGTGGCTAGGGCTTTTGGCGGCGTGGAGCACCGCATTGAGCTGGTGCGGGTGAAGGACGGCGTTCGGTTCTACAATGACTCCATTGCCTCCTCTCCCAGCCGGACCATTGCAGGGCTGCGCAGCTTCCCGGAACAGGTGATCCTGATCGCCGGCGGCTATGACAAGCACATCCCCTATGATGTACTGGGGCCGGAGATCTGTAAGCATGTGAAGAAGCTCTTCCTGGGCGGGGCCACCGGCCCGAAGATCCGGGCGGCGGTGGAGGCAGCCCCGGAATATGTCCCCGGCAAGCCGGAGATTGTGGACTGCAAGGACTTTACGGAGGCAACTCTGGCCGCTGCCAAGGCGGCGGAATCCGGAGATGTGGTGCTCATGAGCCCCGCCAGCGCGGCCTTTGACCAGTTCAAGAACTTCATGGTCCGGGGCGAATACTACAAGAAGCTGATAAAGGAGCTGTAAGCATGGAGCTTTCGAAGGCGGCCCGGGCGGCCCGGAAGGTGCTGCCCCTGAAAAGCTGCGGCGCGGTGATCGTGGCGGCGGGCACGGCCTCCCGGATGGGGGGCATAGACAAGGTCATGGCCCCCTTGGGGGGAGAACCCATGATCGTAAGAACGGTAAGGGCCTTTCAGGACTGCGAGGCCATCCGGGAGATCGTCATCGTCACCCGGGAGGATCTGATCCTGCAAATTTCCGAGCTCTGCCGGGAGATGGACAAGGTGAAAGCTGTGGTTAAGGGCGGCGGCAGCCGGCAGGAATCCGTCTGGCTGGGGCTGAACGCCCTGTCCAAGGACATGGAGCTGGCGGCCATTCAGGATGGGGCCCGGCCACTGATCACCCCGGCGCTCATCGACAAAACCGTCCGGGCGGCCCATAGCTATGGGGCGGCGGCCCCGGCTGTCCCAGTGAAGGATACCATCAAAATAGAGAAAAGAGGTCTCATCGAATCCACGCCGGACAGAAGCACCCTCCGGGCGGTGCAGACTCCCCAGGTCTTTGACTTTGACCTGCTGCGGGGCGCGCTGCAAAAGGCTGCATCGGACAAGGCTGCCGTTACGGACGACTGCTCTGCCGTGGAGCGGCTGGGGATGAAAATTCGCCTGGTGGCGGGGGACGAGCGGAACCTGAAGGTGACCACCCCTCTGGACCTGAAAATCGCGGAGCTGCTGTTGGAGGAAAGGCAATGAGAATCGGACACGGTTATGATGTACACGCATTGGTCCCCGGCCGGGACCTGATTTTGGGCGGGGTGAAAATCCCCTACGAGCTGGGCCTGGAGGGCCACAGCGACGCGGATGTGCTGCTCCACGCCGTCATGGACGCCCTGTTGGGTGCGGCGGGGCTGGGAGACATCGGTCTTCACTTCCCGGATACGGATATGCGCTATAAGGGGGCGGATTCGGGGAAGCTGCTGGACAGTGTAGGCGAAAAAATCGATGCCGCGGGCTATAAAGTTGGCAACATCGATGTGACCGTGATCGCCCAGAGACCCAAGCTGCGGCCCTATATCGACCGGATGCGGGAAAACATCGCCACACATCTGGGAATTGACCCCGCCAGGGTCAACGTAAAGGCTACCACGGAGGAGCACCTGGGCTTCACCGGCGAGGGCAAGGGCATGGCCTGCCACGCGGTGTGTCTGCTGGAAGAAAATGAAAAAAGGAAACTCTGAACCAATCGACTGCGGCTGAGCGGCAGATACCCTGCCCGGAAACAAAATCTTTTGCGGTCAGCGCTTGCCGCTTTATTCAGAGCTTCCCTGACAAAATTTCCCTCTTGGGCATAGAATGTGCCCGGGAGGGAGTTTTTTATGAAACAGTATATGATCACCTTCCGCTCGGTGACCTACGCCCAGCGGGGGGAGCGGAGCCTGGGGAAACGGGGGATATCCGTGTCCCTGGGCAGGACGCCCAAATGGATGGAGCAGCAGGGCTGCGGCTATGGGCTAAAGCTGCGCTTATCCAACATTCAGGATGCCGCCCTGGCTCTGGCCCAGGATGGGGTAAGCTGGCGGAAAATCTACGTATGGGAAGCGGGAAGCTACCGGGAGATGGCCCTATGATCTATCTGGACAACGGGGCCACCTCCTTCCCAAAGCCGCCCCAGGTAATCCGGGCGGCGGCAAAAGCCATGGCCTGTGCCGCTAACCCCGGCCGGGGCGGCTATGAAGCCGCCATGGAGGCGGCGCGAACCGTCTTCGACTGCCGGGAGCAGGCGGCTGGGCTCTTTTCCTGTAAGCCGGAGCAGGTGGTGCTGACCGCCAACTGTACCCACGGGCTGAACATTGCCATAGAGAGCATCATCAAGCCCGGCAGCCGGGTGCTGGTTTCCGGCTTTGAGCACAATGCCGTTATGCGGCCCCTATACGCCCGGGACTGTCGGGTGACCGTTGCCGGACGGCGGCTCTTCTGCCGGGATGCGCTGCTGGGGGAATTCCGGGCTGCATTGCGGCAGGGCATGGACGGGGCGGTTTTCACCCATGTGTCCAACGTGTTCGGCTTTATCCTGCCGGTGCAGGAGATGGCTGCCCTGTGCCGGGCGGCGGGGGTACCCTTTATTCTGGATGCAGCCCAGTCCGCCGGAAGTCTTCCGGTGGACATGGGGGCGTTGGGGGCGGAATTCATTGCCATGCCCGGCCACAAGGGGCTGCTGGGCCCCCAGGGCACGGGCCTGCTGCTCTGCGCCCAGCCGGGAAAGCCCCTGCTGTTCGGCGGCACGGGGACGCTGTCCCGGGAGAAAACCATGCCGGAGGACCTGCCGGAACGCCTGGAGGCGGGGACCGTAAATGTGCCCGGGGCGGCGGGACTGGCGGCGGGGCTGCGCCTGGTGCGTTCGCTGACCCCGGAGAAGATCTTTGCCGCCGGGCACGGCCAGACCATGGCCTGTGCCCGGGGACTGAAAGCGCTGGGCTATCGGGTGTTTTCCGGGCCGGACCAGGCCATGACGGTGTCCTTTCAGGGCAGAGCCGACTGCGAGGAAATTGCGGAATTCCTGGGGAGCCGGGGCATTGCCGTCCGGGCGGGGCTCCACTGCGCGCCCCTGGCCCACGAAAGCGCGGGCACCCTGGATCGGGGCACCGTCCGGGTCAGCTTCGGCCACGACGCATCCCCGGCCCAGACCCGGGCGCTGCTGGAAGCTCTGGGGGAGTGGAAAATGCGGAAGGGTTAGGAACGCACAGAAAATTTACATTTCCCGGGAAACGTGCCGCGTCCCGGGAAAATTTTGTGTTTGGGTCGGAAATGACGCTTTGGACCAGAAAGAAGCCGGAGAGAGTGCCGGAAACGGGCGAAAGGAGCGGGACTGCTGGAAAGAATTTTATGCAGAATATCTATTGCCAACCGGGGGAGAATCCGCTATAATAGACCGGATAATAGATAAGTATACCATAGCATAGTGTGCGATTTGAAAAAGTTGACATAAAAGAGGGTTCGAGCATGGAAGCATTGCAAAATCTGCTGCAGCAGGTCCTGCGGATGCAGTGGTCCGATTATCTGGACATTGCAGTCGTTGCGTTTTTAATATATCGGTTACTGCCCCTGGTCCGGACGCCCAGCACCATCCGGGTGGCCCGGGCTGTGATCGTCGTGGTGATCATTGCGGCCCTGACGGACGTGATGCACCTGTATACCCTGAGCTTCATCATCAATCAGTTTTTGTCCATCGGACTGCTGGCGCTGGTTGTTCTGTTCCAGCCGGAGCTGCGGCGGATGCTGGACCATCTGGGCAGTGTGCGCCTGGGAGCCCTGTTTGGCGGGGTCAAGCCTGTGGCGGAGATGGATATGGTCATCAGCCAGACCGTGGCCGCCTGTGACTGCATGAGCCGGGAAAAGGTAGGCGCACTGATCGTCTTCACCCGGGAGACATCTTTGGAAGACTATGTGAAGACCGGAACCACCATCGACGGCCAGGTCTCCGAGCAGCTGATCCGGAATATTTTCTTCCCCAAGGCTGCCCTCCACGATGGCGCCATGATCATCCGGGAGGGGAAAATCAAGGCGGCAGGCTGCGTGCTGCCCCTGTCCACCAGCGACCGGTTGGCGGCGGACCTGGGCACCCGGCACCGGGCCGGTGTGGGCATGAGTGAGAATTCCGATGCGGTAGTGGTCATCGTCTCCGAGGAAACGGGCACCATCTCCGTGGCCATGGGCGGCATGCTCAAGCGGCATCTGGCTCCCAAGACCCTGGAAAAGCTGCTGCACAATGCGCTGTGCCCCGATGAAAACCAGGAGGAGGACAAGAACATCCGCCGTATCCTGAAGCAGAAGCTCATAAAGCCGGGAAAGGAGAACCAGGACAATGAAGCGTAAAATCGGGTCTGTACTGCTGTCCCTTGCCTGCGCCTTCGGCCTGTGGCTGTATGTCATCACGACCGTGAGCCCCGGCTCTACCGACACCTATTATAATATCCCCATCGTCTGGGAGGGCGAGTCCGTGCTGAACGAGAACGGCCTTATGGTCACGGCAGTCTCCTCCAATACGGTGAACCTGCGCCTGTCCGGCAACCGGTCGGACCTGAGCAAGGTCAATTCCGCTAATATCACCATCAAGGCGGACTTAAGCAAAATCCGGGAGCCCGGAACCCAGATCCCCATCAGCTACACCTCGCCGACCTTCCCGGGAGACGTGGCCAGCAATGCTTTCGTCATTGAGTCCAAGGAGCCGGACACCATCTATGTCACCGTGGTCAAGCGCATCAGCAAGACCGTTCCCGTTGAGGTCACCTGGGTAGGCACCACCGCCGAGGGCTTCATGATCGACCGGGAGAACAAGACCCTGGATTATCCCGAGGTCACGGTGACGGGCCCCGAGTCCGTGGTCAATTCCATTGACCGTGCCACCATTACGGTGGATCTGGACGGACGGCGGGAATCCATCAGCGAAAGCTACACCTACACGCTCTGCGATAAAAACGGCGACCCTGTGGATGCCAGACTCATCACCACCGATGTGGAAGAGGTACGGCTGGACGTGTCCATCCGGCGGGTCAAGGACCTGCGCCTGACCTACAACCTGATTCCCGGCGGCGGCGCGGATGCAGACAATACCACCGTTCAGCTCAGCGCGGAGACCATCCGGGTATCCGGCAGCGAGGCGGCCCTGGAGAATCTGGGGGATACCCTGAGCATCGGCACCATCAATCTGGCGGATATCACCAAGAACACCAGTGTGACCTTCGGCATTTCCCTGCCGGACGGTATCACCAATCTGACCGGCGTTACGGAAGTCACGGCGGACATCTCCTTCCATGGCCTTTCCATCAAGGAGCTGACCGTCACCGACATTCAGAGCATCAATATCCCTGAAGGACTTTCGGTGGAGCTCATTACGGAGAAGCTCACCGTAACCCTGCGGGGCCCCACGGGCCTGATCTCCAAGGTGACCCCGGAGGACCTCCTGGTGACGGTGGACTTCACCGGTGCAGAGGTGGGAACCTCCACCTTCCGGGCAACGGTGAGCCTGAGCGGTGAATACAGTGCCCTGGGCACGGTGAAGACGGAGCCTGTGTCCGCAAAGATCGACGCGGAATAAGTTTATCGCCGCAAAATGCGCGGCGAGGGAATAGAAGGAGATCATGACCATGGTTAAAAGCATGACCGGCTATGGCCGTGCCGTAGAAACGGTAAACGGCCGGGAATTCACCGTGGAGGTGCGCAGTGTCAACAATCGGTATCTGGACTGCACGGTGAAGCTGCCCAGAGGGCTGTCCTTCGGCGAGGATGCCGTGAAGCAGGCTGTAAAGGCCACCATTTCCCGGGGCAAGGTAGATGTGTTCGTCTCCGTGCGCAGCGAGGGGGCCCAGGATACCGCCGTAAGCCTGAATAAGCCCATGGTGGAAGGGTATCTGGCGGCGCTGAAGCAGCTGCAGGCGGACTACGGCGTGACGGGAGAGATCACCGTTTCCATGCTCGCGGGCCTGCCGGATGTATTCCTGCTGGACAAGCCCCAGGTGGATGAGGCGCAGCTGCTCGCGGACTTCCTGAGCGTTGCCGAAAAAGCGCTGGCCTCCTTCGATGCCATGCGCACGACCGAGGGGGCCGCTTTGGCCGAGGACCTGCGCAGCCGGGGGGAGACCATCCTATCTCTGGTTTCCCAGGTGGAGGCGGGCAGCCCCCAGACGGTGGCGGACTACCGGGCGCGTCTGGAAAGCAAGCTTAAGGAGGTCCTGGCGAATACGTCCATTGACGAAAGCCGCATCCTCACCGAGGCCGCCATCTTTGCCGACAAGGTGGCCGTGGACGAGGAGACCGTCCGCCTGCGCAGCCACCTGAGCCAGATGAATACCATGCTCGCCTCCGGCGGTCCCATCGGCCGGAAGCTGGATTTCCTGCTCCAGGAGATGAACCGGGAGGCCAATACCATCGGCTCCAAGTGCTCCGATGTGCGCCTTGCCCGGGTTGTGGTGGAGATCAAGGCGGAGCTGGAAAAGATCCGGGAGCAGACCCAAAATATTGAATAAGGGGCGGAAGACATGAAGCTTCTGAATATCGGCTTCGGCAGTATGCTGGCACAGTCACGGGTGCTGTCCATTCTGGCCCCGGATTCTGCTCCGATCAAGCGCATTGTCCAGGAGGCCAAGGATCGGGGCATGCTGATCGATGCCTCCTATGGCCGCAAAACCAAATCCGTTATTCTCATGGACACGGACCATGTGATTCTCTCTGCGCTGACTCCGGAGGTGCTCACGGCACGCTGGAGCGGCGAAGAGGCAAAGGATGAAGAGGAGAGAGCGTAAAAATGGGAAAACTGATTGTGATTTCCGGCCCCTCCGGTGTGGGCAAGGGCACGGTGGTCAAGGCGATGATGGCGAAAAAGGACAACCTGTTCTTCTCCGTTTCGGCCACAACCCGGCCCCCCAGACCCGGCGAGGTGGACGGAAAGGACTATTATTTTGTGGACCGGGAGCGGTTTTTGAATCTGATCCACCGGGGCGAAATGCTGGAATATGACGAGCACAACATGAATTTTTATGGCACGCCCAAACAGCAGGTGGAGGAAAAGCGGCGCTTAGGCCATGTGCTGCTGGACATCGAGCCCATCGGTGCAAGAAATGTGAAAAACAATTACCCCGAAGCGGTGCTGGTGTTTATCATGCCCCCTTCTGTGGAAGAATTGGAGCACCGCCTGCGGGGCCGCAACGATACTCCCGAGGACCAGATCACCATCCGCATGGAGCGAGCCAAATGGGAGATGGAGCAGCGAGCATGGTATGACCATGTGGTGGTCAATGACGACCCGGAGCGCTGCGCCGACGAAATCCTGAAAATCATTGAAACATAAAACCCGTAGGGGACGATGCCCACATTACCTCACCGCGTTTTTGAGAGAACCGGGAGCAAATGTGGACGCATCTGGCGGGGCGATGTGGGCATCGCCCCCTGCGGCGTGAAGATAGATCATTATGAATTGTTTTTGGAGGAATCAAAACTATGCTGTATCCACCTGTTGCTGAATTGTTGACCAAGGTTGAGAGCCGCTATCTGCTGGTGAACCTGGTTGCCCATCGGGCCCGCCAGATCGCCGCAGAGGCGGAGGAATTCCATGAGGACCTGCCGGAGAAGCCTGTGACCATGGCCATCCAGGAGGTCGCCGACGGCGAGCTCAGCGCCACCGTCAAGGAAGAGTATAAAAATTAAGCTTTTTCGGAAACTCTGAACAAATCGTCTGGAGCTGACTGCAGGCTCTCGCCGATTCCACCGGAGCTTCCTTAGCGCGTATCTACGGGAACAGGAGGCGGGAATATGGTTGCAGGAATTGCCGTTTCGGCGGCAAGCTATTCCATTGATAAGCTCTATTCCTACCGTATCCCGGAGAATATGACCCTGCAGCCCGGCCAGCGGGTCCAGGTCCCCTTCGGACGGGGCAATGTGACGGCGGAGGGCATCGTAGTTACGGTGGGAACCGGCCCGGAGGAAAAGCTCAAGGCCGTGGAAAGCTGCCTGGACGAGGAGCCTTTGCTCAGCGAAACCCAGCTGCGTCTGGCGGCCTTCCTGCGGGAGCGGTACTTCTGCACGTTTTATGACGGGGCCCGGGCCATGCTCCCGGCGGGACTTTGGTTCCGACAGCAGGATACGTTTTCTCTGACCGAGGACAGAAGTTGGGAGACCGCTTCCATCCGCAAGGAGGGGGCACGGGAAATGCTGGAAACCATGCGGGATCTGGGCGGTGGGTGCCGGGATTCGGCTCTCAGCGCGGTGATCCCGGATGGCGAGAAACGGGCGGATGTGCTGCGTTTTTTGGCCCGCAAGAAGTGGATCACGGCCCAGACGGAGCTTCTGCAAAAGACTCGGGATAAGACGGAAAAAATCGCGTCTCTGGCAGTTCCAGCCGAGGAGGCTATGGCCTTTGCCATGAACCGCCCAAAGGGAGCCGCCATGCAGCGCAGCGTTTTGCAGCTGCTGTGCAGCGTGGGCAACGCCAGCGTGAAGGATATCCTGTATTATACGGGAGCCTCTTCCCAGACGGTGAGCCGCCTGGAGAAGCTGGGCTATGTGGTATTGTCCGAACGGGAAGTGCTGCGCTGCCGGGAGATCAAACCGGCCCAGGTACAAAAACCCCTGGTGCTCAGCGCAGAGCAGCAGCACTGCTTCGAGGGCCTTCTGGGCCAGTCCCGGCAGGATCACCCGGGAGTGGCGCTGCTGTATGGCGTGACGGGGTCCGGCAAGACCTCTGTCTACATTCGCCTGATCATGGAGAATCTGGAGCGGGGCAAAAGTGCCATCCTCCTGGTGCCGGAAATTGCCCTGACGCCCCAGCTGCTGGGGCTGATGGCTGCCTGGTTCGGGGAGAAGGTGGCGGTGCTCCATTCCAGCCTCTCGGATGCGGAGCGCTATGACCAGTGGAAACGGGTTCGGCAGGGAGCTGCGGGGGTCGTTGTAGGCACCCGCAGCGCCGTGTTTGCACCCTGTGAAAATCTGGGCCTCATCATTCTGGACGAGGAACAGGAGCACTCCTACAAGTCTGAGAATTCCCCCCGCTATGCCGCCCGGGAGGTGGCTATGTGGCGGGGGCACAAGGAAGGGGCCCTGGTGCTGCTTGGCTCGGCCACCCCTTCCGTGGAAAGCATGTACCATGCGAAGCAGGGCGATTACCGGCTCTATCGGCTGCAAAACCGTTACAACGGCCGCGCTCTGCCGGAAACACAGATCGTGGACATGCGCGAGGAGCTGAAGCTGGGCAACGACGGTACCCTGAGCATCCCCCTGCGTCAGGCCATCCACGATACCCTGGCGGCGGACAAGCAGGCCATCCTGCTTCTCAATCGCCGGGGCAACAGCCGCGCTCTGGTGTGTGTGGACTGCCGGAAGGCACCGGAGTGCCCCCGGTGCAGCGAACGGCTGACCTATCACAGTGCCAACAACCGCCTTTTGTGCCATTACTGCGGCTATTCCGTTCCCGCGCCGGACCGCTGCCCCAGCTGCGGCGGCCCTCTGAAAACCCTGGGCACGGGGACTCAGCGGGTGCAGCAGGAGCTGAGCGCGCTGTTCCCGGACGTGGAGGTGGCCCGCATGGATGCGGACACCGTCAGTGCCAGCAATCCCCACGAGGTGATCCTGGACCGGTTCCGCCGGGGAGAGCAGAAGATCCTGCTTGGCACCCAGATGGTTGCTAAGGGGCTGGATATGCCCAATGTGACCTTGGTGGGCGTCCTGGATGCGGATCTGAGCCTCTTCACCGGAGGCTTCCGGGCGGGGGAGACCACCTTTGATATGCTGACCCAGGTGGTGGGCCGGGCAGGCCGGGGCAGCTTCGCGGGCCGGGCTATTTTGCAGACCATGGTCCCCAACCACGAGCTGATCCGTTTGGCGGCACAACAGGACTATGACCGATTCTATGACCTGGAGATCCGCCTGCGGCAGGTGCAGCATGTGCCGCCCTTTGCGGACCAAGTACTCATCGGTTTCCAGGGACTTCAGGAGCCCCAGGTGCTTATGGGGGCGGCGAAATTCCGGGACAGCCTGCTGCAATTGCAGCGCAGCGGAGATTTTGGCCCCATGGAGCTGCTGGGACCGGCCCCAAGCCCGGTACCAAAGATCAACTATCAGTTCCGCTACCGGCTGACCCTGCGCTGCCGTATGGAAAAGAACATCCGTGCGGCCCTGCGCTATCTGCTTTGCGCCTTCGGAAAGGACAGTAAGATGCGGGGCGTCAGCGCCTTTATTGATGTAAACGGATTTATGGATTAGGAAGGCTTGAACGAATCGTCGGGAGTCGGAGAAAATTCTTCACCGACGCTCGCCGATGGGTTCAGAGCTTCCCGGAATAAGGAGAAGAGAAATGGGAATTCGGAAAATCATGACGGTGAAGGAGCCTTGCCTGCACAAGGTCTGCCGCCCTGTGGAAAAGTTTGACGGCAAGCTGCATAAGCTGCTGGACGATATGAAGGAGACGCTGCTGGATGCCAACGGCGTTGGCCTGGCGGCCCCCCAGGTGGGCATTCTGCGCCGGGTGGTGGTCGTGGATACCGGTGAGGAGATGCTGGAGCTGGTGAATCCTGAGCTGCTGGAAACCAGCGGAGAGCAGGAGGGAGCCGAGGGCTGCCTCAGCGTGCCCGGAAAGTACGGCCTGGTCAAGCGGCCTATGGTGGCCAAGGTCCGTGCCCAGGATCGGGACGGAAACTGGTTTGAGGTGGAGGGCGAGGAGCTGATCGCCCGGTGCTTCTGTCACGAAATCGACCATCTGGACGGCATTGTCTACACGGAGGTTATGGAGCGCTTCCTGACGGAGGAAGAGCTGAACGGGGAGGGCTGAGCATGCGCGTTGTGTTTATGGGCACGCCGGACATTGCGGCTACCTGCCTGAAACGGATCCTGGCGGACGGCTTTGAAGTGGTGGGCGTGTACACCCAGCCGGACCGGCCCAAGGGCCGGGGCATGAAGCTGACGGCCTCTCCCACGAAGCAGGTCGCCCTGGAAGCAGGGATCCCCGTGTTCCAGCCGGAGTCCTTCCGGGAGGAGGAAACCGTGGAGCAGCTGCGGGCGCTGAAGCCTGATCTCTGCGCCGTGGTGGCCTACGGGCGGATCCTGCCCCAGAAGGTGCTGGATGTGCCCACCTTCGGCTGCATCAATATCCATGCCAGTGTCCTGCCTGCCTATCGGGGCTCTGCGCCCTACCAGTGGGCGGTACTGGACGGCCTGAAGGAGACCGGCGTCACCGCCATGTATCTGGTCCGGGAAATGGATGCCGGAGATATCATCGACGTTTCCAAGACCCCCATCGGGGAGAATGAAACCGCCGGAGAGCTGCTGGACCGGCTGGCAGCGCTGGGTGCGGAGCTGCTGAGCAAGACCCTGACCCGGTTTACCCGGGGAAAGGTCCCTGCCCAAAAGCAGGACGAAACCAAGGTCAGCTACGCCCCCATGCTGGAAAAGAGCATGTGCCCCATCGACTGGACGAAGACGGCCCAGCAGGTTCACGACCATGTCCGGGGCCTGCAGCCCTGGCCGGTGGCGACCATGGAGCTTCATGGAAAGCAATTCAAGGTCCACGAGACCCGCATTGTACCCGGCAGCGGCAAACCCGGTGAAATTCTGGGCCTGACGAAGACGGGGCTGCAAATTGCCTGCGGCGAAGGCGCCGTGGAAGTGCGGGTTTTGCAGGCCGAGGGCGGCAAGCGGATGGCGGCCCCCGACTATTTCCGGGGCCATCCCCTGGAAGGCTAAATGGGCGCCCGGGAAACGGCGCTGAATGCGCTGATCACCTGCCGCAGATATGAGGGCTGGAGCAATGCCGTGCTGAAGGACTGCATCCGCAGGGACAAGCTGGATGCCCGGGATGCCGCTTTGGCAACCCGGCTGTGCTACGGTGTGGTGCAGAACCGGGGCAAGCTGGACTTTTACCTGGCCCAGCTTTTGAAGGGCTCCCTGAAAAAGCTCCACCCGGCGGTGCGGGACACCCTGCACATGGGTCTGTATCAGCTTTTGGAGCTGGACAAGATCCCGGACAGCGCGGCGGTGAACGAATCCGTCCGCCTGGCCCGGAAATACGGCCCTGCCGGCTGCGAAAAGCTGGTGAACGCCGTGCTGCGCAATGCTGCCCGGTCAAAGGATACTCTGGCTCAGCCCACCTCCTTCGAGGACAAATACAGCCACCCGGCGGAGCTGGTGGCCCTGCTGAAAACGGCGCTTCCCAAGGGAACCCTGGAATCCGTGCTCCAAGCGGACAATCAGGCCCCGGAGACCGTGATCCAGGTGAACACCCTGAAAACCGACCGAGAGACGCTGGAGAAGCGCCTGGAAGGAGAGGGCGTCACAGCCCGGCCTCATAAGTGGATGGAGAACTGCCTGGTGCTGTCCGGTACCGGCAGCCTGGAGCAGCTGCCCTCCTTCCGGGAAGGGCTCTACTACGTTCAGGACCCTGCCAGCAAGCTCAGCGTACTCTGCGGCGAATTAAAGCCGGGGATGGAAGTTTTGGATTGCTGCGCGGCCCCCGGGGGCAAGAGCTTTGCCGCGGCCATGGCCATGGCGGGGCAGGGAAGCATCCTTTCCTGTGATGTGCACCCCCACAAAATTACCTTGATTGAAAACGGGGCTGCCCGGCTGGGAATTCCAAATCTGAGCGCCCAATTGCAGGATGCCTCTGCGTTCGTGCCGGATTGGGAAGGGGCCTTTGATGCTGTCATTGTAGATGCGCCCTGCTCCGGCCTGGGGATTATCCGGAAAAAGCCGGATATCCGATACCGGGATCTCAAGCAGATGGAAGACCTGCCGGAGCTGCAAAAAAAGATTCTGTGGAATCAGGCAGGCTACGTCAAAAAAGGCGGCTTGCTGCTGTATTCCACCTGCACGTTGCTGCCCAGAGAGAATGAACAGGTGGTGCAGGCCTTTTTGGAGACCCATCCGGATTTCTTCCTGGAGGCGCTGCCCCTGCCGGAGGAATTCCCCAAAAACGAAACGGGAATGCTGACCCTGATTCCCGGCCAGCATGATACGGACGGCTTCTTTATTTCCAGAATGCGGAGGAAACCATGAATCTGAAATCCATGACCCTGGGGGAGATGACCCAGTTGTTCAAAGATATGGGCCAGCCCGCCTTTCGGGCAAAGCAGGTGTATACCTGGCTCCACAGGGGCGTTCGCAGCTACGAGGAAATGACCAATCTGCCGAAGCCTCTGCGGGAGCGACTGGCGGCGGAATATCCCATTTATGCGCCAAAGGTGGTTCGCAAGCAGGAATCCCAGCGGGACGGCACCATCAAATACCTCTGGCAGCTCTCCGACGGCAACTGCGTGGAGACGGTGCTTATGCGCTATCACTATGGCAATACGGTCTGCATTTCCACGGAGGTTGGCTGCCGCATGGGCTGCGCCTTTTGCGCCTCTACCTTAGGAGGCCTGGTGCGCCGCCTGGAGCCCTTTGAGATGCTGGACCAGGTGCTCTTTACTCAGGTGGATTCCAGTCAGCCCATTTCCCATATCGTGCTCATGGGCATTGGAGAGCCTCTGGACAATTTTGATAATGTGATGCGCTTCCTGGAGCTGGTGAACAGCCCGGAGGGCATGAATATCTCCATGCGCCATATCAGCCTTTCCACCTGCGGCCTGGTGCCGAAGATCGACGAGCTGGCAAAGCGCAATTTGCAGTTGACTCTGTCCGTATCCCTCCATGCGCCCAATGACGCCGTGCGGGATACCATTATGCCGGTGAACAAGGCCTATCCCAGCCAGGAGCTGATCGATGCCTGCCGCCGGTATTACGAGGCCACCTCCCGGCGCATCTCCTTTGAGTACGCCATGATCCAGGGGGTCAACGACAGCCGGGAGAATGCCAAAGAGCTTCTGCGGCGGATGAAGGGGCTGCCCTGCCACTTCAATCTGATCCCCCTGAACCATGTGGAGGAGAGTCCGCTAAAGCCCAGCTCCCGGGAGAACGTAGCGGCCTTCCAGAAGTGCCTGGAGGACGGGGGTATTCCGGCCACGGTCCGCAGGACCCTGGGCGGCGACATCGATGCCAGCTGCGGGCAGCTGCGCAGAAAGTATACAAAAGAACAGAAATAAAGAGAGGTGCGAAGCCATGCAAAGCTGGGGCCTGACAGATGTTGGGTGCGTCCGAAAACAGAACCAGGACGCGTTTCATATTGAAAAATTGGGGCGGGGCGCTCTGCTGTGCGTGGTTTGCGATGGCATGGGCGGCGCAAAATCCGGCAATGTGGCCAGCTCCCTGGCGGTGGACGTATTCGTCCAGGAGGTCAAGCGCAGCTGGTCCCACAATGCAGACTGGGATAAGACCGATATGATTTTGCGCAGCGCCGTCAAACTGGCCAATTTTACGGTTTACGACCAGGCCAATCAGTTCGAGGAATTTGAGGGCATGGGCACTACCCTGGTGGCGGCGCTGATTCGAAAAAATCAGGCCTCCATTGTCAATGTGGGTGACAGCCGGTGCTACGGCATTTCCAACGGCAGCATCCGCCAGATCACCAAGGACCACTCCGTGGTTCAGATGATGGTGGACCGGGGGGAGCTAACGCCCGAAACCGCCAAAAGCTACCCGGGCAAGAATCTCATCACCCGGGCCGTGGGCACAGAGCCCACCATACTGTGTGACCTCTACCGGCAGGAACTGGAAAAGGAAAGCTATCTGCTCCTGTGCTCCGATGGCCTGAGCAATATGCTGGACGATCAGGAGATGCTCTTCGAGGTGGTCCACGGGGTCAACAAGCAGAAGTGCTGCAAGCGTCTGCTGGATATCGCCAAGCTGCGGGGTTCCCCCGACAATGTGACCAGCATTCTGGTATCGGTTTGAAAGGAGGCTGTCAAACATGAATCATTATATTGGGCAGCTGCTGGATGACCGGTACGAGATCCTGGAGGTCATCGGTACCGGCGGCATGGCTGTGGTATACAAGGCACTGGACCATCGGCTGAATCGGCCCGTTGCCATTAAAATCTTAAAAGACGAATTTTCGGGAGACGATGAGTTCCGCCGCCGCTTCCGGGCGGAGGGCGAGGCCGTGGCCATGCTGAGCCACCCCAACATCGTCCAGGTCTATGACGTTTCCTCCTCGGATACGGCCAATTACCTGGTGATGGAGCTCATCAACGGCATATCCCTGAAGCAATATATGGAGGTAAAGGGCGTCCTCAATTGGAAGGAGACGCTGCACTTTGCCATGCAGATCGCCAAGGGCTTGGAGCACGCCCACAGCCGGGGCATCGTCCATCGGGACATCAAGCCCCACAATGTGATGGTGCTGAAGGATGGCAGCGTCAAGGTCATGGACTTTGGCATTGCCCGGGTCATGAGCAAGAGCAACACCCTGACCAAGGAGGCCCTGGGCTCCGTGCACTATATCTCTCCGGAGCAGGCCAAGGGCGGCTACACGGACTCCCGGTCCGATATCTATTCCCTGAGCGTTGTGATGTACGAGATGATGACGGGCCGTCCGCCCTTCGACGGGGAGTCTCCGGTGGCGGTGGCCATTCAGCATATCAACGGCGGGGCCCCCAAGCCCTCCACCCTGAATCCCAATATCCCCGTGGGCCTGGAGCAGATCATCCTCAAGGGCATGGCACTGGAGCCAAAAGATCGGTATGCCTCTGCAACGGAAATGATTCAGGATATGGAGGAGTTCCGCAAGAACCCTGCCATTGACTTCCGTTACCAGGCTTCCGCCCCAGCCGAGCACCCCATTGCCATCCGGGGGATTCCCCAGACCTATCCCAAGACCACGGCAGAAAAGGTTGCGGCTTCCCGAACCAATCAGCCCAGACCGGCGACTGGACGTATCCCCCAGCCGCAGCAGGCGCCCAAGCGGCCCCAGCAGGCGGACCAGGGAATCCGACGGCAGACCGTCAGCCAGAATACCGATGCCATGCGTCGGGCGGCCATGCAGCGGAAAAAGGAGGAGCAGCGCAAGCGGGAGGAACGAAATCGCATTGCTACCATTGCGGTGATCGTGTGCAGTGTGGTGGCCATCATTGCCATTGGCGCGTTCCTGATTGCGGTGTTCAATGGGGCACTGCTTAACAAGGACAAGGACCTGGTGGAGGTGCCCTATCTCATCGGCACCGAGTATACCGATGATCTGATTACCAAATATTCGGATTTTACCATACGCTTTCAGCCACAGCAATATGACAGCACCTATAAAAAGGGGCAGATCATGTATCAGGAGCCTGCGGGGGGCAGCCGGGTCACCAAGGGCACGGAGATTGTCATCACCGTGAGCCTGGGAGAGGAGCCAACGCTGAAGATCATGGAGGACCTGACGGATGTGAACCAGGCAGAGGCGGAATCCTTCCTCACCGGGCAGGGTTTCCAGATCCTTGTCCGCCAGGAGGCAAGTGATACGGTGGAGGCCGGAAAGGTCATCCGGACGGAACCGGCCAAGGGTGCTGAGCTTACCGACGGCCAGACCATCAGCATCTGGGTCAGTACAGGGCCGGAAACGGTGACCATGCCCAATGTGGTGGACATGACCCGGGAGGCAGCTCTGAGACTGCTTGGAGAGATAGAGAATATCAAGATCGTTGAGCAGAGCGAATCCAGTAACTATGTGGAGAAGGGCAATGTGACCCGAACGGACCCCAAGGTCGGCACGGAGCTGGCGCCGGGGCAGAACGTCATCGTCTATGTGTCCACAGGGCCGGCCACGGCGGTGATGCCCAGCGTTGTGGGCCTCTACAGCCAAACCGCCCAGAAGCAGCTGGCGGACCTGGGCTTTACCAATGTGCGCACGGAGACGGTCCGCAGCGACCGGCCCAAGGGCGAGGTGGTTTCGCAGTCCGTCAAGAAGGACACGGTGCTGAAGTTGGATGACGAGATCGTCCTGCGGCTGTCCGATGAAAGCGGCACCCAGACCACCGAGACGCAAGCCCCCACGGAAACGACGGAAGCATCCGAAAAGACACTGACGGTCCGCTTCACGGTCCCCAACAAGGAAGAGCCCTATTTGCTGACCATTCTGCAGGACGGCGCGGTGATCGTGGAGGACGAAAAAATTCCCGCAGGCTGCACCGACTATTCCCTGACGTTGACGGGTTCCGGGACCAAGGAATACGACCTGTATATCAACGGTGAAAAATACGTGACCCAGAGAGTGAATTTTGATGGCTGAGAAGTTAGAAACAGGCAGGATCGTTCGATCCCTCAGCGGCTTTTATGACGTGGTCCTGCCGGACGGCACACTGACCTGCAAGGCCCGGGGGATTCTCCGAAAGCAGGGCCTGTCCCCGCTGACGGGGGATATGGCCGTTGTGACCCGGCAGGGAGAGAAGGGCATGGTGGAGCAGATCCTGCCCAGAAAAAACAGCTTCGTCCGCCCGGCAGTGGCCAATGTGGATGCACTGGTGATCTTTGCCGCCAATGTGAATCCCGTAACGGAGCCCTTCCTTATCGACCGGGTGACGGCCATTGCGGGCAACAAGGGCGTGGAAAGCATTCTTTGCGTGAACAAAACGGACCTGGATCGGGCGGAGGAGCTGGTAAGGGTTTATACCCATGCTGGCTTCCGGGTGATCTCCACCAGCGCCGAAACGGGTGCCGGACTGGAAGAACTCCGGCAGGCTATTCAGGGAAAGCTCACCGCCTTCACGGGCAACTCCGGCGTGGGCAAGAGCAGCATTCTCAATCGGCTCTGCCCCAACTTGGCCCTGCCCACAGGAGAGGTTTCCGAAAAGCTGGGCCGTGGCCGCCATACCACCCGGCATGTGGAGCTCTTCCCACTGGATGCGGAGACCTTCGTCATGGATACTCCGGGCTTTTCCTCCTTTGATACGGACCAGATGGATATTATATTGAAGGAGAACCTGCAATACGCCTTCCCGGATTTCGGCCCCTTCCTGGGCAGGTGCCAGTTTCAGGACTGCGCCCACCGCAGAGAACCGGGCTGCGCCGTCCGCCGGGCCGTGGAATCAGGCGAGATCGAGCCCACCCGCTACGACAGCTACCTTCGCCTTTACGAAAAGGCCGCCCAGTATAAAGAATGGGAACATAAGTGAATGCCCCCCCGGCAGGCTGCCAAAACCGCAGCCTGCCGGGGCTTGTTTCTGCCTCACCTTCCCCTCCGGGGAAGGTGGCCCGCCGACAGGCGGGACGGAAAGCCAAAGAACAACCGCAGCTCAGGATGCGGCCCTTAAGGACGTACACTTGGTTTCCTCCTCTTTTACCAAAAATGCCGAAGAAATTTTGTAAAAAACTCTGAAAAAGTGCTTGACAAACGGTTACATAAATGGTATCATATCTCAGGTTGTGCGAGAAGTATGCGCACAGCTATGCGATGATGCAGGAGATTGCGCCGAAAGGCGGTAACTTCTGCGGAGTATGTCCGGTCATCGGGCGGCTGAACTGCTTCTGTTTCGCTGGCGTATATCGCCGGGGCAGGAGAATGGTCGGCGCTTGTCGGCCAATTTTCATGGCCCGAAGTGATACGCACGGAAGCGTGAACACCAGTTCGACCGTACCCAGACGCTACGCAAACTGAGTACGATACATCAAGGAGGAAACACAAACATGGCAAACCAGATGATCCGCATTCGGCTGAAGGCTTATGATCACCAGCTGATCGACTCCAGCGCGGCAAAGATCGTTGAAACCGCAAAGCGCAACGGCGCTCAGGTTTCCGGCCCCATCCCCCTGCCCACCAAGAAGGAAGTTGTCACCATCCTTCGGGCTGTCCACAAGTACAAGGATAGCCGTGAGCAGTTTGAGCGCAGAACCCACAAGAGACTGATCGATATCCTCAACC
>ERZ837910.2464-NODE-2464-length-22603-cov-9.764015_pt1 | contig 22603 bp, 18 predicted proteins | sample MGYA00519940_ERZ837910 | MGnify/ENA primary metagenome ERZ837910 (study PRJEB31850, sample SAMEA3708825) | human gut metagenome | biome: human gut; feature: human-associated habitat; material: faeces | place: China | collected 2014 ... | reverse complement strand
GATTGGCAGTCCATTATTAAGTTTTTTATTATGTTCCCTTTGTACACCGTTGCAAACAATCCGCTCGAACCAGTCCACGTTCATATTGCTAAGGGCGTTCCTTCTCCCAATGCTACCAAAATATGGATTACAAAGTCCGGAAAATGTCTTTTGTGCCACAATAATTCGAAAATTCCAGACAAACAACTCCGAATCATCATGCAGATCATCGAAGCCCGGAATAAATCGGTTATTGATTTGTGGTATTCAACTTTTAGAGAAATCCGCTTTTATTGCTAAATTCTTCCCCATCCTCCGGCATCCGCCGAAGGAACCTCACCACCATCGGAATGGTAATCGCCGCAGCTATCCCATCCGCAATCGTCTGTGACGTCTGAATTCCAAAAAGCCCAATCAGATAACTGAGAATCCACAAAACCGGAATAAAGACGAGACCGCTTCGAATCATGGACAAAAAAGTTGCTTTTCCACTCTGTCCGATGCTCTGGAACAGCATATTTCCACAGAGGGAAAATGGCATGAAAAACAGGGCAATACACTGGATACGCAGCGCGGTGATTCCGATGGAAATAACCGCCGGATCATCGCGGAACATTTTTACAATAGGAGCAGCAAATACTATTCCAAACAAAGCAGAAACACTCATAACAGCAAGGTTGCTTCGGATGCTGAACCAGAATGCTTCACGCACACGGCTGTATTTTTTCGCGCCGTAATTGAAGGCGCTGACAGGCTGAAAACCCTGACCGATGCCAAGTGCAATACAGAACAGGAACATGATGACCCGGGTCACAATGCTCATGGCAGCGATGGCGGCATCACCGTAAGGAGCCGAACACTGGTTTAAAATCATCACAGAAATACTGTTAAGTCCCTGACGCATCAGGCTTGGAAAACCGGTTGCGATAATGTTGGTCACATCGGAAAGTCTCCGGGTCATATAGCGGATATGAATCCGGCTCTGTACCTTTTTTCTAAAGAACGGGCTGATCAAGATTGCCATGCTGATGTACTGCGAAACAGCCGTAGAGATACCGGCACCGCGCACTCCCAGATTTAGTTCAAAAATCAGAAACATATCACCAAAAATATTGAGAATACCGCCGGATGCCAGCCCCAGCATGGCGAAAAAAGCTTTCCCTTCATAACGAAGAATGTTGTTCATCACACAGCTGGAAGCCATCGCCGGTGCGGAAATGAGAATCCATGTGCTGTACTCAAGCGCATAAGGCAAAATAGAATCTGTGCTTCCCAAAAGCCGCATAAATGGAACATGAAATAAAAGTCCTAATATTCCAATGCAACCTCCGGCTAAGAACGCTAAAAAGAAGCTGGTGGAAGCAAACACACGGGCACTCTCCACATCATGCGCCCCTAATTTCCGGCTGATATTGCTGCCCGCACCATGTCCAAACATGAATCCAAACGCATTGATTACTGCCATTAATGCAAATACCACTCCGGTCGCACTGCTGACACTCGTTCCAAGCTGGCTGACAAACAGAGTGTCTGCCATATTGTAAATGCTAGTTACCAGCATACTGATGGTGGTGGGAACCGCCAGCCGCAGTACCAGTTTCGGAACCGGCGTCTGCGTCATTTCTTCATATTGTTCCTGTGTGCTGTCTCGTTCCATACGTTTGTATCCTTTTCCTTTGCTGAAATCTATACGCTGAGATCTACGTTACCATAATGATAGTATTTTGTGAAAAATATGTTAAATACGTTCAATTTAAAATTTAAAAAATGTCCCCAAATAGTATGTAAATGCAACATTTCTTAAATGACGAAAAAACTATATAATACACTTAACATCTTTCCTAGCATGAGGAAGTCGTACTTTCTGTTAAGCGTACTATATAGTTTTCACGATTATTCAAACTTACTTATACATATCGTTTCCGGAACAATTTTTTGATTTCCGCAATCGGAGCATCTTTTTCAATCAACTCACGCATGATTTCCTCATCCGGGAGAATCTCCTGACACTTTTTCAGGACAAATTCTGCGTGCTGCGGCGGAACCGCACAGATACCGGAATCATCTGCGATAATCAAATCACCCGGATTAATTTGAATGCGGTTCAGGACAACCGGTCCATTGATCTCCATCGCTTCGATACGGCATTTTCCAGTCTTTGGTGTCACGCCACGGCACCAGGTAGGAACGCCATATTTTCGAATTTCACCCACATCGCGTACCGCGCCATCGATTACAACACCTTCCAGACCACGTGCTTTTGCAGATACGAAGGATTGTCCTCCCATGCTGCTCATATCGGTCATTCCACCGGCATCTCCGACCAGGACATCACCCGGCTCTGCCAGATAATTTACCTCTCTCGATGCCATTTTGATAAAATCATGGTCTATCAAACCCTGTGTAGTTGTTTTCTCAATCGGAATACTGCGAAGTGTCACTGCTGTTCCGACAATCATATGTCCCGGTTCAATCGGTTTTAAATAGCTTCCCGGAATCACTTTATTATATCCCAGTGCATCCAGAATATCGCTGACTGTACCGGTCAGATCGTCTTCCAGTGTCTTAAAACCATCTACGATTTCTTTTGGAACCCGTGGAAATTTGATTTTTTTGATATTTTCCTTATCAATGACTCCCCAGATTCTTCCAGCCGCTTTATATTCCTCATACTCCGCTTCTACCTTCGGATCCATCATAACTATTTCTCCTTTTCTTACTTCGCCCTACACGCTTCGATTTATTTGTAACGTGCTCTGAACAGTGGGCGAAGTTCGCTGATCGGTTTCTTCTCCTCGATTAACTGACGCATTCTTTCCTCAGATGCTGCAATCTTCTCTGCTTCCTCGATAACTGCCTCTGCCAGCTCTGCCGGTACAATGCAGACACCAGAATCATCTGCAACCATCAGATCGCCCGGCTCAACCAATTTGCCGCACAGGGTAATCGGTCCATTCATCTCTACGCACTCCATACGATACTTTCCGGTCACCTGGGTTGTACCGCAGCTGAATACCGGATATCCCATCTCACGGATGGAGCTTACATCACGGCAGCAGCCATTTACGATGTTTCCTGCAAATCCGCAGCTTTTACCAACAGTACAACTCTGTCCGCCCATATTGGATACTTCCAGGTTTCCGCCGAAGTCAGATACCAGAACATCGCCCGGCTCGCCGATATAATAAATATCACGGGTAGACATTGCAATGAAATCATGGTCATGTGCGCCCTGTGTCGGAGTCTTACGAACCGGAATATTTCGAATCGTAACAGCCGGTCCCACAATCTTGGAACCCGGGATGACCGGTTTTAAATAGGAAGTTGGGATAGCTCCGTCGATTCCATATCCATCCAGAATATCCGAAACGGTTGTGGACATATCTTCCAGTGCATAATAACGATCGATAATCTTTCTTAACACGCGGGAATTTAATCTTGGTAATTCTCTCTCTTGGAACCAGTCCCCAGATTCTTCCAGCTTTCTCATATTCTGCATAATCTGCATCTCTCTGCTCGCGAAGTTTTGCTACATCCTCATTGTAAGATTTTACCTGATCTAAATCCATTTTTGTTCTCCCTTCACTGGTTTTACCAGATTTATTTTTGTTTCGGTTATCTGTTCGCCATTAGAAAACCTTGTTCTCAATTTGTAATTAAACAATACTACACCAATCTTTTATTGTCAATCCATTTTTTCTATTTCGACACGTTTTGTCGTCATGCACAAATAATTTTTCACTTTTTGTACATTTTGTTTTCTATCTATGCTTTATTATTTCTTATTAAGAAACTATGTGTCATTGGACTTCTTTTTGTTTCTTGCAAAAAAATGCTGTCATGCAGCTTTCCCGCACAACAGCATTTTTTCTATCTCTTTATTTCGTTTCTTTTTTCTTCTCCGCTTTCCATTCTGTATAAAATGGATATGCAACGGAAATAACCATAAATATCATCAATACGACACAAATCGGTCTCGTAAACAAGGAACCTAAAACCAGTGATAATGAATTCTGATTTAGGGTCAATGCCTGAGAAAGTCCTTCTTCCGCAATCGGTCCTAAAATCAGTCCCAGTACAATCGGAACAACATTATACTGATATGCCCTCATAAAGAAGCCTGCTACGCCGAATACCAGCATTACGAAGACGTCGCCCACGTTTCCGCGGATTGCGTAGGATCCCATAATACTCAGCATCAAAACACAGACTGAAAGTATATTTTTCGGGGTCAATGTAACCAGCGCAAAATGTTTTGCACCAAACAGGCCAATCAGCATCATAATCACATTAGCAATAAAAAGTGCCGCAATAAATGGATATGTAATGCTTTTCTGGGTTGTAAAGAGCCCGTATCCTGGAATCAGTCCATGAACTGTCAGCGCACCCAACAGAATTGCCGTTGTCGCATTGCCCGGTACGCCCAGCGTCAGAGTTGGAATCAGGGTTCCGCCTGTTACCGCATTATTTGCAGATTCACAGCACGCCACGCCCTCTCTTGCTCCATTTCCGAAGTTTTCCTCCTTGGTAAACATTTTACCAACATTGTGTGCAACATAGGAAGCCACATCTCCGCCTGTACCCGGAATAATTCCGATAATAATTCCCAGAACTGCCGAACGGATATATGTAACCGGATACCGGACTAAATCAAGCAGCCGTACCCGCGCTGATTTGAACTGTGCAATCGATGATTTGTCCGCGATTTCAATCGGATTCTTCAGATTTCCCAGAACCTGAGAAACCGAAAACAGACCGATAACTGCTGGAATCATATTGATTCCACCCATTAAAAACGTCTGTCCAAAGGTAAAACGTGCCCGCCCCAGAACCGGATCCATGCCAATGCAAGCAACCAGAAGTCCCGCGCAGCCCATCATAAGACCCTTCAGAACATTTTTTACGGATAAAGATGCAATAATCGTAAGCCCGAACACCGCCATCATAAAGCGTTCCTGTGGACCAAACTCAAACGCAAATTTTGCCAGAGGCGGCGCTAGGAAAATAAGTGCAATCAGACTGATACAGCCGCCCCAGAAAGAGGCAACCGCTGCCTCTGTCAGTGCTTCGTGTGCCCGGCCAGACTGTGTCATCGGATAACCATCCATCGCTGTCGCAGCGGCCGCCGAGGTTCCCGGCGTATTGATAAGAATCGCCGAGATCGAGCCTCCAAACATAGAACCGCAGTACAGTGCGCCCAGAAAAACCAGACCTGCTGTCGGCTCTAATGTGTATGTAACCGGTATCAGCACCGCAATACCCATGGTCGGAGTAAAGCCTGGAAGTGCACCGATTACGATTCCAATTACCGTTCCCAAAAGTGCCAGCAGCAAATTGATCCCGGTAAATGCCATTCCAAAATATGTAAGAATATCTGCCATCTTCCGTCCTCCTATATCAATATGCCCTTCGGGAAGGTAATACCAAGTGCTGTAAACAGTGCGTACATTCCTACTGCAAAAATAACTGTTACAATCAAATCACGCACCACTGTTTTCGACGAAAGCGCCAGTTCAAATATCAGCCCCGTTGCCGCCATCACAATCACAGAGGAAGTTAAAAAGCCCAGAATACGGATGCATACAACCCAGATAATTAAAAGCGCCAATGCAATCCCCAGACGTTTTAACTGTGCGCCGGTGAACGGAAATAATTTCTCATCTTTTTCCGATTTCCATTTCATTCCTGATACCAGCGTTGACAAAAGGGAGAGGGCAATGCCAAGTTTCGCAATGATCCCCGGCCAATACGATGCATTTTCTCCCATCTGTACATCCAGATAAAGAAAGAAAAGGAAAAAAAGTGTCCAAAAAATACCAGAAACACAATTTTTTCGATTCATCGCGTCCTCCTATTTCTTAAAGCCAAGTTCTTCCAGAACCGGAATGATCGCTTCTTTTGACTGGCTGATCTCAGCCGCAAATGTTTCCGAATCTGCATAAGACAAGGTCAGGGACTGCTTTTTTGCTTCTGCAATTACCTCCGGATCCTCTAATACTTTCTTAACTGCCGCATCAAACGTCTCTACAATTTCCGGTGCTACATCCTTGCTGAAATAGAAGCCTGAATATGTATCTGTGCAATATCCTTTATATCCCAGTTCTTCTAAGGTTGGTATGTCGGCATATTCCGGATTATTGGATTTACTTCCAAGGTTGATAACCGGGCGCACATCGTCTCTTCCTAAAAGTTCGCTCTCATTTCCTGAATAAGAATCTACATGACCGCCCATAACAGCTGTGTAATTGTCAGCCGAACCGCCTGCAGACGGTACGCTCGTTGCATCTAACCCCTCGCCATGAAGAAAAACGCTAAATGCAAGCTGGGCAATTCCTCCGTTACCTGCATTTGCATACGAAAACTTGCCCGGATTTTCTTTGATAAAGTCAATCAGCTGCTCTGCATTTTCATACGGCGAATCGTTCTTTACAATTAAGTACATCGGAGCGCTGAACACTTCCGAAACCGGCTGTAAATCTTCCACCGTATATTCAGTCTCTCCCGCTGCTGGTTTGTAAAGAGTAGGTGTCGGCAGTGAAAACAGAACATTGTATCCATCTGCCTCCCGGCTTAAGAAATCAGTTGTTCCGATAACACCAGAAGCGCCACCATTATTTACTACTGCCATGGAAACTCCCAGTTCTTTCTCCAGATACGGAAGAATAAATCGGCACTGTGTATCGGTCGTACTGCCCGCGTTAAACGGTACAATTACCTGAATCGTTTTATTCGGATATCCATCTGCCTGCTGCGTGTTTCCCTCTCCTGCCGCTGCTGATTCTCCACTCTGTCCGCTGCAAGCGGTCAGGGATGCTACCATCAAAACTGCAGCTGCCGCGCAAATTACCTTTTTCATCTTACATTCTCCTTTGACCCTAAAACTTCACTAATCTGCTTGCTCCTTTACAAATTGATTTACATGAATCGTTTGGCGAACGTTCTCTAATAAAAAACCTTGTTTTCTATATAAGAAACACTATCACTAATGACGAAAAAAGTCAATACGAAAAATATATTTTTGAGTATTTTTATTCAATTTGTTTCTTATTTGAGTACATTATTGTATACTGTTTCCTATATGCTTCTATATTTTCTTTTTCTCTTTTTTTGTTTCTTTATTTCCACTATCTATTTCATAAGAGACGATTTCCTATAGAAGAACAAAAAAAATCCCCTGAGTCTGTTCAGGGGATAGAAAGCGGAGACGGAGGGATTCGAACCCTCGTGCCGGGATGAACCGACAAACGCATTTCGAGTGCGCCGCGTTACGGCCGCTTCGCTACGTCTCCAATTATACAGGTGCTTCTACTCGAAACACCTGTACTATTATACCCGATTTTTCCCTGTTTGTCATCTACTATTTTTGTTTTTATTCAGTATTTTTATTCAGAAATGCTTTCTCCCTGCGTCATCTGCTCCGACATTTCCTTCGCAATTTCCCGGATCAGGAAGATATAACGTTCCATCTTGACTGCATCCACCCGCATTTTAGGCGCGCCGATCGAAACCGCCGCCCAGACATTTCCAGATTCATCATAAATCGGTGCGCCGATTCCGATTGTTTCTGAATTCAGTTCTCCATCACTGATCGCATATCCCTGCTCACGTATTTTCGCGTATTCGTTCAAAAGTCCCTCTGGGGACAAGATTGTATTTTCTGTAAACGCTTTCATCGGTTCTTCCATCAAACGTTTGCGAATCACACTTTCTTCCTGATAAGCGCCCAGAATCTTGCCGGTTGCTCCTGCATATAAGGGACGTTCCTGTCCAACATTTCCCATAACACGAACAAGCTGCTGACTTTCTTCCCGGTAGATCAGAATTGCCTTTCCATTGATCAGCATACTGAATGAAGCATTTTCCCCTGTCATATCCCGGAGACGAACCAGATATGGTTTCACCATCTTTGATAAACCAATCTTGTCTTCATATGTACGTCCCAACACATAAACCGCCGGTCCCAATGTATATTTATGTTCCGGTGTCTGCGCTGCCAGTCCTGTTTTTACCAGTGATGCAAGCAATTTAAAGGTCCCACTCTTACTACAGCTGATCTGCTCGCCAAGCTCCGTCACACTATGTACATAAGGTGCCCGTCCCAATAATTTTAATAAAGTTGCCGTTTTTTCCGATGAATTCATAGGCTCCTCTCCCTTCGCTTCACAACCATTATACCTTTTTCCCTTCTAAAATCCGTCGAATAGTTGTCATTTCTTTCTATACTACGAAAAACCAGTCTCTTTGTCAACCTTTTAGAAACTCCAATTCCTATTTTAGAACACTTTTTTATTTTTATTCAAAATGTTTCCCTTATCCTTTTTAATTTCTTTCTGTGACCAAAAAAATACCAGTCACCTGAAATATGCGTCTTCATTCCAAAGAAACATTTCTCAAATAACTGGTATTTTTGATTTTATCTCTATTCTACCTGTTGAACGATTTTACTGATAATACGCATCAATTCCGTTCGCAATTCCCCCGGCAATCAATTCCTGATAATCATCCTGTGCCATCTTCTGGTCTTCTTCCGGGTTGCTCATAAAGCCCATCTCGACAATGGAAACCGGAATCTTACACCAGTTGATGCCGCTCATGCTGTCTGTCTCCTGCACACCGCGGTTCTTGAAGCCGGTTGCCGCGCAGACAGAGTCCGTGATCTTCTTGGAAAGAGAATAGCTTGCCGCGTGAAGCCCGCCGTTGTACGGGTTGGTCGCCGTCTGGCACATGGAGAGTGTTCCGTTGACTGTCGTGTTATCCAGCGAATTGCCATGAATCAGGACAAAAATGGAGGCGCCGCTCTTGTTGGCGATCTCCGCTCTCTCCGCATTGCTTAAGTTGACATCGTTGGACTCCCGGATCATGACGACCTGATAGCCTCTCTCTTCCAGAATCCGTTTTAACTTCTTCGAAACTGATAAAGTCAGCTCATATTCCGGCAGCTTCGTCGATACACCTTCGGTGCCGGAAGCCACCTTCGCCTTCATGGTCGAGGAGCCCGGTCCAACTGGTTCTTTGTCCGGATTGCCCTTTGCCTGATGTCCCGCGTCGATCGCTACGATACGTCCGTTGGACACCGGTGCACCCTGTGCATCCGCTTCTGCCCCCTGCGCTGTGACCGTCGCTTCCTCACTGCCCGGCTCGGTCGTCGTCAGGTATTCGGAACGGATAAAACAGCTCTTGTCCTTATAAAGCACCTCGCTCCAGCCGTCTCCGATACCGACGCGCTGCACGCTGTCGCCCTGATTCAGCTGTGTCACAATCTCATACTCCGTTCCACAGCCCGAACGCACGTTGAGCAGGTTCTCAGTCGCATACACTGTCTCATCGACACTCCGGAAGCCGCTCGCCGTCGTTTTGTCACTCTCCAGCTCGCTCTGGTCCGCAACCGCCGCTGCATCCGCCTCCTGAATGCCCTGTGCATCTTCCAGCTCCAGACTTCGCTTTGCCGCATTCGGCACCTGTTTCTTCGCTGTCTGTTCCGCCGGTTCTGTCTCAGCAGCCGCCATCTGCACCTGCTTCTGTGCCTGATTCGGAAGGGTAAATCCAGCATGGCTTACGCCAATGGAACCCGCCGTGACCACAATCGCGGTCACCGCCGCCCAGAAACGTTTCCGGTAATCCGGTGTGCCTGGCTTTCTTTTTCTGCTTTCTCCTCTTGCCATTTATAAAAAACTCCAATCTTACAGAAGATTCTAACCTCTCCATGATCCGCGCATTCACTGTTTCCAATCAATCGGATCGCAGCACAACTTTGATGCCGACAGAGATTTCTGCCCAATTAAAATCTTCTTTCATTTCTAAATTATTCGATCGTACCGCCGCCTACGACATATTCGCCGTCATAAAAAACGACTGCCTGTCCCGGCGTCGCCGCTCTCTGCGGCTCATCAAATACGCATTCCACCCGATCTTCGCCAATCTTGCGGATCGTACAGAGCGCCCCTTTGTGGCTGTAACGAATCTTCGCACTGACGCGCATCTCCTGATCGCCCAGATCCTCAATCGCCATCCAGTTGAGATTCCGGCAGGTCAGGCGGTTAGAAAAGACATCCTCATTTTCCCCGATCACAACCTCGTTCGTCTCCGGACGTATCTCCGTCACGAACACCGGATGACCGAGTGCCAGATTTAAGCCCTTTCTCTGTCCCACCGTATAATGGGTAATTCCTTTATGACGACCTAAAATATTGCCGTACTTATCTACAAAATTGCCTTCGTCAATCCGGCAATCACTATTTTCCTCGATAAATTTTGCATAATCGTTGTCCGGCACGAAACAGATCTCCTGGCTGTCCGGCTTGTGTGCCACCGGAAGTCCAATCTCCTCCGCCATCTCACGAATCTTGTCTTTCGTATATTCGCCGACCGGCATCAAAGTGTGTGCAAGCTGATGCTGGGTCAGGTTATAAAGCGCGTAGGTCTGATCTTTCGCCGCCGTCGCAGACTTGCAGATCGCATAGCGGCCATTCGGCAACTTTCTCACGCGCGCATAATGTCCCGTTGCAATATAATCAGCCCCAATTTCCAGACTTCTCTGCAAAAGGGACTCCCATTTTACATATCGGTTACAGGCAATACATGGATTCGGCGTGTGTCCGTCCAGATATTCCTGTACAAAGTAATCCATGACATTTTCTTTGAACTCTTTTTTGAAGTTCATCACGTAATACGGGATCTCAAGCCGTTCCGCAACCCGTCTGGCATCATCGACAGCGCTCAGACCACAGCAGCCGCCGTGCTCTTCCTGCTCTACATTCGTCTCATCCTGCCAGATCTGCATTGTGACGCCGATCACATCGTATCCTTGTTCTTTTAAAAGCCAGGCAGCCACGGAGGAGTCAACTCCTCCTGACATGCCGACTACTACTTTTTTCTTTTTCATCAATACTCTTCTTCGACGTCTTCCTCGCCGATATCCGTCTTCGGTTTTACGAGTCCTTTGATCTCAATGCCATTCTTCTGAGCATAATCCCAGAGAGCAGCGTGAATTGCCTCCTCTGCGAGAAGAGAACAGTGTACCTTAACTGGCGGAAGTCCGTCCAGTGCCTCCATAACGGCTTTGTTGGTAACTTCCATCGCTTCCTGGATGGTTTTTCCTTTTACCATCTCGGTCGCCATGCTGCTGGTCGCAACGGCTGCACCGCAGCCAAATGTTTTAAATTTTACATCCTGGATGATCTGGTTGTCATCGATATCCAGGTAAATACGCATAATATCGCCGCATTTTGCGTTGCCGACGGTACCCATACCGCTGGCATTTTCAATCTCGCCTACATTTCTCGGATGCTGGAAATGATCCATTACTTTCTCTGAATACATCGGGTGTTTCCTCTCTATATCTTCATTCACTGTGTACGTGTACAGTAACGGAATTTGCCGTGCTTTCGCCTTTAAATACGGCAAATTTCTGCTGCCACCACGTTATCCTACGGCACTTTCAGTTGCAAAAGTACCTATCTGTAGATGTTCATTTTGCTTAAAATGTCTAAATCTTACTGCTGCGGATGTTTCTTAATGTAATCCTCATACAGCGGAGACATAGAACGAAGACGTTCTACAATCTTCTTTAAGCAGTCTACCGTGAAATCAATCTGCTCCATGGTTGTCTCGGCTGACAGGGTCAGACGCAGGGAACCGTGTGCAATCTCATGCGGCAGTCCGATCGCCAGAAGTACATGGGACGGATCCAGGGATCCGGAAGTACATGCAGAACCGCTGGAACCACAGATGCCTTCCATGTCAAGCATGATCAGCATGGATTCACCCTCGATGAACTGGAATGCAAAGTTTGCATTGTTGGAAAGTCTCTGGGACGGATGTCCGTTGAGGCGTGCAAATGGAATTTCTTTTAATACACGCTCGATCAGGTGGTCACGCATCGCTTTTTCTTTTGCTGTGCGCTCTTCCATCGTCGCCATCGCAATCTCAACTGCCTTGCCGAATCCTACGATACCAGCCGTATTCTCGGTACCGCCGCGGCGTTTACGCTCCTGTGCGCCGCCGTGGATGAAGGAACGAGTCTTTAATCCGGTACGGATATAAAGGAAGCCGGTTCCCTTCGGTCCATTTAACTTGTGGGCGCTAGAACTGAGCATATCGATATGGCACTCATCTACATTGATCGGAACATGACAAAATGCCTGTACCGCATCGGTGTGGAATAAAATGCCGTGTTTCTTCGCAATCTCACCAATTTCCTTGATCGGCTCAATCGTACCGATCTCATTGTTTGCAAACATAACAGAGATGAGGATGGTGTCCGGACGGATCGCCTTCTCCAGCTCGTCTAATTTAACAACACCGAACTCATCTACATCCAGATAAGTAACCTCAAAACCTCTCTGCTCCAGGTACTCACAGGTGTGCAGAATCGCATGGTGCTCAATCTTGGTCGTGATAATGTGCTTGCCCTTTGCCTGATATGCCTCTGCTGTGGAAATCAGCGCCCAGTTATCAGACTCCGTGCCGCCGTAGGTAAAGTAAATCTCGTTGGACTTTGCGCCCAGCGCTTTCGCGATCGTCTCGCGAGCCTGTGCAATCGCTCTCTTCGGCTCTGCCGAAAATTCATAAACGGAAGACGGGTTGCCGTAATACTCCGTAAAATACGGGAGCATTGCCTCCACTACTTCCGGACGCGTTTTGGTTGTCGCCGCATTGTCCAGATAAATCAACTGTTTCATAACTAATAAATCCGCCTTTCTTCTTAGTGTATGCACGCCTGCCTTTATTGTGATTGTATCACACGGAATCTCACGGCAGGAACTCCCCGCCTGTAAACATTTGCTGCGTACATAGTTTGTAGCAATAAAGGTAAAAGCTTCATCTACGTTCTTTATTATTATATAGGAAAATTGAAAAAATACAAGCAAGAATGAGCGGGTTTTTGAAAAAACCTAGTTAAAAATGGGGTATATAATGTGCTCAAGCTATTCCACCTTACTTATCCAGACAATAAAAAACCGTCCAGCTAGGAGGGGTCAACTCCTGACTAAACGGTTTTTTATTAAATCTTTGCTCCACTTCTGCCTTGAAATCCGTTACCCAATCGGCAGCAATTCCGTGGAAACGCATGTTATCCTCCAAGAGGGAATCTTCGGATAACTGCTGTAGTGCTGTCATTGGCTTCTGACCGCACATGGAGGGTTGATGCAATAGGGTTTACATAAATAAAAAGAAATAAACTGGTAACGGATACCTGTCAATACTTATACATAAAAGGGATTGGTATAGAATCAGGTCGGTTCTTCACTTGACATATCGCTATTGTAATATTATTATATATTATTAGGATACTTCTAAGTGAAAACTCTTGTTTTTTCCTGATGGCTATAATATAACACGCATCAACTTGAAATACCATCCCCGGAACGAGAATATAAATATTGTTTTTTTACAATAATATAAGCATTTAAAAATAGTCCTATAAAGCAAAGGCTAATTAAGCTAAATGGAGGCGGAAAAATGTATATTAAAAACCCGGAGTATTTTATTACCACCGTCCGTGAGGGAAGCATTTCCAAAGCGGCTGAAAAATTATATCTGTCACAGCCATATTTAAGCCAGTGTATCGCACGAACCGAAAAGGAATTAGGTGTCAAGCTCTTCGATCGCAGCCATATGCCGCTCAAACTAACTGAGGCAGGAAAAATCTATATGCGTTATCTGGAAAGTGTCGGAGTCCTGACCGGGCAGTTTGAGGAACAGCTCGGCGAGCTGAAAACGGGACGCAGCCGTACTCTGAATGTCGGCATGACGCTGTGGCGCGGATCCGTCCTGCTGCCGGATATCCTGCCAAGCTACTCTGAAAGCCACCCGGATGTCCGCATCACCTTACGTGAACACCACACTGCCCAGCTTTCCAAGCTGTTACAGGAGGATCAGATCGATTTTGCCCTGATGAATATGCCGCTCAATCTGGATGATTTCGTCTATGACACCATCTTCAATGAGCGCCTCCTTCTGGTAGCCAGCAAGGACCATCCGGCTATCCGCGGTCTGGAAGCAGGCACTCCGGACCATCCGCTTCCAATCGACATGAAAAAGCTGCGCCGGGAACGCTTCATCCTGCTGCAGGAGGATCAGGTCATGGGACACGCCATGAAAAACCTCTTTGCCAAGATGAATATGGAACCAAAGGATGCCCTATACACCACCAGCAGTACGACTTCGGTCAACCTGGCGGCAAGAGGGTTCGGCATCACCTTCCTCCCGGAAGGCGGAATCCGCCACACTGCCCACGTGGAGCAGCTTGCATTCTTCACCGTAGACAATCCACCGTTCAGCGTGCCGCTGCTGCTTTTATATAAGAAGAACAGCATTATTTCACCACACGCGAAGGATTTTATCGATATGGTGAAGGAGTATTACCGGAATCTGGAGGAAAAGAAGATTAAGGCATAAGAATTTGCTCTTTCTCTGTGCATTCTGTTTCTACATATATTTTAGAATTTTTGCACAAAACGTACAAAATGGGACTTCAGCCCCTAATAGACACAGGCAGCCTAGACGATATCCGTCGAAGCTGCCTGTGTTTTATTTCATATTTTTCTATCATTTCTTGGTCGAATTTATTTAACATTTGAAGAATTTTTATTCTACTATTCTTCCTTATCCAGATTCCGACCATTCACTCGGTCTTTCAATTCGTAAAGCAAATTTTTTAAGTAACTTTTACTTACGAATCTTCTCCACAAATTCCTTCAGTCTCTTGCATCCCTCAACAACATTCTCATAGCTGTTTGCAAAGGACATACGGATATAGTGGTCGCCTTCGCTTCCGAATACATCGCCCGGTACCATTGCTACCTTGGCATTTTCAAGAAGCAGCGGAGCAAATTCCTGGCCGCTCATGCCAAGCTTTTCGATGTTGATGAAGATGTAGAATGCACCCTTCGGGCAACGGCAGCTCAGTCCGTCGATCTCGTTGATTGCTTTAACTGCATAGTCGCGGCGTCTCTGATACTCTTTTACCATGTCTGCTACTTCGTTCTTCTCTTCTTTCAGCGCTACGACGCCGGCTTTCTGTACGAAGGAACTTGCACAGGTAACCACGTGCTGATGCAGCTTATTGACAGTCTTGACAATCTCTTCGCTGCAGGCTGCGTAGCCGAGACGCCAGCCGGTCATGGAGTATGCTTTGGAGAAGCCGTTTAATGTGATGGTTCTCTCCTTCATGCCCGGAAGAGAGGCGATGCTGATGTGTTTTGCATCATCGTATAACAGTCTCTCATATACCTCATCTGATATAATCATGATATCGTTCTTCACAGCAATCTCTGCCAGTTCTTTCAGCACATCCTCTGCCAGCACACCGCCGGTCGGATTGCTCGGAGTGATAAGAACGAGTGCCTTGGTCCGTGGGGTAACCTTTGCACGAATCTCATCCAGATCAATCTGGTAATCATTCTCCTCTTTCAATGTATAGGTAATCGGAACCGCGCCCAGAAGCTTCGGAACATTTAAGTAGTTTAACCAGCCCGGATTCGGAACCAGAACCTCATCGCCCTCGTCGAGAATTGCTGCCATGACATCAAAAACTGCCTCGGAAAGACCTACACTGACGATGATCTCAGTCGGTTTGTACTCTACATTGTTCTGCGTCTTTAATTTCCAGGCAATCGCCTCCCGCAGCTCCATGGTACCAAAGTTGGAAGTATAGAATACATCGCCTTTTTTGATATCCTCGATGCAGGCATTCTTGATGTATTCCGGTGTATCGAAATCCGGACGCCCTAACTCAAAGTGAATGACCGTCTCTCCTGCGCGCTCCATTGCCAGCGCCTTTTCGTTTACTTTACGGATTCCAGACGGAACCAGTTCATCCATTCTTTTTGCGAATAATTTATCCATAATAAAATCTCCTTTTCATTCTGCATATACTCTCAGATTCTCATTGGTCCGCATCTGCTGACACTTTTCCAAGAATATTTTATTTTTCCTGGTAGCCGGCCGGAATTCCGTTTTTCTGTTCTCCAGCCCTTACGCTGCCTTCGTCTCGGTTTCCGCACCAGTTCCCAGCGTATGCATCATGCCCTCGCTGCGTGCTACTACCATGGTAGTTACCACATCACCGGTTACGTTAAAGGTTGTATTTGCCATATCAATCAGTCGGAAGATACCGGCAATCAGACCTACAATCTCCAGCGGAAGTCCCATGTTCGTCAGAAGAATCGTGGTCATGATGATCGCGCCTCCCGGAACACCCGGACAGCCCATAGCTACTAATACAGTAGAAATAATAATGTTTACCAATGCGGACGGTGTCAGGTTCATTCCATAAATCTGTGCCGTCATTACGATAGCTGCTGCATAGTAGATACATCCACCATTCATGTTGATGGTTGCGCCAAGCGGCAGGGAGAACGATGATAACTCGGAAGATACGCCAAACTCATCATTCGTAACAGAGGTTGTGATCGGAAGAGAACCGCTGCTGCTGGTGGTGCTGGCCGTTACAACCCATACTTTCCAGATACCCTGCAGCCATTTCTTTACCGGGAACTTTGCCAGAAGCGCTACCATCGGAATATACATCAGTAAAACAAGGATTACATCGGAAGCATAAACCGTGAGAATCAGCTTTCCGAGCGGTCCAAAGATTTTCAGACCATATGCACCAACTGAATCTGCTAACAGTGCACATACACCAATCGGAGAAAACTCCATAACAATAGCTGTGATTTTATACATTGCATTGGCACAGCTCTGTACACCTGCTAAAAGGCGTTCCCCCTCTTTTCCCATCATGATAAGTGCTACGCCTAAGAATACCGAAAATACGATAATCTGCAGCATATTTGTGTTGGTAAAAGAAGTGAAAATGTTGGATGGGAACATATCGATTAACGTATCAATGATACTCGGCATCGCCTGCGCCTCATAATCAGTCGATTGTGATAACGCGGTTAAATCAAATCCTTTTCCTGGATTGATGATGTTTGCCATGATAAGCCCTAATCCTACACAGAGTGCAGATGTCAGCGCATACAGTCCAACCACCTTCACGCCAATGTTCCGAAGCTTTTTCAAGTCTCCTAAGCTCGCGACTCCCGCTGTGATGGAAAAGAATACCATCGGAACGACAATCATTTTAATCATATTTAAAAAGATGGTTCCCAGAGGTTTTACAATGGTTGCTTTTTCTCCAAATACGAGTCCGATGACAATACCAAGGCCAAAACCGATGAACGTCTTTGTCGCCAAGCTCAATTTCTTTTTTTCTTTCATGAATATTCCCCTTCTTATGCAATACCCTCACTTACTGTTCACACATATGTGACCACCATGTTGTTTCACAGCACTTTCTATTTCAAAAGTGCCTGCTTTAAACAACCTCCTCTATGCTATATTCTCTCCCAGATTTCATTTCCCCAAATGTCCTCCGGGAGAGAGGTATCTGCAGTTCCGGGTAAATTTCCCAATTCACCTGCAAAACATGCCTTCCGTGAACTCTTCCGGATGTCCTGCATTCCGGAAATGCATCTTTGCCATGTTTTGCAATTAGTATGCTCTTGTCATCGCACCGTCTAACAGGATGGTCTGACCAGATACGTATGTATTCGCCTCGGAGCACAGCCATGTAGCCAGACGTCCGTATTCATCGATGGTGCCGTAGCGTCCCATCGGGAACTTCTTCAGGTCTTCCTTCTCGTAATCTGCTACGCTGATGCCAGCCTTGTCTGCACGCATCTTGTTCAGATTCTCAATTCTTGCGGTGCCGATACGACCTGGTCCAATGACATTGACTAAGATATTGTCTTTGCCGACCTCACTCGCCAGGGTCTTGCTCATGCCGACAACGCCCATTCTCATGGTATTGGAAAGAATCAGGTTGTCCAGGCAGTCCTTAACGGAAGAAGAAGTTGAGTTTACGATACGGCCGCCGCCGAGACGTTTCATGGACGGGAGTACCGCACGGATGGTTCTTACGTAGGAGAGCAGGCACATCTCAAAAGCGCCCTCCCATGCCGCATCATCAAAGCTTACGAACGGTCCCGGCTTCGGACCCGGACACATATTTACGAGTGCGTAGATATCGCCCAGTGTTTCAACGGTGTGTTTTACAAGTGCCTCGATGTCCTCCGCCTTGTTAACATCGCAGAGGAAGGTCTCCGGACGGTTTCCGGTTTCTTTCTCAATCTCAGCCTGTGCTTCCAGAAGCTGATCTTTAAACGGTTCTGCGGTACAAATCATAACCTTTGCACCTTCTCTTGCCATCTCGGTTGCAATTCCCTTGCCAAGTCCGGCTGCTGATGCCATACAGAGAACTACCTTGTCTTTTAATCCTAAATCCATACTGTTACCTCCTGTAAAATGAATATATAAAATGATTTGAATGTTCTGTTTGAATTTTTTATTTTCCTACACTTCCTTTTCCGGATGTTTTTTTAAGTCAACAACCGGGTTTACAAGTGGTGTCATCTCGAATCCGTCCGGTCCGGTGATGCGGCACTCTGCTACATCGCCATCCTGGATGTGGAACGCTCTCGGTGTTCCGGTGGAAAGGATGTCTCCGGCGTACCAGCCCTGGATGCTGCTGTGCAGGGATACCAGACGCGGCGGTCTGTGGGTCATGTTTGCTACTACGTTTTCTGCATGAACTTCACCGTTGTGAACACTCTGGACCAGAAGTTCATTGACATCCGGTACCTCATCCGGGGTTACAAGCTCCGGACCGAAGGAGAAGAAGGTCGGGAAGTTCTTTACGATGGTTAAATATCTCGGGTTGCCGCTTACATAATCATTTCCCTTTAAGATGGATTCCTCAGTCATATCAAGGATGGTGGTGTAACCGACGATGGCATCCTGCCAGTTTTCTTCGGATATATCTCTGCAATCCTTGCCCATGATGATTCCAAGCTCTGCCTCTGCGGTGGTTTTCTGTGCTTCTTTCAACTTCGGAAGCAGGATTTCATCGTCCGGACCAATCAGGGTGTCTGCCTGTTTGAAGAAGCTTCCCGGAAATCCCTTCGGAGCTGCAGAACCGATGTCTCCGGCATGGTCTACATAGTTAAGGCCGATACCAAAGATACGTTTCGGGTTGCGGTAGAGCGGTCCGTATACAACTTTCTCGCTCGGAACCAGTCCCGGAATACTTTCCAGCTCTTCCTTGCCGCCTGCGTTATACCATTTTGTCAGTCCCGGAATCTGCTGCTTCTGGATGAGACTCATGACATCCTCGGCCCATGCAGTTCCCTTTGCTGCATTCAGTGCCTCAATCGGAAGCACTCCATTCTTTAAGACGATACCGGCTTTTTCTGTTCCGTTCACTTTGATAGTTGCAAATCTCATATGGTTTCCTCCTTTATCTGTCAGAGATTGCTTCTTCAGAAGTTCTATTTGTCTGTTTCTTTTCATTTTGTTTCAGCGTCTGAAACCCAACCTCTTGAAGCTCTCTGTTTCTTTCTGACATTACTTTACCATTCCCACCAAAAATGTTCCAACTCTCTTTCGAATATGGACGTATAGGTAAATGGTTATGGACCATAACGTGTCTAAAATGATACTTGACCTTCCCTAATAAGCGAAAATACGCCTGGATACAGGCTTTCCTTGTGGTTGGAGGAAGTGGAAATGCCTGTTCCAGACGTATGATTTTAAATATATATAATCGTTTTATTAGGCCAGTTTACAAGGAACTACACGCAGACCACGAAACGGGGGCTGCTGACAACAAATAAAGGCTGAGTATCAAGCACCGGGAAAGTGCGAGATATTCAGCCTGTTTTGTTGTCCGGGGTTTCCAAAGGGGCTTGCCCCTTGGCACACGACTTTGCTTGCAAAGTGTAGTGTGTTATACGCTCTGTCGGCGTTGCTGCGAAAATAAGGTTGCCGCCGGGGAGGGCAAAGGCGTTTGAAGCCGCAGGAAAACAGGGTTGTGATTGCGTGACGTGGAGCCGCAAGCGCAGGACTGGTTTCATCAGCAGACGGGGCGTATATGAAAGTCCCCGTTCCTCGTTCTACACCGAACTTGTGGACACACTCCCGTAAAAACTGAAATTTTAGACTATTTGTAAATAAACCTTTATATTATCCCAAGTGAAATTTTTAATTCTAATATGCGTAAAACAGATTCATCGATTCGTTCCTCTGTAATTTCTCCCTGTTTGACTGCTTCAAGTATGGCTGGAATTTGCACCTCAAAATCTGTGCAGCATAACATATCATTTCCTGCCTTCACAGCTTGAACTGCAATTTTTGTGTCTTCTGCAAAATTGCGCACACCATCCATAGCTAAGTCATCTGTAATAATAACTCCAGTAAATTTTAATTCTTCCCGCAGGATTTTGTGTACCTGTGAAGACAGCGAAGCAGGGGTTTGACTATCCATGCAGGATACCACATTATGAGAAACTAATACCATATTGGCTCCAGAATCAATTCCTGCTTGAAACGGCAAGAAATCTGAGTTCAAAAATGTTTCATAGGTGCGATTATCATAAGCAATACCTGTATGTGTATCCACATTATTTCCGTACCCGGGGAAATGCTTTAGGACGCTCCCCATACCTTCTTGAAACATGGTTTGCACAACTAAGTGGACATAAGCGGCAGTTTGCTCTGCGTTCTGTCCAAAACTCCGGTCATAAATAAAATCCTCTGGATTTTGCGAAACATCGCAGATTGGGGCAAAGTTCAAATTAATCCCCAAACTATTCAATAATTCACATTTTTCTTGTGTGTCACTTTGAATCAAATCAAAGCCACCTTCAGCATAGAGTTCTTGAGGGGACCAGAAAGGCACAGCTCGCAAATTAGGGTTTGTGCTAACACGGTTGACAGTGCCTCCTTCTTCATCTACTCCGATAAACATGGGGATTTTTGCTGCACTTTGGTAACTTTGAATATTCTGGATAATTTCATCTCTTGTTTTTCCAGAAAAGTCTCGGCTAAAAAGAATATAACCTCCAAGATTATACTCCTTTACCTTCTGTACGCTATTTATTTCGGGACAGCGTGCAATAAACATCTGTGCAACTTTTTCTTCCAGCGTCATTGCATTTAGAATTTCTTGTGCTTTCTGTGTCACGGAAGCAGAAGGGGGACTTGGCTCTGTTTCACCAGTTGTTGGTTCAGTATTTTCGGTATTCAAACTGGAATCCGTAACCGTAATGGAAAGTAATTCAACCTCTTGTACAGATGCATTCAAATCCAATTTGCCATGATATGAAACTGTCACTGGATTCCCAATCACTATTCCTGTCTCACCAGTTGAAATATTTACACCTTCTGTTACAAAATAATATTCACGATTATCCTCACCTTGAACAGTTAGAGTATTCATTGTTGCATCTTTTACAGTTCCTCGAAGCTCTTGTGCAGGTTCAGTTGTACTTGAATTTCCAATAATTTCTATTGTTGCCTCAGACGAGTTTTCCAACAAAATATTATTTACTTTATGCAAACTGGCTATCGCAATGCCTGCACATACAAGAAGCAAGATAATCACACTAAAAATAAGCACTTTATTCCTTTTTTCTTTTTTTACCCGTCTCATGTAATCCTCCTGATTGTTTTATAAAACTACATATATTTTTCTGCAATTATTTTCCTACCTGCTCCATCATCCTCTTTGCCAACTGCCGGAACTGTTCCGCCGTTTCCTCGTCCATCGGAAGAAACTTCCCAATCTGTCCGGCAATCATAGCAGTTACATCGTCCATAGAAAGCAGCTCCTGCTGGTGGTCTTTCATGGTTTCCTGCATGGTTTGGAACATAGCGGCGGTCACAGCTTCTCCTGGCTGTTCTCTGTTGTCCATATCTTTCTTAATATCTCGCAGGATAGCAAGAAATACATTCTTGATTTTTTCAATTTCCGCTTCATGTTCTCCCATCTTCTGTGCGTTCAGAAGTTGCAAATCCTGTTTTGCTTCTGCCCGATGTTCCGGGTAAAGCCATACACAGCACCTCCTTTTCCTATTTCCCATTATACAAGAAAATTGCGGAACTGCAATTTTGAAATTGAATATTGCCCTAAAATGCAATTCTCGCAAGATTCCGGGAATTGCATTTTTTTCGTGTAGACTTAGGGTAGTTCATCGATGAACTGCACCTTGAAAAATGAATGACCATCCGAAAAGGAATACCCCGGCAGGGGAAGCACCGCAACGAGCCACTTCGGGACAAAATGTCCCGAAGTCCGGGGAGCGTGCCAACGCTGGAACACGCCGCAGGAATGGGGCAGGAAGCCTTTTCGGGGAGAACGGCTAAGGAAAAATGGAGGGAACACATGAGAGAGAACCCATATAAACGACTGCCGCCCATAGAACGCAGGCAGGACGGTTCCCTTTACCGCATGACACCGGCACAGAGGAAACAGGCAAACACCCTGATCCGCCGGGAGTGCTGCTGTTATGAGGACGGGAACTGTATGCTCCTTGACGATGGGGACACCCACACCTGCCCCCAGACCATTTCTTTCTCGGTCTGCTGTAAGTGGTTCCGCTGGTCGGTCTTGCCGCAAATCGGGACGCTGGAAGCAGAGATTTTCCGGGATAAGGAGCTAAAACGCTGTGCGGTCTGCGGCAGAGTGTTCGTCCCAAAGTCCAACCGGGCGAAATATTGTCCCGACTGTGCCGCCAGAGTTCACAGGCGGCAGAAAACAGAAAGTGAACGGAAAAGGAGG
>ERZ837910.2437-NODE-2437-length-22733-cov-30.775862_pt1 | contig 22733 bp, 18 predicted proteins | sample MGYA00519940_ERZ837910 | MGnify/ENA primary metagenome ERZ837910 (study PRJEB31850, sample SAMEA3708825) | human gut metagenome | biome: human gut; feature: human-associated habitat; material: faeces | place: China | collected 2014 ... | reverse complement strand
ACCTGAAGGACAACATGAATATAGTAAGGAGCAAGATGGGGTTATAGAGATAAACCTATCTTATATCTCACATAACTGTCTGTAATAACATACAGAGACCAGGTGCTTTCAAGATGAAGTCATCCTCATTTCTTGCAGCAAAGATAGTTGTTTTTCCGAATGATCGCGCAAGGCGGCCCCTGAAGGGGCTTGGTTGCCTGTGAAAAAATCTTCCTCTTGCTGGCGCAAGAGCGTATTTTTTCACGGCAAGCCTTGCAGCAATCATCGAAAAACGAACTGGGGAACGCACAAGAAATAAGAATGCCTACCCACGGGCAGGCCATGTATAACTCAATAAATGGAAGATTATGGAAGCGAACAATGTGGAAAAAAGGTTCAATGACTGGTTTACGGTGTCTTATGACAGGTTAAGAAATCTTGTTGGCAGATACGGGGCACTGGATGAGGACAATTTTCATGACACTTATCTGTTTGTAAGAAAGCAGGTGCTGAATCCGGAAAGGGAAATAACGGATTATGAAGCATACTTTATCGGATGTTACAGGAAAGCGTTCATGGCCAAGTTCAGGCTGGAAAGCAAATATGCCCATCCGGATGAATATTTCTTTCTTCGATGTGGGGAAGATGCGGATTTCCTTTCTCCGGATGACCTGAACAGCTGTGAAAAACTGGTGAAGGACATTCTTAACTTTATCAGAAGAAAGTTCTCCTATCAGGAATACAGGATGTTTACGTTGCGTTTTTATGAATCAGACTTTTCATTCAAGGCGTTGGGTGAATGTATGGGTATATCGGCAAGTGCCATTTCAGGAAAAGTAAACACGATCATGGATGCAGTACGGTCAAACCAGGGATTCTCATGGAGAAGCCAGATGCTGGCAGTAGAAGGCTTCATATCCTAATCCGTTAGTTAATTGTATCACCCTTAAAACAGAAACTTATGGCACTGATAGTATATAACAAGGAAAACTCACGTCCGCAGCAGGTGGTTTATCAGGGGAAGCGGACAATCAACATGGACAGCAAGGGAACGGTTTACCTGTCAAAAACAATGTCTATTGAACTGGGGATTCTCGGTGGAGGACGGGTTAATTTCGCACACGATGAGGATACGGGAGAATGGTATATCTGCCATACGACAGACAAGGACGGGTTCACTGTATGGAAAGATAAAAGGTGTGCCAGATTCTCTGCCGGATTCATCGTCAGAAGAATCATGCTTCAGGCAAAAGTGGAAAGGAAGACCGTACAGTTTATGATTGCCAAAGCTCCCATAGAGGTGGGAGGTACAGTATATTACAAGATTCTGCTTTCCAATCCGATTCTCAAATAGCAAGAAGAAGATGGCTCAGAAAGATCCATTATCAGATAATGGTGATGGATTTTTCCGAGATATGTTGTTTGGATTTTTGCATCATACTATTTGGAGCATTAGGATATTGTTTTGTCAGGGCATTATATTGGCATAATACTATGTCCTGACAATATTATAATATGGGGGTACTATGTTATTGCAATATTATGTTGTTAGGGTATTATGTTGTTGTGTTATCATGTTATTGCAATATTATGTTGTTAGGGTATTATGTTGCTATGTTACTATGTTATTGCAATATTATGTTATTAAGGCATTATGTTGTTGTGTTATTATGTTATCAGGGTATTACACTATTGCAATATCACAACAGAGCTTATTTTATATACATGCCGATTATCAATACATTACAATCTTTATTAAGCAGCAAATACAACTTCACTATAACAATCTACATACTATTATATGATACAGATTGATATGTAATATCTGTAAATCAGGATGCCATAGTACAATACAGCATAAAACTTTCAATATTGAATATTTAAATTTCGGCAAATAACTAAATATCAGGTACTCCATTCACACGATATTCAACTCTGCATACAGGTTTGTCACAAACAAACTGATATTTACATTTTTCATCAGGTAAATATGACTCTATTTTATAGCTATAAATGGGCATGGAGCCACAATCCACTTTAAGTGGATTTTCTGTTCAAACGAACAGAGCAAGTTGTGTTTTTGTCCGACAGAAAGTATTCTGTCAGACAAAAACTAACTTGCCCTCCCTTACGGTCGGGGGATTTTCCTCCAAAGTCGGAAATATAAAGGATGAAACACTTTGTTATAAACAAAAAGATTATTAAGTATTCAATTTTCAATCATTTTACATATATCATATCTTAATTTTACAGGTAAAGGATTATTATCAAACATTTTCTTTAAATGTTCATTCATCTTTTTACCCTTATCGAGATATCCTTTTATTTTTTTCAATTGTTCAAGAAGCTCTATTTCATATCTAAAACAGTTATCAATTTTTTCTTGAACATTACCCTGCCCTTCAAATTTAATTGATCTATAACCATTACTCTTATATAATTCCCAAAAGTTCTTTACTCTTATCGTATATTGATTATCATCCTTACAATTTTCCAGGAACTCCTCAAAATTGCCATAATTTTCAAATATTTGGGCACAGAAAGGTTCAGGCGATACTGTATTATATTCAGGATTAGATGTTATTCCTTTACGAATGAACATACTAAAATATCCTTGGGGATTCTTTTGAATTTCATTTTTCATTATATCCAGTGCTTCTTGTCTTAAATAGATACGATGCGTTTTAGGATCCGTTTTACTTATACAATTATAAAATAACGTGAATCCATCTTCCGAAAATTTATTTTGTTCATTTTCAAAATGTTTTAATTGTATGTCTGATAAAACAGATAGTCCTATCAACAAGTCGCCTATTATGGCTTCATCACCATTCTCAATTGCTTCTTTAAATGATGATAATGCAGAACTTATAATAGCTGGATGTGTCGTATTAGACAAGAAATCATAAACTATATCATGTTCTTCTTGCCCAATAGGGTGTCGCAATTTCACAGCAAGATTTTTCTTGGTTAATATAGCCATCAAAAAATTCAATATATCAAAATATTTAATCGTCTTCGAGTTATAATCCACTACATCATATAAGTGCAACAGTGCTTTAAAATGCCTATTATCTATACCTCTAAGTTGCTGCAGATGAGGTACGATAGCATTATAAATTTCATCTCTTAGATTTCTAATATCAGATTTTACTAATCTCTCTAATAAACTATATATTTTAATATAGTCAAGAGTTCCACCCTCTTCATTGCTTTTATAAATCTGAGCCAGAAGTTCTCCTGTCTGGTTCTCAAACTCTAAGCTGTATTTATTTTTATATAGCTGATTGACCGATTCGATTATTTCTGAATCACTTTTTTCAGCCAAGGACATAAGCTCATCAACTGTAAGAACCTTGTCATCCAATCTATACATAAAATATTTATAATAGTTTCTAAGACTATATATTGCATTTGCCTTATCTCTATCGTTTCTAAATAAATACTCTAATATATCTGACACAATTTCAATCTGTGTATTATCTAAATATTCCTGAAGAGTTTTTTTATAATCTTTATCTAATGAGAATTCATAATCCGACACTTGTAATAATATAAAAGGCTTATTGCATAGAATAGTATATACATCAAAATATCTATATCTTAGCAATTCCAGAAAGAATAAATCTTGAAAACAGACTTCGTTTTCTGCACTCTGATCTTTATATGCTTTAGCTAATAAATAAAAAGAATTATGGAAACGGATAACGTCTCTAATAGTATGTAACACTTGAGTTACCAAGTTATTGTTAATTATACTATTTGTGGGATCATTAGGACGGTAATAAACCATATTAGTAATCCTAAGATCGCCTTTCTCCAATCCCCATATTGCATTTATTGTTTCTTGAAAACGCGTCAGCAGTTCATTACAAAGAACTCTCTCCTCACTTTTTGGTAATGACATCTCCACATTAAAAAACTTCTCTAAATAACGGTCAGGAGTATTAATTCCATTGTTCTTCAATGTTTCACATACATAATTCTTGTCATAGGCTACTATAAACTGAATATATGGGAAGTTAGCCGTATTCCTTATCAAACGTAAAACCTCCTTTATTTCTGCTGCGTTCAATCTGTCTATATCATCTATGAAAACAACAGTCTTATGTTTTGTCCTTTCAAGTATTTCTTTTATAAGCTCGTATGGATTTTTATCTTCATTGAAAATACCATGTAATGATTTTCCTATAATCTTTAAAGGTTTTCCAGATTCTTCATCCAATAGCAATTCAACGTATTGATCTATGGTAGATGAGATGTTTGGAATATAGTTGCTTAATTCATCACGTAGCATTGCAAAGAATCCCTTTACAATGGAATCTGATGTATCATTCTTCCACGGCTCAAATATAATGACACTTTTGACCGAGTTGTTTCTACTATACTGTTCTTTTATGATATTAATAAAAGTTGTTTTTCCGCTTCCCCAAATACCAGTTATAGAGAATGTAAAACTTCCTTCTTTATAAAAACATGACCCCAAGGTTTTGTATGCAGATTCGCATACAGCCTTCCTTTTATATGAATCCGCTACATTATTTGTCTTTTCAATCTCAAGTTCTGGCTTGGCATTTTCAGCAGCCTTTTTATGCTTTAATTGATAACAGATATAACATTCCCATAATATAGGAACTATAATAATAAAATTACTCCAAGCTAAATATCTACTATAATCACAAATCAATACATAGTCCCATTTTCTGGAGAAAAGACAAATACAATATAGTAAAGTTCCAATTACAACAACTTTACATCTATTCATATTTATCACTTCCGTTTCCTTGAGATTATGATAATAATATGCAGATATTATTACTGAATAAATGGCAATAATCCACCATGTGTTGTCTTTGATTTGAGATGCAATCGGATCAACCCATATCTTATTTATCCATGCTGTCCAAAAAGAATCAAAAATAAAGAAAGACAATAATATGGTTATACAACTCAACCATTTTAATGGTGATTTTCCGATATTATCCAATAGGTTCTTAAAAGTTATTGTTAAGTATATTCGAATAGCATTCCATAGTTTTTTAAATATTATTCGTAAGTACCTACAATTGGTTAATCTTTTTATCACTCTTTTCATCTGAACTATACATTTACAACATCATCTTCTGAATAATCATTTGTGTATTGGCATAAAAAGGTACATCAGTCTTGCCCAAAACCGTAGTCGGCAAAGTAGAAAGTTCTGCAAGATTATCCATAGGTACAAGTACCGTCTTTGCTCCGTTTTCCGACAAGATCGAAACCTTATCACTGAAATTGATAGCACGCTCAATGGCTCCACCAATAGATATATTACCGATAATACCCAAAGCAGGCTTCAAGTTCTTGCTGAATACCGATGAAATTATAGCAGCAAAGACAGCTCCACCGATACCACTCTGTACAGCAGAACCTAATAAAGCTGTTACCTGAACCGTTACATCCATATTGGCAAACGAACGTTGTTGAGAAAGCAACATCTTCTCATTCGCCCTCATATAGTTATATGTATTCTTAATATCCTCTTTGACAGCAGTTGAATTCGTTCCGCTGATGTTCAACTTTCCATTACCTGCCATTGTGATTACTTCTATCTTTACCAAAGCAACCTTATCTCCATCCGAAGTAGCAGAATAACATGTTCCTGGAGGTAAAGGAGAGTCACCGATCAATCCACTACCTCTTTCTTCCGGCACTGGAACGAAAGTCTCTTCCTGTGTTTCCTTATCTATATAAGAAAAATTGGTGTCCCAAAACTCCATTCCACCTATGCGTTTCAACTGCTCTTTTACCCTTCTACGCATTTCAATTGCCCATTCCAAATAAACACGCACATCTTCCTTAGTGTACTTTCCATCTGGATGCAACAGTTTGATAAGTCCCGAAACAGTTTTACGAACCGGTTTCGTATCACGCTGACGCATTTGTGAGCCTAACGTGAAATACTCATCTATAGCATTAGTATAATTGTCTTTTCTCAAAGCATGAAGCATTTCACTGAAGAAGTCCGTACTGAAGCCAAAATGATTAGTGAAATTGGCAGGTGCAAATTTCATTATTTCCCATCCCGGCAAGAAAAACCCTATACGATCAAGAAATGCCGTATCATCCGATATCTTATCAGAGAAAGGACTGAATAAATGACTGGTCTGTAATACTGTTTCTACCGGCTGATTGATATTACCATTCAGGATAATAGAAGCATTAGCTGATTTCTCACCAGATTTTCCGGCCCTTGAGAAAGAACCCGATTCCATGTAATCCTTCATCAACGGCACCACTTCACGGTCTTTAAACAACTCATCTGTAGATTCATCGAAACATACGGCATCCCATTTACCCATTGCTCCGATCTGACCATTGGAATTATTCACAAAAAGAGAGGCAGCCGTACCTTGTCCTCCGGAAACCAGCATAGAGTATGGTGACAACTCCTTGAACACGTATGATTTACCGGAACTTCTCGGACCAAGTTCAGCCATATTAAAATTAGCTTCCACCATAGGAATGAAACGTGAAAGAAGAAGCATCTTCATTCGCTGTGTCATACCTTCCGACTCCGGTTCATAACCACCGCTACGTAACAACACATTCAACCATTCTTCATTGGTAAAATTCTTTCTGTTGTTGCTTATTCTGGACATATCAAAGCTCGATAACTGGATAGGTCGAACTTTGGATACTACGAACGGATACAGCTTACTGCCAATTGCCAAAGTAGAGTCATACGTTATATCCACGATAGCCCATATTCCCCCCATCATCATCTTTTCATGTTCCGTAACAATCCTGTCATCAATATTTGCATCTCGAATATTCAGGTTAGAAAGTTCTGCCCAATATTTATCCTTAGAAGCATCCAAACGGACAGAAATCTTATCTATCACTTTGTAAGTACCTTCTTCCCTTATCTTTGCCTGTATCAGATTAGCTTCATCCGGATTGACATAATGTTTGCGGAGTACATTTTTCACATTCTCAACCCCTTCCTTAATTTTCTGTTCATCATCCGTACTGCATGAATTTGCAAGCAAATATTCCAACACAAAAACCGGCACATTAGCACCACCTTTTACAGAACGAACCACATCTTTCCGAACTACATATCCCTGAAACTGGTCCAATAATTTTTTATCTAATTCCAACATAATACCATCTTTTAAAATAAGTCATCCAAGTCTCGTGACACTGATTTTTTCACTTCACAGAAATCCACTTGCTGCTGTGTCTGAATATCCACGACCACCACTTTTACATTTCCAGTTGCTGCCAATGCAAATTCAGCTTCCTGCACAGATGAAGGAGTCATTCTATATACCGAAGACGTACTCAGCAAAGTTCCATTTCCATAAATCTGAATCACCACTTTTCTTTCTGCCTTAAACAAAGTATTCTCTACACTTTCAGCCTTCAGCTTAACTGTAAAATAAGTTCCTGTAACATTCTGCAAAGCTGATTTGTTTACGATGGATACTCCTAAAGACTCCTGATTTTCATTTACAAACTCATAAGCCGGAATAATACATTCCTGAGGAGTAAATCCACCATGTGCGTAACCGTAAGCACCTTTTGAAACGAACGGTTTGTCCGACTTAGCATAATACTGATATTGACTCTCCTTATACTTCTGGCTCCAAACGATTATATTTTCATCTTCCAAAGTATCATTTGCCAGACAGAACCTTTCCTCCGATTTGATTATATCTCCATCCGGAACCGGAATTTTATCCGCTTCATCCAATATACCGGTTATCACAAATCCATGATCGGCCGTAAGATACACTTTACTATAACCCATACTAAAGAGTTCATTTACTTTTTCTGATACAAAAGCCTCGTATGCATTTATATCTTTCAATCCAGCCAGTTGTTTCTTTTCGCCAACCTGGTCTATATCACCGAACATCAATACTAACTTATTTGCCGTCACTCCGCTGTTGAGCTTTTCCAGTTGGATAACCTCAACATCAGGGATTAAGGTCTTCAGATTGTTATATCTTGTTTGGGCAACATCTTCTACTTCCGCACAACCGAAAAGCGAGCTCATGCCATTCTCCGTTACAGATGGAAGCTCTGCAAAAGTCACATCTTTCTTTCCCTTAACCTTAATCTTATCAGCTATGGATTCTGCTATTTCAAGCCTCAACCCGTCACAAACTATTACCGCTATCCGTCCGTTTCCGGAAATTCTATCAGCTATAAAGTTTCTTTGAGTTGGTTTATATCCATCTATAACCCCAAACCAACGGTCAAGCAATTCTTTATTATATTGTTCGTATCTGTATTGATATGGACGCAATAGTTTTTCTTCCTGGAGCCATGCCACATACAGATGCCTTATGGCTGAATCCAAAGGAGCAAAATGTGATTGATAATAAGTTGCCAGTTGAGAAACGGTATTGATTTCATAAAGCTTCTCATTCTTGAAGTCAAGCAATACCTTTACATCCTTCAACCATTCAACCTTATATGCTTCTGCTTTCTTACTTTTAGTTCGATTATGGACATATTGCCGGAATCCGATAATATATTCATTGTTCTCCAATGCAGCACTGAGTTGCTTGAAAAACAGTCTGTCCAACTCAATAAGACAATGATCCGGATGAGTATCCAATACAGACACTCCTTGAGGTATTTTATATTTCTCGATGTAATTCAGTAAAGGCTCCCTCATTGAATTACTGTCCACACACTTATAATAGATTTTCAAAAGCCTGTCTGATATGTTATTATGAATCAGTCCGTCAAAGATTGTATCAGCTACCGACTGTGCCAATATTTCCACCGGCTGTTTTGTCTGTGGTTTTGAGATAAGGCTATAAACTTCAGATTCAAAGATCTTCCATACATCTCCATCCATATTCTTTTTAATCTCTTTAGGATGATTCAGCAAATCTATTACCAGTCCGTCCGTATCCAGTGGTTTGATTATTCCCTTACTTACCCCATGCCACCAATTCAAGTCTTTTCCCTTACTTAATTTGGCAGCCATCAGAAGTTCCTGCTTTCCTAATTCAGTATTTTCCTTTATACCTTCAAACAGATGTTTTCTGATATAAGCCTCCATATCATCCAACACAATACAACCGTATGTTTCCGCGTACTCTAACAGAAAGCATAAGGAGTCTGGCGTATTCTGCTTATAGAATACCACCTTCTTGCCTATACAGTCTTTTTCAGCTTTGTATCTCGCCTCAATTTCATCTATTTCCTCATTGCCAGTATTGATCACCACTACATCCGAAGGCAAATAATCCAACAGGAATCTGCCTTCTCCTAAAGCATCTGTCACTACCACACGGTCATGTACAGCCAATACTTTATTTATATCGTTTTGAAACCATTTATCAATCATGATTTTCTATATTTAAAGCTTTATCTCTTTCATTTCTCTCTTTCAAAATCGATTTTATCTCTTTCTTTATTCTCAATTTCGAAAGAGAGAATATTCCTAATAATCAACATATTACAATTCATATCTTTTATTTCTCTCTTTCAAAATCGATTTTATCTCTTTCTTTATTCTCAATTTCAAGAGAGAGAATATTATTTCTTAAGCCTATATTTTGTCCATCTATTTTTACCTGTAGATTCCAAAATACCTTCTTTTATCATATTATCCAATTGTTTCCACAATTTCTGATAACTAATCTCATCTCCTATTCTCTGCTGAATATCCCTTAAAGAAGCACATTCATATATTTTCAAGTCTTCGATAATTAATTCACGAAGTCTATAAGGTTCTATTCTTTTCAAGGATGTCTGTCCTTTATAACCACTTTCTTTAAGTATATGAGAGCAAACCCGATATTCCTTTCCCTTCTTTCTACCTGAAGTTTCTACGATACCGTCATCCACCAACTTATCAAGCCAAGGAGAAAGCTCATCGCGGTTTTTCAGATTCAGCAATTTAATCAGATCTGCAGCCGAAAGACTTTCATGCTGTGCTATCAGTCCTAAACAGATAATCTGCTTCTGTCGGAGTTCCGTCACCTGCAAAGCATAGCGGATTACTTTGATGGCTTCCTGACTGATGATTCGTCTTCCTACTATAGCCTTCACATAATCATCTCCTTCCTCCACTTTCGGAATCTGTTTTCCATTGGACAGAAGCACTTCATACATCTTGTCATATCCGGAACCTTCACGCTCCATCATTCGCAGGGCATAGCACAGATTGGCAAAATGCTCGTTTCTCTTCACTGTTTTATGAAGGATATTCTGCGGAGTTACTCCCAATGGTAATGCTCCAGGATTGACCACTTCAATCCTGTCCGGATGGATATTGATAAATATATCTCCTCTTACCGTATAAGGGCGGTGCACCAACGCATTACAGGTCAATTCTCTGACTACCGCTTCATCATACGCAGGAATTTCCTTGCGGAACAGTCCGTCGCTGATTTCATTGCTTTCCCTCCAAACAGGCACATTGTGCCATATAGCTTCAATGATTTCCTGAGGATTCTTGGAAAAGTCATCAATCAGGTATTTCCAGACCTTATCCCCATACTGGTCAAACTGAATACACTGCACCACAGGCGCATTCATCAGTCTGCCTCGTTGCGATTGGGTTCCGATAAAAAGTACTCCCAGGTTGGTCATTTTGTCCGACTCTTCCACTGTCAGGAAATAATAATCCAACAGTTCCTTATCTTCTTTCTGCTTGACAAAATCCGACACACGGTTTGAATTCCGTAAATTTTGAAGTAGCATATTTAATTTCTCCTTGTCAGCATCTTTCCAGCTCCATTTGCTTTCCTCGTCTTCCCAACGATAATAACCTTTTTCAGCCGAAAGACGGGTTATGTCGTCTCCTGTAAGCGGTACACTGTTGTCGCTTACACGAGTGAAATATTTTCCGGAGGTAGTAGAAGCAGAAGAAGTCCCACGTGCTATATGCAGACGGATATACTGCCCGCCGTTTTCATGTGTCAGGATTTCGGCATGGGCAGATACATTCAGTGTCTTGCCACTGATTTTGTTTTCCAAATTAATGGCTATGTCTTCTGAAACCTTCTGGTCTGCCGGTGGTGCATCTGCATCATCTTCTATGCCATAGTCTATCACTCCACCTTGAGCATTACTGAAAGCCACGCAATCTTTGGCCACTTCGTTCCAGTCTGCACTCTTACCGGTAATCTCACGAAGAGACTTTTTATCGTATAGTGAATTTTCCTTCATACCTTTTCTTTTTAGTAATCCTATTACCAATCAGCATTCAAGTATTTTTTGAGCTGTCCGGCATTCAGCACCTCATAGCTCAACAAGCCTGCCTTCTGCAAAGGAGCAATGTTCTTGCCTACACCGTCATCCAATTTCGGATCATAACCGCTTGCCAACAGTTTATCTATCTTTTCCGCAAACGCTTTCAGCTCTTTCAACTGCTCTTTCAGTTCTGCTGCTTCAAGCTGGCCATTGGCGGTACTGATATCTACACCCGAAAGACGGTCGTTCAAGGCAGTTTCCCTATTGGCTATATAGACACTCTTGATACGGAACACGGTATCACGGCTCCATTTATAGATACTGATATACAGTTCTATGGCATGGTGCGTACCACTTGTCAGATGCCATATAAACGGAGTCTTTGGCAGATACATAAAGAGATTCAGATGATCGCTCAGTTGTTTGAAGAACTTATCCTGCAAGTATTTATCCAATGGAGTTCCGAGCAACTGAATAATCTGTGAAATCTGCGCCGAATTATATCCGCGCTCCACCAATTCCTGCTCTATACGACCAGCCAACTGTTCTTCGCCCATACGTTCCGTTAAAGGGATTACCCCATCATCATCTTTCGCCAAAACACTACGGATTACGTCTGTTACCAGTTCAAAAGCCAATACCTGTGTACGTTGTGGCGGCAATATGCCAGCATTTCTAAACTGATACCATACTTCTATCGGGTTCATCTTATGCTTGATGCAGAATTCTTCCCATCCGTTGTTATTCTGATAGAGTGATTCAAAGTCATCAATATGCGGTTGATCTTCGTTTATCTCCAATGAGTCGATATGCTCTAAAACTTCTTGAGAAGCAGGGAATTCGGTATTGGTTGATAGCCATTCTTTGTAGGCTGCTTTAGCTTGTGAAGAAACACTGTAATCACCAACTGGAAGACCTTCTTTATCTATAACCATTTGACGGTCATGAATCGATAGTTCATAAACATCAAATACAACCACATCTATAACAGATTCATTTAAAAGTACAAGTGTTAATAAAGCACTTTCATTTTTATAAAAGGTTGCTATGCAATCATCTATGTTATTCAAATTTGTTATTGGGGAACCTTCATAATTAATCTCCCTTATAATATACTTACATAAATGTCTTTTTATATTTACACAAGATTCACTTAATGAATATAAAATTCTACCGTGACAAACATCAGGTGATTTATATGGCATTCGTTTTATATCTCCAACTGTCGTATTTACAGTAGGGTTTAGACAACCAAACACATAACTTCCCAATGAAGAGTTTAAGATAGATAAAAGAATATAAACATTCACTACATCTGAAAATATAGACCTAGAACCAGTATCAAACACAGAATCCTTTGGAAGATATCTAAAACTTACTCCCTTAGACCCAGCACCTGTAAATGTTATTCCTTCTTTAAAATAATATTGCTCATTATTAGGAGTCGCTTTAATATCACCTTTTAAATATGTTCCATTTTCTCCCCACAATAACACTAACCACAAATTTCCATACCATTTACAGAATTCTCCACCTTTAGCATACATAGGATACATCAGAGAAGCAATGTGTTTTTCATTTTTCTCCCACCAAAATCGTAGAAATTTATAATTATTAGCCGTTTTACATCCTTCCACAATATTACTTATTTCATTAAAAGAACAAGTATTAAATGCTTCTCTAAACTCATCCGAAATCCAATAAATAAAAGGATAAGATTTTATTCCTTTTAATTTTGATTGAGGTAGTTGATAGACACGGGCATTCTGTCTTCCGATGCAGAAATCATAATATGCATCAAACAAAACGTCCTTGCGTTTCATTTCATACAAATCATTCAATTTAATAAATGTAGATTCCTCTTGTCTAACAAATTTATCCAAAATAAAGATAGCACTATCCACACGAGCTGACTGAGAAAATAGACCTAAATACCCCCATTCAACAAATAAAGAAATATAAGTTTTCTCAACTATATATTTACGCACATCTTCAAATGTTTTAATATACATGAAAGTAGGAGGGTTTATCATACCCACCTTACCATCATCACCTGCCAGTTCACAGCATCTTTTGATAAAACAAGCATAAAGATTGGAATTAAACTTCAATGGTTTGGAGTAATTTATACTCACAAAATTTCTCAATTCATTCCCAAAATCTCCACTATCTGTATAAGGAGGGTTTGCTACAACCACATCAAATTTCGTACTTAGAATATCCAAAAAAGTAATGGCATCGTTCGCCTTTGACAATGAATATTCATTGCTGCCTTCTCCTGTCCACTGATGAACCTGATTGCGCAAAGTAGTAATCATCTGATGCTTGAAATCAAACATATCCGCTTTCCACTGATTGGCAAACATATCCGTAGAATCTACCGGTAGCAAGGCATCCAACTGCTCTTCCACTCGAATCAAAGATCCGAATTTATAAGCAGAACGTAAATCTTCCCAAATAGAATGGATTGTTTTTTGTTGTGCTTCATTCCAGTCTGAACCCAACATGAAAGCAGCTTCGACCTGGTTATACTCTGGAAGTTCAAAATGTGTACTTACCACATGCGTATAGGCAGGCATAGCTCCTCTACGTCCTTTCAGTTGCATAGCCTTAATAAACAAAGCTATTTGGGTAAGCTGTACTGCACGTTCATCCAAATCTACACCATAAAGGTTGTTTTCCACAATCAGTTTCGGTATATCCCTGCGTGAATAATCAGCATCATACTGGTCTATCTGGTTCAGGTACAAATCATAGAACAGTGAAAATGCATAAATCAGAAAGTTTCCGCTACCACAAGCCGGATCTATAAGTTTGAATTCTTCCAGCTTCTTCGGATGACGCATTTGTGAAGTAGGCGCATTAGCAATCAGATATTTCACCTCACCATCTTCATCATAGATAAAATTACTCTCCGGATACATTTCCAAATACATCTTTCCCAATGTATTGTCCACCAAGAATTTTACTACCCATTGAGGAGTATATACCTGGCTCTGTAAAGAGACCTTGTCATATTCTGTTTTATCACCGGAATCTTTTAATGCAAGTTTCTCTACTGTATTGAAGTTCTCGTACAACCAGCCCAATATATCATCGCCTTTCCAAATATCCGCACCGCAATCCGCATCCTGTTCTATTTCGTTGAAAGCAGTAATAATTTCAAACAATTCATCGGCTGTAGGCAGCATGGCGTATGCATAATCGGGGCTATACAAAGGGATCTTGTAATTTTCGGAAAGCTCCTGAAATTTATCTTCCAGGAAATGCTTCAAGCCCATACGTTCCGCATTCCGTTCATCCGTATGTTCTTCCAGCCATTGTTTATGTGCATACGAAAGGTTTCCATGCTCCACACGGCGACGGATTACTTCCGGGAAAAGCTCCCTGTCTTCCATCACCTTCAGAGCTGCCAGACGATTGAAAAGCGTGAAGGTACATTCATTGATGGTTTCCTTTCTCGCTTCTGCATAATCATTACCTAACGCCTGCTTATGCGTTGCTATAATAGCTTCCAGCTTGTTTCTTTTCTCTCTGTTACCTGTTGAAATATTTTCCGGAAGTTCTTTTTCCTCCGATGCTTCCAATCCCAAACGGGAAAAACGGTTGTCAATGGCCTGTTGTATCAGGCTGCGTATATGGAGTACATGATCTATCAGTTTCATATCTGTTCTTTATTGCTTTGTACTTAATTATCAAAATTCAAAATATCATCCTCACCAAACATATTCAGCATCGCCAACTGCTGTTTTAGCCAAGACCTGTATTCAGCAACAGAAGCGGTACCCTTCGGCAACTTCGCTTTCATATTGCGCTGTATAGGTTTGGGTTGTGGTGCCGGCTTATCTTCCGGAGTCGGAGTATCAGGTAATTTAGGAATATCCGGTTTTTTAGGTGCAGGATCTTGGGTTATAATCTCCGTATCCCACAAACTTACTTCCTGCTTGACCATACTCAAATTAGTAATCCTGTATTCAATGTCGCGCAACAACATACCTGTATTGCTACACTTCACGCTCCATTTATCTAAGTTTACTTTGACAGTTGCATAGCGTTTCCATGATTTTTCCAATTCTTCAATCTTGCGATAGAGTTTTGTATTCCATTCCTTAGGATATTGGTCTATCTGACTCTTCAGTTCATCTGTTTTAGCAAATAAAGCCAAAACGTCTTCACACAATAATTCGGCTTTATGCTTCATTACATCGTAATAAATATCCTTAATGTCCTGAGTCAGTTTTTTCATTAATGGAGCATTAGCCACCAAGTCCTTTTCACGTGCTTCTTCAAACTGTTCTTTTCTGCCACGAATCAGGTTCATATCATTTCCTGTCTTGTCGAATTCCTCCGTCACATTTTGAATAAAAGCACGTTCTTCTTCAATAGCCTTAAACTCAGAATCTATGAACTTCAAATCTTTCTGTACCTGTTCTACCGCTTTGATATAATCATCCGCTTCCTGAAGGAATGTACGTGCGGTAGCTATATAATTGGCATCCGTTACAGCTGCTGTATATTGACTGAATACATTACGTGCCTGAACAGAACGTTTGAACAGAAGTTCCATTTCATCATCGCCCATGATTTTGTCCTTTACCTTATCCATCATGCGTTTGGAAAGTGTACGGATGCAATCGACCAGCTCAAAATCATTCAAATTATAAGAAGGAGCATTGTCTCCGGTAATCTTCTTATACTGGCAGTCCTCTTTCAGAATATCTACAATCTCCTGACGATCGTTATAAGACAAGGATTTCATGACAGCCTTGAATGATGCTTTAGCAAAGTTACGGGTATTGTCGAAGATCTTAGCCTCAAGCGCATCCGATACAGAATGGAAGTCTTCTCCATTGAACTTGGCTATCAACTTGTTGCCACGGAATAAGGCAGCCACAGAAGTAATGATAGTTCCGAACTTATACCCTGTAGGAGGTGCAGAAAGTTCCTCTTCCAGTTTATCTCCAGTACAGTACGACTTGCATTTCTCTAAAATCTCTGTTGCCACACTTAAATTCTCACCGATAAACTTTCCGGCAGAATCGAAGAAACGAAATTCCTCCGAACCGCCAAACATGGTAGTCAGCTGAGTACTGTTTGCCGTAAGCACTTTAACTGCCAATGAATCGGATAAAGACGCTCCCAGTCTCTTATAGAAAATATTTCCAAACATCTTGCGCTGGAGAGATTCTATTTCTTTCTGGTAGTTGGCATCAGTCAACTGATAAATGTTAAACAGATAGACTGCTGTTCCTTCCGTATATGATTTATTAATCAATTCAGTAAGGAATTTCATCTTTTCTTCCTTAGTAGAAACAATATTATTTACTACCTTCTTCTCATCGGCTGTATGATAGGTCTTGGTTTCGATATAATCTATCTTCAAAAGTTCCTGTGCACGATTAAAGATTTCTGTTCCGTAAACAGATGAAGGGATGATACTTATTATACCCTTCTGGCTCTGTGTATCCTGTTTTACAGAAGCCACAAGCTGTGCATGATCTTCATGAAAGACATCATAGAAGCTGACTTTCATATATTTTTCTCCTGCATTTACAAAATTCTCTCCAAGAGAGCTTTCCACACAGAAAGGTATAGCCTGTCCATCCGATGTAAGTGTCTGCGAAATTTTGATAATTTTCTGCTGCTTCAATATCTTGGTTATCTCGGCACGAACACGATAAACTTCAGCGGAGAATGAATTCATATCATCGATAATCTGCTGTTCTATCTGGCTGGTGATACGATACTGATTACCGGATGTAATCAAGACATTACGCTCTACCAATATTTCAAGTGCCTTCTTTACTTCAGCAAGCACACTGTAATAGTCTTCCGGTCTGCGGACATACGACTTGGTGATATTTTCTATTGTAGTATAAGCATTGGCTTTCTCCAGGAAATGAATGGTTTGCAACAAAGCCCTTCCTTCTACATACTTCATACCTTCTTTACCGATATGGTTATCTGCCTGTTCATAGCGCATACGCAATGCTTCCGGAATATTTTCCTCTGCCTGACGACATAGTTGCGTAGCATTGACATGCGTAAATACGTCCGCTTCTGTCATAGCTTCTTTTTTCAATACATCGAATACAGAAACCAACATACCGCGAGTACCGATTTGAGAAGTTACCGTATCTCTTGAACCGAACAGAAAATACTGCAACAGTTTGAACTGATGCTCGTAGAACGGATAATAATCTGCGTATGTATGCTCATCTTTAGTGGCATTCAAGGAAACACCGGCAATATGCGTTATATCCTGAATCATACCGTTGTTTTTATTATAATAAGCTTCCAACTGTTCTTTTCCTGAATCAGTCTTAGCCAAAAGTCGCTTACGGATAATAGTGTCAATTTCCTCTGCAGCTATAGGAATACGGGTCTTGAATCTGGCTTCCACCTTATTAAGCTGATGAATATTCAGTCCGGATGCATTCAATACATCATTAAAGGCCTGTTGTGCGATACCCACAGTCCATACTCTGTTTCCAAGAGAAGACAAGGCTTCCGAAAGTCCTTCCAAATCCAAAAGATTAATTTTTTTCTGACTTAAAGCTTCGCTCATTTCATCAATGAAAAACACGATTTTCTTTTCCGGATAATGTTCCAGATAAAGACTCAAATCTTCCTTCAGTTTTGTAGCATCGTATGTTTTTATTCTTTCATCAATCAATTTGCGGGTTTCTTCATATTCATCTTCTGACATGAAAGTAAGAATGGCTTTTTTAAGAGCCGGAACTGCTGACATTTTTTTTCTTATGTCATACCAGTCTTTTCCTGCATTCTGCTCCTTTACTGTAGCTAAGAACTTGTCATATCTGTTTTCAAGCATCAGATTGAATTCCATCATTCCAATCCAGTTACTCAGAAAACCCAAAGATAACAGGAAATGGCTCATAGCCATATACGATATGCCATGACTGGAATCTACTTTAGCACAGTCGAACAGAGTAACCTGATAATCTGTCTTATCCAATGAACGTATCTGATTCTCTATGATTTCCTTATTCTTAAGACCAATAAGTTTAGGCATAAACCGGTCACGCATAGGGGTTCCTTTAATAACAGGGTTGGCTATCAGGAAACCTATCATCTTTGCGAAATATGATTTACCGGAACCATAAAAGCCACTAAGCCACACACCGGATTCCTTCATATCTGAACAGAATACATCAAGGAAATCAGATAAATGTTTGGCAAGACTTTCCGTAAGGATAAAACCATCCAGTTCATCTTTTATATCTTCCTCATTTTGCGAATTCAAGTCAATGACATTCTTTATGTCGTTCTCCAATTCAATGGAGAGTATATCTTTTATCTTACTCATAAGACATCTTTAATCAATAGGTTTCTGATTTATTTTATTACGATACAGCGGTATTTGGAAGCAATCTGCTTACCCAAAAAGTTAATGTTATCTTTATCCACAGTAGCAGGATAAAAAGCAATCAATGGAAGTTGGGCTGACATCACAATCCGATGTTCCATAATATTGATATTGGAGAAGCCCATACCATAAATAGCACCTGTATGAACAAGAACAGGAATCTTATTCATTTGATAGGAATTTTCTATAGCTTTAATTATATAATAGAAGAAAGTTTCTTCATAGAAATTATCACTAAAGAAAACTTCATTTCCAAATTCCTTGTAATTCTCCTGAAACTGTTCTATTCCTTGTTCAGAAACAAACTCAGTAAAAAGAGTTCTTAAATCTATAAAAGAATATTCATCAGAATTAAAATTCTCTCTTGCATACGCTATATAGGCATCATCATCTTCAGGAGGATAAACAAAAAGGATGCTTCTTCCTCCATTTGCCTTACCTGTAATGCGCGCTATATCTGTTTTAAGCACTTCTCTCAGTTCTCCAAACAAACGATTATGCTCTATCTGAAATGTACTACTCATGGTCTATCAAATCTATGGTTACATCTTCACCCATCTGGCTGATCTGCCATAGTGAAAGATACTCAACTTTTTTTAATCTCTCGATAATGCTTCTCTTGTCCATAAACCCAAAGATGACAAATGGATTTTCCAACGTCCTGTTCTCAGGACATGTAACTATTATCCAACGGATAAAATAAACAAACAGCTGTCCTGTAATGATAGGATGGCATATATCCTTAGCTGTTTTACCTTCAGCCAGGTTCATTTTCTTAAGCATTGTCAGATATTTGGATGCTGTTATTTTCAAAGTTTCTTCCGACCAGTTCAATTCCCCCTCTTCCGTTTCCTTTATATGATGCAGCAAGCTCAATACATCTATAACAGAAAGAGAGGTCCTCCCCTGATATACAGCTCTCATAAAAACGTCCTTGGTCACTTTAGCAAAAAGAGCGTTACCATAAACCAACTGCCAAAACAATACAAGCAATTTTTCTCTTACAGAAAAATCATCTGAACTGATAGCGGAAAGAAACATAGTCTTCTGATCATCATTGGCAAACTGAAGAATGGAAGCTTTGATAGCAGCCAGGAATCTATTAAAGGTTTTATGTGTTCTGAAAGAAAACGCCTGCTCTGATTCTGACTTCTTACCTGTGTACTCGCAAATAAATTCAAGCATTGCTCCATAATCAGGAATACTACCCAAAACATTTATACCGGAATCATACTTTACTTTTTTATCATTGATTGCCATACTTTCATACCTTAGGAGTATTCAACAAATCCTGTACGTTCACTTCAAGCAGTGATGCTATTTTTATAAGAGTTTCCAAATCAGGTTGAGAAGAGTTAGTGCACCATTTAGACACTGTAGAAGGATTGATACCTAACTGTTCACTCAACCATTTATTGGTACGTTTCTTCTCAACAAGAACCAATTTCAGTCTATTTATATCTTGCATAAAGTCATTATTGTTATTATGAGCGCAATTTAATGAAAAGTTTTCATTTTAAAGAAAAGAAGTCCTATAAATATTTCTCCCTTCCATCAAAGATAAATCCCAATCCTGATTTGCCAGCCGCATTTATTTCTTTTTTCAGGAGAATTTTCCTTATGGCTTACGCCATGAAAATTCACCTGAAAAAGAATGCGGCGGCAAACGGATTGGAATTAAAGGAAAGATTACAGGGATTAACTGCGACCGACGTGACGCATAGCCGTAAATCAAAGGCGGCTATCCTTATATCCCATATACGACCTCACAATTACAGTGAAAATCCACCTTCCCAAATAACCAAACATAGTCTGCTTATAAAATCCCGAAATAAGACAGGGATTTCAGCTCCCTCCGATCTGCATAGTTCAGTTGCTTCGCTATGACATCTGATGTAATATAATGCACTTTGATGATAGTCTCTTGTGTTCCACAGCCTTCTATTCTATTTTTGTACCAACCACTTAAACAAATGATTATGGAGATAGTGAACATAGAAGCCAGTGCATTTATGGAAATGAACGACATATTGTTCAAGATAGAAAAACAACTGAAAGGACTGAACTCTTCCAAATCTGAACTGAATGAATGGTTGGATAATCAGGATGTATGTATTCTTATGAATATATCAGACAGAAAACTGTTGTCTTTAAGACAGAAAGGGCTAATCCCCTTCAGTCGTATAGACAGAAAGATTTATTATAAAAAAGAAGATATTCTAAGCTATGTAAGGAATAACCTTAAAACATATACAAATAATGGAAATGGGACAGCAGGTATTGAATAAGGATAGTAATGAGGTCAAGAGATTTATTGAAGCCATGGAAGGTATATCCAAAATGTTGGATGCAAACTCTTTAATCTACAGACCTATATTGGACGGGAACCGCTATGTAACAGAACAAGAGTTATCAAAGGCTCTCAAAATTACAAAAAGAACACTCATTGAATATAGAATGAATGGCAAATTGCCATATTACAAAATAGGAGGAAAGATTCTGTATAAGGAACAGGACATTATAGATATATTGGAAAGAAACAAAGTTTTGGCATTTGAATGACATTTCTTAAACCACTAATAATCAAAAGATAAACTTTATAAAATAGCTTGTAGCTACCCCTAAATAATCATATAAATATTTGGAGGAATAGAACCGAACACTTACCTTTGTAAAGTCAAAGGATGATTAACGAGAATCTATCGAAAATTGGTGAATTTGGCATATGGCTGATTCAGTGGTTCGGGGATTTTTCCAAAGATATTAAAGTGCTGCAAATTAGGACTTTGAATAGTATTATTCGATTCCTGGTGGCACCACTTTTAAAAGACTTCAATTTTGGTAAATCCCTGAAAATTAAACATTTCAGGGATTTTATTTTTCTCCTAATCCGCATATTTTTGGCAGAATTACGCACTTCCGTAGTGCTAAATCGTGGACAATTTTAGTCTCGAAAAAAATGTCCACGAATTGCATTATAAGTCGTTGATTGTCTTATCGTTTGATTCTAGCTATTCTGCACGATTCAGTAACTTTAAACATTAATTTTTAGAGTATGAAACGACAGACTTTCAACGTACTGTTCTTCATCCGCAAAACAAGAACAGTAAAATCAGGAGAAACACCTATCATGTTGCGGATAACTATTCAAGGTCAATTAGCTGAAATGCAGCTAAAACGAACCGTTAAGCCTGAACTTTGGTCGCAAGCCAAAGAACGGTGTACAGGCAAAGATTCTAAATCAGTAGAAGTAAACCGTTATTTGGAATCGATAAAATTACGCTTGTATGAGATTCATCGGACTTTAGAAGATGAAAACAAACTTATTAACCCAATGGAGATTAAGAGACGTTTTCTCGGACTGGATGAAAAGCATAAGATGTTCTTTGAAGTATTTCAAGAACATAACGACAAATGCAGGGAACTGATAGGCAAGGATTATGCAAAGGTCACTATCTCCCGTTTTGATACATGCTTGAAGTATTTTAAAGAAATGCTTCTAAAACAGTATCATCTAAAGGATATTCCGATGAAAGAAATAAATAATGCCATCATTCAGGATTATATTCATTTCTTGAAATCAAAAAAGAATCTGCAAGAAAATACAGTTATCCGTTACATGAAAGTAGTCAAGAAGATTACTAATAGGGCTCTTGCAAATGACTGGATAGATAAAAATCCGTTTATGAATATCCATTTTCATGAGCAGGAAGTACATAAGGAGTTTCTAACCAAAGAAGAATTAGAAATTTTACGGACTAAAGTTTTCAATGTGCCACGTTTGGAGTTGGTACGTGATATTTTCTTATTTCAGTGTTGGACTGGATTAGCGTTCATAGATGTATCCGAATTGAAGCCTGAACATTTGGTAACAGATAATGAAGGTAACATCTGGATAAGAAAGGCTCGCCAAAAGACAAAAATCATGTGTAACATTCCACTCTTGGATATTCCGTTAGCTATATTGGATAAATACAAGGGCTATCCGCTTTGCGAAAAGAAAGGTACATTATTACCCGTTCCATGCAACCAAAAGGCAAACAGTTATTTAAAGGAAATAGCTGATTTCTGCGGAATTAAGAAGAACCTGACCACTCATACAGGGAAACATCATACAATCTCTATCTAATTGAAAATTAAACAGTTATTTCTGTTTAAT
>ERZ837910.2434-NODE-2434-length-22763-cov-3.427294_pt1 | contig 22763 bp, 18 predicted proteins | sample MGYA00519940_ERZ837910 | MGnify/ENA primary metagenome ERZ837910 (study PRJEB31850, sample SAMEA3708825) | human gut metagenome | biome: human gut; feature: human-associated habitat; material: faeces | place: China | collected 2014 ... | reverse complement strand
CTCCGCTCGTCACCTGATCCAGCCACTCCTGATTATCCAGATACCATTTCACCGTTTTCTCTATACCCTCCTCGAACTGTAAAGAAGGTTCCCAGCCCAATTCATTTTTCAGTTTCGTCGAATCGATAGCATAGCGCAAATCATGTCCGGCCCGGTCTGTCACGTATGTGATCAGCTTCTCCGATGCTCCTTCAGGGCGTCCCAGTAAGCGATCTACCGTCTTGATCAGAACCCGGATCAAATCGATATTTTTCCATTCGTTAAAGCCACCGATATTATATGTTTCGGCAACCTTTCCATTATGGAAAATAAGATCGATGGCCCGGGCATGATCCACCACATACAACCAGTCACGCACATTTTCCCCCTTTCCGTAAACGGGCAAAGGTTTATTGTGACGGATATTATTGATAAACAAAGGGATTAGTTTTTCCGGGAATTGGTAAGGACCGTAGTTATTACTGCAATTGGTTACAAGGGTAGGCATACCGAAGGTATCGTGAAAGGCTCTCACGAAATGATCGGAAGAAGCTTTCGAAGCCGAGTAGGGGGAATGCGGATCATATTTCGTGGTCTCCGTAAAAAAGGTGCCGTCAAACTTCAGGGCCCCGTACACCTCATCGGTAGAGATATGATAGAAACGTTTCCCGTCATATTGTCCGTCCCAGCTTACTTTAGCGGCTTGCAACAAAGACAGGGTCCCCATCACATTCGTCTGAGCAAAGGTAAACGGATCTTTGATCGAACGGTCTACATGGCTTTCCGCTGCCAGATGGATCACTCCGTCGATACTGTGCTGCCGGAACAATTCCAGTATCTTTTCAAAATCACAGATATCTGCTTTTACAAAAGTATAATTCGGCTGCTGTTCGATGTCTGCCAGATTGGCCAGATTCCCCGCATAAGTCAGCTTATCCAGATTAATGATATGATATTCCGGATATTTCGTCACAAACAGACGCACTACATGCGAGCCGATAAAACCGGCACCACCGGTAATCAATATATTCCTTTTAAAATCCATTATTTCCGTTTTAATTCATTTATACATTTCACAAGTGAATCCTTCCAGTAAGGAATGGTACAATCAAAATCCCGTTTCACTTTTGTTTTATCCAGCACTGAGAAAGCCGGACGTTTTACTTTACCCGGAAACTCATCCGAATGGCACGGCCGGATGTCACAAGTATTTCCCGATAAAGCAACGATCTCTTTAGCAAAATCATACCACGAACACACGCCCTCATTGGAAAAATGGTAAATTCCCTGATGTTGCCTGATTTTCCTGTTTCAAGGACATGAACGATCAAAGCGGCCAGGTCGGCGGCATAAGTCGGCGTTCCCACCTGGTCAAATACGACATTCAACTGCTCCCTTTCCACTGTCAAACGCTGTATGGTCTTTACAAAATTATTCCCGAAAGCAGAATACAGCCAGCCGCCTCATCTCATTCCCCAACTGTCCGTTGGCTCCGGTCACCAATATCCTATTCATAGAGATTCACATTATAGTCAAACCAATCACAGGCATCTTTCAGGCATGGATGGTGTCTGTCCTTTTCAGAAAGGATCACCTTAGCGGCCGGAATCCGCCAGTCGATTCCCAAATCCGGATCGTCCCAGGCCAAAGCCCCCTCACTTTCCGGTGCATAAAAATTATCGCATTTATACTGGAAAACAGCTTCCGTACTCAATACCGCAAACCCATGGGCAAATCCCCGCGGAATGAAAAACTGCCGTTTATTCTCCTCCGTTAATTCAACGGAAACATGCTTCCCGAATGTAGGCGATCCCTTACGGATATCCACCGCCACATCCAGTACACGACCTTTCACCACCCGCACCAGTTTGGATTGGGCATACGGAGGTTTCTGGAAATGCAACCCCCTCACCACACCGTAACACGATTTCGACTCATTATCCTGGACAAAAACGGTTTTACATACCTGCCGTTCGAAATCACGCTGTGAAAACGACTCAAAAAAATAGCCGCGTTCATCACCGAAAATACGGGGTTGCACGATGACAACACCCGGTATACAGGTTTCAATCAGTTCCATATTTTAATTGATAATATCACACGAATTCTCAGATAAAGCCCAAGCGATTTTTATCATTTCTCCTTTCCGGAAAACTCAGCCGCCAATTTCAGAAGATATTGTCCATATTGATTTTTAATCATAGGTTGTGCCAGTTCCCGCATTTTCTCCGGTGTAATCCAGCCTTGCCGCAAAGCAATCCCTTCCAGACAGGCAAGTTTCAACCCCTGCCGTTTTTCAATCACCTCCACAAAAGTCGACGCCTCACTCAATGAATCATGCGTTCCGGTATCCAGCCACGCAAATCCCCGGCCCAGCAACTGCACTTTCAACTCCTGATCCTGCAGGAAACGCTGGTTCACCGTGGTGATCTCCAACTCTCCGCGGGCAGATGGTTTTATGTTCTTTGCCACATCCACCACCTTATTGGGATAAAAATACAACCCCACTACTGCATAGTTGGATTTCGGCTGTGCAGGTTTCTCTTCGATACTCAACACATTCCCCTCTTTGTCGAACTCCGCCACGCCATACCGTTCCGGATCATTCACCCAATAACCGAAAACCGTCGCCTTTTGTTCTTCCTCTGCCGTCCTCACCGCCTCCAGCAGCATCCGTGTAAAACTCTGACCATAAAATATATTATCGCCCAGTACCAGACAAGCCGAATCTTCCCCAATAAATTTCTCCCCGATGATAAACGCCTGTGCCAGCCCGTCCGGACTCGGCTGTTCTGCATACTCGAAACGCACCCCGTAATCCGATCCGTCCCCCAGCAATCGCCGGAATCCGGGTAAATCCTGAGGGGTTGAAATAATCAATATCTCCCGAATCCCTGCCAACATCAGCACCGACACCGGATAATAAATCATCGGCTTATCGAAAATCGGAAGTAATTGCTTCCCCCTTTTGTAATAGGATATAAGCGGATCCCAGACCCTCCGGCTAAAACGATGCCTTTCATCGTTTATCATATTGTGTTAATATACCTCTATTGATTTTCCTTCTTTTAGAATCAAAAAACCATCCCCATTTATTAAAATATTTTATAATAGAACAAATATGATATTTAAGCAATTTCTTATTTTTATAAGACCCTTTGGCATACCCATGAAATACACAGACTCCCGGATAATACATTGTTTTCGACACTTGTCCTATCCGACGGCAAAGGTCCAAATCTTCCGCATACATAAAAAAACGTTCATCAAATCCACCAATCTGTTTTAATACAGAAACTCGTATGAACATAAAGCAACCGGACAATGAAGGAACTTCCATCTCCTTATCATATCCCAAAAACCGTAGTTCATATCTTTCATTTCTATATCTAATATATTTTTTACAGGGTAAAAAGCGTCTTCCTAATAAATCAAATGGAGTTGGTAATAACTTGCACAAATATTGCAATTCTCCGTTAGGATACAATACTTTAGGCATTACTAAACCTACATCTTCATAAGAATTCATAAAAAGCGTCAACTTCTCTATCACCCCACATTCAAAATAAATATCTGGATTTATCACAATATGATAATCTGAATTAATTTCCAACGCTCTCTGTATAGCCAAATTATGCCCTGCTCCAAAACCGGTATTTATAGGATTAGAAATATAACATATTTTGGGAGAAAAATTTCTAAAACTGTCCAAAGATTCATTTAAAGGAGAATTATCCACAAGATATATAATATTAACGATAGAAGAAATAGTACTTTTCAAAACCTTTTCTAATTCGAACACATTTGTCTTATAAACAACAATTGAAGCCGTAACCAACATTAAGAATATATTTAAAATAACTTATCTCAAAAAATCCAATAATTCTTTTATTTTATTTGAAAGCTTCAGAGATTGAACAACTTCATCGTAAGTGCCTTGTAAAAAATTCATTATAACAGTTGCTATAGAGTCTGAACTTTTAGGATCAAAAGTGATGGGGTTCACTAAAATATCATTAGCAAAAGGCAGATTAGATACTAATACTTTTAATCCTAACTGATTAGCTTCAATTAAAGGTAAACCCAAGGATTCTTTTAATGAAGGAAATAATAATGCTTTCGACCTTCCGTAAATTTCGAAGACCTCATCATGTGAAATTTTGCCCAAATTGACTACAGGATGAAAATCATACAAAGAATTTATTCTGGTTATCATCTCCAGTAATTTCGGATTTCTGTCATCAAGGGTCAGGGCTATCCTGAACTTCACCTGTTCAAGGGCCTTTGCTACTGCATCCAGTAAACGAACATTATTTTTATGATTATCCGATGAACCGGGATAAAAAAAGTCAAATTCCTTTTCACGGGTATTTTCTACCACCTTTACTTCCTCATAAAATGGTAACAACAAAGCCGGCTTTCCAAAATTCTCATTCAACAACCTCTGCATTTCTACTGTTTGACATCCGGTCACAGTAACCTTATTGATGAATAATTTAATCCAGAGATAATAAACAAACTTCCGCAAATTCAGACTTAACGTACTGTCATCCTTAGTCCATCGGGGTTTATTTACAAAAAAAAGATTATGAATATAAAAAACAGAATCCCGGTTTCTCACAAAAGGAGGTAAATTACAAAAATACAACACCTTATCCCGCTTCCGCATATATCTGAAAAAAGTAGCCCAAGGGCTGGTACGTTGGAGGATTATTGAATCTGACTGATACTTCTTCAATCTTTCATAAACAGCCTCATAAGCAATATATACCAAGACTTTCGTATTGCAACAGCTTAAATGCCTTAGCAAAAGTTCCAATAAGACAATTCCGCCGTTAGAATTAATCTGAGAAGCTTCAATAATCATTATGATGTAAGAATTTTATTTTACCAATTCTTCAAATTGACTGGCCACATTTCTAATATCGAAACCGGAAATATCGATCTTTTCTTCTCCGGTAAATTCATGGGCACAAAAGCGGACAAATTTTTGAGAATCAAAATTATTTTGGGACAAAGAAAAAATAGGACGTCCGCTCAATTTATAATCAATCAATTTACTGGGAATCTGATTTTCAGAAGCATTGTTTACATTAACGATAAAATCCATTGAACTTAAACAATAGATCAAATCTAAACGCGGAATACTATGCCTTAATTCCAACTTAGCACCCAACTTCCGGACATATGGTTCCAGACAAGAATAGCTGTCAGCACTGGATAAATTAGTATAGATGACAAAACGGAAATCAAAATCCAAGGAACATAAAAATTCAAACAAATTTTTGGGATTTCGTATATCTGAATAAAATAAACCGGCATACCCAAAAGTCGGAATCGGATTCCTTTGATATTCGGCCAAACGTATATCGTCAAAATTAAACCCTTGCGGAATAACTTTTATGCTCTTTTCCTCCTTTAACCAAAGATAAGAGGACACAGCCCGGCTGGTTGGAACAGTGACGTAGTCAAACCTGCGAAGTACTCTTTTTTCAATCCATTGAAAATATTTAGCTACTTTTATACTATGATTAAACCTCGAAAAAGGATCACCATAATCAGCAACATAACACCGCGCAACCTGCCGGTCCTTTATTTTAGAACTGACTCCCCAATGCACAGTAAAAGGTAAGCCAATTGAAATAAGCAGATCATACTGTTCATTAAAAACGAGTTTCCGTTTTAATCCGAATAAAATCTTCAACCAGGTATTGGTTGTAAAATAAAAAAGATATTTTCTGAATTCAGATTTATACCATTTCTCTTTTGTTCTATTTCCGGCTTTTGGAGAATCCTGTTGCATCCGGATTATATCCAGATTTACCAATTTAACCCCTCCCGTAGCCCGGGATACATTCACGCCGTCCCTGATAACAGAAGTCGTATTAAAAACACTGACCTCATACCCCCGTCGTACAAATTCCCGGGCCAACTCGGCCGCACGGAAAGCTCTCGGAGCAGGTATTGGCTCATAGTAAGCTGTGACTATCGCTATTTTCATTATATTTTTCTAATAAATAACCGGAATAAACACAGGCAAGCGCAGTCCAGTAGACAGGTAAAAGAGAGATACTTCTTGAAAATTGAAGAAATATAAAATATTGAATAAAAATCAAGGCAAAAAAGCTGTATCTGCTATTCAGTTTCAGTAACCTGTAAGCATACTGGAAAACTTTAAAATTAATATACAGGAATAGTACTCCACCGAGTAACCCGATAGCCATGAACACCTCTATAATCATATTGTGAACATAACCTCCCCGCAAATCACCCATCAACAATATAGACCTTCCGAAAACCGGATGTTCCATAAACATCCGGATTCCTTCCTGATAAAAAGCTCCTCTTCCTGACGCATTTTCTACGTCAAATGTGAAAATCGTCATCAGTCGGGAAATAAAATTACTATTCAAATATTCCTGAAAAAAAAGATCAATATGTCCAATATTCAAAATAAGCAAGAGAGCTACGATACAAATCCCCAGGATTGTCTTCAAGTTAATCCGCATAAAACAAAAAATACCAAGAATAGCAAAAAGGGCAACAAACGGACTTCTTGAATTAGCAATTCCCATTGAAAATAGCCCAAAACTTAAAGGTATCACTAACAACCAGCGCCATTTCCCGGAATAAAAACCCATCAGGCTAAAACAAATCAATACAAAAGTTAAAGCCAGATGTCCATATCCGACTGTATCTAAAAGCTGATTAGCCTCAAACCTACCTTCAAAAGCATTTTCCCCACTCATCACCAAAGCTATCACTGCCTTCAAAGAAACCAATAAACCGAGACCAAAAAGGGAAAAAAGTGTCCAAAGCATCTTTTTTAAATTGACAAGCCTCCAATTAATCCAACGGCAAAGCAAATAAGGAAGTATACACAAGAAAATATAATATATAATATACGTACTCCGATTGGCAAATGTCGTCTGTTCTATCTGTTCCAGATATATATTATAGACCATTCTCATCCCATACCAAAACATAAAAACATACATCAAAATGTCCAGATTCCCGATGTTGACCTTAGCTATCTGATCCCGGTAAGGAAATAAAAAAAGGAAGTAAAAACACGCTGTTAATATCAGAAAAACCCCGGACGTTATAACACTGATAGGAAGCACATTCCCCAAAAATGTCCTTACATCGAAAGCAAACAAAACTATAACCGCCAGAAAAACTAAATTCCGAATCCAGCCGCTATAACTTATTTTCGTACTAAATTTCATATTTCTCCAAAATCTCCGTAAGAGAACGAAAATGATGGCCCTTTGCAGCTAAATATTCTACAGCACGCAATGAAGAAAGAGTTAATGTTTTAGGATGGGCTACTATACTGACAAACGGTAATTCGCTTTGGGATACTTTTCTTTCAATCAGGACCGAATTTATATATCCGTCTAGCATAAACTGATTAAAATATTTCCCTTTTTGCAGGAAAGACACGAAACGCTTCCGGACAGAAACAGCAGCAATAACACTTATGCCTTTTCCATCACCAAATATTTCAGCATTTTTCCGGTTCATTTTGCGTCCCAGTGCAAATGCTATTTTTTCCCACCGTGACATATAATAACCATTGACAGGCAACTCTATTGTCTTTCCATTTTTATCAGGAATCCGCACATCATCCGAAAACCTGTAAAATGCGTTAGACTTTAGTCCGGAATAATCCAAAGCATGCACTTCTCCGTCTAATCGCATTCCGGGAACCACCGAAGAATCGACTTTTATTCCACAAATCTGAAAAGCAGAACGCAATTTTTCAAATGGCTCAACACACCATCCCCCGGCACGAAAGGCACAAACTGCATAATCGGGAACAGCTTTCCGTGCAATATGATTCAGAAGCTCCACCCCTTCCTGAAACAACTCAATAATCTTTTCTTCGGTCAAACTATTCAGTTTATAATGCTTATAGGACTGAAATACCCATTCATTATTTTCCTTACGGACATCCAGCCAATGAGGATGGAGATGTAACTCAATCCGGTGTCCACGGATTACAATTTCCTGAAGCTGGCTTTCAAATTTCCCATACAACTCCGCATCCTGAGGTATCTCCGATTTTTTAAGCAGATTCAAATAAATCGTATCAACAAAAAAAACAGCTTTCCCACCAATCCTTTCCAACACCTCCAACAGCTCAGCCGTCGGCTTCAAAAGAGAAACAGAAGCATCACCACTTTTCTGAAAAAAAAGCTCATAATCCAAAGTCAGCAGACAATCAGCCATACCAATCAATAATTACCCCTTTTCCGTTCCTGATCTATGACATCCCCACAATAATTCCTGCCCTGTTTAGCAGCAACCAACCAACAAAATAGCTTATATTTGAATTTATTTAGCGGCATCTTCCAGAGATACCCTTTTTTCAATTCTCCTCCGAAACGGCTCTTAAAACGCTGTATTCCTTCATATTTACTTCCTTCATCCGGATTGATACGCGCCCCGACAAAATCATAATACTTCACACCGCGTTCCTTCATAAGCTTCATGGCAGACCAATGCAATAAATTCATGGCACCGGCATGCGGCTTAACGGCAGAGCCGCCAAACATATAATAGGCAGAACGATTTTCACTCCATAACAGAATTGCAGCCCCCTGAAGTTCTCCCTCAAAACTCGCAACCCAATAATCAATATGTTTCACTCTTGATAAACCCTCCAGCATACCTTGACTGAGAAGCCCGATATGCTGGCGTTCCAAGGTTGACTGTATCAAAGCTTCACAAACACCCCGGTTTTCTACCCCACAACTCACCCTTACGCCATCTTTTTCAGCTTTTTTTATAACATTACGATGTTTCGTATGTAAATTGGCAAACAACGCATCCTCATCCAAAGATAAGTCCACCACGTAAGAACCAAAAAAACAATTTACCGAACCTTGAGGACAACAACTGAACAAAGCTGTGACATGTTGTGTCAGAATAAAATCTACCGGTAAATTCTTTTTGATAAATCCGGTAACTTCATTCAAAAGGTAACTTATCCTGTCCTCCGTTGTAACTCCGGAATCTCCCAGAGTAAACAATAAATACCTGAAAAACAATTTCTTTTTGATGTAAAAAGGGAGTACAAACGAATCATGCACGATATACCCCCAATCCTCAACCTCCTGGGCTTGCAAATATTCAGGAGTAGCCAACACCTCACCACCCGTAATTTCTGCGATTTCGCTATAATCCTTTGTTATCCTCATCAGGCTTAAAATCTTTAATTATTTTTCCTAATTCCATATCCCCCGTAAAACCATTCCATGAGCCTCTGATAAAATAAAGTTGATGCATCAGTTTCTCTTTATGAAAAACATTTCCGACAACACCTTTGAAAAATAAAAAAGAATGAAATGCCAATTGCTCCGCACTCCGCCAAAAACCAAAATGCTTTTTAGCCAGATACACCTTATTACGCCCCATCAGATAAGAGGTATAAAACATCCGATGTTTTCCCCCTCCGGCATTGAGATGTTGGTGCCAGGCTTTAGCTTCAGTTGTAACCGCCAAATTGACTCCCAATTTCTTAGCTCTTAACCCCATATCAACCTCATCGGAATACATAAAAAGCAAATTATCCTGTAAACCAACCTGCTCATAAAATTCCCTCCGCGCTAAATTCATTCCGCCCGCAACTGTTTCACAAACAAAACTGTTAAAACCAAGAGCATCACAGACTGAACCGACATAAGGTTCTTTCAAAAACAAATATCTGCTAATAAAACATCCGACACTCTCAATCACTTCCGAATCCTTCTTCAAAACTACAGGAGCTACCATTCCCAATCCCTCATCACGATACAAAAAATGATACAATTTTGTCAATTCTCCTGCCGGTAACCGAATATCATTACCGATTAACAAAATGGCATCCACATTTTTATCAGCTAAAGCCACCTTTATCCCATCATTATATGCATACGTACAGCCTCCGTTAGAGCTACGCCTGATAATCTTAGAGCAAGGAAAAAAAGTCCTTAATTTACTTGCATATTCCTCACACGAATGATTATCAACTACAATATGCAAATACAACTCATCCTTGTATTCCTGATAATGTCCAAGCCATTCGGTGAACTTATAATCATCATTATAAGTGATTGTTATGGCAGCTACATTCATATAACCTCAAATTTTCTATTGTATAATCCAACTTACTCCGATCATTCTCCAACGGCAACTCCAATACCCTTTTATACAATCTCTTTGCAGTAGGGACATCTGCAGAATACTCCATCAAATCATATCCGGAAGCAACATAAATTCCGGCTCCGGTCAGAAAACTCACCATTTCCGTTGCCACATCTTCATCCCGGGCAACCAGAACAATTTTATGGTTATTGGTTCCTTCCGCCCCCCGGGTTATTATCCTGAAAAAATGGCTGTTTTCAAACGCTTTATGAATCAACTGTGAAAACTCACAACGAAAAGTCTGCTTAAAATTCGCATATAGAATACCACCTAAAATTCTACTCTCAAAACGATTCATAGAATCAAATACCATATCTACCCGTTTTTGCAAATAGAAATATAAATAGGAAAATAATACAAAAATCCTGTATCTCTTATAAGTATATATCTCATACCTGTTAAAATAATAATTCAGATAAGCCAATACATGCATCCCCCAGTGATTCTTTCTTTTAAAAGAATAATTTCTATTCGATGTCCAAAAAAAAGATCCCAAATGGCCCGGTGTGGATTTCCCGGGAGAAAAGGAAAAAAAACCGGCATCTCCCCAAGTTCCCGCCAAACGTCCATTCAGCTTGGCTCCAAAACTCTGTGCAGCATCATCAATCAACTTAATACCAAAGTCCTTACATATTTTTTCAATTCCAGGATAATCGACCGGATTTCCATACAAACCTGCCACTAAAATACCGGAAACATCAGGATGTTGTAAAATTTTCTTTTTTATATCCTCAACATCAGCATTCAGATCAGTTTCTGATAAATCATAATATATGGGACTAATCTTCAGACGCCTCAACACGGGCTTAACAGAGCTGCACATATAAACAGGCATCAACAACTTTCCCTGAATATTCAAAGATTTCAAACAATGATACAGAGAGGCTTTTCCGCTACTGCTATAACGCCAGTTCTTACCTGTCAGAGCAGACAATCCGGTCAGCTCCAATTGCCTCTTACAAAACCGGAATGGTACAAATTTTTCTATCCGTAAAGTCATCTTTAAATTTCCGCTCAAGCAGAGAATAAACCAATTGACTTATTTCAGCTAATAATTATAACAGAACATTCCAACAATCTCTTCGTATGGATCCTCTTCCTCACCTTTCACTCCCTGAAACACAATCCGGGTTCCGTTTTCTTCAAAATATCTCCTCAAATCTCCCTCCATCTGATTACTAAATATTCGCTGCACATGATAGCTAACCGGCTTTGCAGGTGCCCCTGCTATAAATGCATGGGAAGTATATTGTTCCGAATAATCCTTATTAACCAAGCTATTTCTTCCGGTAATGGTGTAATCCGGTACAACAGCATTTTTGGAAACCACAGTTCCCGGATTAAGCCAGCAACGTTGTCCAATTACAATAGGTCCGGTCACTCTCCCTATCCTACCTGTTTCTATATCCTTTATAAAATGCATATTAGTATCCATAATAACACATCCATAGGCTATTCTTGTGAAATCACCTATTATTATCCCATATTGGCTTTTCAGCATTGTTCCGCTTCCAATCACACAACACCTGCCCAGCTCCAGAGGACCTTTATAAGTCTCGATAGTAACACCCCCGCTAATCATAATATGCCCGTTGAAAATAAGATCATGACTTATCGTCCACTGTCCCGGAAGACAAGTAGAATAATGACTGTCAACATTCCGGCCAACTTTTACCAATCCCCGGCAAACAGGTCCGCGTATTATGATTCTTCCACTCAAATCGTATATCTTCAGCTTACCGTAAACCAATATGGGAAGTTTACAAGCCGTGCTAAAAGGTAATTTTCTAAAATTCAATCTTATGGTTGCCCTCCAATTTACAAGCCACAGTAACCTGAAAAAATGATAAATATGACGAAGGATTCTTTTTATATACTCTCTCATACGAACAAAGCTTATTTACCGGGCTTTCTTCCCAAAAATTTAGATAATAAACCAGCTAAACTTAAATTGATTACCGACCTCATCAAACACAGGGAGTAAAAAAAACTACATCCGAAAATAACCATCCCCAAACCATACCTCAAAAAAAGATGATTGAGATCCTTTACAAAAAAACTTAAAAGACAAAAAGCACAAGTAAAAATAAAAATCTTTACTGCCCTGGTTTTAAAAACAATATGATATACTTTTTTCATAATGCCGCACATCAGTAATAAATGACATACAGCAACAATAATAGACGATATGCCCAATCCCGTTAATCCCCAATAATAATAAGCAACCAAATTAAAAACTATTGAAAGGACATTCATAATGGTTGTTGTATAAACAAAAATCGATGACTTCTGTTTAGCCAACAAAATCATACCCATTGTATTTGAATAAATAGTAATCAATATACTGAAAATCGCATATTGAATATATTCCATGGATTGCAAAAACATTTCCGTATATAAAATCCTGATAAATAATGGCATAGCAAACATAAACAAGACAACCAAAGGCCCCATCAAAAGTAACCCAACCTCCGCCTGTCTGTTCACTTCAATCACCAATGCCTGATTATCCGAATGTATAGCAGATATTCGCGGATAGTAATCAGTTGTCAAAGCAGTTGTTATAATACCAAAATAAGCAACCACAATTGTACTGCCTGCCTGAAATATTCCTACTTCATCCAATCCTGACTGATGGCTAATAAAAGCACGAATAATAAAATCGGACAACATGCCAAATAAAGACAAATACATAAATGCCAGTCCCATCTTTATCATCCCCTTGCCATCCGTAAAAACTGTCCTGTTCTCCATCACCAACCTCACATAATTCACTTTACGGACATAAAGCCACGCTATCAACGCAGAAAAACCGGCTGCCAAAATCAATGAAGGAACAATACCTGCAAATCCCCAAAAATAGTACAGGGGTACAGATATTAATAATCCCAGCGAACTTCCATACACGGAAGCTTTTGCCAAATCCCGCAACCGCCTCATTCCTTTTAATATAGCTAACTCACCTTCACTAACAATAGAAAGAAATACAGCCATGGATAAAAAAATAAAGGCAACGATATGGTCACGGTTATTAAACGAAACATCGCTTAATACTCTGGCAAATACGATCGTTACTACAGCCCCCAGCAAAGCTGTAAACCAGACAATTTTTTTGGTAACGGTTATAATCCGATTTAATTTTTCAATCTCACAAGTCGCATTTGCCTCAGCAACATCCCTCACTGCACTCTGGGGAATTCCTAAACCAGCTACTGTCCTTAACATATTGACCGCTGAATTATAGAGACTGATCACTCCCATACCCTCCGTCCCCAACAATATCGCAACAGCCTTATTAATAGCAGCTTTCATCACAATATTAAAAACCTGCACAAATCCAAACAGAAAAGTGGATTTAAAAATAGACCTATATGAACTCTCATTACTCTGCATCTGTTCTCCTCAGATACTTGCAAAAAAACAAATACATGTCATCCACCGTCTTATTCAACGGATAATTCTTCCCCATATAACTATAACTACCAATAATAACCGGCTGGGGTACAACATTGTGTCCCCCGACCTCATCCGTATCAATAACAATAATTTCCGAACCTTTCTTATTCATAATGTCCGCAAACTGAACAGCTATATCATAAGACACAAAACGATCCCTTTTCGGCTGAATGATCAAATAGGGACATCTATAGGGTACCTCCGAATGCGTATTATATACATACGGATCATATTTCCCAACTTTATCTTTTTCATAAGAACCTGATTTCATCCCAAACAAACGAATAAGACCTGTCTTATACCCCAGTTTTTCCCAGACATTTTTTTCTATACTGATCAAAGGACATAATCCCCCTTGCGCCAGAATAGGAATAGAGGTATGATTCACTAAACTGGAAGCCGTAAGCCCCCCGTTTGAATTACAATATACCACACATCCGGAAAAGTCAATATTATTAAAATGTTCTTTAATATAATCATAAGCCTTAATAACAGAACGGACAGAAACCGGATTACCCAAACATCGGGTATGATCCACCTGCAAACGTTCAGAATAGGATTCAGGCATTCCGGCAGTACACAATACGGCACATCCCCTGGATACAAAATATCTTGTAAAATCATTATTTTCCGGTTCACTTCCCGAACTGCTTACCGTCCCACCCCCGCTATGGCAATAGATAACAAGAGGAATATCCTGCATGATCCGATTATTTTCCGGTAACATCAACACACACCAGTCCGGCTCAACATTATAACCACCACGTCCATTCGGATCAGTTTCAACATCAACCTGAAATCTCACTATATTTTCATCCCATAGTGAACCTTTATCCCCATCATGACATCCGGAAGTTGACAAAGTCAATAACAAAAACAGCTCCCCCCAGAAAATTGTAATACAGTATTTCATTTATTATAAAACATCAAAAATAATACTCAGTTATAACAACAACGATTTCAGCCGTTCCCTCAAAGCTGTATAATCCTCCTTCAATTCTGCCGGACAACCGACAACAGTCCGGCCGGCCGGCACATCTTTATTCACCATCGCAGCCGTTCCTACAAGTGCTTCCTCATGAACAACCACTTTATTCAAAACCACTGCTTGCGGAGCTACATAAACAGAATCCTCCAAAGAAGATGACCCCATCAAACGTACCCCGGCAGTTAAAATACAATTGCGCCCGACCACACAATTGTGGGCGATATAACAAAAATTATCAATCATACAATGATCACCAATAGTCACAGCTCCTTCAAAAAGTGCATTAGCGACAGTCACCTGGTCACCAATATGAACATCACGACCGATAACCGTACCTCCGGCATGTTTCACTTTATAAGGTACTTTACAATGATCCCTCAACACCTGAAATCCCTCACACCCAATCACACAGTGACAGCCAATGACCGAATAGTCACCTATCACAGTATTTGGCTTCACAACCGTATACGGCCCTATCGAAACACCGTCACCAATAACAACAGGTCCTTCAATTACCACCGAAGGATGAATATCACATCCCCGGCCTACCTGGACAGAGTCACCCGGTAATCTATAAAAATCAGTCTGTTCCAAAAGGACATGATGGATCTGATAAAATAACTCTTCAGGAAACGAAGAAAGAATATAACTAAACCGTTCTCCGGTAAGCGTCTTATACAAATCCGGAGTAATTATTAATGCCTGAACAACCGGATTATTTCTTGCTTTCTCAATGAAACCAACAGAAGCAACATAAGACAACACCGAGTTATAAACTGAACTCCGGTTACACAAACCCAACCCTTGAATAACGACATCCTCCCCGATGAAATCGGTATCCGCCAATTTGGCAATCTCAGACAACCGGGCTGATCTGCTATTCATTACCACATCTTTTAAACCACCAGCCACAAGGCAAAGCAACAAAATGGGAATGAAACTCCCGAACCCCCGGATATACTCCCTGCTCTCCAAAAACACTGTAATAACTATTAGGCAGATGAACTCCTGAACAAGAATACCCCCTTGCTTTAAAATCTTTCAAAGTGGCAGCTTTATCTTTGGCCAATATTCCAAAAACCCAATAATTAGGATTTATATTTTCTGTATCTAAAAAACATAAACCCGGCATTTTATCTGACAAAACAACTTGCCAATCAAACGCGTTTTGCCTTTGCTTTTCCAGCAACTCATCCAATTGCCCCACCTGCAAACAACCAATATAGGAAGCAACTTCATTCATAGTAACCCCATATCCGGGAAAGGATACATCACTGTTTGGATTGATTTCACCGGCAGCGTCACGGAAAGTTGAGCGATCGACTCCCAAATCCCTTATTCGTATAGCCTTCTGCACATGTTCCTTACATCTGAAAATCACAGCTCCCCCATCTATGGTATTTGGTAAACGGACAGTCTGAAACGACAATAAAGTGGCATCGGCTTCCAGCGTACCCAGTAACTTTCCTTTATAATGCGCACCGAAAGCTTCAATACAATCATCAATCACAAACAACCCTTTTCTCCGGCCTATTTCATTTATCTCATCAATATACCCCGGATAACCGCAATGATGATTGTGAAATATAGCCTTAGTCGCAGGTGAAATTTTTCCTTCCACGCTTTCAGGGCACAACGTTCCCCGCTTGGGATCAACATCTGCCCAGACAACTTTCGCCCCGTAAGAAAGCAAAGGCATAGTGGAAGCCAGACAGGATTGCGGCGAAGCAATGATTTCATCCCCCCTTTTAACTCCCAAAGCCGCCAGCATGACATGTATTGCAGCCGTAAAACTATTTACAGTCACAGGTACTTGCAGACAATGTAAATACTTCTGTAAAGCATCTTCAAAACTCCTCCCCCATTTGCCATAAGCCAACGCTCCGCTATGCAAAATTTCTTCCAGACAGGGCAATTCATCCGGCATATAAGGTTTATACAATGGAATCATCACCACCCCCTCTTTATACAACTGACAATTCTTTCCCTCTCTTCTCCACTAACCCACCAACCGCAGGGAATATGAATCAAACGGGAATAAAATTCCTCCAATCCCGGCAACTCCCGGCGGGAAGCAGCAAAAATACTGTGCGTATCATTCCGGTGATGAAGAGGGGATACAGTTATTCCCTCAGACTCCATCATCTTTATAAAATCCTCCCGGCGTTCCACTTTCATCGTGTACAGCCAGTAAGAAGCTTCTGTATTTTTAGAATACTCAACCAGTTCAACTCCTGAAATATTTTTCAAATGTTCATCATAATACTTTCCATTTGAAATAAACCGGCCTAAAACCTCCTCCAGATACCTCATCTGCACCAGACCAATCGTTGCAGTTACATTATTCATCCCGTATTTAAACCCAACTTCCTGAATATCATTCTCCAAACGGGACTTTGTTTTATCCAGTCCAAACCATCTTTTCAACCGCGCCTTCTCATAATCCTTCTGATTTCCGACACACAAAAAACCACCGTCAACTGTTGTCACATGCTTAATTGCCTGCAAAGAAAATAAAGTATAAGGAGAATTACTGCCTATCAATTGCCCGTTAAATTTAGCTCCCAAAGCATGGGCGGCATCTTCTATTACTGGAATCTTAAAATCATGGGCAATCCGGTTGAATTCCTCCATATCACACACCATTCCGGCATAATGCACAACAACAATAGCCTTTGTTCTCTCATTAATAAGCGAACGAACCGAAAAAGGATCCAACAAACCATTCCGCGGATTCACATCCCCCCAAACAACCCTGGCTCCGGTCATGGCAATCGCCGTATTCGTTGGTTCTGCTGTCATCGCCGTACTGATAACTTCATCTCCGGGCTTCACTCCGGCCAGTAACAAAGCCAGATGAAGCGCATCTGTCCCCGCATGAACTGCCAGCGAAAAAGGATTCCCTATAAATTTACTAAACTGAGCTTCAAATTGATATACAGCCTCTCCCTCTGCGATATAACCACTGTAAAGGATTTTCTCCAATTCAGGCATCAAAACTTCACGCTCGGGAATATACGGTTTAACTAATGGAATCATCATAATCCTTTTCAGTAATTTTTTAATTCATCCCGGACATAATCCAGGGATAACAACAACTGTTTTAACTCATCGACTGATAATCTCCTCGTATTGGCGGAATTATACTCATCTTCAATCAATTTCGGACCATCCTTTTGTATATATTTTGTATAATTCAAATCCCTGAAATCCGCAGGGACACGATAAAAATCACCCAAATCGAAAGCTTTGGACATCTCTTCCTTGGTACACAGTGTCTCATACATCTTCTCACCATGCCGGGCACCGATTATTTTTATTTCATTATTGGCATGAAACAATTCACGGACAGCTGTTGCCAAATCGATTATTGTAGCCGCAGGTGCTTTCTGGACAAACAAATCTCCTGGTTCCGCATGTTCAAATGCGTATAACACCAAATTAACCGCATCATCCAAAGACATCATAAAACGGGTCATCTCAGGAATCGTTACCGTCATAGGCACACCCTCTTTGATCTGCTTAATAAATAAAGGAATAATAGAGCCCCTGGAACACATCACATTGCCATAACGAGTAGCACAAATCACCCCTCCATTTTGCATCACCCTGGAATCCCGTGCTTTAGAAACTGCCAGTTTCTCCATCAGAGCCTTTGTCATTCCCATAGCATTAATTGGATAAGCTGCTTTATCAGTACTTAAAACCACCACCTTCTTCACATTATTCCTGGCAGCAGCCTCCAATACATTTTCCGCTCCATATAAATTGGTCCGTATCGCCTGCATAGGATAAAATTCACAAGAAGGCACCTGTTTTAAAGCTGCCGCATGAAAAACATAATCCACACCTAACATGGCATTATTGATCGAATCAAAGTCCCGGACATTACCAATGATAAAATTCAACCTATCATTTTTATATTCGATACGCATATCTTCCTGTTTCTTCTCATCACGGCTAAAAATCCGGATTTCTTTTAAATCCGAATTTAAAAAATGTTTCAAAACAGCATTACCAAACGAACCGGTTCCTCCGGTAATCATCAACACTTTATTTTTAAACATATTGGATTGTATTTATTATTCTTTTACATGCTTCCCCGTCTCCATAAGGATTTACAGCTTTGCTCATCCGATCATAATATTCCGGTTCATCTAATAAAGCAGAAACCTCATTGACTATTTTATGATAATCTGTGCCAACCAATTTAACCGTCCCCGCCTCCAAAGCCTCCGGTCGTTCAGTTGTATTGCGCATAACTAACACAGGCTTACCCAATCCCGGAGCTTCTTCCTGAATACCACCGCTGTCTGTCAATACAATTGTACTTTTCTCCATCAGATAGATAAAAGAAAGATATTCCAAAGGTTCGATAAAAAACATATTGGACAGTCGGGCAGCACCGAAGACTTCATAGATTGGTTGCCGCACATTGGGATTCAGATGCATCGGATAAACGAAATCCACCTGAGGATATTTTTCGGTTAAAGTTTTAATAGCTTGACACATGTGAATGAATCCATTCCCAAAATTCTCCCGACGGTGTCCTGTAATTAAAACAAGACTCCGATCCTCATTCAAACGTTTCACATTATATCCGGCTTTTTTCAGAGAAACTTCCAGCTGTATATCCAAAGACTTATCATGTTTGATTTTGTCCACAACCATATATAAAGCATCGATCACCGTATTACCGGTCACTGTAATCGCTTCTTCTTTTATCCCTTCGTCCAATAAATTCTGACGGCTCAGTGGTGTGGGAGAGAAATGGTAGCTGGCAATACGACCGGTAATCAACCGATTCATTTCTTCCGGCCAGGGACTGTATATATTATGTGTACGCAAACCCGCCTCTACATGTCCTACCGGAATTTGCTGATAGAATGCAGCCAAAGCTGCCGAAGTCGAGGTAGTGGTATCCCCATGTACAAGAACTATATCAGGCTGCGTTCCTTTCAATACATCCCGCATCCCCGTCAACACCCGGGCAGTAACATCATACAAATCCTGACCTTGTTTCATAATATTCAAGTCATAATCAGGAACAATCTCAAATAACTGAAGTACCTGATCCAACATCTCACGATGCTGCCCTGTTACACATACAATAGTCTGGAATTGCTCAGGATATTTCTGGAATTCTTTTACCAGCGGTGCCATTTTAATGGCTTCAGGACGAGTCCCGAAAACAAGCATTACTTTTTTCACAACCGGATCAATTCTTCTTGTAAATACCACAAAAATCCAATATTACTTTATCATCCCGATAAGGAAGTGTCTTAAACTCTTTATGTGCTACCAAAAATACCACAATATCTGCCTTCTCATAAGCTTCAGCATAGTCCGCCAGCTTAAACACTTTATGTTCAGACACATTGGGCTCCACCACTAAAATATCGGCGTTATTACAGCTCTGCAATACTTTTGTCGTAATATATTTCGCTGGAGATTCACGAAGATCATCGATATTGGGTTTGAAGGCAAGTCCCATCATTGCGACAATCGGTTGACGATGATGAACCAATTCAAACTTCAACATCTCGTTTTGTACTTTTTCTGCACACCAAAACGATTTATAGTTATTAATCTCACGAGCTTTAGATATAATCTGGGATTCCATCGGAAAATCCGCCGTAATAAAATAAGGATCGACAGCTATGCAATGGCCCCCCACTCCACATCCCGGCTGTAGAATGTTGACACGCGGATGTTTATTCGCCAACTCAATTAATTCCCATACGTTAATCCCAGCTTTGTCACAAATCAATGACAATTCATTTGCAAAAGCAATTTGTACATCCCGGGAAGAATTCTCCGTTAATTTACACATTTCGGCCGTACGACTATTTGTTCGATGCAATTTTCCCTGTACAAATTGACTGTAGAATGCAATTGCCTTTTCAGTAGATTCAGGATTTATACCACCAATTACCCGATCATTATGCACCAGTTCATATATTACATTTCCAGGCAAAACACGCTCCGGACAGTAAGCAATATAAATATTCCCTTCCAATTCAGGACGCTCATCAAAAATAAGTTTTGTCATCATTTCCGTCGTTCCTATCGGAGAAGTCGACTCTATAACAAATAAATCTCCCACTTTCAAAAAAGGGATAACAACACGAGTAGCAGCCTCGACATAGGATATATCCGGTTCATGATTCCCTTTAAAAGGAGTAGGCACAACCATAAAGTAAGCCTCGCTGACCTCCGGTTTCACAGCAGCTTTCATCTGGCCGGAAGAGATCACTTCCTCCAGATAAGCTTCCAAGCCAGGCTCTACGATATGTAATTTCCCTTGATTAGTCATCTCTACAACTTGGGGATTAATGTCTACCCCAATCACTTCTATACCGTGTTTAGCAGCAATTATAGCTGTAGGCAGGCCTATATAACCCAATCCCATAAAGCATGCTTTCATTGTTATCAGATTTTAAACGAGAATTATTAACGACTATTTTAGATGAAGGTACCTCCAAAATGCCAATAAAAAGAGTTCAATTAAATCAGAATTTAATTAAACCAGTTCCCATTACATATAGGATATTAAACAAAACTCCCTGATCCGATAACAGATCAGGGAGTTTTGTTTAATATGAGATAAAAAACGATTGGAATGCAATTTTTACATAGAATATTATGTGATTTGCATAATTCGGATAATATAATTATATTTGTATAAAAATGGAGTTATGAGGAAAATAGTGAACCCTTTTATTGTGACGGGGAAAATCGATCCGGCCTATTTTTGTGATCGGGAAGAAGAATCGGCCCGTTTGATCCGGTCGTTGGATAACGAGAATAATTTGGTGATTATTTCCCCGAGAAGGATGGGAAAGACGGGATTAATTCAGTTTTGTTATGAAAAACCGGAATGGAAAAAAACGTATTACACTTTTTTCATCGACATCTTACATACTTCCAGTCTGAGGGAGTTTACCTATACGCTGGGGAAAGAGATTTATGAAACGTTGCTGCCCCGGAGTAAAAGAATGACTCAACTTTTTATGCAGACACTGAAATCAATTAGCGGGAAATTCGGTTTCGATCCGCTGTCGAATACCCCGACTTTTAGTTTGGAGTTAGGGGATATCGACCGACCCGAATATACGTTGGATGAAATTTTCGTTTATCTTGCCAAAGCCGATAAACCCTGTATTATTGCCATCGACGAATTTCAGCAGATCGCTAAATATCCGGAAAAGAATATCGAGGCTTTGTTGCGGACACATATTCAAAAAATAAATAATTGCCATTTCATTTTTGCAGGAAGTGAACGGCATATGATGCAGGAAATGTTTGTATCTGCTTCACGTCCATTTTACCATAGTGCAGATATGCTCGAACTAAGTGCTATCCCCGACGAGAAATATATTCCCTTCATTGTCGGTAATTTCAATAAATTCGGAAAATCTATTTCCGAGGACACGGCCAAACGGGTATACGCCTTGTTTCAGGGGCATACTTATTATATTCAAAAAACTTTTAATGAAGGTTTTGCAGATACTGAAAACAATAAGGAGTGTACGATTAGTATTCTTCAACAAAGTATCGATAGGCTACTAAGTGACAACGATACCATATTCCGGGAAATCCTTTCCAATATACCGGAACGTCAGAAAGAAGTGTTGTACGCCATTGCAAAAGATGGAGAAGCCCGTCAAGTCACTTCTTCTGCTTTTATTAAACGTCATCGGCTGGCTTCGGCCAGCGCTGTACAATCGGCTATAAAGAAGTTGCTGGATAAAGATTTTATCACAGAAATCAATAAGACGTATTCTCTCACAGACCGTCTTTTTGCTTTGTGGATAAAAACGGTTTACGGAACCGGTTTCCGGTTATAAACAAAACTTCCCTGATCTTTTGAAATCAGGGACGCTGGAAGTGAATTAGGGGCACCTCTATCGGTTAGCAGAATTACAAAAGTGACAAAGGTTACAGAAGTCAGACTGAACCACTGTAACCTTTGTCACTTTTGAAACCGTAATAATTCTTTTAATCAATCGGTTTCAATTTCTAAATTTCTGAATTTGTTATTTTATTATCCCTTGACGCAGTTTCTTGTTCGATTTTTTGAATGAAATCAGATTTCACTTCCTGCAAATTTTTTCCTCCATAGGTCAGGGATTTTTCACCGACCCGC
>ERZ837910.2403-NODE-2403-length-23020-cov-28.373220_pt1 | contig 23020 bp, 24 predicted proteins | sample MGYA00519940_ERZ837910 | MGnify/ENA primary metagenome ERZ837910 (study PRJEB31850, sample SAMEA3708825) | human gut metagenome | biome: human gut; feature: human-associated habitat; material: faeces | place: China | collected 2014 ... | reverse complement strand
GGCAGGGCTGGCTATCCTTGTTTTGCTTTGTGCTTCTCTACCGTACATGAGCATTATCACAGCGATTATCACCGCCAGCGCCAGATTATATGCCCCTGCATTTTTCCCGATTGCCCTGGTAAAACTCTCGTCAAATGTGACTGCAAATATCCTGTTGTAGAACAAACAGAAAAACGCTATTACACATATTGACATAACTATACACAGCCACACTTCTCCCATAGTCAATGTAAGTATTGAGGTTGAACCAAACAACGTAGAGCACACATCCCCCGATACATTTGCTGACGTGGAAAATACATTCATTATCAGATAACCTACGGCTAAAGCACCGACAGACATCATAGCTATCGCGGCATCTCCCTTAAGCTTCGCATTTTGTCCCGACATAAGTATGAGAATTGCAGCAGCCACAGTCACCGGCATCACTATAATCGTGTTGTTTGTCAGTTTCAGAACAGATCCTACCGCCATTGCTCCAAATGCAACATGCGAAAGTCCATCGCCGATAAATGAAAATCTTTTAAGAACCAATGTTGCACCAAAAAGTGACGAACACAAAGCTATAAGAATACCAACCACAAGAGCATACTTAACAAATGGATACTGCATATAGTAAATTAACTTATCAACAAGCTGCACTCTGTCCACCACCTTTCTCATATTCTACCGAAATGATGTTCCAATATCTGCTGTTCTTATATTCCTCTCTGCTGCCCCAGAACGAGCCCCCATGATTCATATGAAGCACATGTCTGGCGCAATCTATTGCCCTCAGATCATGTGATATCATGATCACTGCCACACCATTTTCATTTAACTGCTGTATCATCTGATAGAACTGTGCCGTTGCGACAGGATCAAGGCCAGTTACCGGTTCGTCAAGCAGAAGAAGGTTCTCAGTTGCACACAGAGCTCTCGCCAGAAGGACGCGCTGCTGCTGTCCTCCCGACAAATGCCTGTAACATTTCCTGCGTATATCCCATATTCCAAGTCGTTCAAGTTGAGATTGTGCAAGCTGCTTTTCCTTTCTGCCATAAAAAGGACGTGCTCCGCACTTAGGCAGCGTTCCCGACAAAGCCACCTCCCATACAGTCGCAGGGAAATCCTTCTGCACAGGTGTCTGCTGCGGCAGATAGCCTATATCACGCGATGTCAAACCATCGCCAAACTTTATCTCTCCTGAAACCGGTTTCAACAGGCCAAGCAGAGTTTTTACCAAGGTACTCTTTCCCGCTCCGTTCTCTCCAACTATACAGAGATAGTCTCCCTTGTCTATACTGAAATTAAGGCCTGACGCAACTGCACGTCCATCATATCCCACTGCCAGGTCTTTGCACGTTATATATGACATTTGTTTTCTCCTATAAATCTAAATTTGTTTTATTGTTCAGCAATTAATTCAATGCCTGAGAAAGTACGTTCAAGTTATCTTCCATCACGTTCAGATACGTCTCACCATCAGCTACAGTCTTTGCAGTCACAGACTGCATGGAATTCATCGTCAGGATCTCCTGATTTTTCGAATCTGTTGTCTTCTTTATCGACTCTGCTATACTGTGATCTGCACCCTCTATCGTCAGAATAACCGGAAGCTTTAACTCATCCACCTTCTGCGCAAGGAATGTTATCGTCTCGAAACTTGCCTCCGACTCAGCACTGCATCCCACAAATGCAGCATAGTAAGTAAGGCCATAATCATCCGCCATATATCGGAAAGGGAATCTGTCGCCAAACAGAATTGCCTGACGTTTTCCCTTAGAAACTGTTAGTTCGTACCTTCCATCAAGATCATTGAGTTCATCAACGTACTTGCCTGCATTCTCCATGTAATCAGATTTATTATCTGGATCAAGTGCCTGGATATTATCCGCCAACACATTCGTCAATGCCACTGCGTTCTTGAGTGAAAGCCATACATGTTCATCATACTCCGGGCCTTCCTCTTCTTCCTCTGCCTGCATGCCTGGAACTACCTCTTCCTCTTTGACTGCAGTTCCCAAAGCGTCAAGCATATTTACAACCTTCATATCCTTATTAGTCGCTTCTTTCAGGGCACTATCCACCCAGCCATCAGACTCACCGCCAACATACACGAACATATCTGCGTCAGCTATCTTTGCTATATCCTCTGCAGTTGGCTGATAACTGTGAAGATCCATCCCCTGATCGAGCAGCATAGTAAGCTGAAACTTGTCGGAATCACCGCCTATAATATTGCGGATCCAGTCATACTGAGGAAAAGTCGTACATACAATGCTGTACGCCGCAGCATTTGCCGCATTTTCAGGCGCACTGCCTCCTTTCTGATCAGAATCTGATGCCGTCATTGATGCTCCGCAGCCACAAAATGCTGAAACAGTAAGTACCGATGCCATAACAAGGCCAAATATTCTATTTTTCATAATGATCAATAAACCTCCGAATTGATTGATATAATTGACAGGCATATTTTGATGCCTATAATTGGGTAAATTTAATAAACTGCCTCTAGATCAAAAAACACCAATAATAAGTATTCGCCCTTATCTTTAAATGTATTTCCAGACGCAATTCTCAGTCAATATCCGTACTTTAAATCAATTCAGCAATTCCACCTTCAGGGAAACGAGCGTATCGGTACAATACTCGTGGGTATACACCAATACAACTCCAAGTGTGAACACACTTAAGAACGCCAGGAACACTGGCGTAGTTGACATTGTCTTTATATTTGAAAGGAACTGTGCAGCCTGCTGCAAATGCATACATATAGGACATTCCTGCCCCGTACAGTCATGCTCCACATTGCGCGCAATATAGCCATAAGAGAAAAGTACTCCCGATACAAAGAACACTATAAGAATCCATGACATTATTCTCTTTTTACTCATTCTGCACACCTCCTTTTCATTGTAGGAATTTGGGGATATATAGTTTTCGTTGTGACCGTAACGATACAATCCCATCTGTAACAATCACGTTTAGTTTAGACTACAGCGACTCCACAACGCCTCTGACAATCTTTGCAAATACCACATATCGACGATCTGTCACAGTCGATCATAAATCCATACCTCTCCTGAACTCCTTTAGCTATGTGATTCATGGTATCGCGGTCAATATGTATGACTCTTCCGCACTTAACACACTGCATATGAAGGTGTTCGTGACAACTATGATCAGCCTTTTCCATTCTATACATACTTGAACCACCATCAGCACTCTGATACTTTATCAATTTGTCCTGGGTAACCATGCGGTCAAGATTGCGATATACAGTTGTTGTATTCGCATCTATGCCATTCTCATCCAAATACACACTTACATCAGCCGCGCAAAACCCTCTGTCCTGCCTCTCTGCAGCAAATGCCTCTATAGCCTGACTTATTCTCGTTTTATACTCCCTCGCCATAATATTCCTCTTTTTTGAATTTGCAAGTCATTTGCATTTTACTGTATCATAAATGGCTTTTAACTTTATGTCAACACTTTTTTATCACTTTTCCAGCACTACTATCTTGTTTGATATATTGCTGACAAATGGTATTTTGCCAATGACTTTATATACCGGTATGAACTCAGCCATTCCTTCTACAAGACTGTGCTGTTCTATGTATCTGTATTTCGGTATGATCTCCGCCAGCTTCTTTCCATTTGGCACGCCCCAGGAGAACCTGGCATGGCTTCCATGGATGGATTTCTCCTTGATATGCTTTGCCATGAACGGAGCCATAGTCTCTACGAGCACCGTAGCATGAGTAAATTTCCTGTCTATTATGTCGAATATTTTCTTCACATCAGCTTCTGTGAGATACATCGTAAGCCCCTCTATGATGACCAGCACAGGTTCACCTGCATACTCTACCATGTCAGCCCATTTGCCGTCCATGGCGGATTCCGCTATTTGGTACACCGGTCCGTCCTCCTGCAGGAACTTTGCCCTTACAGTCATGGTCTCCGGGAGATCAATGTTGTACCAGCCTTTATATTTACCCTCATTTCTATAGCAACGGGTATCAAGACCACAGGCGATATTCACAACCACAGCACCCTTATGCTTTTTCAGGTATTCTGATACAAGCTTATCAAGAACTATAGTTCGCGCTATAACTCCGCTTCCCATTGCCAGATCCTTGTCCGCCAGTGAAAAGTCATAATCCAGGCTGTCAACTATCTCTATGGCCTTGCCATCGTATATGGCATGATCCGATTTTCTTGATTCTTTCGCCCTGGCATAGAGTGTCTGGAGCATCGTCTCCGGGACTCCCGTTATGTCTACCTTTGATCTGCTTACTGTATTGTTCTGTGTGCTAACCATTTTCTCATTTCCTCCTGCTTTTTAATTGTGCAAACGCATGAGACGTTTGCGTGCTTCACAACATGTCGTCAAGCGCAGCTTGATGACCTGCGCGCACATCAGTGCGCTTCCTCTGCCGGAATCCTCCCACTTACGTGGGCCCCTCCTTATGAAATATAACATTTGTCTTGTTTTGTTATGTTCATAAAAATAAGAGGTTCATCATCGATGAACCTCTTTCTTTAAACTCTCTATCAACTTTTCTGTACCGCCGGTGGCATGAATGCCAATCTTTTCTGTCAGATACATTTTCTTCTCCACATCTACATCCTCGTTCAGTATCGCCATGGCTCCCTCAAGCCGCATCTTAGCCAGCACGCGAACCAAAGTCTCATCCGGCTCGCATCCAAGCTGTGACCTGTAATATGCCGCAAATGAATGTCTCATGAACTCCTCAACCCTCTGGTGATAATTCCCATAGCAGCTGCCGTCAGCGCCATGCATGATGATCATTACCTCTTCCCTGTGTGCCAGAAGGAATTGCATCATGATCTTATCTGCATCTACGCCCGTGGCGGGGTTCTCATTCTCCCCCTTCATAAGTTCTCCAAGCATGGCTTCATATTGGTTCACAAGCGGTTCAAGTATCGCCTTGAACAGAGCCTCCTTACTCTCAAATGAAAAGTAGAAAGCTCCGGTTGTAACTCCAGCACTCTTGCATATCTTTCTGAGGCTTGCCCTCTGGTAACCATTTTCAAGAAATTCCTCTTTACCTGCTTTTTTCAGTTTTTCTATCGTTTCACTGCGCTTGTCGTTTTCCATAACATATGTTATGTTAGCACAAACTAACTAGTCTGGCAACATATTTTTTATATGTAATGCCTTTCTTTACGCCCTGGCATTTTTCCTACTATCCACTACACACAACATTCTTTCACTAACTTTAACATATTCTTTCTTTCAGGTATTTCCTTACCGTCTCAAGCCCTCCAATTGGCACGCAGAACTTCTGGTCATGATTCTTACATGCCTCATAAGTGTCCTCAAGGTCAAACCAGCACACGCCGTCCAGCTCTTCCTTCTGTATTGTCAGATCTGCTATGTCCACCTGTTTCTGATACACGAACACAAATGCCACCTCGTTGTCCCTGAACATTCTGCCATGAAATTCCTTCTCATACCGGATCCTGAATGTTCCCGCGAAATCAAGATCTGCGGCCTCAGCTTTGATGCCAAGCTCCTCTCCGAGTTCCCTGAGTGCCGACTCCATCGGTTCATCGCCCGCCTGTATATGTCCGGCAGAGGAAGTGTCATACCTTCCGGGAAAAGAATCCTTATCCATCGACCTCTTCTGCAGAAGAACCTTATACCTTCCATTCTCTTGCTTCGCTATCCAGATATGGGCAGTCCTGTGACATATGCCTTTTGCATGTGCCTCGCTCCTCTCCACTATGTCTCCGGTAGGGTTGCCCTGTTCGTCGCATATATCAAAAAGTTCCATTATAGTGTACCGTCCTTATTCATTCATACATGAACCATTATTGTTTATCAACTCCGATTTGTAAAGCAAACAGCTAACATTTTTCTACTATTCTACACTTTGTATACTTTTATAAACGTTTTATAAAATATCAGTAATTACACTTGATATTGATCACTTTTTAGGATATTCTCAGATCACTATAAGTTACTAAATAAGTCAGCTCTAATTGACACTAACATTATTGAATGTTAGAATTCTTGTATGATATGATTATGGTAACCTTACCATGCGAAATGGGAACTTTAAGAGATGGGTGTTCTACCATATAAAACAAATGAACAATTTTAATATGGATGTTCTACCATACAAAATGGAACAATTTTATGGGAGCCCTACCATGCAAAAAGGTTTTTAAGAGCTGTGCATTTTAGCACAGCTCTTTTATATTCTCAGAAAGGCGATAATGGATATCCTAAATTTTTACTATATTGATTTAAAATACATAAGAAATCTGCCTCGTGCAGATGACAACGTAATGTCAGTCTCCCCTCAGGTAGGTAAGGAGAATCGACCATTTCTTGGAATAATCATTCTTATAGGTGGTCAGAAATATTGCATCCCCCTTACCTCACCAAAAAAGAAATTTGAAAATATGAAAAGCCAGATTGATTTCATCAAAATATTTGACCACAACAGCAGGCATCCTGAGTATTCTTCTAAAATCATAGGAATTCTCAATCTAAACAATATGATTCCAGTTAACAACTCAGTTATATCTAAGGTCAATCTGAAATTAAACCCTCACGATACCCCAGATAAAACAAAACGAAAGATTCTTATGCAGAAACAATTATCCTGGTGTCGGGATCATTCCGATACTATAATCAACAGAGCCAATAAAGTCCACTCTCTCATAACTGATTTTCCCGACAAAAATCGCAACCTTACAAAAAGATGTGTAGACTTTAATAAACTTGAGCACATTTTAGCCCAATACTCGGATGACTAAAATTCCTACACCACCAGCCGGGCCTTCGCCCTGCCGGTTCTGTCCTTTTCCACCACGATCTGCTTGTCAATCTTCTCCTTGAGTTCAGTCACGTGCGATATTATTCCCACCAGCTTGCGTCCCTCGGTCACGCTGACCAGCGCTTTGTATGCCTGTGGCAGAGTCTTTTCTGTGTCCAGTGAGCCAAAGCCCTCATCCACAAACATCGTATCTATCTGTATGCCGCCAGCCGAAGCCTGCACCTCATCGGAGAGTCCAAGCGCAAGGGAGAGTGATGCCATGAATGACTCGCCCCCAGAAAGAGACTTAACGTCTCGTCTGCTGCCGTTGTAATGATCCACAACACAGAGGTCAAGGCCGATCTGGCTTCTCTTGTCACTGCTGTCCGTCACACGCCCCAGCTCATACTGACCATCTGACATCTTCAAGAATCTCAGATTTGCACGCTGAATTATCCTGTCAAAATACGACATCTGTATATACGCCTCAAGGTTTATCTTATTCTTGCCGGATACATTTCCTGAGGCGGTGTCATAGAGCGACTTCACGCTTACATATTTCTTTTCTTTTGCCAAAAGCTCATCGGACTTTCTGCTTATATTCGCCATCGCCGTTTCATTTGCACGGATGCGGCTGTTTCCATCCTGCATGAGAAGCCTGATCCTTCCCAGTTCATCTCTCACTGCGGTTTTATCTTTCTCAAGCTTAGCAAGTTCGAGCCTCTCTGCTGATTCCAGCGTGTCTGTCAGAGCCTTTATCTGCCCCTCCAGCGTTTTAATATTCTGGATCACAGCATTATGTCTCTTCTCAGCGGCGTCAAATGAATTCTGCAGTTTCTTTGCTCTGCCAAGAATCTCGTTCATCTTCGTTTCCGCCTCACTCCGATTCCTGAATCTGAGCCCCGCGGCCAGTTCTGTCGCCTGTTCTCTGTCTGAGACAACCTTTGCCGTGAGCGCCGATATATTTCTCTCAAGATCCGCCAGCTTCACCTGCATCCCGGCAAATGCTTCTTCCTCCTGAGGAAGTTTTGCAGCAAGCTCATCCCTTCTGCTGACCCTTTTGCGTTCAGCCTCGATCTGTCTGTCAGTCTTCGCAATCTTCTCATTATAGTACCCAATATTCTTCTCAACCTTTTCCGGCAGACCGTCTATATCCTCCGGATCGTCAAATTTCCTTCCAGCCTGCTCAATAATGCTGTTTCTGATCTCCATGACGCTGGCAAGCTTTACCTTTGCATCCGTAGCACTGGCATTTGCCCTGTCGCGTGCTCTGTCCGCATCCTTCTTCGCACCATCTAACTGCGCATCTGTCGGAGCCTCCTTTGGCAGCGATGCAAGGAGTTTGTGCTCCGTCGCACCGCACACAGGGCACGCCTGTCCCTCCTTCAGATCCTTTGCAAGGATTCCCGCCTGGGCATTCCTGTAGAGCGTGCTCATATGCTCATACAAATCCTGCTTTCTGGTATACATCTCATTATCAAACAGATACTGCTTCTGTGCTTTGTCCACCGCCTGCTTTCTTCTGCTGTATTCCATGAGCAGTCTGCTTATGCCATTCAGATAGTCAACAGCGTCAGCCATCTTCTCCCTCGATGCCGTGATTGCAACTATTTTCTCCCCCGCATCCGCAAGCTGTGTCTGTTCCAGTCTCAGCTTTTCTATGCTCTTCTGTTTGTCTGTCACAAGCATTCTGCCCTTCTCTGCCTGTTCATTTTGCCTTTGTATGAGCTGTTCCTCGTCTGCAATATTTTTTCGCTTCTCGTCCAGTTTCTCATAGTTTGGAAGCTCGTTATTTATAACTGCTGCCTGCCTTTGGAGCTCTTCCGTCTCTTGGAGCGCTTCCTTTGTCCTGTTTAACTCTGCCTCAGCAGTAGTTCTGTCATTCTGTACATTTGCAAGCTCCAAATGTGTCTTTTCAAGCTGCACTCTGGCTTTCTCTGTCTGCTGTGCCTTGCCTATCAGCGTGTCAAGTTCCCCGACCCGGGTCTCAAGTGTACCGATCTGCTTCTCATATGAATCCGTTCTTGCCTTCTCCGTTACAATAAGCTTTCCGATGAGTGTGATCACCTCATCAATTGGCATCTGGCCGTCCTTTGCCTTCTGGACACTGAGTCCAAGAGGGTCATCCTCTCCGAAGACTATCCCGGATATATACTGCTCTATACTCTTCTTCATATCGTCCCGTTCACTCTGAAGCTTTCTCGTCTCATCCTGAAGACGTTTCTGCAGAACAAAATACCTTGATGTGTGAAAAAGCTTGCTGAATATCTTCTGTCTGTCCCCGGACTCCGCCACCAACAGTTCCTTGAACTCACCCTGGGCAAGCATAGATATCTGCGAAAACTGCTCTCTGTCCACACCCAACAATTCCTGAAGATATGAATTTACCTTCGTTCTGTTGGCAATGACCGAGTCATCCGGCAGATACAATTCTGCAGCCGCATCCTGCAGGGTAGTTCCCTCACCTTTTTTCTTACGTCTCTCATAGGAAGGATTTCTTTTAACTCTGTAAGTCTTCCCCATATGATCAAATGTCAGTTCAACGTAGGTATCTGTGTCCACATCGGCATACGTTGATCTCATCATCCTCGCATCACGGCTCGCTCCGCTCGGTTCATCATACAGCGCATAACAGATGGCATCGAATATCGTGGTCTTTCCCGCACCCGTATCCCCAGTCACAAGATACAAGCCTTCAGCCCCAAGCTGGGCCATGTCAAGCATCTGGACTCCCGCATATGGTCCAAATGCCGACATCGTAAGATTAAGTGGTCTCATAAGCGCTCCTCTCTTTCACAATGTATCGCCCCTCTCGCCTCCGCAAGCGGGGCAGGTCGTCGGAGCGCATTTGAGTTATTCGCTTCGCTCATAAGCGCTCCTCTCTCCATACAGAGTCTATAATATTCTGAACAAAACTCCTCTGTTCATCGCTCATTTCCTGGTTGTTCTGCTTCTCATACAACTCTCCAAACAGATCTATAGGCTTTTTCCCTTCAAGCACAGCACCATCGTCTATCGTCTGTGTCACACGGGTTCTGGTGTTGTCGTATCCAAGCTTCATCACATTTGGATAGACCGTTCTGAGTTTTCCCAAAGCATCCGGCACGTCATCCTCGTCCGTGAGAACCACATACAGATAATCATCCACAGCCGTCCCCTCATAGTTTCGCCTGTCCATCAGCTCGTCAAATGTTCCCTTTACCTCGCGCAGCTCATGCATTGGAACAAGTGGAACAGTCCTTATCTCTATTTTTTTGTTCTCAGGTATGTCAACAACCGTCACCGATTTGGTGTGGTTAGCCTCCGAAAGTGAGTACTTAAGTGGTGTGCCACAGTATCTGACAGTCTCCCTGCCCACCTTCTGCGGCCCATGTATATGCCCCAGCGCCACATAGTCAAATGAGTCAAATACCGATACATCCACATTGTCCAGTCCGCCCACATTCTCCTCCGACTCTGAGCGCACAGCCCCGGTTACAAACTGATGGGCAACCAGTATATTTGTCGCTTTCTCATCTACATCCATATGCTCCACCGCCACACGGCAGGCATCCGTGTAATCATTTATATCATCCGCCTCATCAGGGAACACCGATCTGACCATTGCCGGCTTCACAAATGGCAGCATGTATATGTTCACCATCTGTCCTTTTCCATCCTCCAGCTTATATGGTCTGACCAACCCATCTCCCATCATGGCTATCTGTGCCGAATCATATACCGGCGATATATGGATTCCACTGAGATCAATCAGACTTGATGCAAATGCCAGCTTGGCCGCCGAATCATGGTTGCCGCTGATGATATATACTTGCAGCTTTCTCTTTGCAAGCGAAGTCAGGAAGCTGTCCAGCAGTTTCACCGCCTCCTCGCTCGGCACAGACTTATCATATACATCCCCGGCTATGATGACTCCATCCGGCTGCTCATCATCGATGATGCACAGTATTTCTTTTAATATATACTCCTGATCCTCCAGCATGGAAAATTCATTTACACGCTTTCCTATGTGAAGATCAGATAAATGGATCAAACGCATGGGCAGTTCTCCTTTCTTGCAATTCCGTTTCTTTATTATATCGCTGCCTATAGTTTAGCACAGATGCGGCGAGTAAGAAATCTACCTGCGGGTTAAAGATAACATATAGAGCCTGCTCCAAGACAAGGATTTTTATCAGATTTACATATTTTATGCCCAATTCATCATACACTATATAATATAGCACCTATTTCATTGGAGGGTCCTTAATGCAAGCAAAAACCAGACTCAACCTTTTCCACTTTATCTTCATTTCGATTCTTGGAGTCCTGCTACACTTCACCTACGAATGGTCGGGAGACAATCCCGCAGTCGGACTGTTCTCAGCAGTGAACGAGTCGACCTGGGAGCATCTGAAACTCATATTTTTCCCTATGCTCCTGCTTACGCTAATCGAATTTCTCTGGGCTCATATAAAAGATAAGCCCCTGCCGGAACATTATCTTCCAGCAAGGACTGTCGGTATCCTGTCAGGTATGGCTTTCATTGTGGTCGGTTTCTACACTCTAAATGGTGTACTGGGCAGGAATTATGAGTTTCTGAATATCGCACTTTATTTCGCCGGAGTTGTATATGCATTGCGCACCGAAAACAGATTAGAATCCAGGCAAATGTGCATAAACGACTACGTTTCCATGACTATCCTGGCAATTCTCGCGGTTGCATTCTTTGCATTTACCAACTACCCGCCTGAACTGGGGATATTTGCAGATCCTACAGCAAATTAACCACACACATCAGAAGCGCCACCTGCATCACAAGTATAAGCGGTACTCCAACCGAGAAATAATTCTTCCTTATCTTGTGCCTGAACACCACCATTCCAAGCAGAGCACCGATACTCCCGCCGGCAAATGCCATACCGAGAAGGGCCGCTATGGGGATCCTGTATCCTCCCTTGACCGCTCTGTATTTGTCAATTCCGAACATGACAAATGTTATAACACTCATTGCCGCAACGAACCAAAGTGTCCATCTGTATTCCACAAACACATCCCAGAATGCAAAGTTCAATTTGCCCGCAGGTCTAAGATTCCACGTCATGAACACCGCAAGCTCTATTACACACACGCACACTGTGAACACTCTCAGCATCATATTCGTCTTGGATGCAGTCCTGTCACACAACGCAAATGCTATTACCATGCCAGGGGCACCACCGACAATGGCTATGATCCCCAGCAGAACACTGAGCGCTTTATGGCTTGTTCTCCTGCGTCTCGCAGCCGTCACTCCATCAAGGACAGCTCCTAGTATATTTATACATATCAGATATATGATCAACTTATCCATTATATATACCCACCTTGTCTACTGACATTGTATACATAGTTCCACTCTCCTATATACTTCTACTGATCTGCGATGAGCACCTGCGGCTGAACCTTTCTGATGTTCCCCGCTCTGATAAATGCTACCACAGAGAATAACACGCTCATAAATACCAATGGTATAACCAGTGATATCACGCTTGTACTTAAATTAAAACTGTATATTCCAAATGATTCAAATCCTGCCTTGAAGAATGGCTTGCTGACGATAAGTGCAAGAACTATACCAAGCAGCGAACCCACAACTGCCGTCACGATAAAGCGGACCGCAAGCTGGCATCTGAGTCTGAAGGATGTAAATCCAAGTGCCTTGTATATTCCGATATCCTTCTGCTCACGCATGAGAACCTTGCCACAGACGATTATGACCGTGACTATCACGAATACAGCCCCCAACATATATGTGAGCAATGTGAGTCCCTGTATTGCAATGTTGACTGTACCCGCCACTCCTTCAAAATCATCCTTTGCTGAATGTATTGAATACGTGATGCCCTGATTATCGCCATATCTCTTATCTATCTCCTGGATTATCGCATCACATTCATCAGTATTGTCAAGATCATAACATATTCCTTTGCCGCTCCATTCCTCTTCATCTGAACTGCTTTTGGCAGCTCCACTGACACCAGACTCACTTACGGTCTCTTCGTGGGCAAACTTACTATATGCAGCCTTACTAATTGCAAAGTTCTTGCCCATATCATTTGCCGAATCGTATATGCCGGATATCACCATCTTCCTTGCCACGCCGCCGCGCTTGACTGTGACTGTGTCACCTACGTTCATGTGAAATCCATCAGCCACATACTGGGTTATCAGCACTTCATTGTCATATGTGCAGGTTCTTCCCTTTCTTATCGTGTTGATCATATCAGGGTCCTCCACTATATAACAATACATCTGCACATCATCGAACAGAAGGTACTCGCTGAACATTTGATATTTTCTATACGCTGTGTGTTCTGATATAACATTCTCTATATCCTTCTGCGTATCCTCATCGACAAACGAAGCAGTCAGGTCATACTTCGTGACTGAAAACATATCCACCAGCATATTCTGTGAATTAAACCAACGCATCATATCGTTCATAAGTATCATGAACATGGCAAGTATAGCAGTCACTATGATGGCTGCGGCATACTGTTTCTTCCCAGATATAAACTGTCTGTATGCAAGACTCACACCAAGTTTCTTGCCTGAGACCGGAAGCTTCAGAACGCTTGAGAAATGCACACTGCCCCGTCCGCCTCTTATCGCCTTTATAGGTGTGGCCTCGGATATTCTCCTTGTCTTCAACATGATAAATGCTGCTACCAGAAGCAGTATCGCCAATATGACACACAGCACAAGTCCTACATTAATATCAGACGGAACTTCAAGTCCTGAAGAAGATCTTGTGGCACTATTTATAATTTTTAGTATCGGAATGGCCAATGGTATTCCAGCAAACAGTCCAGCCGCCACAGTGCACATATACCCGGCAAGCAACGCCAGCTTCACCGATGCATTTGTCATTCCGACCGCTTTGAGTATTCCTATGTTAACAAAATCCATCTCTATGCTGCTGCCGATGTTGTGTCCTAGAACTATCATAGCCGCCACTAGAAGCAGCACAACAAATATAAGCAGCACCGCGGAGAATACCTTTGTCATAAGAAGCATGTAACTTCCCGCCTGCTCCTTTGATAAAGTTATCCAGCAATATGACGCGAAATCACTCACATTATTCAGTTCTCTCTCAAACTCCATCTCCGTGAGGTCCAGGCCCGGCTTTTTATCTATTATGATAAGCTTTGACAATTCAAAGGATCTCTTGTCATCTTCCAGTCCGCTTCTATTATCTTCCGCAGCCTTTGCCTTGAGATCCGCAAAATCCTCATCTGAGATCAATATCGTCTTTATTCCCATGACCGAAGATCCCATATATGGATCCTCGAAAAATGACGCAACTTTGAAGGTATAAGAACCGTTATCATTGCCCAGCTCGACTGTATCACCAATCTTGCAGTCATACATACCTATGAAACTGAACGGCACACTTACCTCACCTTTTTCAAGCCGGCGATCTGTCATTTTGTTATCCACATCATACTGATCATATGTGAGCACGCTGTCTGTATCATTCAAAACGAAGCTGCTGTTTCCGCCTTTTCCATTGCAGTCCTTAAGCAGCAGATATACAACATCTGCTGCTTTCACTTCCTGCACCGCATCACATTTGCCAATATTCTTTATTATCTTGTCTGCACTTGTTCCATAGGCATCCAGCCTGTTCTCCCCATAAAGTGCGGCAAGCATACCTCCATAACCAACCTCTTCCATAGCTTCCGAATCATGCCTTATGGAATTCGTGTAGTAAGAAAGCACTGAACAGAATGCCAGAGAAATGATAAGCATGAGCACGAACACACTTATATGCACGCTCTTGTTTCTTCTCATATTTCCTCGAAGCACCATCATGATATATCTCATCCTTTACCTCCTACCACTGCATGGAACCAAGCCATGCATCTATCTGGCTCTCACGTCTCTTGCGGTCTTCTTCAATATATTGTGACAGTTTCAGCTCACCTATGATTCTTCCATCCTCTATGTAGATGATCCTGTTCGCCCTGATGGCAGCTCTCACATCGTGGGTAACCATGAGTATGCTCTGTCCCTCCACGTTGAGCTCGGTTAGAAGATCCAGCACATCCTGGGTATTTCTACGATTTAATGCGCCTGTCGGTTCATCCGCGAAAAGGATACCCGGACTGTTGATGACCGCTCTGGCAATAGCTCCCCTCTGTGCCTCTCCGCCAGACACCTGTGCAGGAAGTCTGTCAGCAGCACTTTCTATATTCATATTCTTTATGAGTTCATCAGCCCTGTTCTCAGTCTCTTTTGTGCTCGTATTCTTATTCATATAACCCGGCACAAGTATGTTCTCTCTAATGCTGAGGTTGCTCACAAGATGTATCTGCTGGAACACAAATCCAAACTCATACACCCTGAGTTCTGCCATGCGTTTCTCTTTGTATTCTGTTATATCCTCGCCATCATATATGACCTTTCCCGAAGTCGGTCTGTCCATCCCCGACAAACTGTAAAGCAGTGTGGATTTTCCTGAGCCTGACGCTCCCATGATGACTGTAAAATCTCCCTTATAAATATCCAGATCCATGTTGTTGAGCACATGGTTCTGCACGCCCTCACTGGAAAAGCTTTTGCAAAGATCTCTTGCCTGAAGTATTATATCTCCCATTTTTCTCTCCTTTTATAGTTGTAGCACGGTGGGGCGTTCAGACATCCTCTACGGATCTTCACTTCGCCACCGTGCTACAACCATACCACCCTATTTATTAACAAGTCCTTAACAAACTTTTCTTGCTGCAAAATATAACACTGCTTCCAGGCCATCGGAATGATTTACAAGTTCCACATATCCGCCCATTCTCTCCATGAGATAGCGGACAATAAACAGTCCCAGGCCCGCTCCAGGCTCATCACCGGAGTTTTCCCCTCGATAAAACTTCTCATATATGAACGGCATATCCTTATCCGGGATTCCTGTTCCTTGATCCTTTATCGACAATCGATATACTGCATCCGAACCACTTACATGCACATTTTTTGGAAGTTCTTCTGGATCTATATATCCAGTGGTAATACTTATCTCTGTGTCTCTGGCATACTTAGAGGCATTTGACAGTATATTTTCTATCACCTGAACCACTCTTCCCGAATCTGAATGCTCAAGCACTGCCTCGGTTATATCTCCATTCACCACGATATCCATTCCAAGACCTATATCTGACAGAACCTGTTCCAGCAGAGGTTTTATCTCAACCTCATCACTCTTCACCACCAGTCTGTCCAGATCATGCAAGGAATGAATAAACATGTCATTCGTTATGGATGTCACCTCATCACATTTCTTCATGATGACCGACGCATATCTCTCCCGGCGCTTCTGCGTGGCATCCATGTTCATAACCAACGCCTCCGCATATCCCCTTATGGATGCGATCGGAGTCTTTATATCATGTGACAATGTGGCTATAACAGTCTTGTTGTTCTCTATCGCTTCCTGCTCCCTCCGCCTGGCATGCATTATCTCAGTTCTCATATGGTCAAATGCCCACGTGAAGCTTCCGAACATATTTACCCGCCTGTACTTAAGCTCGGTGTCCATATCACCTGCTGCCAGATGTGATGCATAATCCTCCAGCTCGTCAAATGGCCTGAGAACACACACGTATATGTACAGGAATAATACAATCACAACACACAGGACAACGATATACATGATCACTATATTCCTAAGTCCTGACTTGCCGGTATCTAGCTTTTGTTCCCTGAGTTCATTCATTACAGCGTCAAGCTTTTCGTCAGCATCTGTGGATCCCGAATCATACAGTTGTTTCACTTCATTCAATTCCACTATATACTGCCCATATTCATCATCTTTTATCCGCCGTGTCTCGTCCTGCTTCTCCCTGTAGAACAGCCAGCCAAAAACTATGGTTATAGCGCACATAAACACGATCAGCATTTTTATTATATTGCTTCTTACTGAATGTCGCTTCATATAAACTCCCTATAGCTGCCAAGTGGACATCCACCTTACAAGCTCATATTATTCTCACTGTCTTTGTCTATTCACTATCTCCCAGCACATATCCCGTTCCCCATACCGTACGGATAAGCTGCGGATGTGACGGATCTGTCTCAAGCTTTTCTCTGAGCCACCTCACATGCACCGCAACCGTGGATGGCTCCACATCACTGTACAGCCCCCACACGGCACTCATGATCTGTTCCTTGGTCAATACCCTGCCTCTGTTCTCCGCCATGTATACAAGCAGGTCAAATTCCTTTGGCTTCATATCCACATTACTTTTGTTTCTGCTCACAGTCCGTGCGTGCCTGTTGATCCCTATCTCGTTCCCGTCTGTGTTCAGGGTCAACATCTCAGACTTATTGTCATCAACACCATAAGTTCTCCTGAGTATCGAACGGATACGAGACATAAGCTCTTTCAGTGAATACGGCTTTGCGATATAGTCATCTCCACCCATATCAAGACCATTCACCTTGTCATCCTCACTCGTCCTTGCACTTGCAAATATGATTGGCACCTGCGAAGTATGCCTGAGTTCTTTACAGAATGAGAAACCTGTACCATCGGGAAGATTGATATCCAGAAGTATGAGATCACATTTGTTATCTGTCAGCACTTCATATGCATCGTCTATGCTGGCTGCGTACAGAAAAGCATAGCCGTTGTCCTCCAGCATATCCTGTATCAGCATAGACAGATCAGCGTCATCATCCACTATAAGTATTGTTCTCTTGTCTGTATGCTTTTCTGTCATCCTATACCCTCCAATATCTTCACTGTAGACAATTCATATTATATGACTCTAAACTGCCCACATATCGTCTGTAATATCATCTGCAAGCAGTGCATACAGCCAACTATTTTTCTTTATTCACCAGCATATCATATGTAACGCCATATTTCCTTGCTATGTCACTGGCGTATGATCTGCCAGCGGGCGGCGCTATCTCAATCTTGTAAGATCTTTGTGATCCCTCGTTATGTACGATCAGCGAATATACCTTGCCCTCTGTACGCCCTTCATTCATCTCATCCACATCAAAGCCCAGCTTATGCATATGGGTGTTGTATATCGTTCTCGTTCCCTTTGTCAGAATCGCTCTCACGGAATCTCTGGCTATATAATAGCCCTCCTCAAATGACGTAGTTGAAAACGTCTCATTGAGAAGTATGAGACTGCGATCATTTGCACCGTCAAATATCTCCCTGAATCTCTTGCACTCCTCACCAAGTCTTCCAAGATCCAGGGTCTTGTCTTCGTCAGCAGGGAAATGCGTGAATACGCAGTCCACAGGAGCAAATTCAAATTCATCACCCGGGATATATATACCGCCCTGAGCCAGTACAAAAAGCTGTCCTATCGTCTGGGTTATAGTCGTCTTGCCGCCTCTGTTGGCACCTGTGAGGATATACACTCTGTGCTCGCTGTCAAAGTCCAGATCATTGGTCACTATGTGCTCCGACTCCTCCGTATCAAATGCTGCAAGCTTGATATTATATACGCCACGAGCCTTCATATAATATCTGCTCTTGGAATTGGCTTCCTTAGATGTACCTGCGTCCGGCTGATATGCAGAGTTCACAACTCTTGCCTTGGAAAATACCGCACCTCTGCTTTGCAATTTTTCTATATACTCAGCCCATCTTATATAGTATGTAAGCTCCGGTATGAGATCCGTCATGTCAGTTATGGTAATCGACACATACTTATTTAACGTCTCCCTCATTCTCTTTACAATTCTTGTTATGAGCTTAGTGACTACCCTGTCTGTATACCTCGTAATGTCTTTAGATTTGTCAGAATCAGGGATTCCCACCATACCTGCCGCCAGATTATTTGCGCCCCCGGTTACGACTCTTCCCTGCAGCTCCTGCTGAAATTTTGACAGTGCTTCATTTACCGCATCTAACGGCTGGAATTTATAGTCGTTCTTTGCCTCAATGTTATCATTTATTTTGTCTCTGGACATAAGATGTCCGTAGAAATTACTCAGCACGCCGCCCCTTGTAAACTGCTTGCTGTTGACTGATATCAAGCCGACACCATCTGCCTCATATCTGTTATTCAGATTGATTCCTATGGTTATACTCCTAACCTCACCGCTCACCTTCTTAAGTTCTGCTATATCCTTCTTAAGTTCACTAAAACCATTATCTTCATATATGTTCTGAACATACGCCTTAAGGCCTGTAAATCCCTCAGAATGCAGATTTCTATCTTTCAGGCTGGAATATAATGAATCTACGCATTCTATGTAATCGTCTATCTCATCAAGTCTGTGCATAAGATCCCATATACCTGAATTCTCATCATAATCGCATTTAAAGCTGCCGTAATCCTTGAGAAAGCTTATCTTCCCAAGAATCTCCATCATGTCGTCTCTGAGTTTTTTATTTCCAATTATGTCGTCAAACACACCACCTCTGTACTTTGTAACAGATGGATCTGCATATATCCGTGACATAACTCCCATTATATAATTTTGCTCGGACTCATTTGCAGACAACTGCCTGCATATCATGTCCAATCCCAGATCATGCATGGTCACAGGGCTCAGTGTTTTAAACGAATACTTCCCTTCCGGAACCAAAAGGCTGTATTTTCCTGTTGCTTTTTCTCCCATATCTATACCTTTCAAATCATAATGTCGAAAACCTATCTGACTAACTCACACTATCCGGCTTCTGTCTGCCTTTCATCAGTCTTTCATCATTCTTCCATCTGTCTATGTTCTACTTGCCAATTACCTTCATATACGCCGCGACCATCTCCACTACGCCGTCCACGCCGAGCTTCGCCTCATCAAGGCACAGGTCATAATGTCCTGAATATCCCCAGTTCTCTCCTGAGTAATAGTCATGATAGCTTCTTCGCTTGGCATCAGTCTCCTCCACAATACTCTTTGCCTTTGATTCTGATATGCCATGCTTGTCCATTATCCTCTTTATTCTGCTGTCTTTATCTCCGCACAGGAATATTCTCACTGCATCGTTCCTGTTCTTGAATGCAAAGTCCGAGGCTCTTCCCACTACAACGCCATCCTGTCCGTCAAGCAATCTCTCAAGTACCTCCTCCGGGGTCTTTCTTCTCTTCACGACAAAGTCATCTGACACCGACTGCATCATAGAATCTATAGCCTTCTCTCCAAAGAAAAACGGATATTTGTCATACACACCCTTCTCCTTTGCCAGCCTTATTATCTCTTTCTTTGTGTAACAGGCTATACCATATTTTGAGGCAAGTCTTGCTGCCACCTCATCGCCGTCACATCCACACTCTCTGCCTATTGTAATTATCATTCTGTGCACCTCCGCTCATCATTCTTATATAATAGAAATGTCTCATCTCTATAACTCATCAAACAATACACCACCATTATATTACAATATAGCTGCAGCTGCATCCTATAACTTGCAATATCTACCTCTTTAGAATCCCCGTTCCATACATACGAAATGCTTATCAAAAAGATCACACTCTCCAACCGTTTCAAAACCAATCTTGGCGTATGTCGAAAGCGCCACCACATGTCCCTCTCTGACAAGTATATGAACGCCCTTCATGCCTCTGCTTTTCAGGACATCACAGGCATAGTTCATCATAGTCTTCGCAATTCCCTGTCCCTGCATATCCTTCCTGACGCACAGCCTTGAAAGTTCTCCCGATGGAGCCAGATCTGCTCTCCAGCACGTAAGTGCCTCAACAGCATCGTCGTGATCTATGGATATTGTGGCTACAATCTCTTCTTTGTCATTCTTCATAACAAACAGATCTTCATTCTTCAGGTCAAATGCTATGGTATTCTCGTCAGGATAATTCTCGCTCCACTCACATGGTCCACCTATCATGGCGTGATAGAGCGAGAGCAGTTCTTCTTTGTCTTTTGGTGTTGCATTTATTATCTTCATATGTCATCTATGTCCTTTCCACAATATAACTGTTGACTTTTCCTGTAGCTTGTTTTATTTTTATTTCATTAAGAAATGGGTTTTCTACTGGGTAGGGTTTATACCTGACAAGGCTTGCTCGTTTCTTTTTTTATTTCTAAAACATCGTACAGATACATTTTCCCAGAAGCGGCATGTCTGATCAATAATCTTGCACTAAACACATTGTACCGCTCAACCTCACCACTTTCATCGTAAACCGGTAACGCAAATCTGGCATCATATCTATACCATCCATTTTTAGCATTATGGCTATGTTTTTCTTTTTTATTTTCTTCCACTGTTTTGGATGTTGCTATTTCAATGATCTCCGGAATTGCCTTTGCTTTTGCCACTGTTCCTTTAATATGTTTCGTGTAATTAGATCCTGCGTATTCGTCCGGCAAATCTGTACCGATATAAACTATATCTCCAGTCTCTACTATAGAATAAAACTCTCCCACATACCGGCGCAGATATTCCTCGACATCAGACCATGTTATAGAACGTTTTCCCTTAAAAATAATATCATTGATAAACACAATATTATTCCCGTCCACATCCTGTATAACGGCAACTTTTCTCTGCGATGTCCTGATCTCTTTTGTATCATCCTTGTCAATAAGCTCCATATATCTGAGCATATGCTTTCTCACATGATTATCCGATCTGCGATAACACTCAATGAGATATTTCTCATCAGCACTATAATCGACGCTGCTGTTCTCATCCCCATCTTCTCCAAGCAGATCTGCCAATGACATATCAAGCGCCCTGCTGATAACAACCAGCTTGTCCGCCTGCGGATTGATCTTCTTCTTTTTCCAGTCATTTATCGTGCTGGTGGAAATCCCCGTTCTTCTCGAAAGCTCTGACTGGCTCATACTCAGATCATAAAGCTTGAAAATTATGAAGTACATCCGCCTAGCTACTCGATAGCTGTGGCTGTCGCTGATACCAGACTTACTATAATCGGAAAATGGATGGATTCGAGAAGGTATACGAGCTCAACAAAGCCATACATCTCCAAGTATGCCTGAATGACATAGAGATCACAGAAGGAGAGTGGGAAGAAACTAAGAGATAGCCTCCAGAAAAAGCATTGCCTCAATCGCCGGTGTCTTTGAAGCATATTCGGCATTTTCTATGCCATTGGTAAGCAACAGCCGTTCCCAAAGCTTAGGATAATTGGAGAAATCAAATGTATTGTCATCCAATATCACGTATTCATCTATCTCAGGATGCTCCGCCAGATAGCTCTGGATACCCTCACCTCTGCCAACCCAGACATCGGTTGTCTTTCCAGACAGGCTTAGTCCAAATTTGCCCAGCATAGATACAAGATATGAGAAGTCATCCCCGTCTTCTCTCATAAGCTTCCAATCAGAAGTCAGAACGATTGCTGCATCGCCAAACTGTTTTAACGCCTTTTTCAGCAGCCTCACTCTGGACTCGTCGATCCCTGTTCTCCCACTGGGCGCCCCCACAACTGTCGTCCGGGTATTCAATACACCATCTATGTCCAGAAACAATGCAAAACTCATCACTTACCCCCTAGAACATTTTCTCTATCCACTCTTTTTCCTTAAATCCAGTCAATACAAAATCTTTATCAACGACAAGCGGTCTCTTCACCAACATGCCATTTGTCGCAAGAAGCTGTAACTGCTCATCCTCGCTCATGTCCGGAAGCTTGTCCTTCAGTTTCATCTCCTTATACAGCATGCCGCTCGTATTGAAGAATCTCTTGAGCGGAAGTCCACTCTTCTCATGCCATTTCTTCAGTTCCTCATATGTGGGATTGTCATTCACAATGTGGCGCTCCGTGTATTCGATCTTATTCTCGTCCAGCCATTTCTTCGCCTTCTGGCAGGTTGAACATTTCGGGTAACATATAAATTCCATCATCTTTTCTCCTTTTCTATTTGGCTTATTGCTGCAAGCCTCAATTTCATCATATCAAGTTGAACATCTTCTTCATTTACTCCGAAGACCTCAAAACTATCTGCTTGTGGCATATCGATATCCAAAAGTGTTTAATTCTGAATCATCTACAATGAGTATTTTTTGTTTCTTGTCCTTCTTATTTCTCTTTAGTGATTATTGATCAATAACTTGGGCTTCCTCCCTCCCAAGTTTTATATTTCTTATGGTTTTCTTCAGCAACTTCATATCAACTGGTTTTGAAATATGAGCATTCATTCCAGCAGCGAGAGAGTGCTGCATATCCTCTGAAAATGCATTGGCAGTCATGGCAATAATCGGGATCGTCTTTGCCTGTTCATGTGATTTTCTTTACACAATAACTCCATATAATTACCGGAATCAGACAAAGCCGAAAAAA
>ERZ837910.2394-NODE-2394-length-23104-cov-15.507224_pt1 | contig 23104 bp, 14 predicted proteins | sample MGYA00519940_ERZ837910 | MGnify/ENA primary metagenome ERZ837910 (study PRJEB31850, sample SAMEA3708825) | human gut metagenome | biome: human gut; feature: human-associated habitat; material: faeces | place: China | collected 2014 ... | reverse complement strand
CGGGACGAGCCGGTGGGCAGCTTCTCCATCTACCAGCTCAAGGGCGGCAATAAAACGCTGGATTATCGCTTTGAGCCGCTGGACAGCATCCACCGCAACGGCCTTTCCGTAAAGCCGGAAAACTACGAGCTGGTCTATGAAGCGCCGCTGACGGCGAAGGACAACCTTGAAAGCATTTATACCCGGTTCAATGTGGATCGTCCGGCAGATTTCACCGGGCACTCCCTGTCGGTATCGGATATCGTGGTGCTGCATCAGGACGGGAAGGATACCGCCCATTACTGCGACCGCGCTGGCTTTTCCGAAGTGCCGGAGTTTTTGCAGCCGGCGCAGAAAAGCCGCGAGATCACCGAGCGCATCCAGACACCCAGGGGCAGCTTCTATCTCTGCGGCATGACAAGGGAGCAGATGGAGGCGGACGGATACGGTTTTCATCACGCCTCTGAGGATGGAAAATATCTCATTATGGCAAATGGGACCCAGGCGTATGCGGTCAGAGCTGATGCGCCGGAAAAGGACAATCCCCTCCGTACCGCTGAAATGACGCTGGAGGACGACTACGGCATGATCGACGGCGTTATCAACAACGGCAGGCGCGGCGAGGAGCTGGAAAAGGCCAGGGAGCACGCGGAGCGGACGCAGCCGGAGAAAAAGCCCTCCATCCGGGAACGGCTGGCGGCGGCAAAGCAGGAGTGCGCGAAGCAGCAGCCCAGACCTGCCCCGGAGAAGAAGCCCCCGGAGCTGGGGGATCTGTGAGCCGGGGCGTGAAGTGGCGGCTGGAATGGGCCTTCTTCCTGGGGGAGAACGGCAGGCGGCAGTACAACCGGCTCTGCAAGGGCTGTATCCATCCCTGCAAGCAGAGCTTCCGGGCGGTGGTATTGGACTGCCCGCACTTCCAGTCCCAGCGTGTGAAAAAAGGCGTGGATAAGGGTGGGAAACGGGCAAAATAGTCCTCCGTGGCGGCGTTTTCAGACCATGCCCTTATGATTTCCCATCCGCGCCTTTCTCCGCGCTCCTGCGGCGAGAAAGCAGCGGTTTTCGACACTTTCCCATCCGCGCCCATAGCGAAAGCGGGGACGCGGCCTTCGGTATATCCGTTGGCTGCGTCCCCGCTTCTTTTTTTGCTTATTTCTCGTCCTCGTTGGGCTTGTCCGCTTCCGCCACGCCCTGGATCACATCCGTCACCACGGCGTTGAGCTGGGCGGCGTTCTCTGTTGTGATTGCCGGCCGCCCGGTGTCCGCTTCGATGGCGCGCCGCGCGTCTCCCGCCACCTTGCCGCCGCGCCGGGCGACGATCCGGCTTTCCTCAAAGCCCTCCGGCTGATGGGCCTTGGAAAGCTCCGTGGTCGTGGTTTCGGCCAGCATGTTCAGCACGATCTCCAATGTGCTCATGTTGTCCCGGAGGTTTTCCTTTTTGAGCCCTTTCAGGTTTTTGTATTGCCGGGTGGTCATGCCGGACCAGGCCTTTGTGATCTCGTCGGTGAGGATGGCGTATTCCCGGCCCTTCTCCACGCCCCGCTGCTGCCATTCGGCGGTGAGCTCGTTGCGCACGCGGATGGAGAGGATGCGCTGATGTATCCAGTCCTCGGAGTAGCCTTTCTTCAAATAGGTCTCCAGCGCCCGGTCGATGGCCTGCTCCGGGTCGATGGTCTCCTCGATGCGCTCCCGGCCGACCTGAGCCAGCCAACGCCTGAACGGTTCTGCCTTGGGCGACGGGATGGACTGGATGATGCGCAGAAGCTGTTCCGTGCTGGCAACGTCCGTTAGACGCATCTTTCCGTCTGTTGCCCGCATTTTCAACTGCTTACAATTTGTAAGCAGTTCACTTGCGCCCTCCTCTTTCAGACGCTTTTTCAAAACCGCCCAATAGGTGCTGGCGCTTCTTGCCGTTGGCTGATCGGTCAGAACGGCGATCACATCCACTACGGAGAAATACCATTCTTCCTTTTCCTCGTCCCAGGCGGTACGGATCTTTCTATCTTCAAAAAGCTGTATGGAATTGTTTTCGTCCATGGGCTTTTTCCTCCTTCGATGGGCTGTCCCCATTCTACCATGAAATGATGATTTTTTCTATCAGGGAATGCGATTTTTGCGGCAGCAGCAGTCGTAGGCGCTGGGGGATTGTGGGCAAACGGCCAAGCCGGGCGGCGCTGGGGGAAACGGTGTTTGCGGGCTGTGGGAAAGGCAGCGGCTTTTCCATCGGGCCGTGAATGCGTTTTCCATCGGCAAAGCGGCCGTTTTCCACATTTCCATAGCGCAGCTTTCAGTCCTCCGTGACGACACACTCACAGCCCGCCGTCAGCAGGCGGTACAGCGTCAGCGGCACATACCACGCCGCCACCAGCAGCCGCCAGACAAGGACGCAGCCGCCGATAAGGCCGGCAAAGACGAAGTTCAGAAGGAACAGGGCGATCCCGCCGCCCAGAGAGCCGCCGCCCGGTATGATCCAGAGCCGCAGCCGCCAGATCCCAAACGGCAGCCCGCAGAGGATCCAGAGCCAGAGATAATCCAGCTCCCCGTTCTTTACGCAGGCGGAGCGGAAGATGCAGTACAGCAGCACGGCCGACGCCACCGGCAGGATGGTCTTGCGGAAAAAGTCTTTTAAGGCCTCGCCTCTTGTCATGGGGTTCGCCTCCTTCAAAATCGTTTGTATCTTCATTATATCTGACGTTTCGGCAAAAGCCCAGGGGAAAACGCAGATCGCGGCAAAAAGTTTGTCTCATGGGTCATTCCAGCTCCATATCCTTCTGCCGTGCCGACGCCTGCCGGGGCGGGGACAGGAACTCCTCCACATTCCGGCGCACGGCGGCGTAGTCCTGCTCCTCCCGCCGTGCTTTCTGACGCTCGGCGGTCAGTGCCGCCTTTCGGGCGGTGAGCGCAGCCATTTCCGCCTGCACCCGCTCCGTGGATGGCAGGGGCACGGCGCCCAGGCGCTTACACTCCCTGGCGGCGGCCTCAAAGAGAATGATCTCCCGCTCATAGCCACGCAGGAACTTCTCCTTGTCCTTCGACGCCTGATAGCGGTCGTAGATTGGCTTGAGCTGACGGTAGGCGGCGACGTGCTTTATTTTCAGCGTCAGCTCCTCGATCCGCACCCCGGTCTCCCGCAGCTCCGCTTTCAGCCGGGCGGCGGAGGCGGAAGCCGCCTCGCAGCGCTCTGTCAGCTCCTCCATGCTGCCGATGCCGTGTTCCGTCAGGAAGTTGCTGGTTTCGGCGATGCGTTTCAGATTCTCGATGGTCGCCCAATGGCGGTAGCCCGCGCTCTGTTGGGCCTTGATGTTGTTCTGAATATCTATGAGCAGGCTGACCCTGCCTCCGTGCTGCTTTGGTTGGCGGGAGGGTCTGGCGCGTCCGGCCATCCGTGCGGTCAGGGCGTCCTCGGCGTAGTCCGCGCCCAGGGTCTTTAGCCTTGTGAACCGCTCCTGTCCCGGCGCTCTGGCGGAAATGTACTTGCCCCGCTTGAGCTCGTAGCCCTCCCGCTGCAACCGCGCCAGCAGCTCCTCTAAATCATGGCAGCCGGGCAGCAGCCGGTCGATGGCGGCGCGCAGCTTCGCCTTATAGCTGGTGCCGGCTCGCTCCGCCTGATGCTCGATGTAGCTTTTGCCCTTGTCCTGGCCGGGAACGATGACGGACAGGCCGTGCTCCTTGCAGAGCCGGTCTGAGGTGCGGCGGATGAAGTGATAGCTGCGCTTGTTGGAATGGTAGTGCTTATGATCCGCAAAGCTGACGGCATTGAAGATCAGGTGGTTATGAACGTGATCCCGGTCTATGTGGGTGGTCAGGACGAACTCATACCTGCCTCCCAGGATCTCCCTTGCCAGCTCCATGCCGATCTCATGGGCCTGCTCCGGCGTGACCTCCCCAGGCTGAAAGGCTTGGATCAGGTGGCGGCCCAGGTTCGTCCCCTTGTCGATGGCGTGGCGGCGGGTCCAGGCAAACTCGATATCCGCGGTCTCGGCGGCGCAGCCATAGGAAGAAACAAGCAGCTTTCCATCCGTCTTTTCCGGGTTGCAGATATAGTCAATGGCGGCTTTCAGCGTTGACTTGATAGGATGCGTCTTTGTAACTGCCATATCTCATCCAGCCTCTCCTGTATCTCCCGCATATCCGCTTTGTACGCGCCGCCTCCCGCGTTGATCCGCTTGGCAATCTGATTGATGTTCCGGCCGATGGCGGACAGGGCGGCGTTCATCCGCTTGATATCCGTGGTGTCAAGCTGGATGATATACCCGTCTATCGCCATCTTCCGCAGATACGCGCCGTACCGCCGTGTGGGGAGCTGCGCCATCTTTTCATCTATGAGCCGTTTTTCCTCCTCCGTCACATAGAATTTCATCTGAATGTTCCGCTTTCGGTTCGCCATGGGCAGCCTCCGTTTCTCATAAGGGTCTGGGATATCCCAGCAAGCAATTTTGACTGTTCGGGCAAGGGACCTGAACAGCGCAAAATCCGCAAGCGGGTACTCGCTTGCTGTGCTTGCTGACTACTCCGTACCCCCGTTTTCCCCCTCTACCCATACTACAATCTGAACAATGCGTTTTGGCCAGTTTTCAGAAAATCATTGCAAAAACAGCGTACGTTCAAAGAAAAGATACAACTAATTTCCTTTTTCCCGTTTTATTCAACTCGTTTTCATGCTATACTATTGTTGAAATATAATTGCTCTGTGCGCGTTGAAGACGAATATCACACAGAACATGGGCAGGCTGCATTGCACCGCGACTTTAATTTTGATTCTCCTGTGACACAGTAAGAAGTGACAAGACTCTATAAGTAAACATCGAATCGCACAGCGCAGGCATTTTGGCCTGATGCTGTGCGATTTCTTTTTCACCTCACGAAATACTGGCCTGCACAGCCGTTTGCTATGCAGCGCGTCTCATCCTTTGGGATGATTTACATTTCAGAACAGCCGCGTATAATATAATTTGAGATAGGTGGCAAAAGGCTTATGACAATCTCACTCTGTATCAAGGGGAGGGAAGAAATGACCGAAAATATCATCATAAAGCCCTCCGTTCAGAAACGGTTTGACAGCTTCATGGCGCATGGCAGAGCCTTTTTTTTCAGCGCGCCCTGCGGCTTTGGAAAAACGGCGGTGGCGGAGGCGCTACTGTCCAGCCGGGAGGTATTGCGCCTATCGGCGGACAGTGCCGGCTTCAAGCTGCCCTCTGCGGAGGCTGACTGGCAAATCTTGCTGCTGGACGATTTGCAGGATATGCAGGAGGATCAGGACTGGAATGCCCTGTGCGAACTGATCCGTGCCTGCCCCGAGCGCCGCTTCGTCCTGCTCTCCCGCGGCACGCCGCCGGGGAGCCTCATGGCCTTTCAATACACGGGGCTGATGACGGTGCTGGAGGCCGACGACCTGCTCTTTGATGCGGACGATGTGCGGCGACTGTTTCAGCTTTCGGGAGCAAATGTAACAGATAGCGAGATCGACGGAATTTTGAAAGAATCCGTGGGCTATCCGCTGGGTGTGGCCATCACCGCCCGGTGTATGTCTCCGGGCAAGCCGTGGACGCCGGAGTTGGTGGCGCGGGTGTTCCGGGAGGTGTTTCTCTACTTTGAAACCGCCATCTACCGGCGCTTTGACCTGCCGGTGCGGCGCTTCCTGTTGGAGCTGGCCCCCTTTGAAAGTTTTGACTTGGAAATGGCACGGATGGTCAGCGGCGATCCCCGTGCCGGCGAACGGCTGGACTGGCTTCTTCGATACACCACTATGCTGCGCTACGACGACTGCCAGCGCTTCCACTTCTGGTCGGGTTTCCGAGCTTTTCTCCTCTGGGAGATGGAACGGGAGTATACCGAGGAAAAGCGCAAAGCGCTCTTCAGCCGGGGCGGGCTGTACTATGAGCTGAAGGAGGACTACGCCCACGCTCTGGAATGCTACACCAGCGGCGGCGACCATTCCAAGGTCTCCGAGCTGCTGGTGCGCAATGCAGAACTCCACCCCGGCATGGGTCACTATGCCGAGATGGAAAAATACTACCGCAGCCTGCCGGAGGCGGAAATTCTCGCCTCTCCCTCGCTGATGCAGGGCATGAGCATGCTCTGCGCGCTGGCGATGGACTACGAAGGCTCGGAGCGCTGGTACGGCGAGCTGCAAGCATTTGCCGAGCGCTGCGGCAGGCAGGACGCCGCCGGAAAGCAGGCCCGCAGCCGCCTTGCATGGCTGGACATTTCTCTCCCCCAGCGGGGCGTGAACGGTCTGACGGAAACCATTCCCGCCGTGTTCCGGCTGCTGATGAACAAGGAAGTGACGCTACCGTCCTTCTCCGTCACGAGCGCGCTGCCCAGCATCATGAACGGCGGCAAGGACTTTTCCGCATGGAGTAAAAAGGACGACCTGCTCTACAAGACCCTCCGTCTCCCTGTGGAGACGGTACTGGGGAGGGACGGCGTGGGACTTGCGGACTGCGCCATCGCCGAAAGCAAGTTTGAAAAGGGGGAGGACGTGGCCGGTCGGATGCTGTCCCTTCTCCCACAGCTGAATGAGGTCCGCAACCGCGGCACGCCGGACATGGAGTTCGCCGTCAGTGGACTGCTGGCCCGCAGCCAGCTGGCAAGCGGACAGCCCGCCGACGCGCGGCGCACCATCGAGGTGCTCCGTGAATGCTTTGCCGAGCGCGGTTTGACACGCTTTCTGCCCAATATGGACGCCATGCTCTGCCGTATTGACATGCACACCGGCGACCTTGACGCGGCGGACGCGTGGTATCGGGAAAAAGCCCCGCGCGAACCCACGCACCTGAACGTCATGCGGCGCTACCAGTATCTCACCCAGGCCATGGTGGAGCTGGAGGACGGCAGGCCGGACACGGTGCAGCTGACGCTTGCCCCGCTGGAGCCGTACATCCAAAACTGCGCCCGCATCATCGACGGCATTCACCTGAATGTCTTGACTGCCATTGCCCTGTACCGCAAGAAGGACGAGCGGTGGCGCGAGCGATTGACGGCGGCGCTGGACGCGGCAGCAGAGTACCGCTTCATCCGCACCGTCAGCGTATACGGCACGGCGGTGCTGCCGCTGCTGGAAGTGCTGGACTGGGACGGCGACAAGGCATGGCGCAAGCGGCTGATGGCGGCGGTGCGGACGCAGGCGGCGTTCTACCCGCATTTCCTCGAACCCCGCCTTGCCCCCGGCGAGGAGCTGACGCCCACGGAGCTTCAAATTCTCCATCTGCTCTGCGCGGACAAGTCCAACGCCGAAATCGCGCAGATCATGGATGTGAAGCTGCCGACCGTGAAGACCCACGTCAGCCACATCCTCGACAAGCTGGACGTGAAGCGCCGGGCGGAGGCCAAGACCGCCGCGAAAAAGCTGCATTTAGTCCCCGAGGACCTGTAAAAACAGCATCCGGCGGATGCCGGATTTTCACATAAAAGCAGACCGAATCTCAAAGGAGGAACAGCATGAAAAAGAGAGTATTGAGTATGCTCATGGCGCTGGCGCTGTGCCTGACGCTCCTGCCCGCCCCCGCATGGGCGGCGGAAGCGGACGTGCCGGAGGGCGGCGCCATCGTGCAGGAGGAGCAGCAGCAGGAGAAAACTCTGGCTGCGGAATCGCCCGCCATATCAGAACAGGCGGCGGAAAATGGCATTGCCGCTCAGAACGGCGGGGGCAGCACCGTGAAAAACGCAGTGGCGGAGGTTACCATCGGTGACACCACTGCACAGTACGCCACCCTGACGGAGGCAATCACGGCGGCGCAGAAGAGCAACGGCAGCACCGTGAAGCTGCTGGCGGATGTGACGACCACAAGCGAAATCGAGGTCGACAGCGGCACGTTTACCATTGACCTGAACGGGAAGAAATTGGACAGAACTTCTCCCTTTACGCTTTCGGTCAAAGAAAGCGGCAATGTAACTGTAACCAGTACGCAAGGCACCGGCACCATCAGCAACGCCAAAAGCACCGCCATTTTTGTAAATGACAACGCCACCGTCCATGTTACAAAAGGCGTGCGGCTGAACCAGCTCTACGCAATGACAAACGCTAAGCTGACATTGGATGTGGGCGTGATCATTACAGTTAAGTTCTTTACGCAGGCGGATAATATTGCTCCGTTTCTGGCAGGCAAGGCATTGCAGAGTTGCGATGAGAACGGTACGCTGATAGAGGGTCAGTATAAGTCTATTTATGACAGTTACCGTGTGGATGACACCGGCTGCGTCATCGTGATCGAACACAAAAGCTGCACAGGCACTCCGTCTACGGAAACCCCCTGCCCGATTTGCGGCTACGACGGCACACAGGCCAAGCCAACCGAGCCGGTGGATCCCAATCCCGACGTGGCAGAGGTAAATGGCACAAAATACAAAACCCTTGCGGCAGCGATTCAGGCGGCAAATGGCGCAGATATCACGCTGCTGACGATTTTCAACGAGAATGTTTCCGTTGAGAACAACAACATCAAGGCAGGCATTATTCTGGGTCATGGCGGTACTAAATGGGAAGTAAGATTTCCGTCCAATTGGGTGGCAGAGGGTCGCGGCATTCCATTGACCATGAACGCCGGAGAGATCACGCTCAAGGATGGCGCGCTGGCGCAATTCAACACGAGCAGTAATACCAACGGCGCAATTGCACTCAAGGGCGGCACATTGACCGTGGCAGATACGGTAACGAAAATTATAGGCAGCGTCGCTTCCGAGTATAGGCAGTATGCCGCCATCGAGGCGACCGGCGGCGTGCTGGATCTGCAGGGCAATACCCTGCTGGACGGCGGCTTAACTATGAGCGGCGATGCACAGCTGAAAAACAAGCTGACAGCCGGCACATTTACCAACAGTGGAAGCGAGGCTTACAGCGTCAGCGTAGAGGGCTCTAGCCAATACACCACGGTGTTCGATCTGCTGGAGACAGGCTATGCTTTTGCCGTATACAACGAAGATGCCCTGACAGGCGATGTAATTGCCAAGGATACTACTACCAGAGAGCTGACAGAGGATGTTGCTGTCATCAAGTGTACGCATAAGGACGCAAACAACAAAAGTCTGTTCAAGGATAACACATGCACAGGCTGCGGCTTTACCTGCGCGCATGAAACGGTTGAAAAAGGTGTTTGCACCGTCTGCGGTGCGCAGATGGTGGCACAGGATAATATCGGCAAATATTACATTGATTTGGCGGAAGCCTTTGAAGGCGCTGCGGATGGCGGCACGGTGACGATGCTGACAACGCTTACAGATGATGACACGATCAGCTTCTGCTGTGATGCAGAGGGGAATCCTGTCGAAAAAACCGTTACGCTCATGATGAATGGGCAGAGCCTGTCCTTTGAGGGCGCTTCGCCTTTGCATATACAGAGCGGCAAGCTGATCATCGGCGATGAAGCAACGATTTCCCAGCCTGCACGAGCGGCGGTGCCTGCTGTCTTTGTAGATAACAATGAGCAAAGCAAGGACAGAGGTACGCTGGAATTCAAAGGCAAGGCAAACCTTACCGGCGGCTTGTTGATCCAAAACTGGGGCAAGTTGGAGGGTGGCCTGAAGGAAGGCACGATTATCACAAGCAACGGTACATACAGCGTTTCTGTAGAGCGCTCTGAAACTTACAGCAATGTGCTGGGCTTGCTGGGCGATGGGCTTGCTTTTGCGAAGAAAGATCATCCAGATGAACTCGTCAACGGAAATGTAAAACAGCTGACCGAGGACGTTATCGTGGTGGCACACAAGCATAGCCCGAAGTATACGCAGAATCCCGACCCGGATGCGCTCCAAACCTACATCTACATCTGCGACTGCGGCTTCGTATGTCCGCACGATCGCTTCACGAACAGCATCTGCGACATCTGCCACGCGGCGTGTACCCATGACGAGTATACCAGCGACGATAAGTGTGCTCGCTGCGGCGCGCCGTTTGCGGTGCGGGTGGAGTGTACCGATAGCGTGGGTATCACATCGAACAAGCTGTACATGAAGACCACCACTCAAGACGGCACCGATGATACGCTGCGACAGGTCTTTAACGAGGCCGCAGATGGCAGCACCATCACCCTGCTGGCAAACGGGATGCTGCCTAGCGGCATATATGCCAGCAAGACCCTCACGCTGGATCTGAACGGACATAGCCTGAGTGGGTACAGCTTGAATGTGGGCGGCCTTACGCCCACGAGCCAGGTTCGCACCGGCAACCTGACGGTCATTGACAGCAGCGGCGGCAACGGCGCGGTGGGAGTGACCGTGCGGGACGGCGGTACACTGGTATTTGATCCGAAGAATGACAGCACCACCCTGCTCCAGCTGGAGGTTTGGGGCGGTACAGTCGAGCTGTACGGCGGAAAGATTTCGAGACAAGGTCTGCGGCTGAATAACAGCATCACATTGGTCGATCTGCTTCCCCAGAAAGCGGGGCTTGCTTACTACCGTGGCGACACGCAGCTCACGCTGGAGGAAGCCGCTTCCAAGACCTGCGACCTGGTGGTAAAGTCCTGCGCCCACGGCGGCAAGAACGGCTTTGATGGCACCAACTGTCCCTACTGCAACGCACCCGCGGTGGCTGAAACAGACTTGAACAATGGCGAGGGCAACCGCCTGCGGCGGAGATTTGCCAATTTACAAACGGCCCTTGACGCAGACAGAGACGGCGGCGCAGAACTCACGCTGCTGACCGACGTGACCGGCGATTATACCATCAACGGCACGCAGGACACGGGGCTTAACCTGAACGGCCACTCCATCAAGGGCACGGTGACGGTCAAGGCGGCTGCGGGCAGCAACACCACCACCTTAAGCAATACGGAAAACACGACCACGGTCAGCATTGATAAGGTCGTTGCCTACAAGGGTGCAAAACTCGCCGGGTCGGGTAAACCTGCCGTGATCGGCACATTGACGTTGGCCGATACCACAAAGTGGAAGGATACACCGCTTACTACAAGGCGGAAGCCGCGAACCACGAACCAGCTACCGGTACGTTCACCGTGACCATCGACCCGCTGCCGATCAGCCTTCTCTCTGTTTCGTCAATCTCCAAGACCTACGACGGCAGTGCAGATGTCACGCTCACTGCGGACAAGCTGACGTTTTTCAGCAAAACGGCGAAGGCCACGAATATTAAACTTCCCGATACGGCGCTCACCTTCTCTGACGCCCAATTTACCAGTAAGCAGGAGGACGGGAGCTATCTGCCCTCGCCGGAGGTCGGAAACGGAAAGGCGCTTTCCTTCACCATGACGCTCACAAGCAATAACTATGTGTTTGAAGGTAAGTCGGAAGGTACCACAAAGGTCAGCGACGTTTTCGCGACCGATGATGTGAACCGGTTCACCATCACCAAGGCCGCTGCGCCCACAGTGCAGCCCGTAGAGCTGACCGTTATCAACGGGCTGGCAAAGACTTACTTGGTCAATCTTCCCGCGCTGCCGACGCTGGGCGATAATTGTAAGTACGGCTCCATCAAATATGAGGCCTGCAACTTCGATCTGATTGGAGAGGGCGGCTACGCAAATTCGACGGCAATGATCACATCAAACGATGAGTTCCAGTTGACTGTCCCGGCTGTCGAATCTCAGGCCGAAGGTTCCGTCGGAACCGTAGGCGTCAAGATCACCACGGACAACTATCAGGACATGCTCCTGACCGTTGAAGTCATCGCGAAGAACAAGATCGTTCCCGTGCTGGACGGCGAGATCACCGCAACGCCGATTACCTACGGTGACACACTGAGCGACAGCAGCATCACTGGCAAGATGAAAGACCCCAACACCGGAGATGAGGTCAACGGCACGTTCACATGGACAGACGGCACAATCAAGCCTGATGCAAATGACCGCTATGAGGCCGAATGGACGTTTACTCCGGATTCCGAGGAATACGCAACCGTAACCGACACCGCAACTGTCGAGGTCGCTCCCAAGTCCATCGAGGGCGCAGTGATTACGCTGGAATCTGCCGACCTCGAATACAACGCGGCGGAGCAATCGCCGAGGATCACCGGTGTGACGCTGGAGGACTGGTCTGAGACAAGAATCACCTATGATATCAAAAGCGGCGACAAGGCCACCGATGCCAATGACAGCATTCCCCTGACCATCGAAGGTACCGGCAACTACACCGGCACGGCCATGGTCGAGTGGAAGATCACGCCAAAAACCGTGACGCCCACGATTGAAGTCGAGCCCTGCACCTACACCGGCGATGCGCTGGAGCCGGCCGTGACCCTCAAGGACGGAGATGCGGTCATTCCGGCGGGAGAATACACGGCAGAGTATTCCAACAACACCAACGCCGGTACCGGCCAGGTGACCATCACCAACAAAGACGGCGGCAACTACGTTATCCAGGGAAGCACCCAGGACTTTCCCATCACCAAGGCCACAGCACCCGCGGCGGAGGTTGGTTCGCTGACCATCACCAACGGCCTGCACAAGACCTATTCCTTTGACCTGTCAACGCTGCTGCCGAAGCTAACGGCTCCCTGCAACTACGGCACGATCACCTATGACAGGAAGGTTGATACCAATCTGGGCGTTGGCTCCTTTATTACCCTTGTAGACGGCAAGACCGGCGAGCTGACACTGGACGCAAACAGAAGCGGCACGGACGAAGGACAATTCGGCACGATCACTGTTACAATTTCCACGAGCAACTATCAGGATATCACCCTGACCATCAACGTCAGCGCGAAGAACAGGATCACTCCCACCGGCACACCGACGCTGAGCAAGAACGCCATCACCTACGGCGACGCCCTGAATACCATCGCTCTCTCCGGCAAGCTCCATGATAATGTCAACAACGTGGATGTCGATGGAACCTTTGAATGGGTGGACGGCACGCATATACCCGTGGTTGGGAACGGTACCTATGCAGCCGAGTGGATTTTCGAACCGACTGACACCGAGAAGTATTTAACGGTTTCGGGAAGATCGAATATCACTGTCGAAAAGACTCAACAGTACGGCAAGCTCAGCATGGCGGGCTATACTTACGGTAAAACGCCCAGCACACCGACCTTGACAGACCGGACGGGCGATTTGAATGCTCAAGTGACCTACAGTTATGCCGCTGCGGACAGCGGCTCTGTTCAGACGTGGGATATCAGCAATCCGCCCGCGCTGAACGCCGGTACCTACCGTATGTACGCCAGCATTGGTGATACGGATAACTACTACGGATTTGAAGCTGTGTATTGCGAATTTGTGGTAGCAAAGGCAACGCCGACCTACACCGTTCCCACCGGGCTGACGGCAAAATACGGTCAGACGCTGGCGGATGTGACGCTGCCGGACGGCTGGAGTTGGATGGATAGCAGCGAATCTGTGGGCGGCGCTTCGACTGCCGCCAAGACCTTCCAGGCAAAGTTCACTCCGAAGGACACCGAAAACTACAACACAGTGGAGAACATTGAACTTGAAGTCACGGTGAACAAGGCAGATGGCGGCAACCTCAAAACGGTCGAGCTGGAGCAGAAGTACACGGACGCCTCGGATCACACCTACACGCCGGACTGGTTGGGGCTTCCCGACGGGCAGACGTGGAGCTATAGCAGCGAACACAGCGTCAACAACGGCTCAAAGGCTACGCTTACCAAGCAGGATATCGCCGCAGCGAACGGCAAGCTGACCTATGCGATCTCCGGCGGCAAGGCGGGTGATAAGATCACCATCACCCTGAAAGCCTCCTGCAACAACTACGAGGATTTCACCATCACCCTGACCATCACCTTGACGGCAAGGGATGATCAGAAGCCGTTGACCATCACCGGCGACACTTCCGTGATCTACGGCGAAAAGCTGACGCTGACCACCACCGGCGGCTCCGGCACAGGCGCTGTGACCTACCGCATTGACACTGCTCTCAGCACCGGCGAGGCGACCATCGATCCCGAGACCGGCGTTCTGACTCCGGTCAAGGTCGGCTCTGTCAGCGTCATCGCGACCAAGGCGGGAGACAACGACTACAACGACGTCACCAGCACTCCCTTCGTGCTCATGATCAAACCGGCCACTCCCACCGGCGAACCCAAGTACACCGCGATTACCACCAGCGGCAAGACGCTGAAGGACGCGGCGCTGACCACCAAGGGCAGCACCCTGAAACCCAATGACGGCAAGCTGGAATGGGTGGATGACAAGGGAAATGTCCTGCCTGATGATACCAGAGTCGAGGCCAACACGACCTACAAGTGGCGCTTCACGCCTACTGACACCAACTACACGACCCTGACCGGTGAGGTCGAGCTGTATCATAGGTCCAGCAGTGGCGGCGGTTGGTATGACAGCTACTACACCATCAAGGCGACTGTCGGTGCTGGCGGCTCTATTTCTCCCTCCGGCAATGTCAGCGTCCGTGAGGGTAGGGATCAGACCTTTACCATCACCCCGGATAAGGGCTATGCCGTCTCCAACGTCAAGATCGACGGCAAGAGCATCGGCGCGGTGAAGTCCTACACCTTTGAGAATGTCAGCAGAACCCATACCATCGAGGTCATCTTTATGAAGGCCAACGGCAACCCCCAGACCGGCGTGTTTGTGGATGTAGCGGAGGGCAGCTACTATGAGGAGGCGATTGATTGGGCAGTGGAGAAGGGCATCACCAACGGCGTGAGCAGTAATATGTTCGCTCCCAACGATCCCTGCACCCGCGCGCAGATCGTCACCTTCCTGTGGCGTGCGGCCGGTTCTCCCGCCCCCAAGAGCATAAGCAGCTTCACGGATGTTCCCGCTGACGCTTTCTATGCCAAGGCTGTTGCCTGGGCTGTCGAAAACGGCATTACCAGCGGCACAGGCGAGAGTAAGTTCAGCCCCAACGCTACCTGCACCCGTGCGCAGGCGGTGACCTTCCTCTATCGTGCCTCCGGCAGCCCCGCAGTCAGCGGTAGCGCCGAGTTCAGCGATGTTTCCGCCACAGCCTTCTATGCAGACGCAGTGGCATGGGCAGCGAAGAAGGGCATCACCACCGGCATCGGCGGCGGACTGTTCGGCGCCGACAACGACTGCACCCGCGGTCAGATCGTGACCTTCCTCTGGCGCTGCAAGAAGTAAGCGGCTGACATACGGCTAAACATCAAAGCTGCTGGCATGACCCCATAAGCGAACATCGGACAGCGCAGCGGACGGGCATCTCGCCCCGAAGCTGCGCTGTTCCTTTTTTGCTACAGGAAACATTTTGTCCGAACACACAACACTTTGAGCCATGCCGCTGCTCCAGCGCGGCAAGGAGACAGCATTATGACAAAGAATCACAAGAATCATTCGTCCGATCATCTGCATGGCCGTCCTTCTCTTTGCTATGACCACGGCAGTCATGGGCTGCTATCAGAAAGAGGCGGGGCCTATCGACATTCCCGGCAGAACGCCTTCCGGCACCTACATCGAGCGCGCGACCTACGAGCTGCGCCGCGAACGCCGCGTGCGCGTGGCGACATCCGACGGCCCCGAGCAGGTCATCATCCTCGGCCACGGGGCGCTGCGCGTCTCCGCCCGCGCGTTCCATGCCGAGGTCGAAGCCGCCGAGGGGCAGATCAGCACCGTGCTGCAACGCCTGACGAACCGTCCGCGCAGCGAACGCACCATCAGAAACAACGTAAAGCTCAAGCAATAATTCAGTCAAAAAGCGGTGGCTTCCGGCCACCGTTTTTTTGTCGAAAAATGAGTGCATTTTCCTCTTGCAATTCGTTTTTAATTGTTGTATCCTAAGCACTGTCAATTTAAAGTGATAGTCAATTCAGGTTAACTATCTAAGTATTTTCAAGAAAGGAGAACCCCATGCAGACCAACGAGATCCAGGAGCTGCTACTCGACACGATCCCCGCATGGCACTACTGGTTTGCCCGTCCGTTCAAGCGCATGCTGAACGACGGCGTCAGCCTTGACATGTACTACTGCATCCAGTCGATGCGCCGCAGCGGCCGCACGATGACGATGACAGAGCTTGCAAACTTTGCCCGCATGCCCAAGCAGCAGATGAGCAAGCTCGTCGACAAGCTGGTCGAGGGCGGCTTTGCCGAGCGGCTGAGCGACCCCGACGACCGCCGCGTCATCCGCCTGCGGGCGACTGAGAAGGCCGACGAATACGTGGCGAGCTTTTTAGAGAAGGATGCGGCGGAGTTCCGCGCGTTTTTCGACCAGCTCGAAGGCGAAGAGCGCGAGACCTTCTGCACGGCGCTTCGCACCATCCACGACACCTTTGAGGCCAAACGCAAGCGCATGATCGAGCAGGGCAAGCTGCCCGACTGTCCCCCACAAACTAAGAAAGGAGGCCACTGCCGATGAATATGATCCATCGCTTCACGGGCTGCATCCGCGAGTATAAAAAGCCCACGATCCTGACGCTCTTGTGCATGGTCGGCGAGGTCGCGATCGAAGTGCTGATCCCGTTTTTCACCGCCAATCTCGTCAATGAGATCAAGGGCGGCGCGGAGCTCAGCGGCGTTGTGCGCGTGGGCCTTGGGCTCATCCTGATGTCGCTCGTGTCGCTCAGCTGCGGCGCGCTCGGCGGGCTTTACGGCTCGCGCGCGAGCGCCGGCTTTGCCAAAAACGTCCGCCACGATGTTTTCACCCGCGTGCAGAGCTTCGCGTTTGAAAATATCGACAAATTCTCCTCCGCCTCGCTCGTCACGCGCATGACGACCGATATCAACAATGTGCAGATGTCCTTTATGATGTGCATCCGCATCGCGGTACGCGCACCGCTGATGTTCCTCTTCGCCGTCATCATGGCCTATATCATGGGCGGCGCGCTGGCGACGACATTCCTCATTATCATTCCCGTGCTGGTAATCGGACTTCTTCTGATCGCACGCAAGGCAATGCCCGCGTTCCGCGCGGTGTTCCGCAAGTACGATAAGCTCAATGAATCGGTCGAGGAAAATGTGCGCGCGATGCGCGTGGTCAAGGGCTTTGCCCGCGAAGGGTATGAAAAGCAGAAGTTCGCCGCGGCCTCGCACGATATCGCCAAGGACTTCACCTTCGCCGAGCGCGTCGTCGCGCTCAACGCGCCGCTGATGCAGTTCTGCGTATACTTCAACATGATCTTCGTGCTATTTGTCGGCTCGCGGATCATCATCACGAACGGCGGCACGACCATCGACGTTGGCCAGCTCTCGGCCATGCTGACCTACGGCATGCAGATCTTAATGTCGCTGATGATGATCTCGATGATCTACGTGATGATGACGATGTCGTATGAGTCCTTCGTCCGTATCTGCGAGGTACTCGAGGAAGAGCCCGCGCTCACCGATCCCGCATCTCCCGCGATGGACGTGAAGGACGGCTCCATCGACTTTGAAAACGTCAGCTTCAAGTACTCCGCACAGGCGAAGAAATTCGCGCTGCAGGACATCAATCTGCACATCGACTCAGGCATGACCGTCGGCATCCTCGGCGGTACGGGCTCGAGCAAGTCGACCCTCGTGCAGCTCATCCCGCGCCTTTACGATGTGAGCGAGGGCTGCGTCAAGGTCGGCGGCAGAGATGTGCGCGAATACGACCTTGAGGCGCTGCGCGGCGCGGTCAGCGTCGTGCTGCAAAAGAATGTGCTGTTTTCCGGCACGGTCAAGGATAACCTGCGCTGGGGCAACGAAAACGCCACCGACGACGAGATGATCGAGGCGTGCAGGCTCGCGCAGGCGGACGAATTCGTCCGCTCCTTCCCCGACGGGTATGACACCTATATCGAGCAGGGCGGCTCGAACGTCTCCGGCGGACAGAAGCAGCGTCTCTGCATCGCCCGGGCGCTTCTCAAAAAGCCGAAAATTCTGATCCTCGACGACTCGACCTCCGCGGTCGACACGCGCACCGACGCGCTGATCCGCGAGGGCTTCCGCACCTATATCCCCGAGACGACGAAGATCATCATTGCCCAGCGCGTCGCGTCCGTGCAGGATGCCGACCTCATTCTCGTGATGGACAACGGCCATATTGCGGACATGGGCACGCACGATCAGCTCCTCGCTTCGAGCGAAATTTACCGCGAGGTCTACGAATCCCAGACGAACGGAGGTGAGCAGGATGAAGCGTGATCCCAAGAATTCCCGCCGCCCAAACGACGGCGCGGCGAACCTCGCCATGCTTAAGCGCACGGTGAAAAAGCTCTTTTCCTACTATCCTGTGCTCGCGCCCGTCACGTTCGCGTGCATCCTGTTCTCGGCCATCGTCACGTCGATCCCGTCGCTTTTCGTGCAGAATGTCATTCAGGTCATCGAAAAGTGGTACGTCTCGCGCGACTGGGTCTCCGCCAAAGCAGAGCTCATCCCCATCCTGTCGCTGCTCATCTCGCTCTATGTGCTCTCGATCATCGCGATCCTGGTCTACAAGCAGCTCATGGCCTATATGACGCAGGGCTTTCTCGACAAGCTCCGTCAGGAGATGTTCGGCGGCATGCAGGATCTTCCCATCCGCTACTTCGACACCCACCAGCACGGCGATATCATGAGCTTCTACACCAACGATATCGACACGTTGCGCCAGCTCGTGTCCGAAGCCATCCCCGCCTTCATCCAGTCTGGCGCGATCGTGCTGGCCGTGTTCGGCATTATGCTCTATTTCAGCATCTGGCTGACGCTCATTTCGGTGCTCGGCGTGATTCTGATGATCGTCGTCACCAAGCGCGTCGGCGGCGGCAGCGCCAAATTCTTCCTGCGCCAGCAGCAGGCCGTCGCCAAAACCGAGGGCTATATTCAGGAGACGATGACCGGCCAGAAGGTCGTCAAGGTCTTCTGCCACGAGCAGCGCTCCATTGAGGAGTTCGACAAGATCAACGACGCCCTCTTTGAAGACAGCTACCGCGCCCACGCCTATGCCAGCGTGCTCGGCCCCATCATCGGCAACATCGGCAACTTCCTCTATGCGGCTCTGGCGCTCGTGGGCGGCGTGCTGCTGCTTATCGGCGTTCCGAACCTGAGCCTTTCCGGCAAGGCGCTGGATATCTCGATCCTCGTCCCGTTCCTCAACATGACCAAGCAGTTCACGGGCAATATCAACCAGCTCTCCCAGCAGATCAATTCCATCGTCATGGCGGGCGCAGGCGCGCAGCGCGTCTTCTCCCTCATCGATGAAAAGGCCGAGACGGACGACGGCTTCGTTACGCTCGTCGACGCGGACATCGCCCCCGACGGCACGATCCGCAAGAGTGACCATCACACCGGCCACTGGGCGTGGAGAAATCCGAACGACAACGGCAAGGCCTCTTACCGCGAGCTGCGCGGCGACGTGCGCCTCATTAACGTGGACTTCGGCTACGAGCCGAATAAAGAGGTCCTGCACGACGTCTCCGTCTACGCAGAGCCCGGCCAGAAGGTCGCCTTTGTCGGCGCGACCGGCGCGGGCAAGACGACCATCACGAACCTCATCAACCGCTTTTACGACATTGCCGACGGCCAGATTCTCTACGACGGCATCGACGTCAGCAAGATCAAAAAGGCCGACCTGCGCCGCTCGCTCGGCATCGTCCTGCAGGACGTCAACCTCTTCACCGGCACGGTGATGGACAACATCCGTTATGGTAAACTCAACGCGACGGATGAAGAGTGCATCGCCGCGGCAAAGCTCGCCGGCGCGGACGATTTCATTACGCGCCTTCCGCAGGGCTACGCGACGGAGCTCGCCAACAACGGCGCAAACCTCTCGCAGGGTCAGCGCCAGCTCATCTCCATCGCCCGCGCGGCGGTCGCCGACCCGCCGGTCATGATCCTCGACGAGGCGACCTCGTCCATCGACACACGCACCGAGGCCATCGTCCAGCGCGGCATGGATCAGCTGATGGAGGGCCGCACGGTGTTCGTCATCGCGCACCGCCTGTCCACCGTCAAGAATTCCGATGTCATCATGGTCCTCGACCACGGCCGCATCATCGAACGCGGCAGCCACGAAAAGCTGATTGCGGAAAAAGGAACCTATTACCAACTCTACACCGGCGCATTCGAGCTTGAATAACTCAAAAAAGGACACATCCGTACGGATGTGTCCTTTTTTGAGTTCGCATATCGTCCAAGTCCTCCCGCTATATTGTGTTGAACGCAATTTTTAAGGGAGGAATTCTATGTCTCGTTCCTTTTTCCGCACCTACGGCTTTCTGAGCGCGATGCTGCTCGCCATCGTACTCGGATGCGTGCTGGGCGCGCTGTGGCCGGGGGCGACGTGTCTCGCCCCGCTCGGCACGATCTTCATTAACCTGATGTTCTGCATCGTCGTGCCGCTCGTGTTCTGCTCGCTGAGCAGCTCCATCGCCTGCATGAAAAGCCCGAAGCGCGCGGGGAAGATCATGGGCACGACGCTTTTGGTCTTCATCGTCACGGGCCTTATCGCCGCAGTCATCATGCTCTTTGCGATGCGCCTCTATCCCCCGGTCCTCGAGCCGTGGGCGGACGCGGCGGCGGGCGAGGTCGATGAACAGGCGAGCGTCGCACAGCTGCTCGTCAACTTCTTCACGGTCGAGGATTTCGCGGCGCTGCTGTCCCGCCGCGCGATGCTGCCGCTCATCGTCTTCTCCATCCTCATCGGCTTTGGCGTCAATCTGAGCGGCGGCGCGGACTGCCTGACGGCAAAAGTCCTGCAGGACATGACGAACTGCCTTTTGAAGGTCGTCTCGCTCATCTCCTACTACGCGCCCGTCGCGTTTTTCGGTTTTTTCGCCTCACTCGTCGCGACCTACGGTGCACAGATCACCGCGGCCTATGGCCGCGCGATGCTCGTCTACTATCCGCTCTGCTTTGTCTACGCGCTCGTCGCGTTTCCGCTCTACGCCTATCTCGGCGGCGGAAAGGAGGGCGTGCGCGTCATGCGGCGGCACATCCTGCGCCCTGCGGTCACGGCGCTCGGCACCTGCTCGTCCGTCGCAACGATCCCGACGAATTTAGAGGCCGCGGAGGACAGCGGTGTCCCGCGTGACATCTCCGACCTCGTCCTGCCGCTGGGCGCGACGATGCACATGGACGGCTCGTGCTTCAGCTGCGTGCTGAAGATCGCGTTCCTCTTCGGCGTGTTCGGCATCCCGTTTGAGGGCGCGGGGCTCATCGTCAAAATTCTGCTTGTCGCCGTGTTCAGCTCGGTCGCGATGAGCGGCATCCCCGGCGGCGGGTACATCGGCGAGTACATCATCTGTACGCTCTTCTTCCCCGCGCAGATGGCCATTGCCTACCCCATCGCCGTGACGATCGGCAACCTAGTCGACCCGCCTGCCACAATGATCAACGCCGCGGGCGACTATGTTGTTACATTTCTCGTCGCGCGCTTCACCGAGGGAAAAGACTGGCTCGAGCGTGCGCAGAGGGAAAAGGCTGCACACTAAATTTTCCGTGCGCTTTCCGCGCAGGCATGCTATAATGCTGTTCGTTAACGAAAGAAGAAAGATTCGCCCGCTGCGCGCGGGCAGAAAGAGGTTTTTATCATGGAAGTTGGTCTTTCCATCGCGCAGATGCAGCGCGGTATGGACGTGGAAGGCTTTTATCTGCTCAAGGCCGCCTTTGCCAAGGTGACAGCCAGCGGCAAGCCGTTTTTGAGCGCAGTGCTCGCCGACACGAGCGGCACGATTGAAGCAAAGGTCTGGGACTACAGCGGCCCCATCGGCGAGCGCGACGTAGGCAAGGTGCTCAAGGTGCGTGGGAGCGTATCGGACTACCGCGGCATGCCCCAGCTCACAGTCGACAAGCTGCGCCTCGCCGAAGACAATGACCGCGTCGACGTCTCGAAGCTCGTGAGCGTCGCGCCCATCGACCGCGAGGCCGGCTATGACGAGGTCAAGGCACTCGTTTCGACCATCGAGGACGCAGACTACCGTGCCGTGTGCGAGGAAATGCTGCGCCGCCACGAGGCAGCGTTCCGCACCATTCCCGCCGCCAAGAGCGTTCACCACGGCTTTTTGTCCGGCCTTCTGATGCACACGCTCAACATGCTGCGCCTTGCCGATTTTCTGTCCGCGCAGTACGCGGACACCGTGAACCGCAGCCTGCTCCTCACCGGCACGCTGCTGCACGACTTCGCCAAGGAGCAGGAGTTCACGTTCTCTGAGCTCGGCCTTGTGACGGATTACTCGACGAAGGGCCAACTGCTCGGTCACCTCGTCATGGGCGCGCAGGAGGTCGCGGCGATCGCCGCCGAGCTCAACCTGCCCGAGGAAAAGGCGACGCTTTTGGAGCACCTGATTCTCTCGCATCACGGCCAACCGGAATTCGGCGCGGCGGTGCTGCCCCAGTGCGCGGAGGCAGAGCTTTTGTCGCTCGTCGACCAGATCGACAGCCGCATGGAGATCTACCGCGAGGTGCTCGCGCCGCTCAAAGCGGGCGAATTCAGCCAGCGTGTCTTCGCGCTCGACAACCGCCGCGTTTATAAGCATCAATAAGGATGGCAGCGCCAGCGGCGCTGCACGGGACAAAGGGGGAGATTCTCTTTCAAAAGAGAATCTCCCCCTTTGGAACCCCCAAGAGAAAGGCAGGGGGCGTTTCGATTTCGCCCCCTGCACCCCCTAACGACCAAAAGGGAGGGGCCTCGCCCCTCCTTTTTGGATGATCCTCCCCGCGCTTCTGACGGCGCGGCATTGCTTCGCTCGCCGCTCAGGGCTGTTTCTATTTCAGTTCTGTGCTGTGATATACATTTCTTCTGCTTTTTGCTGGGCGGCGATGAGTGTGGATTTTGCGTCGCCGTAGTTTTGGTTCTCAATCTGAGCAAGTGCGTCGGTGATAGCGTTGAACAGAGTCGAGTACATCTTCCGATAGTTTTCCATCGTCTTTTCCTTTCCGCAACAAAATTTTTATTTTGCACTGATATAGTGCAATTATAACGAACTTTGCGGATAAACTCAATACCGAAATGTGCTAAATCAGTGCAGGAGGTGTTGGGCTTGGACTACGAATACTCAAAGCGTCTCGGCGCACATCTTGCGAAAATCAGAAAAGGCAATCACCTGACGCAGGAACAGCTCTCCGCCAAGCTCCAAGTGCTCGGCTGCGACCTGACGCGAAGCGCCCTCGCTAAAATTGAAGTCGGTCAACGCCACATTTATCCTGACGAAATGAAAGCCCTGCACCAAGCCCTCGGAAAACCATACGATGACTTATTCATATAAAAACGACCGCTGACGCGGTCGTTTTTTTCTATTAGAGATGCGGCGAGCGCAGCAATGCCGCGCCGTCAGAAGCAACAGCGGGGTGGATAATCCA
>ERZ837910.2390-NODE-2390-length-23139-cov-5.389534_pt1 | contig 23139 bp, 11 predicted proteins | sample MGYA00519940_ERZ837910 | MGnify/ENA primary metagenome ERZ837910 (study PRJEB31850, sample SAMEA3708825) | human gut metagenome | biome: human gut; feature: human-associated habitat; material: faeces | place: China | collected 2014 ... | reverse complement strand
ACGATTCACTAAAAAAAGAGCTTCAGGATCTCGGTGTTACCAAAATCCCAAGCTCTAATAAAATCCTGAAGAGGATTGAAAATCTTGAATCTGAACAAGCTACTACCGTCCGAAAAAAACAGGAATTGCAAAAAAAGCAGAAGACACTGGATATCATTAGACAGAATTTTACTGCACTGCTCGATGCTCCTGAGATCAGTTCAGACTTACTTCCAGCAAAACGAGAACCTATTTCTGTCACAAGAGATAAATAAGATTGCACTGACAACTCAATTATTCTTTTCCAAATCCTCCCAAGGTTTCAGATCTATTTCCTCCCAGGTGACACCATACGGTGCACCTCCGGAGGTATCTGTTTTTGGGTTATGCCAGTTATATAACGAAACGAAAAGACCGGGATTTCTCGATCTTCTCATATTATTTATGGACTTTTCTTTTACAAATACTAAATATGACTAAGGATATTCCCATTAAAGAAAGCCACATAATTACATTCGTATCATCTCCCGTTTTTACATTTGAAATATGACTGCTATTATCACCTGATGGTTCTTCTGAAACTGGTGGCGTATTCGTGGTAATTGGTGGTATCGATTCATTTTTAAATTTAGGTTCTGCCGTTACATTCCAGATGATCTGACCGTCATAATTACCCGGAACTGTTATGATAAAAGGTTCACTTCGATATACTTGATTGCCAATTTGTGTTTTTTGTGTCTGGACAAAAAGATACACTCCTTTTTCCAGATCTCTGTACATAACTTCTCCATCTGAATTGGTCTTTCCAGATATTCCTCTGATGCTGTTATCCTGTACATATTTTCCCAGTTTTTTTGCAACTTCTGCCTGAGCGGAAGAATCCTCAAAGTCAAATACGACTCCGGACTTTGCAAACTCAGTCTCTAAAACCCATGAATTCTTTTTATATATGCCAACCTGATACATCGTAAATTCAGTATTGCTTAGATTATATACTGCAGCTTCATCTTCAACAGTAGCTTTTAATAATATGCTTCCCTGATCATTCGCAGACACAGGTAACGGAATGAGGAGTAAAAGCATACACATCACACTGGCCATACACATATATATTCGCTTACGTTTACTTATTCTGCTCATATTTTTTCTCCTTCCTGCGTTTATGTAACTTAATGCTCACCCATATGATGATGAAAGCAATAATTCCACCAATCAATAGAATCAAATTGAATGGAATTGTACGCTGAAGACCAACTTCCTCATCTATCTTCTGTGCCTCTTCATACGGAATTCTAGTGCCACGTACAAGCAGTCTGTGCGTGTTAACTGCATAAGGAGTGCATGTGACCAGTGTTACATAATCCTTGCCCTTTTCAATCTGTAAAGAATCTGTATCTGATGGCAATACTGTCAGAATCTGATCCACCTGATAGGCAAAGGTATGATGAAGAACTTTAATATAAAATACATCTCCAACCTCCATCTTGTTCAGGTCGGTGAATATCTTGGCATTTGCAAGTCCACGGTGTCCGGATAATACCGCATGACAGCTCTCACCGCCTACCGGAAGCGAGGTGTTTTTCAGATGTCCTACACCTGACTGCAGTACTTTTTCGGATGTTCCATGATAAACCGGAAGGACAACATCAAGTTTTGGAATATCAATATATCCCATCATTCCGGTATCATCAATTTTCAAAAGATTGTTATACACATCATTTTCTGTCTGGTTTTCATTGCTTTCTGAAAATGGATCTGCTATGGAACCAATTCCAATCAGGCTTTCATTGTATTCCTGTGCCTGCTCGATCATGGCATTTTCCTGTTCTTCCGACAAATGCGAAACTTCCTGTTCATAATCTGTAGCAATCGTTGTGCTGTTCATCTGATTGATGTAATTGCTCACTACCGGATACAGGATTAAAGAAAATGCCGCCAGATATCCAATTCCTCTTAGTATTTTCACTATTTTTTTCATAATACCTTTCACCTTTTTGTCTGTTTCTTCTGAAATACCCAGTCCACACTGGACATTTCAGAAAAAGCAGACACCCTCCCGGTTCAATACCGGGAAGATGAACTGTCTTTTTGTCCATTCTTAAACTTCAGAATGTCTTAGTTGTTTGCTTTCTTTTTGCCAAAAGCTTTGCTTGCTGTTAATGCACCGAAAAGAACGATACCAGCCAGTGTTACCATGAGGGCACCCTTGCTACCAGTAGATGGAAGCTGTGCACCTGTCTTGTTTTCTACAGCTACTTCTGGGGAATCAGTTTTATTTGTGATTGCAGCACCATTTGTAGTCTTTCCATTGTATGTGTAATCAACTGAATAGCTTGTCAGTTTGCCAGTTGTTTTATCATATACTGGTTTGATCTCAACCTTGATGTCGCTGAGAAGTTTATTGTATCCTTCTGGAGCTTTTGTCTCTCTTAAGTAGTAAGTTCCAGCTTCAAGACCTTTTACAAGAACTTTACCATCATCATCGGATACAATTTTTGCAGAAGTAAAGCCTGTTACTTTAGCTTCATCAGCTGTTGCCTGACGGTATACACCTTTTCCTTCGTCTACAATATTAATCTTTGCATCTGTATCTGCTGCATTACCTGCTGTATTTGCCTTATAAAGCTCAAATTCTGCATTTGCAAGTGCAGTCTGAGTCTCATCTTTTAAATAATATTTGAAAATTGTGAAATCAAAAGTATGTACATCTACGATGCTTGGTTCGGATTCACCTTTTTCATTTGTTCCCGGCTTATTGCTGTATTCAACAGTAGCCTTGTTGGTGTTAGGATCAAAACCAGTTACTGCATCTTTATTTAAGGTTGCTGTATAAGTTACTTTAATTTCCTGTCCTGCTTTGTTTGCATTAGAAGCAAGGAATTTGTTCATCTCAATCTTAATTTCTGTTGTTCCATCTTCATTATTTTTTGTAGTTAATGTATATGTATTCTCTGCCTTAGTTCCATCTGTATCAGCATTAATAGTAACGTCACCAATTTTCACAGATGTGATGCTTCCAAATGTAAGACCTTTCGCTAATGTATCCTTGAAGTTAAATACATAAGAAGTATAGCCTGTCATATCCGGTACTTTAGATGTCAGTGTGTAAGTCACGGTATCACCAATGTTGACATCATCTGCATTTTTGTCATTTACTTTTTTTACTACTGTCGGGTAATTGCTCTTCATGTTAATTGTAACTGTAGTGTCTGTAACATTGACTAAAGATGTTACGGATTTTACTGTCTCATTTCCAGGTGCTGTAGATGTATCTGTTGCACCTAATGGATACACTACATAGTATCCATATACCAGATTGTCAATTACTGTCTTTGTGTCTGCTGTATCTGCAGTACTATGAGTAGATTCTACAGCTGTTTTGGTTTCACCTGATGCACTAAGAATCCATCCCAGGATATCTTTTGCAAACGTTGCACCTTTACTTCCATCATCGCCAACCTGCTCTTTAACATATGCATATGCTTTTTCACTTAATGCTTCCCCTGTTAATTTAGAAGCCCCCGTAATTTTGTTCTGGAAGAATCCCTCATATGCACTGTTCAGTGTATATGCTACATTATCGCCGTTTTTTGTTGCTGTAAAAATCTGATACAGATCCAGAGTTTTTCCTGCTACTGTATTGTTGACTGTCAGAGTGCCTTTTGGAGCTTCTGCTGCAAATGCAGTCATGCTCATGGACAGTATCATGGTCATTGCCATCAGAACTGCCATAAATCTTGATACTAATTTCTTCATGTTCCTCTTCTCACTTTCTTTTGATTTTTTATTGGTTCGCTTGAGATTCTTTCAGCCTTTACGGTGGAAGTTCCCCACGCAGCCATACCTCTCTCATGACCCTGCTCCTCCTTTCCTACATCGTCTGTTTCCTTTTCCTTCTACGTCCGGTATAAAGCAGGAACGCTAACAACAGGCCACCTGCTATGATAAACATCATAATGCCCTCGCCGCCGGTATCCGGAAGCAATGCAAAATGCCGGTTGATAATCGTGAAGGTAAATCCATCTTTAGAAGTTTCGATTGTAGTTGTATATCCTTTTATTTTCGTTTCCGTAACGGAATATGTGTAATAATGTAAAGTTCCGTCAGTATCTTTTTTATAGGCCGAGAGCAGCTTATCCGGTTTTTCTGACTTAATAATCTCCTGCCATGTGGATTTTGAGATATCGCCTGTTATTTCATAGTTTTTATATCCCGGCACAACTTCTGTATGTTCCGTTCCATCTGCATCTGTCCAGCTTCTGGAAATCGTGACCGTAATGGAATCAGGTCTGATACCATCCATATTCCGGAAATCTTTCCATACCTTATTAATGGTCAGATTTATATATTCATCACATGGATCCTGCGTATCAGACGGTTCCGGTGATGTGCTGTCACCTGTATTGACTGTCGTTTTGGTATCTGACATCAGAACGGCTTTTGCATCTGATACATAAGCATTCAGATCTGCTGTTTCAGAAGAATCTTTTGTTGCCATAACTGCATTCTTTAAAGTATCATACTCATCTACCTGCACTACATGTTTTACCGAGAAGATACTCCATCCATTTTCCTGACTGAACGTATCTGTCAGAAGTTTCGAATTCTTTTTGATCTCATCAAAAGTGATCGCCGGTTTTCGGTAGATACGATAATTGTTATTCTCACCTTCGACACCTGCTTTTGTATTAAAGTCATATACAGAGTCCAAATCACTTTTTCCACTGAATGGTCCCACCAGCTTAGATGTTCCACGGACCACGTCGCAGTAATACATGTTGTTATTTTTCAGCAGACCTTCGTCGTTGTAGCCAACAAAACCTCCGCTTCGTCCATCTGTTGCAGTACCGTCTGCATCATTTCCGGCACCGCCGGCATATACATCGTATCCCGCACTGATTCCATATACATTGCTGTCTGTAATTTTTGTCCTGTTTGCCTTAATCAGGTTGACACTGATATTGGACTTTACATCATTATCTTTCGTTATGATTCCATTCTTATCACATGGAAGCTTGATAGAAGAATCTCCGATCTTAATGATTGCAAAATCTGTCTGCTGATTGTTATCATCAGACTTTTTAGACAGCCCAACGGAAATATCCAGTCCAAGCAGATTCACATGGATGAGATTTCCATCGTACAGTGCATCAACCTTCACAATTCCAAGATTAATATGCAAAAGATTGGAATCCTGAATCTTATCCAGATACAACGCCTTTACAAGGTTATTCAGGACTACGAGCAAAGCGTCGACTACTGTGGAATCCAGTTTTACATCTGCAAGATAGGCAAAGCTTGTTCTTCCTGCGAAGCCTCCTGCTGTTCCGTCTGATGCTACCTGTTTCAGGCTATTTTCCTGATTTTTAGCACCTCCGGCATTGCATCCTGACATTCTGGTAAGATTTGCATAGCCGATAAATCCTCCTGCAATCTGTTCCTCTCCACCTTTACTCTGAACCGTATAACCACCAGGCACTCCTGTCACACTGCTGTCATCTATGTGGGAACCAAAAATATCCAGGACACCGAGGGCACCGCCCAGAAGCTGTCCAAATTTATCTCCCAGCACATCCAGCTTCTCCAGTTTCACAACGCCGCTTTTTCCGGAGTAACCAATAAAACCGCCGACGCTGTTCAGACCGGTTACATAATTTAATCCTGTTACGCTGCTGTTTTTGACAGATCCATTTAACAGGGAACCACCAAATCCGCCAGCTGTTCCGCTGTATGTAACCTGATTATTCTGTCCTGCATCTGTTGCTGTGTTAGCACTGACGCCAAGCCCTGCATCGGGACTGCCTGTGACATTTCCGTAATATATATAGCTTCTAAACGCATCCAGCACATCGGTTCTTCCAAGCTTTAAAAGATACTGTAATACCGAGGTTTCATTGCCTGCACTGATATTTGCGGCACCGGAAACATCCGCAATACCGAAGCATCCACCGGCATATTCACCGGCCACTACGGAGCGGATTTTATCCGCATGGATTCCGCTTCCCGGCTTATCCTTCTCGCCAAGGACCGCTCCACAGAGACTTCCTGCAAATCCTCCTGCTGCTTTTGCGTACCCGGTATTGCTTCCATTTTGATAAGTTCCGTTTACAATCACGCCCCAGTCATCCCAGGCTGACACAGATGCACAACGAATAGTGGAAACAGTTGCATTCAAAACCTTAATCAACTCTGCCGGAGCATTTACCATAAGAACATCCAGAAGCTTATTCAAAAGTCCCTGCTTTGTAGCTGTATCAATAGCTGCCACACTACCCGGATCTACTTTTCCGGCAAAACCGCCTACATAGGAAGTTCCATCTACACGCCTTAAATTTGTGATACTGCAGGAGGTAGTTTCATCTCCCCAGATCTGTCCACCGATCATCCTTCCCACATAGCCTCCGGCAAATCCAGCCGGGTCTTTGTCTGCAATACCGGTTGCTTTGATCCTTGCACCGGAACGATATCCTTTCACATATGACTGTTTTACAACCGGCACAAAGGTTTTTAATGCTGCCAGACTGTCTGCACCTATAATCTTAAGTCCCGCCAATGAAACGTCACCTGTGTTTGCCACAGAACCGGTAAGCATCTCACCAGCAAAACCACCACTGCTTCTATAAGCCTCTGCTAACTGAAGATCTGTTGCAGTTCCATTTGTAACGGTACCACCTTCCATCCGTCCTACATAGCCTCCGGCAGAACCGCCCTGTGTTGCTTTATTTGCCAGAGTACTCCGGCCTGCTGTGACTGCGTATCCGTATGCATACTGGGAAATGATCTCATTTAACTGATTCTGATCCGTTACTTCCCCAAGTGCCTTTAGCTTATCACCATAGTTTCCGTAAGAACCGACTGCACCAACCCATCCGTTCCATGTGCCGGTATCCAGTCCACGAAGCGGTCCATAGACGGCTGTATTCTTTTCTGTTGGATACACCGCCTGAAGAAGCGTCAGCGGATTACTCAGTTTAATAAGACCGAATAAAACTTTTAAGTTTCCTGTATCTGCAACATTCGCACACCGCATCAGTCCTGTATAACCTCCAGCATATTCCGTTCCATATACGGAACGGATACGATAGGCCGCACATTCTCTTACGGTTCCTGTATATGCAGCACCTTTCCACTTATCCGTATTCTTTCCCCAGATCTGACCGCCGTAGTTGTAACCTGCATAGCCTCCGGCAAGCCCACGGTAAATGCCGTCATCACTCTCAGCCTGAGCCCTCACAGCACCTCCACAAGGTACACAGGTTGTTTCGCTGTTTTTGATCACAGGAACAAATGCCTGTAAAACGCCAAGAAGATTATCTGCCTTGATCAGTCCTCCAAGAGCACTTAATCCCTCTACCACATCTGCTGCACTCCCCGGCTCCATGGTTCCAACATATCCACCGGCACTTTCACGCCCTATGATATGTGCAAAATTATAAGAATTACTATTCTGAATCTGAACTCCAAGAAGTTCTCCTGCATATCCACCGGCTTTTCCGGTATCACCGTCTCCATCTGTTGCAAGAACATGAAATCCGCCTATCGCTCCGTAAACATCTGAACTGTCTATGATAGATGCAACTACGGTCAATGCTGATAACAGATTTGCAGCAGAAAGTACATGATCCAGAACGCTTGCACCTCCGATAGCCGCCGTACTTCCCATAGCAGCTTTCCCAATATAGCCGCCGGCATAACGATAACCACTTACCGCATATGCACTGTCGCTTCCGTAATAACTGCTACCATCTTCCTGCTGCAGATTCTTTGGCTCACTGACACGGGTATGCCTCAGTTTATGTACATCAGAATTACTGATCTGCACACCGGTTCCGCATCCGATAAAGCCTCCTGCACTTCCGGTATCCGCATCTTTGGTGCTGTCTTTTTCAAGAGTCCCTGTAACTGTAACAGTAAACCCTTTTTCTACAGAATTAACACTGGCATTACTGATCACCGGAACAAAGGCATTGACTAGGGAAAGTAATCCTGTCAGATCAACCACTTTTGTAAGAATCGATGACTCAGCTCCAATCTCAGCAACCGCTCCGGCTTTTACCAGACCTCCGAAGCCTCCGGCATAACGAAGTCCTTCTACTTTCAGAAGATTTTCTACTGCCGTTCCTTTTCCGGAATCAACAGCATTTGCTGAATTATCTACATGACCGCTCTGCATCTCTCCAACGAAGCCACCTGCATAGCCTTCTGCGTTTTCAAATCCGCTGTCAGCCGTAACAGTCAAACCATCTGCGGTACCAGCAACTTTGCAGTTTGTAATTTTGCTGGAAGCAGCCTGCAAGACACTCGCCAACTCTTTCAGACTCAGGATTTTACCAAGGACACTGTTTAAAAGCTCTCCTGTGGCATCTCCTGCCTCCGCCGCACTTCCGGAACGCATGATTCCGATATAACCCCCGGCATGATACGGTGCCGTGACTTCTTTTACATTAGTCACATCAGAGTTCTTCACCATGACTGCTTTTCCATTACCGATGTATCCTCCGGCATCTCCAAGTGCCACATCATCATTTTTTCCGGATGCTGTTACAACTAAATTGTTTCCTTCAATAGAAGAATCGGAAATTCTCGGATAAGCCACATCCATAACACTGAGAAGTTGATTTACATTCAAGAGGCCCAGTAACTTAATAGAACCTGTCTGTGCCACATCACCAGGCATCAGCCTTCCTGCAAAACCACCGGCATAGCTGGTTCCCTTTATATAAGAGAGTCCGGTAATATTGGTGTCTGTGTCTGCTTTGAATCCGGAATTGTTGTTTCCATAGTTGATATCTACTGCCTGTCCGTCACCCACAAAACCGCCCGCCATATCAGCGGATACCTGAGGATCAGAACCATTCGAAACATAGGCAATAGACGTATTATTGAACTCCGGTCTCAGGGCACTGACAACTCCAAGAAGATTCTCCAATTCGATCCCTGTCAGTTGTGATGTAGTGGAATCTCCGGCACTTAATGCATCTCCTGCTTTGGCAAAACCTGCAAAGCCTCCGGCTTTTCCGGATGTTGCAGCTGCAGTAACCGTTTTCAGGTTGCTGATCTTTGTGTCCCTTGCTCGTCCACTAATACATTCTCCAATAAAGCCACCGCTGTAACCTTTCTCATTTTGGGTAGACACACTATATCCTGACGAAACACCTGAAACAGTGCTGTCAACTGTAAACGTCTCAATCATCTGCCCTACAGAAAGAAGGCTGTCAATTTTCAAAAGCGGTAATCCTAGAAGTTTAATACCTCCAACATTGGCAAGGGTGCCGCTTCCGAAATATCCGGCAAAGCCTCCTGCACACTTTCCAGCCGTTACAGAATTCAGATTTGTGACGGATGTTTTCCTTACTTCTCCACCTGTTCCATAACCGATAGCACCCCCAGCACGACCATTATCCTGATCTGACGCAGTAACTGTAAGTCCCAAAGAGCCTCCGTTTACGGAACAATCTTTACATTCAAAACGCATGTAGTCTGCTGCTGTAACTGTTCCGCCAAGGACATCACCGACACTGGTCATTTTAGCGTAACCTAAGATTCCTCCGGCATTCTCTGTTGCTGAAACAAATATGCTTTCTGATGCAGTAATACTATTAGAATGCTCATTAAAACTGTAAGAAATACTGTTTTTTGCAAGCATACGATTCAAAGCTTTTGTAGTTGATTTTGAACCATCTGCAAGTTCTGAAGTATTAGAAACCTGAACAGCTCCGGCATATCCTACAAGTCCGCCGGCATATTTGCCACTGGCATCTAAGGATATCGTACTTCCGCCAATGGTACATCCGCTTATAACAGAAGGGCGAAGTCCCACCAAGTTCAAAATATCCATATCCGTAATATTACCGTTCAACAAACCTGTAAGAAGTTTTTTCACAAGATCAAGAAGACCTTTATTTTCATCAATAGATGTAACAGCACCAAGGGTTGCTAAGCCGGCAAATCCTCCGGTATAATCTTTTCCGGACACTGTACCAAGAGAAGAAATACTGCAGTCCACGGCATAACTGTTACGCATTTCTCCTATAAATCCACCTGCATAACCACTTTCCTTACCAGAGCTTCCTGTCGCAGATACATTTGCACTGCCATTAATGCTACATCCAAGCATTACTGTATTGACCGGGAAATCAGCTATTTGGATTCCCAGATGATCCAGTGCACCTGCAACAACTGCATTGGAAGCACGGCCAATAAATCCTCCTGAGTAATCAGTACCATTAACACTCTCAGTACCATTAACTGAACATCCAGTCATTACAGCACCTATTGTTTCACCAGCAAATCCACCTGTATAATTCTGCCCAGATATCGTATTGCTACCGGATACTGAGCAATTACTGAACACCGGATTCACATAACCAATCGGAATCAGGTTTCCAACACTTAGAACGCCTCCATTCAAAAGCGTTGTAATCAGATCCCCAAGACCTAATACTGGAATCAAGTTTAATAGAGTACTAAGTGCGTCAGTTACTCCTTTAAGCACTCCTGAAAGGGCTTCATATTTTGTAATACCCGAAATGTACCCGACAAAACCACCTGTCCAGCTGTTTGCATTAGATACTCCTGATAATCCTTCTACATGACAGTCTAATATCTGTACATTTCCTTTTACAACGCCGGCAAAAGCTCCTGTTGAAAAAGATTTTGGATCCTTTTCCAACCCACTTGATAATCCCAGGACTTTTAAAACTCCGGTCAACACTACACCAAGCAAACTAAAATCTTTTTTAATAGAATTCGTTGTCGTTGATACAGAAACTCCTGATAAGGTAAGATTTTTTACGACAACCTGTTTTGATGAAATCTGTAATGAACTGTCATATGGGGTCGATAAACTTCTGAAAAATCCAACACCATATTCCGTGTCCGAGCTACTTCCATTTGAATAAGCACTCTGATTAATTGCTGTGTCCTGTACAATCTTTACGTTACTGATTTTGACATTAGCACCTTCTGTCATTCCCTTGCGGCCTTCCATATTTCCCTGGAAGTTCTTTATAGGAGTCCAGTTATCATCTTTCCCATTAGAATTTGTCCCTTCTTTGGAAAGATCAATATCACGAAAGATAATGTAATTCGCATCCTTGCTGTATTTATATCCGGAGCCTGCAATATTGGTATTGCTATGTTTTGACGTATCATAAGTAAGTACATAAGTTTTATTCTCATCAACTGTTATACTTTCCGAATCTATATCATCAGTAAAACCACTTTCATCCCCACTGCTTGTAAAAGCTTCTGCATCATCACTTCCTGTCTCAGCTGCTTCCTCGCTATCTGACGGAATCATATCAATCAAATCACTGTCATTTACAGTTTCATCTGCTTCAACGGATGCCGCTTCGGAATCACTGGCAGTACTTTCTGTTGCAGTTACTGTCATATCGGCTGACTCCTGAATCGTACTACTTACATACACATAACACTGTGTAGCTTTTGTACCAGCTATATCCCAAGATGGATTATCCAAATATTCTGTATCATTCAGCTTATGAGCACCGTTTTTATTAGCATACAATTCCTTTCCGGACCAATTATATGTATCATTAAGCTTTACAATATCCGCATCACCCGGATAATACAGTTCCGTTTTGTATTCTGATGTATCCGCTGCCGGTTTCCAGTCTGTATATCCGCTCAGTGCTCCCCCCAGTATTCCCTCATTTTTCTTTCTTGTTTCATATACTCGCCAGATTGGTTCTGTTACTTCCACATCTGTTCCAATTGCCCGAAGCTGTGTTTCATTTCCAATCAAAATGTAATTTTTATCACCGATCTTTTTTACTACCTGACCGAAATAATTTCTTCCTTCATAATCAGATGGATATGCATTTGAGATATTCTGAGTTGTCTCCTCTGTTCCAGCCTTGTTGGCAAGAAGCTCCGGTGTTTCTGTTGTAAATGAAGAAGCAAGCACATAATTATGTGTTTTGCTGTAAGTAAGATACGAACCATCTTCCAAAGTGAACACCTGTCCCATTCCAACCTTTTCAGCAATATAATCCTCACTCATTACGGGTTCGCTGTCTGAGTCTTCTTCCTGCATCAGTGCCAGCTGGTAGCGGTTATACACATAAATCGTATCTGTCGCTGAATCATATACCATATTGTCAGTGTGCTCCGATGATGAAGTGATGCTGCCTGTAAAATCAGATGGGAAGTTCCAGACATTTTCATTATCTATTGGAATATCATTCATCAAACAATAGGAAGCATCTGATGCATAGGTAAGTTCTGCACCATCTGCAAGAACCTTATCCCCTTCACCAACATTTCCATCTTTGTCTCCGGAAAACATCTGTGTTCCTGTACCGATTTGCAGAAGTTGCTGGTAATTGTAGATACATATTTTTCCATCTTCATAATCTGGATTTACTTCTTCCAATGTGTCCGATGTGTTTTCGTCATCCATAATTGTTTCTTCTTCATCTGTAAATCCCTGATCTTCAGAATTGTCGAATTTTTCTGTTACCTCAGAACTAATATCTGTATTTGGCTCTGATTCGCCTTCAAAAGAATCAGGAATATCACTTTCTGTGATATCAGATGTTTCAGATGTATCACTGCTGAAACCATCCTGCTCCGATATATCTGTAATTTCACTATTGGTCTGCACATTCATTCTTTCTGAATCTTCAGTATTCGCAACTACGACTTGCGAAGATAATAATGTAACACACAGAACAACTGCTGTAATTCGTCTTAAAACACTCAATTTCTTGTTCATAAAATCGCCTCAAATCTTCTGTCATGCTTGACTTTTTGTTACTTTTAACCACTCTGGCTGCTTTGCTGCCGCCGTCAAGCACTGGATCAGTTTTTTAGAAAACGCTCCGCATTCACCATTTGAAATCATCCGTATCGCCTCTTCAGGTTCATATTTTCTTTTGTATGGACGATCATTGATCAATGCATCGTAAGCATCAACAATCCTTTCTTCTAATCCTTCACTTGATAAGAAGTCATGAACCATTTTTTTGTCAGAAGCATACACGTATCTTTCTACATATTGGCTTATGAACTCTTCATAGCTTTCTGTTTTCCTTACTTTCTCATACACTTCACGGATATGTGAATACACGCACTCGTAGCTTTTTTCCTTTAAGTTCAGTTTTAATACAACATAAAATCGTCCAAAATATTCATCTTCTCCAGGGCGGATAACGTCTGAAACCTTTACACTCTCTAATTTATTATTGTACGTATTTTGCAAACTCAACAATATTTTATGTATCTTGCAGGTATCTTCTAAATTTCTGGAACAAAAGCGATCTTCTTCCAAACAACGATTAATTGCCATTGTTTCCTCTACACACGATATGATATCCATTAAAGAAATGTTCTCCGGTTGTTTTGCCAGCATGTAGCCACCATTTGTACCTTCACAGGCAGTGACAATTTTTGCATTTTTCAGTTTTTTAGCTATTTTAGGAACATAATTAGCAGAAATATTTAGCTTCCGTGACAATTCTGATGTAGATACCATCCGTTCCTGTGCTGCTAAGTAACACACAATTCTAATTGCGTAATCTGTTGAATTTTTTAGTTGCATCGTTATCCCTCTAATCTAAGCCCTGCAAAGTCTTAGTTTATATCAAAAAAATACTATCCTCTGTAGCAGTGATTCTTTTCCTGAAATATTTTCTCATCAGTTTCTCAATTATACAGATTGAAACCGGTTAATATAATGTACAATCAATGAAAATATTTATCCGTTTTTTTGTAAAATCTGTTCCATTGTATCGATATTCTCCATTAATATCTTTTTATGAACTTCGTTCAAAAAAAAGAAACCATGCCTCAACACGATTTCTCTTTCTTTTTCTATTCTATTTCTTTTAACATTTTATAAATAATCAGACCATTACTGACTGCCAGCACTTCATTTGCATTGTCAAAATTAATTCCGGAAATTTGTTTTATTTTTTCAAGCCTGTAAGATATCGTTCTATAATGAACAAACATTGCACCTGCAGTTTTCTTGATGCTTTGGTTATTTCTAAGATACATCTGCAAGGTTGTAATCAATTCTCCCTTATGTTCATCATCATATAAATATAATTTCTTTAATGTTTCCGGAATGTATCTTTCCAGTTCCGTCACATCATCAATTTCGCCGAATATCTGGAAAAATCCGAGGTTCGAATAATGTACTACTGACTTATTCTTATCACCAGTCACCAGGCGGATAATGTCTATATACTTGATAGCCCGACTTGCTTCGTGATAAGATTCTTTCAGCCGTTGATACCCTTCCACACTTTTTCCTATACCAATCTGAAAGTCTGTATCTTTCTTTCTATAAAGGATGCTTCGCTGGATAACATCCTCTACTTCTTCCATCTCTTTCTGATACTCCAGTTCTGTCTGATTGGAATCTACCTGTTGAATCATAACAATCTGATCCATATTTCTGTAAATAAGCGCATCCGGCAAAAGATGCATCAATTCACCCTCGATAACACCTACTTCGTGAAGCTGTTCTTTTGTATATTTTCTTTGTACATTTTTTTTGATGGTATGAAAATCAACAACCCTGTAAGTATCGCTTTCTTTCATTCCGAGCTGTGCTGCCGCTTCAGTCATTTCTTTCGAACTCAGTAATCCATTCAGAATATTATGGATAATATCTCTCTGATACATCTTTTTCTCTTCATCCTGTGCAAATTCACTTAAAAATCTATGCTGCAAGTTAATAGCCGCATTTTCGATTTCCATACAAACATCCTGCTCTTTTTTTCTTAGCTCCCGTTCCATTGTTACAATCGTATTCGGAATCACTTTTGCATTATGAAATGTAATAATTGCTGTATTTTCCGTTACATCCACATACTTTCTAGCTTTCATCCATACATACGATGTACCGTTATTTTCAATGATTCCGCGATAGAAAATTTCTTCTTCCACACATCCATCTACAAGATGTTCTGTTAAATTCTCACCTGCAAGACATTTCTGGACATTCACCCAGTCTGCTTCACAAATATATTTTTCTGCATATTTTTTTATAAAATCATCATATGATTCTGCTGTTTTTACTTGTTCATAGACATCATGATTATTAGAATAAATACATTCATAATTTTTTTCTCTCAGATTAACTTTTATAACCACATAAAATCTTCCAAAATATTCATCCTTACCAGGACGGATAATGTCTGATATCTTTACGGTTTCCAAGCGGTTATTGTATATATTTTGCAGATCCAGCAGAATCTGATGTACTTTGCAGCAGTCTATATAATTTCTGGAGCAGCCTCCCTCTTTTTCCAGGCACCTGCTAATTGCCATGGTGGATTCTGTACACGATATCACATCCCTTAAAGATATATTCTCTGGCTGTTTTGCAATCTGATATCCACCATTTATCCCTTCACAGGCTTCTATGATTCCTGCTTGTTTTAACTTTTTTGTTATTTTGGGAATATAACTGGATGGAACACTTAGTTCCTGAGATAATTCTGATGTAGAGATCATCTGCCTTTGTGCTGCCAGATAACATACGATTCTGATAGCATAATCCGTTGTAATTGTAAGCTGCATAGTTTTCCCCCTTCCCTTAACTAAACTATTTCAAGTATTAGTTCGTCCTAAAAAAATTAGTGAGTTCCTGGCGGACGATGAAATCGATTATTCAGAAATTTCCATCAATTTCATCAAGATATGGGGATCGTTCTACTCTATCATCAGATATAAGATCTAGAATTCTATAAATAATAATATCGCAACATATAGTAATGCGATGATGGGTTTTCAATATAATTTTTTCTCATTGTCTATTTGAATCAGAGAATGTTTCTCATCAACTTTTCTGAATTGTATACCATTTGTGGATTTTTTATAATGTTACAAATAGGAAAGATTTTTTTTATTTTTTTGTAAAATCTGTTCCATCGTATCGATACTCTTCCATATAATACTTTTTTTATGAACTTCGTTCAAAAAAAGAAACCATGCCTCAACACGATTTCTCTTTCTTTTTCTATTCTATTTCTTTTAACATTTTATAAATAATCAGACCATTACTGACTGCCAGCACTTCATTTGCATTGTCAAAATTAATTCCGGAAATTTGTTTTATTTTTTCAAGCCTGTAAGATATCGTTCTATAATGAACAAACATTGCACCTGCAGTTTTCTTGATGCTTTGGTTATTTCTAAGATACATCTGCAAGGTTGTAATCAATTCTCCCTTATGTTCATCATCATATAAATATAATTTCTTTAATGTTTCCGGAATGTATCTTTCCAGTTCCGTCACATCATCAATTTCGCCGAATATCTGGAAAAATCCGAGGTTCGAATAATGTACTACTGACTTATTCTTATCACCAGTCACCAGGCGGATAATGTCTATATACTTGATAGCCCGACTTGCTTCGTGATAAGATTCTTTCAGCCGTTGATACCCTTCCACACTTTTTCCTATACCAATCTGAAAGTCTGTATCTTTCTTTCTATAAAGGATGCTTCGCTGGATAACATCCTCTACTTCTTCCATCTCTTTCTGATACTCCAGTTCTGTCTGATTGGAATCTACCTGTTGAATCATAACAATCTGATCCATATTTCTGTAAATAAGCGCATCCGGCAAAAGATGCATCAATTCACCCTCGATAACACCTACTTCGTGAAGCTGTTCTTTTGTATATTTTCTTTGTACATTTTTTTTGATGGTATGAAAATCAACAACCCTGTAAGTATCGCTTTCTTTCATTCCGAGCTGTGCTGCCGCTTCAGTCATTTCTTTCGAACTCAGTAATCCATTCAGAATATTATGGATAATATCTCTCTGATACTTCTTTTTCACTTCATCCTGTGCAAATTCACTCAAAAATCCATACTGCAAGTTAATAATCGCATTCTCGATTGCCATATAATCAAGTTCTATCAGTTCTCTATTTTCTTCTGTTATTGTTATATATATTTCCATCTCATTCAATATGGCAAATTTCACTACATATTGAACACAGCTTCCTTTCATCTGCTTCATATATTGAAATTTCGTAATAATATTGGGTTTATATGGCTGAATTTCATCTGACAATATTAACTTGGAGTTGTCCGAGTTTGTTGAAACCATACAATTAAGATTACCATAATACAATACAACAGGATTCTCGATCATGATACTTAAAAATTTGATAATATCACTTGCTGTATTGCTTGATCCATTATTTTTTAAAATAAACGTATTAAAATTATCATGTGTAATCTTAAAATACTTTAAGCGTGCAGTATCTTTATCGAATACCTGCATTATAACATAGCGGATAATTCCCCAGTAATATGAATCTTCTGAAATTTCTACCAGAGGAATTTCATATTTTTTGCAGTGTTTTTCTAATAAACTCAATCTGCGTCCTGTAGGATCATATTCTTTTCTTTTCTTTACAATGAATCCACTTATGTCACTTTTAACTAAATCTTCAAAATGCTGCTCTACTTCTCGATCACTGCATGATAAATATACCTGAAGACTGGTTATGAGTATTTCACCACCCGTCAGGTATCGCTCCATATCTTCAATTTCGATTATTCGAATGCCTTTCACTTCCAAATCTAGACCTTTTTCACCGCAAAGCAGCTTCATTTTTGGAAATTGTTCTGATTCAAGTAATTTTCTTACAGTATATCCCATCGTTACTCCTTATCCATTGCCAAATCAATACAACATAATATCTGTTATGTTGTTTATGGACAGATTAATTTTCGCACGATATAATATTAAATAACACCCTGTTATCTGTTATGCTGTTCATATTACATAGTTCCTTTCTGATTTTTTGGTAGCTGTGCCCTATTTAAGTACCGCTCTTGGTAAATTGGCTATAATCTTTATTATTTTTATTGCTTAAAGTTATCTTTTAGAGGAAATGAATGACTTGCAGAAATAGGGTAGAACAGGTTAATAGAGGCACTGTACAACATAACAGATATTATGTTGTACATTCCAATATTTCCTGTTCGACAATCTTATCCAGCTTCTTTTGGAACACTTTTTCTGTAGTTGCTGTATATATTCTCGTTACATTGATACTGCTATGTCCAAGTAAATCAGCAAGACCTGTAATATCTTTTGTCACTTTATAATAAGTCCTTGCAAATAGATGTCGAAAATTATGCGGGAATATTTTTGATTCTGCTACTCCTGCCTTTTCTTTTAATCGTTTCATTTCTCTCCAAATATTACTTCTGTCTTTTAACTTCCCATTTTTCGTGACAAATATCCAACCTTCTGCTATTTGGTTATTATGACAATAGGAAAGAAGTTTCCTTTGCAATACCTTCGGCAAAAAAATCCTTCTATACTTTCCTTTATTATAAATCTCTATCTTTCCAGATTTTACACGCTCCACTGTAAAATATTTTATTTCGCTGATCCGAATTCCTGTACATGCTATTGTTTCAATACACAATGCAAGCTGTTCTTTTCCTTCTGCCATAGCTGTTGCAATCAATTTCCTGCATTCTTTTTCTGTCAATTCTTTCTGATCCTGTAAAAAAGGCTGCTTCTGCACTTTTATTCTTTTCACTTTCAGCTTTCCTACATTCAAAAATTCCAGGAACTGATTCAAGGCGGCAAGCATTGAATTAACACTATTGACAGCATATTTTTGAGCAAGCCATTCTTTATATTGCAACAATACTTTTTTATTGATCCGCTTATCATCTGCCAAAAAAGATAAAAACTTTTTTATATCTGCCATATATTTATTGATTGTTGCCTTTGCATTTTCTTTCTGGTATAGATAATCTGCAAATTTTTCTATCTCACTTTCTGATAGCTCTATTGAAAAATCCATCTGTTCCATAATCATAGTCCTCCTGAGAATTCATTTTCTTTCATTATAGCTGTTCGCTTTTTCGTATTCCCATACACTACTTTTTCTACTTGTTATGCATCCAAGATTTTTCAATATTTATCTCCGATTATATATCGTATTGTTGATTTTAGTCAACAGTAGACGCTTATTTTTATCATCTATTGTGGATATAATTTAACAATACGAGAGGAGATGTCTTATACTAATGTCGGATAGCGAATTATGTTTACAGGAAATCGGAAAAAGAATTATGGATCGTCGAAAAAAGCTGGGACTCACTCAAGAAGCACTTGCAGAAAAAGGGGAAGTCACTACCCAGTTTGTTTCTTATGCTGAATCAGGGAAGCGAGCAATGAGGCCTGAAAATCTGCTAAAAATCTCCTCTGCTTTAGAAGTAAGTGCCGATTATTTACTCACTGGTGAAATTATAGATAAGGATCTGTTGATTCTTTCAGATAAGCTCCGCCGACTCACGCCTTCACAGATACGCACAGTTGAAGCTATTATAGACGAATGTAACAATCTATTTAATCAAAAATAACTCTTCTCTCACGTCAAAAAAAGGAATGAAAGCTACCAAAACAGTAACTTCCATTCCTTTGCGAATCAAAGACGCAGTAAGACCTGCATTGAATCTCTCTGCATCCACTTTCTCCATTTCTTCATCAGATTCCTGAATATCAATCTGTGATTCATAATATGTTTGCATACCAGCTGCTGTAAATACTTGATATCTTGTTTCCGGATATCCTTCTATAATATTCACTATTGCACCGGTAATACTTTAGCTTTTGAAATTGCTCTTCCTACAGCTTTAAAGTTTAATTCAAACATGTCATAAATCTTATTCTGTAAGAAATATGCCACAATAATATCTGTTTTCGAACTTCTGGATAATGCAAAGCCGGCACTTGCCAGTAAATCCTTTGCTTCATCCAGTGATAATTCCAAAGCGATTGTAAAAGCCAATACAGTTTTCTTGTTAGGAACATAATTGACATCTTTACGAATTTTCGAAAAATGTCGACGATTCCATCCAAAAGGAATGAAAATTTCCCCTTCATCTCACCGTAAAGCTGAAAGAATGGTTTTCTTAAGCTTTTCTGCATCAACAGGCTTTGCAATATGTCCGTTCATTCCTTTTGCCAATGCCTTTTTTCTGTCTTCCTCAAATGCATTGGCTGTCATAGCTATGATGGGAATACAAGCTTTCTTCTCATCTGCCAGTTTTCTGATTGTCTGAGTTGCCTTATATCCATCCATGTTCGGCATCTGAATATCCATAAGGATCAGATCATAGGTTCCTGCCGGTTTCTGTTCCATCCTTGCCACACACTGAATTCCATCCTCAACACGATCAACTATAAGTCCCATATCCTCCAGAATAAACTCTGCGATTTCCGCATTCAGCTCATTATCCTCAGCCAGCAGAACATGTTTTCCGCTAATCCAGTCTGTTTCCTCTGTATCCGGGGACGGATCTGTAACCTGCTCGTAGTAACCCTTATCCGCAATCCTGTATTCCATGATAACTGTAAATTTGCTTCCTTCTCCCAGCTTACTTTCTGCTTTAATGGTTCCGCCCATCATATCAACATATTTCTTTATGATCGGCATTCCCAGACCTGTTCCTGCAACCTTTGCGGCTGTTGTATTGCATTCCCGGGCAAAAGCCTCAAACAGGGATGGCAGGAATTCTTCACTCATTCCAATACCGGTATCAATTAGCTGAGTCTGTATCCTCACATAGTCTTTCCTGTCACAGTCAAGCTCTGTAATCCTTATGGTAACTGCTCCCCCTGAAGCTGTATATTTTACCGCATTGCTGATCAGATTGAGGAAAATTTCCCTGTTCTTTGTCTCATCGCAGATTACATGTTCATGCTGCACCTCATATTCCATCTCAAGGTGAATACCCTTTTTCTCCGCTTCTGCCTGGAAAATTTTGTAAACTCCATGATAAATATCTCTGATCTGCACATAATTCTCATCCAGTTCCATCTTACCGCTTTCAATTTTGGCCATGTCCAGCACATTATTGATAATAGACAGCAGCAGATTTCCGGACTGTTCCATCTTCTCCTGATAATCCAGAAGCTTCGGATCTGTCAGTTCCCTTTTCATCAACTCGCTGTATCCCAACAGGGCATTCATCGGTGTACGGATATCATGTGACATATTGAAAAGAAAATCCGATTTGGCAGCATTGGCCTTTTCTGCCTGAATCTGGGCTTTTCTTGCTTTCATCATCAGGTAAAATATAATCAGTATAATAACCAGGGTCACACTTACAAAACTCATGGAAACTCCCCGCAAATTATCCTTTATGTATTCTGCCAAAGTAACCCTTCCCGGTGCGTTTTCATATACGGAAAACAGGCTTGAAAGTCTTGAATCAGGCAGAGTCTGAATGGTTTTATTCAGGATATTCATTAATGTTGTATTTTCTCTGGTGACTGCAAAGCAGGAATCGCGGATTTTGTAAGAAAAACGCTGTGCATTTTACTGTTTGCCAGCGTCTTTAATGACTGTCCTGCCTTCACAACAAAGCAGTCTGCCTCACCACTGTGAACTGCTTTCTCAACCTCAGCAGATGAGTCATATTCCTTTATTTTCCAGAAAGGATAATTAAAAGAAATATACCACTTTCCCAACAGGTTATTTCTGCTCACTGCCACTGTGTTTTCCCCGTTTTCATCAAACTTCGCAACGCCGGTGAGCACTGCAACATTGACTTCAAAAACAGTATTTGACAATATAATATCGTTCTGCTCAGCTTCATATGGGTTCTGATTCATATGAAAAATCATATCGATCCTGTTATCCTTTAATGCCTGCAGCTCTTCCTCCTGAGAATCAAAGCCTGTCGTCTGAAATTCTATACTTTTTTCTCCCATGCAATTGGAAGCCAGACTGATATAATCGTTAAGAATTCCTATCGGTTCCCCTGACTCTGCATTCGCAAGACTGACACCCACATCCTTTTTCAGATATCCAATCCTGACTGCTCCATGCTGTTCCAGCCAGTTCTGCTCCTCATCCGTAAGAGTTTCAATGGGATTTGCTGAAAGATACCTTTTATAAAGATCTTCTTTATAAAAAGGATTCTCTTTTTCTATCTTCTGCATTGCCTGATCCAGCTCCTCTTTCAGATCCGGGCATTTTTTGCTGACCGCAAAATAATTATAGGAACTGCCGATCAGAAGTGCTGGAGAAATGTTGTGCTTTTCCCACTGTGAAGATTCATTTAAAACAAATCCGTCAATTTCCTGATTTTGTAGTTTCTGACGGGCATCATCTGTGCTGGTAATATCAACCTGCTGCGTGTCTATTCCATGGCTTTTCTCCCACTCACAGAACCGTCTGGCAGAAAGTGTATCCGGCAGCACCCCGATTCTCTTCCCATTCAATGTAGTCAGATCTAAAGCTGAAATATCCGTATCAGAAGGATTTACATAAAGGTAATACTTATCCTCGCCCATAGGCAGTTCTGAAAAGAGCATGGAAGTGGAACGTTCCTCTGTATAGGAGATGTCTCCCATCAGATCGATCTCTCCACTCTTCAACATATTCATCAGTTCTGCCCAGCTTCCCTCCACATATTCATACTTCCATCCTGTATGTGCAGCTACTGCCTGCTGATATTCGTAACTGTAGCCTCTCTTCTTACCGTCTGGTTCTGTGGTATTATAAGTTCCTTCATACCAGCCTACTCTGACTGTTCGGTTTTTTGCTTCCTCTGCCGATACAGAAAGGGGAAGCACAGTAATATATAAAACAAGGCATAATAAAATGCAGATATATCTCTTGAAAACCCTTGATCTTAAAAATTTGTAAATTACTTTTTCATCTTCGGTCACAGGCATTTTACCCCCTTATACTCCCAGGTTACGGTATCAAGCAGCAAAAATTCCTGTGTTCCAATCGGTCTGCCGTCCCGGTAAGTGGAAAATACATCTGTACTGATCAGATTCTTTTCTCTTGTTATTTTATCCATTGGTGTGTGTCCTACCACCTGGAGCAATTTCCGCGGCTTATACAGACGTATGCCGGGATGCTGCGGACGCAGCCAGACAGGTGACATGTCATTCCACATCTCTAAGCGTCCCAATTTGTTGATTTCTTCCACAACGGCATCTACATCGTGGTATTTTGATTTTGGAACATATTCCTCAACAAAATAGTTCAGCACTCCGCCATGGGAAAACAGCACATTGTCAATTTTCTGAACAAATTGGATCGGATGATCTTCCGGAACCGTCCTGCGAAGTTCCAGAAGCTTTCTCTGTACCGTTGCGGATGCCATGGAACTGTATCCGCT